>WNFR01001561.1_pt1 | contig 40755 bp, 31 predicted proteins | sample 5400221 | NCBI WGS metagenome assembly WNFR01 (sample SAMN13153357, study PRJNA577476) | soil metagenome | isolation source: 40 cm soil under Madrone tree | place: USA:California | collected 2016-06-14 | reverse complement strand
TGTCAATCTGGGCGGGTTTCGGGGGAAATCTCACGCCCAGCCGGGAGGCTCCCTGATGGCGGCCGTCGCTGAGTTGAAACACGCTTCCGCGCGCAAGGATCTTTACGCCATCGGGGAAATTCCGCCCCTCGGCCATGTGCCTGAACGGATGCACGCGTGGGCGATCCGCAAGGAGCGTCATGGTCCGCCCACGACATCGATGCAGCTCGAGATCGTGCCGACCTGGAACATCGGCGACGACGAGGTGCTGGTGTACGTGATGGCCGGAGGGGTCAATTACAACGGCATCTGGGCCGCGCTCGGCACGCCAATTTCGGTGATCGACGTGCATAAAAGTCCCTACCACATCGCCGGCTCCGACGCGGCCGGCCTGGTGTGGGCGGTGGGCGCGAAGGTGCGGCGCTGGAAGGTCGGCGACGAGGTCATCGTCCATTGCAATCAGGATGACGGCGACGACGAGGACTGCAACGGCGGTGATCCGATGTTGTCGCCGTCCCAGCGCATCTGGGGCTACGAGACGCCGGACGGCTCGTTCGCCCAGTTCTGCCGCGTGCAGTCGCGCCAGCTCATGACCAAGCCGAAGCATCTCACCTGGGAGGAATCGGCATCCTATACGCTCACTCTCGCGACCGCCTACCGCATGCTGTTCGGCCATCCGCCGCACTCCCTCAAGCCCGGGGATAACGTGCTGGTCTGGGGCGCTTCGGGCGGCCTCGGGGTGTTCGGGGTGCAGGTCTGCGCCGCATCGGGCGCCAACGCCATCGGCGTCATCTCGGACGAGACCAAGCGGCAATACGTGCTCGGCCTCGGCGCCAAGGGCGTCATCAATCGCAAGGACTTCAACTGCTGGGGCCAGATGCCGAAGGTCGGCACGCCGGAATACGACAGTTGGGTCAAGGAGGCGCGCAAATTCGGCAAGGCGATCTGGGATATCACCGGCAAGCAGGACGTCGATACGGTGTTCGAGCATCCGGGCGAGCAGACGTTTCCGGTGTCATGCCTGGTGGTCAAGCGCGGCGGGATGGTGGTGTTCTGCGCCGGCACCACGGGCTACAACCTCACCTTCGACGCACGCTACGTGTGGATGCGCCAGAAGCGCATCCAGGGCTCCCATTTCGCCCATCTCAAACAGGCGAGCGCCGCCAACCAGTTCGTGCTCGACCGCCGGATCGACCCGTGCATGAGCGAAGTCTTCGCCTGGGACAAAATCCCGCTTGCCCACGAGATGATGTGGAAGAACCAGCACAAGCCCGGCAACATGGCGGTGCTGGTCAACGCGCCGCGCCCGGGCCTGCGCAATTTCGAGGATGCCGTGGAGGCGGCAGCAGGGGGCGGAAGTTGACGAGACGACGCGTGGATGACTTGAGCGCTTGCGAAATCCATCATGCATTTCGCGACGGCCACGACCAAGATTGGTTTCTTTTTTGATCGCCTAGAGCCCTCCCGTGCTGAGCGCATCTAGAATGACCATCCTTCATTCTGCCAGAACTGGCGAAACGACAGGCACGGGACATTAAGCTGCCCGCAGACGTAAGGAATCTTTGGGTTGTTGGCGTCACTTGCTTTCTCGCCGGACACGACCGTCCAAACGGGATTTCCGAGTTGCGCTCTGGCGATCACGAACGGGTCGGCGCCGGTAAGGCCCTTCTTTGGATGTTCAGGGAAGGAATATTTTTGAATCAGGGAGCGCGCTATCTTCTGCGCCGCTTCGTCGTCCTCGACAAAAATTTCGCCCTTGTGGAGCTTGGCCCATTCATGAAGCTCGTCGCCCCCCTGTTCAAGTTCGGTGAGTACATAGCGGGAGGCCTTAAATCGTCCCTCGGCGATGACGGTTTCAATGTTGGTCTTGAGGGACGGCAAGAGCTCCGGGGAATAGTAACGTACCCACCAATCAATGAGGGCGCTTGTATCGAAGCTGTAAATTGTCTTGCTCAAGCGCGCTCTGCCAGTAAGCGTTCAACCTTCTCAACCATAGGCGCCTTAATGCGGAGGAAGCTGGAAGCGTCGGTGAGAGAAATGCGATCCTGGGCGTAGTTCATGAGTACGAGGCGCGCGAAATGTCGGCCGTAATCGCTAAGGACTTCCTGAGGTCGGTTACGCTTGAAGTCGTCGTTGGACGCTTCCTCCCGGTGCTGCTGTTCAAGTTTAGCGTATCGCGCCAGATACTCGCCCCGCTTGCGTTGATAATAAGTCAGTGACGTGAGGTCCAATGTGAGAAACCGACGCAGCACAGTCTCTTCACTGGCGCCGTAAGTGTTGGCCAGGGCATTGAGCTCATCATTTGACCATTCGTGCTGCCCTGAGCCTCGTGCCGTCACGATCGGTTCGGCGAGAAAGTCTGCTTTTGGCAATAAGGCGGCAGCCGCCACTTTGTTAGCAAAAATCTCGGTTTGTTGGGCTTGCGGTGAGTCGAGGTGATCCTCGGAAAGATCACAAATGCCGCTCTCCCCAAGCATGAGATGCGCAAACTCGTGGAGTAGCGTGAACACTCGGGCGTTGTGAGTGAGTTTGCGATTCACCGCGATTACCGGGAGCGCGTCGAAGGACAGCGACATGCCCAGCATTTGCTTTGTTGTGAGATTGGCAATCTGGAAGACGAGAATATCCTTTGCCTCGATGCGAGAACGCCATAGACGGTAGTTGCTGCCGGGTTGGCGGGCGCGTTTTTGATCGGCCGTCTCGATTCGGAGGAAGGTACGAATCTCTTGGCCCACGGTTTCGGTATCTGCTCGCAGTGACGTTTTGAGCATGAAGCCCTGGGGGGTCTCATCAAGCTCGGTCGCAAGGTCGAGAGCGAGCTGGCGGCGTTCGTAAGCATCGCGCACTTGGAACCGCAGCGCAGGCTCGTACCGCGACATACCGTCGGCTGGCAGCCTGCGAAAATCGTGGGGCACGGGAGGATCGGCCGGGGGGTGCTCAAGAAAGAAAAAATGAAACGGTCGCTTATAGACGGTTGCCATATTGCGCACTTGGCCGATCGATGGCCGCTTATCCCCACTTTCCCAATTTTCGATGGTCTTGGTCTTTGTTCGAAGTTTCCCAGCGGCCTCCTCGACCGTGTAGCCGGCCGACACCCGCGCCCATTGCAGAACGCTGGTTTCAACGAGAGCGGGAACGATTCTAGCCATGGCTGATTCTGATTGTAGATTGCGGGGGCGTCAAGAACGGGAAGCCCCGGCCCTGCCGCCGCGCAAGGGATCGTGACCCAAATTGGCCTTCACGCACAATCCCGGTTCGAAGGCTTGATATAGTGTGGATAAATGCTCACTGGTACTCGCCGTTGCTCGGCACCCTCCCGCGCCACGGCTGGGGGTTGTTCTTAGCGTTGCGAATCGCCTGGTTCAACTCGCCCCCATAGACGAAAATCCCTGCTGTCCAATAGAGGAACACGAGCGCCACCATCGCCGAGGCCAAACCCGCATAGGTCCGCACGTAGGCGCCGGAGAATGCCGCCAGATAGCGGCCGAAGGCGACTGCGGATAGCACCCACAGCAGCAGGGTCAGCACGATGCCTGGCGCGATCTCGGAAAGGCGTCGGCGTCCGCTTGGCAACCATTTGTGTACGATGATGAGCGCCAGCACCAGAACCATGCTGGCAATGCCGTAGCGAAGGACAATGTTTTCGACGCCGGCCAATCCCGGCAGATAGCGCAACGCAGTGGGCAGGATCAGCGGCGCCAGCACGATCAGGAATGCGAGCGCGCTCAAAGACACCGCGCCGACCACCACATAGGCCAGCGATTCGAGGCGCAGCAGCCACCACGACCGCATTTCGGTTTCGCTGTAGGCGCGGTTGAGGCCGATGCGCAGGCTCTCGACGCCGCTGGTCGAGAAATAAAGCGCCAGCACCGCCCCGAAGGTGAGCACGCCGCCGTGGGCGTTTGTCAGGACATTGGAGATCTCGCCGGCGATCGGCCCTGCGACCTCCGCGGGCCACGCCTCGAGCAGAATTTCTGCAGCCTTTTCGGCAAGTTCCTCCGAGCCGTAAAGAAAACTCGTCAACGCGGTGAGGAAGATCAGGAACGGAAACAGCGACATCAGGGTCGATAGGGCGATGTGGCTCGCGATGGCCCAGCCGTCGTCGCGCAGGAACGCCAGAAAGGCGTCATAGGCAACGCGGTATGCGAGCACGAGAAGCCGCAAGGGGCCCTCCGGGGCGGAAGTCAGACGAGTCGCAACGTTGTTTAACGCCGTTCTATGACGAGTCGGCCACGAGTCTTGCACGTTGCAGTGCCCTCTTCCCCCGCAAGAAGGGTGGGGTGGCACTGGCGCCGAACGAGCAAATGATATTATTGTTGCATTGCAACACGGGCGATCCGGGGCGCCCGATCGACACCAGGAGAGATCGATGTCGCTTGCCGAGCAGCGGACAGACCCCGGAACCGATTTGATGACCTTGATGGAGGCGGCGCGCACCGCCGCGGACGCGCTGCTCAACGATGCCGTCATCAGGGTCCGTGAGCGGGTTTCGGTCAACGGCCGCAGCGATGCCGGCTTGATCGATCGCGAGCAGCGCGCCACCCACGGGCTTGCGTGGTTCGCCACCTATGCGGAAGCCATTCGCCAGCTCGGAAGCTACACCGAAAGGATGAGCCGGAATGGCCGGCTCGGCAAGACCGAAGAGTTGCTGGTGCGCATCGGCGCCGGCGAATTCCTTGCCCAGATGGCCGGCGGCATTCCGATGAGCCAGGGCGAACTGGTGCGGCCGGCCGATCTTGGCCTCGACGCCCGCGCCGTGGCGGCACGCCTGTCGCCCGCTGTCGATGAACTGATCGCAACCGGCAACACCGCGGAGAACCGCGCCCGCCTGATCGCCCTGATGGCCGATCGTCACGGCGCCACGGTCGGCGATTGCGGCCTCGACGACATCCTCAATTCTATGCGCGAGGAAATGCGCAGATTCGCCGATACCGAGGTGATTTCGAACGCCCAGCAATGGCACCGCAGCAACAGCTACATTCCCCTGGAGGTGATCGGCAAGATGGCCGAGCTTGGCGTCTTCGGCCTCACCATCCCGGAGGAATTCGGCGGCCTTGGCCTTGGCAAGGAGTCCATGTGCGTGGTCTCCGAGGAGCTGTCGCGCGGCTATATCGGGGTCGGCTCGATCGGGACACGCGCGGAGATCGCCGCGGAACTGATCCTGACCAGCGGCACCGAGGAGCAGAAGCAGAGATGGCTCCCCAAGCTGGCCTCCGGCGAAGTGCTGCCGACCGCGGTGTTCACCGAGCCGAACACCGGATCGGACCTCGCCTCGTTGCGCACCCGTGCGGTGCGGGACGGCGATGTCTACAAGGTCACCGGCAACAAGACGTGGATCACCCATCCGGTCCGCGCCGACCTGATGACCCTCCTGGTGCGCACCGACCCGAGCGAGCCCGGCTATCGCGGCCTTTCGATGCTGCTCGCCGAAAAGCCGCGCGGCGCCGATGCGGATCCGTTTCCGGCGCCCGGCATGTCGGGCACCGAAATCGAGGTGTTGGGCTATCGCGGCATGAAGGAATACGAAATTGCCTTTGACGGATTCGAGGTCAAGGCCGACGGCCTGCTCGGCGGTGTCGAGGGCCAGGGCTTCAAGCAGCTCATGCAGACCTTCGAATCGGCCCGCATCCAGACCGCAGCACGCGCGGTCGGCGTCGCCCAGGCGGCGATGGAACAGGCCATCGCGTATGCCAACGAGCGCGTCCAGTTCGGCCAGAAGCTCATGGCGTTTGCCCGTGTTGCCGACAAGATCGCCATGATGGCGGCCGAGATCATGATCGCACGCCAGATCAGCTATTACGCGGCGCGGGAAAAGGACAAGGGCCGCCGCTGCGACCTGGAGGCCGGCATGGCGAAGCTGCTCGCCGCACGGGTCGCCTGGGCCGCCGCCGACAACGCGGTCCAAATCCATGGCGGCAACGGGTTTGCGCTCGAATACAGGATTTCCCGCATACTGTGCGACGCGCGCATTCTCTCGATTTTCGAGGGCGCGGCCGAGATCCAGGCACAGGTGATCGCGCGACGGCTCCTGGATGGGGGGAATTGAGGAGCGACCGGTCTTGCGATTGCTTCGAATCGCAGGCCGGCGTTGTCGCCAGGCTTGTGCCCGCGACCGCCCCTCCCTACCCTCCCCGAAAGCGGGGGAGGGTAGGGAGGGGGCGCGGGAATAATCGAGGTGGCTGGGACAAGCCCGGCCACGACCCGACGATAGGTCAGGCGCTTCGACCTGACTGGCATCCGTTCTTACAGGGCTTCGCCCCAGCGCGCGAAGTAATGTCTGCCACAAGACTGTTCACACAGGACGGGCCTGCTAAAACCGCACCGGCTGCCCGGCACCTCAATCTACAGCGATCGCCTCTCGAATTTTGGCGTGCGAGATAGTTCCTCCATGGTTATCAAGAACATCCAAGCGCTCCGAGCGATTGCCGCAAATGGAGTTCTGATCTCGCATTTGTTCATTGTCGAGCAGAAATACAGCCATGGCGGCGAGGTTCTTTCCGCCCATGCACATTTGGGCGCCTTTGGGGTGGATTTGTTCTTCGTCATCTCGGGCTTCATCATGGCGACAATCGCGCGGAACGCATCTTGGCAGAAATTTCTATTCGGTCGCGCAACGCGTATATTGCCGGCCTATTGGTTTTATACGACCCTTATCTTGATCGTTTCTTTTTACGTTCCGGCCTACGTAAACAGCTCGTTCGAACACCCACCGTCCATATGGCGCTCCTATCTTCTCATACCGGATAGCGTCGGCCCGCTGCTGGCTGTGGGATGGACGCTGATGCACGAAATGTATTTTTATTTCTGCTTTGCTCTCGTCATCTCTTTGACTGGAGCATTCAGGTTCAGAATTACGTCTTTGTTGCTGATATGGATGGTGACAGTGATTTGTCTTAATGCTGTGGTGCAGCTGACTGGAATAAGCGATCCTGTCGTGTCAGTGATAACGCACCCGCTCACTCTTGAGTTTATTTTCGGTGCCGCCGCTGGAATTCTCATTCAGAGGAATTGTACAGCTTTTGCAGCTTCGACATTCGTTGGAGGAATTATATTATTTATGCTTGTCCTATCATTGTCCGACGACGCTCTCGGCCTTGTCGATGGCCAAAATTGGCAGCGCGCGATTTTAGTTGGCGCACCTTGCGCCTTGATCGTTTACGGGGTTGTCGGGACAGAGGTCAGACGCGAGCTAACGGCACCGGGTTGGCTCGTCGTGCTCGGCAATGCATCTTATTCGACGTACCTGAGCCACGTTCTCGTCCTGTCGGCTATCGGGCGCATGTTTGCCTTGATGCCAAGCCATAATGTCTATTTTGAAACGGCATTCGTCATTATCTGCATTATAATCGCGAATATCGTCGGCCTGTTTAGTTATAGCCTGATTGAACGTCGCCCGGGCAAACGGGCCGTCGACGCGAAGACGGAGTGGCGCTTTCTCGCCTCTGGAGCGAAATTTCCTTCGCCTCGTTGAGCGCAAATTCCCCCGATCAAGCAATCGGCTGCGAGACAGGAGGAAGCCGCACTTGATACCTTGGCTCCACTGGCGCTCACGGCTGGCCATAATAAATCACGCGGCCATCCCGATCCTGGGCATAAATCACCCGGCCATCCCGATCGAAGCGCAGGCGCGTCCCTCTTGCGTATCGCCGGCCCGAGACCACGTGGTCGCGCGCCAGTATCAGCTCGCCCAGGCGACCGTTATCGTGGAACTTAAGCTCCGGCGCACCAGGTTTGACCGGGATGCCGTCGATGTCCCGGTCCTCCCGAAGGGTCACGCCGGCGACACCTCCTTTTTCGTCCAAACTGACGTGCGTCCCGCGCGGAAATTCGCGACCGACGAGGACGTGGTCTCGCGCCAGCACGGCGGCCGCAAGGCGCCCGTTGCGATGGAAGTTCAACGCCAAGAGCAAATTTTCGCCACTGGCGCAGGGAATGCCATCGACATCGTGATCGCTTGCCAGGTGGAGCGATCTGACGCGCTGGTTGGGGTGGAACCACACCTTCGTTCCGCCCAAGCAAGGCAGGCCATCGACCTCTTGATCCGCGCCCAATTTCACGTCGTTGAGGCGTTGATCGCGCGCGGTATAGTAGCGGAAGAAAGAGCCCGCACCGAATCGTCGCGTGCCAAAGGACCACTCACAGGACAGCGTGGCGCAGATGAGGTCGCCCTTGCGGCCGAACGCGGCCTCGCCTTGGCGGCACGGGACCCCGGCAACCTCGACGTTCTCCTTGAAGATGACACCCCACGGCCGGCCATCCGCCCATCGTTCCGTCACCTCGTAGACATCCGCCGGAAGCGTCGCCAACGCGCCCTTTGGTGCAGCCGCGCGGACGCTTGTCGCCGCCTCGGCGACAAGCCCCGGGGGCTTGCGCGTGCGGCGGCCCTCGTTCGCTGCGGCGGCCCTCAAGTTCACGGGGGCGAGGCCTGAGAGTTCTCCCCACACCACGTTGATCGGCATCGTCGGATCATGCTTCGCGCCCACTAGATACGGATAGGGTTGCCGATCCACGCTGTTGACTTCCCAACGCCCGTGAATACGCAATCTGAGCACTTCACCGACATAGGCCACAAGGTGATCGTAGATTTCCTGCTGCGCCCGCTCCACCCCGATGCCTTCCACGTACGCGGATACAACATCAAGACTTTGATACGAGAAGTCGAGGTCATCTGCGGTCCGCGACATGGTCGAACGGAGCTGCGCGACCAGCGTGTCGATGTTGGCTATCAGCCGATGTTTGAGCGCCGAATAGTAAGCCCAGTGGCCGACAGAGCTTTGGCGTCCATGCTTGGCGTCTTCATCGACCTTCGCGGTCCAGCGCACGAACCGATGAAAGTCGTCGGCCGCATAGATGTCGCCCTTTCCTCCCAGCCCTGGGACCTGCTCGCCGAACACCAACAGATAACGCTCGCCCGCAAGCTCGTACACGAGCGGTTGCAGCAACGTTGACGCGAGCGCTGCCGCGAGATCCAGGCGCGGTCGAGCACCTGAGGAAATCAGCTCCTGGACCTGGCGCTTGGTTAAGCGGCGCTCGTTGATGGTCCGCTTTTGAGCCATCGGCAAATACCTCGTATCCGGGGACCGCGTGAGAGGATGCACCTGATCGTGGCCGGGTGCGCGAGGGCGTCGTGAAAAGCCATAACAGTGGATTCGTGCTGACATAAGGCTGATGTCGAGGCGGCCGGCCCCTTTCTTGCTTAGTTGGAGGCAGACCGGCGCTGGGGAGCCACGGGCGCGCAGACTGGCGAGCGGTCCTGATTTCGCGCAGTGTGTGACCGGGCTCACATCGGGGCGGCTGCTCTTGTGCTGATATCGACCGGTGCGCGATTCGCCTTTGTTATCGCGCCTGGAGCTTCACGATGCTAACGGCCCTCGTCTTGATCTGCTCGGCCGCCGTAACGCCGGATGTTCGGGATTGCACGCGCGCCAATGCGATGGCGGTCATGCGTGTGCCAGCCAAGTATGGAAACCCGGCCGCATGCTTCCTGCACGGGCAGGCCTATCTCGCCGAAACCTCGATCGGAGAGGAACTGGGCGACAGCGAGCGGGTCAAGGTCGTCTGCGCGCCAACCGAAATGATCAATGCGTCCATCCCGATGCTGACCGCAAAGTAATTCTGCGCCGGAGGTGAGCGTAAGGGGCTTTAGTCCTCTCGCACAATCTACTGATTTATCTTGATAATTTGGTACAGCTGGGTGGACTCGAACCACCGACCTCCTGATCCACAGTCAGGCGCTCTAACCAACTGAGCTACAGCTGCAGGATGGCGCGGCGAACTTAGGAGGAACGGGGGTCTTTGGCAAGGGGAAGCCGCGTTTGACCTGTCGCGAGCCCGACTGAGTTGTCGGTTATATGGCCCGCGAGATGTCGCCTCTCGCGAGCTGGATGGGAGCCGGATCGGATATTCCGAGCGACCTGCTGTCTCCAGGTGTCTGCCCTATGAAGTGCCTGCCCTAAGGAGTGCTTGCCCCAAGAAGTGCCTGCCCCAAGAAGTGCCTGCCCCAAGCGCGTGCAAGCGAAGCTAAACGCCACGGAGAGGCGCTGCCGGTCGGTTGAATTGATCAGCCTGACCTGCCGCCCATATCCGGCTACCCGTCGCCGCGAGACCATCGCGGAATCCGTTACAAGCCGGAAAAAATGAGATAAGCTGCATATCGTACGCGCTTGGTCAGCGCGCGCATGCGGAGGCCGGCATGGGACTAGCTACCCGCCTGTTTGGATTTTTCGTCGCAATCGGGATTCTGTTCAGCTCGCTGGCGGCGCGTGCCGCCGAGGAAGTCGACCTCCTCCTCGTCCTCTCCTCCGACGTGTCGCGCAGCGTCGACGCGCCGAAATTCAAGCTGCAACGCGACGGCTATGCGGCGGCCATCGTCAATCCGCGTGTCATTCAGGCGATCCGCTCCGGAGCATTGGGCAAGATCGCCATCAGCTTCGTGGAGTGGTCGGGGGTCGGGGCGCAGAAGATCGTCATCGACTGGACAATCATTCGCGACGAGGCGACGGCAAAGGACTTTTCCGCCCAGGTCATCGAGGCGCCGCGCGCCTTCGCGGACCGGACTTCCATCAGCGGCGGCATCGATTTCGCCATGGCGCAGCTCGCCCGCGCGCCGTATCAGTCGAGCCGGCGCACCATCGATGTGTCCGGTGACGGCACCAACAATTCCGGCCGTGACGTTGTCGACGCACGCGACGAGGCTCTTGCCAAGGGAGTGACCATCAACGGTCTCGTCATCCTGAGCGAGCGCCCGATGTCGTGGAACGCCGATCACACCAATCCGCCCGGCGGCCTCGACAGCTACTACCGCAACAACGTGATCGGCGGCCCCGGCGCCTTCGTCATGGTGGCGGAAAACTTCAGCTCGTTCGGCCAGGCGATTCTCAACAAGCTGATCGCCGAAATCGCGACCGTCCAAGGGACCAAGCATGCCGCATTGCGCTAAGGAGCGCGGACGTCCCGCCCGCTCTTCGACAAGCTTAAGGATTTGAACAAGCGAACGAGCGGGCGAGACGCCCGCGCTCCGCCCAGAGCCCAGTGTCATCATCGCCGAGAATCCACGAAATCATTGGAGGAAGAGGGAATGACCAAAAAGAGTTTGTATTTGAGCGCCGCTGCGATCGCCACGATCGCGGGTTTCGCCGCCGCGCCCACACCAATCCATGCGCAGCAAGCGGCCGCCGTCAGCATCGGCGACACCGACCTCGGCGGCGTCGTGCGCGGGCCGAACGGTCCGGAAGCCGGCGTCTGGGTGATTGCCGAGACCAACGACCTGCCAACCAAAATGGTCAAGATCGTGATCACCGACGACCAGGGGCGCTATGTGCTGCCGGATCTGCCGAAAGCAAACTACACCTTGTGGGTGCGAGGCTACGGACTGGTCGATTCACCCAAGGTCATGACCGTGCCCGGCAAGATCGTCAACCTGACCGCGGTGGCGGCGCCGAACGAAGCTGCAGCAGCCGAATATTATCCGCCGGTGTACTGGCTTTCGATGGCCAAGATGCCGGACAAGAGCGAATTCCCCGGCACCGGGCATGATGGCAACGGCATCAATCCGAACATCAAGTCCCAGCCCCAGTTCCTGCGCGAGTTCAAGACCGACGGCTGCTTCCACTGTCACGCCGTCGGCACCAAGGCGACCCGCACCCTCTCGCCCCTGTTGGGCGACTTCAAGTCCAGCGAGGATGCATGGCTGCGCCGGATCCAGTCAGGGCCGGCCAGCAAGGACATGGTCGAGACCATCGAGCGGTTCGGCACCTTCCGGGGCGTGAAGATCCTCAGCAATTGGACCGACCGGATCGCCGCCGGAGAGCTGCCGGCGACCAAGCCGCCGCGCCCGCAGGGCGTGGAGCGCAACGCCGTCATCACGGTGTGGGAGTGGTCGAACCCCAAGGCCTACCTCCACGACGAGGTCGCCACCGACAAGCGCAATCCCACCGTCAACGCCTATGGGTCGCTCTATGGGGCGACAGAGAACAGCACCGATTTCGTGCCGGTCTTCGACCCGCTCAAGAGCGTCGCCACCACGGTCAAGCTTCCAGTCCGTGATCCCAAGACCCCATCGGCGGCCAACAACGTGATCATGGCGCCCTCGATCTACTGGGGCGAAGAGAAGATTTGGCAGGCCCAGACCATCCCGCACAGCCTGATGCTGGATGAGAAGGCGCGGGTCTGGTACGCGGCGCGAGTCCGTCCGGGCGCCAACCCCGATTTCTGCAAGGCCGGATCGGACCATCCTTCAGCGAAGATGTACCCGATCAACACGTCGAACCGCCACGTGATCATGCTTGACCCGGCGACCAAGGATTTGAAGACGGTGAGCACGTGCTTCCCGACCCATCATGTGCAGTTCGGCTTCGACGCCAACCGCACCCTGTGGGCAAGCTCGGGCGGCATCGGCGCCGAGGTTCTCGGCTGGGTCAACACCAAGATGCTGGACGAGACCGGCGACGAGGTGAAGTCGCAGGGCTGGACGCCGTTTATTCTCGACACCAACGGCAACGGCAAGCGCGACGAAGGCTATGCGCAGCCGAACCAGCCCGTCGACCCGGCCAAGGACAAGCGCATTCGCGTCGGCTTCTATTCGATCGCGCCTAACCCGAAGGATGGCTCGATCTGGGGAACCGTGACCGGGTATCCGGGGTCGGTGGTGCGGGTCGATCCAGGCTCGAACCCGTCCGAAACCGCGCTCGCGGAAATCTACGAAGTGCCGTTGCCGGGCTACTCGCCGCGCGGCGGCGACATCGACGGCCAGGGCGTCATGTGGTCGGCGCTCGCGAGCGGGCATCTCGGCGCCTTCGACCGCAGCAAATGCAAGGGCCCGCTCAACGGCCCGAACGCCACCGGCAAGCACTGCCCCGAGGGCTGGACGCTCTATCCGCTCCCCGGGCCGCAGCTCGGCGGCGTCAGCGAAAACGGCAGCGGCGAGACGCCCTACTATGCCTGGGTCGACCAGCACGACACGCTTGGCCTTGGCAAGGACGTGCCCATTGCCACCGGCAACCAGAATGACTCGCTGATCGCGCTGGTCGACGGCAAGATGGTCAACATGGTCGTCCCCTATCCGATGGGCTTCTGGGCCAAGGGCCTCGATGGCCGCATCGACGACCCCAACGCCGGCTGGAAAGGCCGCGGCGTGTGGTCGAACACCGGCAACCGCACCCCGTTCCACATCGAGGGCGGCAAGGAGAACTCGCCCAAGGTGGTGCATTTCCAGATGCGGCCTGATCCACTGGCGAGGTAAGGGCGGCGAAGAGAAGCAAACGTGGGCGGCCGCGCGGGACCATCCTGTGCGGCCGTTCGCTTTCGCAAGGCGTGGCGGTGTCGGCTTGTTGGGATTCGTCGAGTAAAATCGGAGCAACTTGACTCCGGTTGTTCCGGCGCCAATCTGTTACAATGACAACCCGAGGCGATCACCGGCATGACCCGCACCTACACATTTGTATTCGATCCGGAACCGGAGGGGGGCTTTACTGTAACCTGCCCGGCGCTGCCCGGTCTCGTCACCTATGGGGAGACCCTTGAACAAGCCAGGGCAATGGCGCAGGACGCGATGGACGGGCTGATCGAGGTCATGCTCGAATGCGGTGAAACGGTACCTGAGAGCGACGCGCCAGAGGCCGTGCCCCGATTCGACCGGCTTGCACACACGCTTCGGGCCGACGACGAAGCGGAACCAATTTTCGAGCAGCTGAGCCCGAGAATCGGCGAGAAAGTGTGAGCCCGCTGCCGAGCCTGAAACCACGGCAAGTGGTGGCAGCGCTTGAGCAGGCGGGATTTATAGTCATCCGGATTGTCGGCAGTCACTACCAGTTATTCAACGAGCGCACGCGACGCCACACGACGGTGCCGTATCACAACCATGATCTGCCACGCGGGACTGTGGCCGCGATTCTCCGTCAGGCTGGATTGACCCGCGACGATTTTCTCAAACTGCTGTGAGCGAGCATTCAATGTTGGCGATTGCTGGGGCCGTCAGCGTAGAAGCGCCCCTGCGCTTTGGGCTCAGATCCGCCCGGAACCCCCTCAGGGGAGCTCCGGGTCACGATCCGCGGTCACCCGCTTCGTCCTAATGTGATCGGCCATCTCGGCGCCGGTGAAGTTGTCGGTCGAGCTCGTCGGGCTTTCGGGCAGCGTTGTCGCGTTCCAGGCATTCCATTCGCCGGCAAGCCGGCCGTAATCCCCCGCCCAAAGGAGGGTTGCGGGGCCATGCCGGGCGTGCTTTGTCGGGGTCGAAAACACGGGCACGAGACATCGTTATGGCGAAATCTACCAAGCCTTTGCGGGGCCGGCGCCCTTCCGGCAAGGCGTCGCGCGTCGCCAAAAAAACGAGTGGGCCGAAGGCTGTGGCCAGTGCGAAAAAGGCGGCGCGGAAAGGCATTTCGGCCCCGCGCAAGTCAGCGGTCGCGGCGCCGCGCGTCGTTGCAAAACGCGCCGCCGCCACCGTCCGCCCGGCCCACTCTTCCGCGCCCTCACCCTACCGTTCCCCACGCCCGGGGAACGGTAGGGTGGGGACGGCGGCGGGTCGCGAGGGGGGCGTCAAAACTTCCGCCGTGAAATGGGTCTACGCCTTCGGCGGCGGCAAGGCCGAGGGCGGCAGCGTGATGCGCGATCTGCTCGGCGGCAAGGGCGCGAACCTCGCCGAAATGGCCAATCTGGGATTGCCGGTGCCGCCCGGCTTCACCATCACCACCGAGGTGTGCGGCTACTTCTACAGCCGCGACAAGACCTATCCGAAGGAACTCAAGGGCGAGGTCGAGACCGCGCTCGCTGACGTCGGCGGGATCGCGGGCGGCAAAATTTTCGGGGATGCGGCCAACCCGCTGCTCGTCTCGGTGCGCTCGGGCGCGCGCGCTTCGATGCCCGGCATGATGGACACCGTGCTCAATCTCGGGCTCAACGACTTAACCGTCGAAGCGCTGGCGCAGAACGCCGGCGACCGCCGTTTCGCCTATGATTCTTACCGCCGTTTCATCACCATGTATGCGAATGTGGTGCTCGGGATCGACCATCATGTGTTTGAGGAGATTCTCGACGAGCACAAGGACGTCAACGGCTACATGCTCGATACCGATCTCGACGCCGACGATTGGGCCGCGATCGTGCGGAGCTTCAAGGCGCGGATCGAAAAGCTGCGCGGCGCTCCGTTTCCGCAGGACCCGCACGCGCAGTTGTGGGGGGCGATCGGCGCAGTGTTCGGCTCGTGGATGAACCCGCGCGCCATCACGTACCGGCGCCTGCACGCCATCCCGGAAAGCTGGGGCACCGCCGTCAACGTCCAGGCCATGGTGTTCGGCAATATGGGCGACACGTCCGCTACGGGCGTCGCTTTCACCCGCAATCCGTCGACCGGCGAGAAGCGGCTCTATGGCGAATTCCTCGTCAACGCCCAGGGCGAGGACGTGGTCGCCGGCATTCGCACCCCGCAGGAGATCACCGAGGCCGCGTGCCAGGAAGCGGTTTCCGAAAAACCGTCGCTGGAGCGGGCCATGCCGGCGGCGTTCGGGGAGCTGGCGCAGATTTGCGCCCGCCTCGAGAAACATTACCGCGACATGCAGGACCTCGAATTCACGGTCGAGCAGGGCAAGCTGTGGATGTTGCAGACCCGGGCCGGCAAGCGCACCGCCAAGGCGGCGCTGCGCATCGCGGTCGAGCTTGCGGACGAAGGCCTGATAGGCCGCAGCGATGCGGTGGCAAGGGTCGATCCTGCTGCGCTCGATCAGCTTCTCCATCCGACCATCGATCCGAACGCCAACCGCCAGATCATCGCCTCCGGCCTGCCGGCCTCGCCGGGCGCCGCTGCGGGCGAGATCGTGTTCTCCTCCGACGAAGCCGAGCTGATGAAAACGCAGGGCCGCAAGGTGATCCTGGTACGGATCGAGACCAGCCCGGAGGATATCCACGGCATGCACGCAGCCGAAGGCATCCTCACCACTCGCGGCGGCATGACGTCCCATGCGGCCGTGGTGGCGCGCGGGATGGGCAAGCCGTGCGTCTCCGGCGCCGGCGCGATCCGGGTCGATTACGCGACCGCGACGCTCTCGGCTGCCGGCACGACGCTTCGCAAAGGCGACACCATCACCATCGACGGCTCGACCGGACAGGTGTTGGCCGGAAAGGTCGCGATGCTGGAACCGGCGCTGTCCGGCGAATTCTCGACCCTGATGGGATGGGCCGACAACGTGCGCAAGCTCAAGGTGCGCGCCAATGCCGACACCCCGAATGACGCCCGCGTCGCCATCCGGTTCGGGGCCGAGGGCATCGGGCTGTGCCGTACGGAGCACATGTTCTTCGAGGAGGATCGCATCCGGGCCGTGCGCGAGATGATTCTCGCCGACGACGAAAAGAGCCGCCGTGCGGCGCTCGCAAAGCTCCTGCCGATGCAGCGCGACGATTTCATCGAGCTGTTTAAGATCATGGGCGGCCTGCCGGTGACGATAAGGCTGCTCGATCCGCCGCTGCACGAGTTCCTGCCGCACACCGAGAGGGAAATCGCCGAGGTCGCGGCCGCCATGAATGCCGATCCCAAGAAACTCGCCGACCGTTCCCGCGAGTTGCAGGAATTCAACCCGATGCTCGGCTTCCGCGGCTGCCGCCTCGCGATCGCCTATCCGGAGATCGCCGAAATGCAGGGGCGCGCCATCTTCGAGGCTGCGGTTGCGGCAGGCATTGCGACCGGCAAGCCGGTGGTGCCGGAGGTGATGGTGCCGCTGATCGCCACCAAGATGGAGTTCGACCTCGTCAAGGCGCGCATCGACGCCATGGCGAAGGCGGTGGCGCAGGAAACGGGCGCGAAGCTTGATTATCAGGTCGGCACCATGATCGAGCTGCCGCGCGCGGCCCTCAAGGCGGGAGAGATCGCCGAGACCGCGGAGTTCTTCTCGTTCGGCACCAACGATCTCACCCAGACCACGTTCGGCATCAGCCGCGACGATGCCGCGAGCTTCCTCGGCACGTATGCGAGCTTGGGGATTTTTCCGACCGATCCGTTCGTGTCGATCGATCGTGACGGCGTCGGCGAACTGGTAACGATCGCCACCGAACGCGGGCGCAAGACGCGCCGCGACCTCAAGCTCGGCATTTGCGGCGAACACGGCGGCGACCCGGCCTCGGTCAAGTTCTGCCATGAGATCGGGCTCGACTATGTGTCGTGTTCCCCGTTCCGGGTGCCGATCGCCCGCCTCGCCGCCGCCCAGGCAGCGCTCGGCAAGGGCGCGGCGAACACGGCGTAGGGTTTTGTAGGGGCGACCCTTGTGGTCGCCCGGTTGCCGGCCAATGCAGTGCGCAAACGGGGCGACCACAAGGGTCGCCCCTACAACCGATCCTACGTTTCTTTCCCGATCTCCGCCGGCGTGAACAAAATGAACATGTTGGCGACCACGATGGTGGCGGCGAGATAATAGAAGGTGGCGATGATGCCATAGTGGTCGGCGATCACGCCGCCGATCAGGGGGCCGATGGCGGCGCCTACGGCCTGCGTTCCGAACAGAATGCCGATGCTGGTGCCGCCGAGCTGCTTTGGCGTCGCGTCGAGGAGCCAGGCCTGTAGCACGGCGCGGATCGCGAACAGGAAGAAGCCCAGGAACGCCACGAACAGCGCGAATGCCGGCGAGCGCCCGGCGAACGCCATGAACAGCAGCACCACGCCCGACATCGCCATGCTGGTCATGATGATGTTGCGGCGGCCCATGCGGTCGGACAGGTGACCGCTCACGGGCGCCGCCGCGAATCCGGCCGCCTGCAGGGCAAACAGGCTGCCGCCGACCCAGGCCGGCGAGTAGCCGAGTTCGTTCGCCAGAAAGACCGGGAGGAAGGTGAGGAGCGTCATCGCCGTCATCGCCCGCACCGCCGAGCCGAGCGAAAGCATCAGCACGGTGCGATTGGCGAGCAGGAGACGGACTCCCGCGAAGGAATGGAGGGCAGGGCGGCGCACCGTCCCCGGACTTGATCCGGGGACTGACCGGTCCTCGCCCAAATCGGCGCCGCCGCCGCGGCCGAGCAGCAGCAAGAGCAGAACGGACGCAGCCACACCGGGAACGACGTTCATGACGACGACATCGCGCCAGCTGAACGCAGTGAGCATGGCGCCGACTGCGAGTGGTGCGAGGGCATCGCCGAGGTTGCCGCCCATCGCGTGGATCGAAACCACGAGCCCGCGGCGCTCGGGGTGGTTTTGCGCCAGCAGCGGTATAGCGGTCGGATGCCACAGATTATTGCCGATGCCGACCAGTGCGGCGCAGACGAGCAGCATCCAGTAGCTGTGGGAAAAGCCCATCGCCAGGTAAGGCAGGCCGATCCAGGATAGTGCGACCGCCATCAGCAGGCCCTTGCGGCCGATCGCATCGACCAACATGCCGCCGGGCAGGTTGGAGAGCGCGCCGGCGGCGAATTGGCAGGTCAGGATTGAGCCGATCTGGCTGAAGGACAGGCCGAGCTCGTTGCCGATCAGGGGTAGCAGCAGGTAGAACGTCGCCGGGTACCAATGGGTCATCATATGACCGGCGGAGATCAGCCACACCTCGCGAAACGAGCTGCGGGGTGCTGTCTCGGCCGTGATGGTGGTCATTGATCCTCCCCGGGACCCCCCTGGGACCGCGGGCGTCCCGCCCGCTTGAGGGAAGGAAAGCGGAGCGGGCGGGACGCCCGCGGTCCCAGGGGTCCCAGCGTTCCTTACCGTCGCTGCTGCGTTCCAACAAGTAGCACCGGCGCACGCCGATTTGAAAGTCGCATGAGACGCGTGATAGACATGCCGCCATGACATCGCTTCTCCGCATCTTCGCCATGGGCGCCGCATTGCTGGCCGCCGGGCCGGCGTTCGCGCAAGCGTATCCGGAGCAGGGCATCAAGATCGTGGTCGGCTTCCCGCCGGGCGTCGCGCCGGACATCACGGCGCGGCTGCTGGCGGATAAATTCGGCGAGGCATGGGGCAAGCCGGTGGTGGTGGAGAACGTCACCGGCGCCGGCAGCAACATCGCGACCGATCGCGTCGCCAAGGCGGCGCCCGACGGCTACACGCTGCTGATGGGCGGTAACTCGGCGCTCGTCATAAACCCGAGCCTCTATGACAGGCTGCCGTACGATCCCGTCCGCGATTTCGCGCCGATCTCGCAAGTCTTCATCGCGGCGAATCTTCTCGTCATCCATCCGGATGTGCCGGCCAAGACCTTGCCGGATCTCGTTGCACTGGCCCGAACGCAGCCCGGCAAGCTCACCTACGGGCACGCCGGCATCGGCACCTCGCAGCATCTGGCAGCCGAGCTGTTCAAATATATGGCCCACATCGACATTCAGTCGGTGGCCTATCGGGGCACGACGGCGGTGTTGCCGGACCTCCTGGCCGGACGCCTCACCATGTCGTTCGCGAATATTCTCAACGCGCTCCCGCTGTGGCGCGAGGGCAAGCTCACGGCCTTTGCGGTGACGTCGCGCGAGCGCTCGGGCGCTGCGCCCGATATGCCGACCATGGCGGAACTGGGCTATCCGGGGTTCGAAGCCGTGCCGTGGTTCGGCCTGCTGGCGCCGGCCGGCACGCCGCAGGTCGTGATCGACAAGCTCCACCGCGAGACCGCCCGCGTGCTTGCGCAGGGAGATGTGCGCAGGCGCATGGCGGAACTCGGCGTCGACCTGATCGGCAACACGCCCGCGGAATTCGCCGCTGTGATCAAGGCGGAAATCCCGCAATGGGCGGCAGTGATCAAGGGCGCGGGCATCAAGGCGAACGAGTAACGCGTATTGACGCGTAGGATGGGTTGAGCGCACGCTCAACCCATCCTACATGCTCTTACTCCTAAAAGGAGGACCACATGTTTGTGTCCGCATATAGATTCATCCCACCTGCCTTCGCGCTTCTCGGCTTCGCTGCGCTAACAGTCGCCTTCCACCTCGGCACCGTCGCGGCGCAGCAGCAGGCGCCCGCCACCAAGGTGAGCCAGCTCATGAAACAGACGCTCGCCGACGTTCCCGGCCGCGAGGTGATGATGCTCACGCTCGACATCCCCCCGGGCGGCGGTTCGCCCGCGCATCGTCATCCGGGCGCGCATAATTTCGGCTACGTGCTGGAGGGCGCCTACAAGATCAAGGTCGACAGCGGACCCGAGACCGTCTTGATGAAGGGCCAGACCTTCTATGAGGCGCCTGGCCAGCTCCATGCGGTGTCCAGCAATGCGAGCAATACCGAACCCGCCAAGGTTTTGGTCGTGGTCGTCAACGAGATTGGCAAGCCGCTGACGGTACCGGAAAAGCCGTAGCTGCGGCTTCGCGTCTGCTGCGTCATTCCGGGGCGCCGCGAAGCGGCGAGCCCGGAATCTATGACCACCAGCCGAGGCCTATGGATTCCGGGCTCGCCACCTTCGGTGGCGCCCCGGAATGACGCAGCCGCGCTATGATCGGTTTCGTCAAATCGCTCTACGCGTCACTCCAGCTTAATCCCGGTCATGCGGATGATATCGAACCAGCGCGGCGCATCCTCTGCCAATAGTGCGGCGAATTCCTGCGGCGTGCTGATGCGCGGCTCGATGCCGAGGTTCGTGAAGTTCGCCCGCAATTCCGTCGATCGCAGCGCCTCGCTGATCGCGCCATTGAGTCGCGCCACCACGGCGCGCGGCAGGCCGGCCGGCCCGACGATTCCCCACCACACTTCAATGGCGTAGGGAAAAATGCCGGCCTCCGTGAGCGTCGGCACCTCGGGCAGCTCCGGCCAGCGCGCCGCGCTCGTCACCGCAAGCGCCCGCAGCCGGTCCTGTTTGACAAGCTGCAGCAACACCGACTTGGTATTGAACGCCATGTCGATCTGGCCGGCGAGGAGATCGGTGACCACCGGCCCGGCGCCCTTGTAAGGAATGTGCACGATGTCGGCGCCGGTCTTGAGCTTGAAAAGCTCCGAGACGAAATGCGGTGTGATACCGGGCGCCGAGCCGTAATTGAGCTTGCCGCCACTCGCCTTGGCGTAGCGCACGAAGCCGTCGAGCGTGGTCGCGGGCACCTTGGGGTTGACCACCAGCACCATGGTCTCGGTCGATACGGTGCCGATGGGGGCGAAGACCGCCGCCGCGTTGAAGTCGGGCGTCTTGACCGATGGTCCGATCGATAGCGTGCCGATGCCGCCGATCAGGAGCGTGTAGCCGTCCGGATTGGCGGCCGCGACCGCCCGTGCGGCGATGAGGCCTCCGGCGCCGGGCTGGTTCTCGACGATGACCGGCTGGCCGAGGATCGCCTGCATGCGCAGCGTCACAAGGCGCGCCACCGCGTCGGTCGAGCCACCGGGCGGCACCGGCACGATGAGCTTGACGGTGCGCTCGGGAAAGGTCTGGGCGGGGGCCGGAACAGCAACGCAGATCGCGAGGACGGCGAGGATTGCCGCCAAGCGCCACGGGATTCGTTTGCATAGGTCGCGGATCATCGACGCATTTTAGCACATCGATGGCCGGGATCACGTGTGGCCCGTAGGGTGGGCAAAGGCGCGCTCTTGCGCGCCGTGCCCACCTGGATCCGGCAATGGTGGGCACGCTTCGCTTTGCCCACCCTACGAGGCTGCCTCAGTTTGAAATTTCATATGCGACCAGCAGGTCTTTAAGCATCACGCCATCATAGAGTTTCTGAAATCTGCACCGCACGATCTGGCCCCTTGTGGAACTCCAGAACCGGGTCGTTCTCTGGTTCTTCCAATATCCGATAACGATCATCGCCCAAGTGCTCCGCTTGGACGGGATACCAGCAGTCCACTGCCTCTTCTGGAAGGTAGATGTGGATGGTCACGATGGTCATATCGGCGTTGGCCTCAGTGGACCGAATTTCAAACTGAGGCAATGTACTCGCAGGTGTGTCGGATGCCCCCTACTCCGCGGCCTCCTGCGCATGCCCGAGCCGCCGGTTGAGCGCCGCCAAGAGCGCTTCCCCGGCCTCCGCGATCACGGTGCCGGGCGGAAAGATCGCCTCGGCGCCCGCGGCCCGCAGCGCGTCGTAATCCTGCGGCGGCACCACCCCGCCGACCACGATCATGATGTCGCCGCGCCCTTCTTTCACCAGCGCCGCCTTGAGTTCCGGCACCAGCGTCAAATGGCCGGCGGCGAGTGACGACACGCCGACGATATGCACGTCGTTCTCGACGGCCTGGCGTGCGGCCTCGGCGGGGGTCGCGAACAAGGGGCCGATGTCGACGTCGAATCCTAGGTCCGCAAAAGCGGATGCGATCACCTTCTGGCCGCGGTCATGGCCGTCCTGGCCGATCTTGGCGACCAGGATGCGCGGGCGGCGGCCCTCGTCCGCCTCGAATTTCGCAACGCTGCGCAGCACGCGCGCGACGGCGTCGCTCATGGCGCCGACCTCCTGCCTGTAGACGCCGGAGATCGCCTTGATCTCGGCGCGATGGCGGCCATACACCTTCTCAAGCGCCAGCGAGATCTCCCCGACCGTCGCCTTGGCGCGGGCGGCGTCGACGGCGAGCGCCAGCAGGTTGGCGTCCCCCACCCTACCCTCCCCCGCGGCGGCGCGCGTCAACGCTGTGAGCGCTGCTTCGACGGCGACGGCGTCGCGCTCGGCGCGCAGCCGCGCAAGCTTATCGAGCTGCAACTGCCTCACCGCCGAGTTGTCGACCTTGAGGACATCGATCGTCGCTTCGTTCTCCGGCCGATACTTGTTGACCCCGATCACCGACTGGTGACCGGAATCGATGCGGGCCTGGGTCTTGGCGGCGGCCTCCTCGATGCGCAGCTTGGGGATGCCGGCCTCGATTGCCTTCGCCATGCCGCCCAACTCTTCGACCTCGCGAATGTGGCCCCACGCCTTGCGGGCCAGCTCCGCAGTGAGCCGCTCCACATAGAACGAGCCGCCCCACGGATCGATGATGCGGGTCGTGCCGGTTTCATGCTGGAGGAACAGCTGCGTGTTGCGGGCGATGCGGGCCGAGAAATCGGTCGGCAGCGCCAGCGCCTCGTCGAATGCGTTGGTGTGCAGGGATTGCGTATGCCCCTGGGTCGCTGCCATGGCCTCGATCGCGGTGCGCACCACGTTGTTGAATACGTCTTGCGCCGTGAGCGACCAGCCGGAAGTCTGGCAATGGGTGCGCAGCGACAGCGAGCGCGGATCGGCCGGGTTGAACGGCTTCATCAGCTTTGCCCACAACAGCCGGGCAGCTCGCAGCTTGGCGATCTCCATGAAGTAGTTCATGCCGATCGCAAAGAAGAAGGAGAGCCGCGGCGCGAAGCGGTCGACGGTGAGGCCGGCGCTGAGACCTGCCCGCACATATTCGACGCCGTCGGCGAGCGTGTAGGCGAGTTCAAGATCCTGGGTCGCCCCCGCCTCCTGCATGTGATAGCCGGAGATCGAGATCGAGTTGAACTTCGGCATCCGCTCCGACGTGAAGGCGAAGATGTCGGAAATGATCCGCAGCGAAGGTGCGGGCGGGTAGATGTAGGTGTTACGGACCATGAACTCCTTGAGGATGTCGTTCTGGATCGTGCCGGCGAGCTTCTCGGGCGGCACGCCCTGCTCCTCGGCGGCGACGACGTAGAGCGCCAGCACCGGCAGCACGGCGCCGTTCATGGTCATGGACACCGACATGCGCTCGAGCGGGATGCCTGAGAACAGCGTGCGCATGTCGTAGATCGAATCGATCGCAACACCCGCCATGCCGACGTCGCCGCGGACGCGGGGATGGTCGCTGTCGTAGCCGCGATGGGTGGCGAGATCGAAGGCGACCGACAGGCCCTTCTGGCCGGCGGCGAGATTGCGCCGGTAGAAGGCGTTGGAATCCTCCGCCGTGGAGAACCCTGCATACCGTCACGTACATGGTGGGATAGGGGCCACGCAGATAGGGCGCGATGCCCGGGTAGCCGTCGAGGAAATCGAGCCCAGCGAGGTCGTCGGGTCCGTAGACCGGCTTTACCGGGATGCCTTCGGGGGTGAGCCACGTCTCGCCGGTTGCATCGGCGGCCGGGCCGGCCGGGTCCGTGAATGCGATGGCGCCGAAGTCGGGAATCTGGGTCATGGCACGCTCGATCGCTAACGACCTGATATTTGGCTATCGCCCACCAGCTATTAAAGGCTGCGACCGACCATGCAAATCTCATTCCGAGCGTTCGAGGTTTAAGATTGCATACGCCGCCGTCAGCGTCGCCAGCAGGTCGCAGCCCACATGGATAAATGTGCCCACGCCGGCAGCTCTGAGCATCGGTTCCAGTTCTCCCGGACGGCCGGCGAGGTATATGTGTTTGGCGCCGGCCCCCCGCAGTGCGCTGGCGACCGCGGCAGCGTCTGAGGCATAGACCACGTCCGATGAACACAGGCACGCGAGGGTCGCGCCGGAGGCCTCGAATGAGGAGAGCATCTCCTCATGACTGGCAAAGCCGTCGTTGGTTACAGCGGCGATTCCGCCGGCCTCGAAGAAGTTCTTCGCGTAGGTCGCGCGCGCCGTGAAGTCGGCAAGGCGTCCGAGGTTGGCGAGGAAGATTTTCGGGCGTGTACTGGTTCTTTCGAGCACACGGTCGGAAGCATCGCGCAACGCTTCGAAGGGCTCGGCGAGGCGAAGGCAGGGGAAGGCCTTCTCTCCTCCCCCTTGTGGGGAGGGGTCGGGGGTGGGGGTCGGCGGATGGGGCACCGCCCGGCCAAAGCGGCCCGCCCCCTCACCCCGACCCTCTCCCCGCAAGCGGGGAGAGGGAGCCAACACCTCCACGGGCATCTCCGCAATATCGGGAAACTCGCTCGTCCCGGTCAGCGCGTCCTTGCGCCGCGCGATCGCCTTTTCGCGCTCGGCCCGAACGGCCGCGACCATGGCTTGGATCAAGCCTTGCTCCAGCGCCGCCGCCGCGCCACCTGCTTGCTCCATCTCCTGGAACCGCGACCAGGCCGCCACGCAGAGTTCGTACGTCAAGCTCTCCGGCCCCCCTGCCCCTGCGGCCGGGTCCGCGACCTTGGCGAGGTTCGATTCCTCCAACAGGATAAGCTGCGTGTTGCAGGCGATGCGTCGCGCAAAATGGTCCGGCAACCCGATCGCGGCGGTGTGTGGCACCACCGTGATGCTATCGGCGCCGCCGAGGCCGGCCGCAACCACCGCCACCGTGGCGCGCAGCATGTTCACGAACGGATCACGCTGCGTCATCATGCGCCACGCGGTTTCCGCTGCGATGAATACAGGCGCCGGGGTGAGCCCGCAGGCTTCTTCGACACGTGCCCATAATTTCCGCAGCGCACGAAACTTCGCAGTGGTGAGGAACTGATCCGCATCGGCCGCAAGGCGAAAATAGATCATCCGCCGGGCGTCGCCTGGCGCGACGCCGCTCGCCTCCAATGCCCGCAGATAGGCGAGCGCCGTTGCGAGCACCCAAGCGAGTTCCTGCGCTTCCGAGCCGCCCGCATTATGGACGATGCGCCCATCCGCGGCGGCGAACGGGCCTTTGTGGCCTTGCAGCGAAAGGTCATTGATGCTGGCCGCGAATCCTGCGCCCTCATCGCGCCATGATCGGACGCTTTGCGGATCTGCGGCGATATGGCCCAGCGGGTCAAATCCGAAGCTGATGCGGGCGGCGGCCGGAGAGACGCCATTCCGGTGGACCGCGTCTGCCATTTGCCTCGCGATATGGGCCGCATTCACCCCGGGCTGCAGGTCGATTGCAACACCGGCGTCGAGGGCTATTCCCTCGAGCAGGCGAGCCGGCGAAGCGTTGCCATCAAGCCCAAAGCCATACGCCCCGATCGCGCCGGCGAACACCAGGGCGAGCCCGGTCGCGCCGTGCTCAAGATCGTGCAGCGCTTGGGCGTTGGCACGGGCCGGATCCGGAAGCTCCACACGTTGGACGATCCGCCACGGCCCCCCTGCAGCGTGGCCGAATACCGCGCGTGCGCCGCTAGCGCGCTCATAGAGCGGCGCAATGGCGATGCCGTCGTAGCTTTTCGACACCAGCCGCTTTTCGAAGGGTGCGCCTTTGATCGCGCTCGATACGAGCGCAAGCCATTGCTCCTGGCTCGCCGGAGGAAACTCGGCAAATGTCAGTTCGTTCGCCCTGATGATATCGTCACTCATGGCAGTGAAGTTTGCACATTCGCATGCATAGGCCAATCGAACGTTAGGTGGAATTGAGGCAAGCCGGCATCAAGGGCAGGATGGCGGGCAAGTGAAACCGCCTCACGGCCGCAAGCGCGCATCTCAGCGCGTCGCATTATTGTCGGCAATTCAAACCGATGGTATGATTTTTCGTCTTCAGCGGCGTCGGCTCTTTACTCCTGGCCGATGCACGGTTTTGCTGAACATGACGCAATTGCTAAAAATATGATCAGAACCGAATGTGAGCGCCTCTCATGTCGGCATTTGATGGCGGAAAACGGGACCCGGGCGCATTGGCGAATGTGGTCCACGACGTCCCGGCCGGGACAAAGCGGGCGGCCCGGCTCCGAAAATTCATCGTGACGGGGCGGAGGCGGGCGCGGAGCAGCGTTGCTGTGCTCCTCCACGTGGCTCTCTTGTGCACGTGCGTCGTGGTCTTCGCTGCAAGCGACCGAGAAGACTGTGCCGACGCAGACAATCCTGATCAGAAGATAGCCAGTTGTTCGCGCCTTATTGCGGACGATGCCGAGAGCGCGCCCAATCGGGCACAGGCCTACCGCAACCGTGGCGCCGCATACTACGACAAGGGTGCATTTGACCGCGCGATCGCTGATTTCAGTGAGGCTGTGAAGATTGATGCAAGCGTCGTGCCCCCGTACTTTGCGCTTGCCTATAGCCGGCGCGGTCTCGCTGTCGCCGAAAAAAAGGATTACGACCAAGCGATCGCCGACTACAGCGAGGCGATCAAGCTCAATCCAACCTCGATCGAGGTCTACAAGGATCGCGGCGTCGCCTACGGCAATAAGAACGATTACGACCGCGCAATCGCCGATTTCAGTCAGGCCATCAAACTCGATCCGAACTATGCGCTCGCGTACAACAATCGCGGTTTCGCATACTTCCGAAAGAACGATTTTGATCGCGCGATCGTCGACTACACCGAGGCAGTCAAGCGCAATCCGAACTACGCATTGGCATACAACAACCGAGGCAACGCTTACTTTAGAACGAATGATTATGATCGCGCAATTTCCGACTATAGCGAGGCGATCAGGCGCAATTCGAACTATCCGATCGCCTATGACAACCGCGGTTTTGCTTACGCGCAAAAGAACGACTACGACCATGCGCTTGCCGACTATGACGAGGCGGTCAGGCGCAATCCGAGGTTGGCCAGCGCCTATGCGCATCGGGGCGTCCTGTACCAGGCCAAGGGCAATTACGATCGCGCGATTGCAGATTTGAACGAAGCGATTGCACGCGATTCAAGCTATGTTTACGCCTATGAGCGGCGCTGCAACGCGCACTACGCTAAGAAAAACTACGATGCCGCAATAGCCGACTGCAGCGAGGCGATTAGACTCAATCCGAAGGATGATTTTGCCTATTCAATCCGCGGTTTTGCCTACGCCGCAAAACGCGACTACGACGTTGCCATCGCGGACGGCAACGAGGCGATCAGACTCAATCCGAAATCCGGCTCGGGGTACAACAGCCGGGGCTCCGCTCACAGCGCCAAGAGGGAATATGAAGCCGCCATTGCGGACTTTGGCGAGGCAATCAGGCTGAGCCCGAAAATGTTCGCCGCGTACGGCAACCGCGGCAACGCCTTTCGCAATCGGGGCAATCTCGATCTTGCCCTCGCTGACTTCGATCAGGCGATCGAGATCAATCCGAATTACTTTCAGGGCTACAACTATCGCGGACTGGTCTATGCAGCCAGGGGGGACCACAGTCGGGCTGTCTCGGACTATACGGAGGCGATCAGGCTTGCTCCGGCCTATGCCGAGGCCTACGTCAACCGCGGCCTAGCGTACAAGGCTTTGGGCCTGACTGCGAATGCAAATTCAGATTTCCAGCTCGCTCAATCGATCGACCCGTCGGATCAAATTAGCAAGTCCCAACTTGCTGCGAGTCTGCCCGGGGGATTACAAACGATAACTGGTGCGGAGAGAGGGGCTGACGCCCCCATCGATGTCGACGCCGTTAGTGCGGCTATGAACCGATTGTCGATCGCGCTGCCGATGGATATCGCAGGGGCCGGCTCGGTCAAAAGGTCACTCGACGACCTCAACCGCGAACCCTGCGATCAACAGGCAATCGTGGCGCTTGGCTTGGCATTGGACAAAGTCGGCCGCAAGCGGGAAGCCGCCAATGCTCAGCTGAGTTTTTCGAAAGCCTGCGGTGGTTATACCCTCCGTGAAGATGGCCGTGAATATGCTGTTAGCACTGTCCGACTACGCCGGCGCGGCGACAGCGGCAACCGAATTGGTCAATCTCAATCCGCATGATGACGGGAATTTCTACCTGCGGGCCACGGCCTATGACCGCGGCGGCTCGAGCCGGAAGGCCATTGATGATTATCTCGCGGCCATCGAACTGTTCGGGAACAAGGCGGCCATATCAAGCGACAGCTATCTCGCGGTGGCACGCAACTATGAAAAGCTCGGCCAATTCTGCGATGCAGGATCGATTATCGAAGCTTGGGTCGCCTTGAATCCCGCGCGCAACGATTCCGTTCGAATGCAAGCGATCATCGCCGACTACTATGCGAAAAGCAAATGCGAGGTCGCCAACAGCCGCAGCGAAGAGCTTTTCAGACGCCCCCCGAACAACAACGTGCTGAAATTGCCGGTCGTGATCAACGGTGTGCGCGGCACCTTCATTATGGACACCGGCGCAACATTCGTGACCATGAGCAGCGCGTTTGCGGAAAAGGCGAAAGTGCAAATCGACCGGGAAAGTACGGTTAAAATGCGCACTGCCAACGGCGTCGTGGATGGCAAGCGGGGTCAAGCTGCAATGATTCAGTTGCGCTCACTGCAGGCCAAGGATGTCCTCGTCTCTGTTCAGAGCGGCGGTGCCTACGGCCAGGGCGTCGACGGGCTCTTGGGATTGAGCTTCTTGTCGCGCTTTAAGGTTTCAATTGATGCCCAGACCGTCAAGATCGCCAATCGCAATGCAAAATGAGTACCGGAGCGCGGCCCGAACTGGTTCGGCGGATTCCGCAAGTCCATATCGATATCATCCATCAACCTCGTCCTGAGGAGCCGACCGAAGGTCGGCGTCTCGAAGGACGGCCACGGGCGAGGTTGTGCCAGCGGCCATCCTTCGTCCTTCGAGAGCCTCAGGACGCCGTGCTGCGCACGGCTCCTCAGGATGAGGTTCGTGGGGTCCAATTCTATTCGCCCGATCTGATTAGTTTCATGGAATCGGTTCACGAAGTGCCCAGGGGCGGCAGCTTCTCGATGCCGCCCGGATCGACCCGGGCAAATGCTTCCGCGACAGTGATGCCCCTGATCTTGCGATCCGGCGCAATCTCGGCGAGCGGCGCCAGCACAAAGGCGCGTTCGAACAGATGCGGATGCGGCAAGGTCAGGCCGGACTCCTCGATTTCAAGGGCGTCAAACGCGATGATATCGATGTCGAGAATGCGAGGGCCCCAGCGCCGTTCCTTGGTGCGGTCGCGACCAAACATCGCCTCGACGCGGAGCGCACGATCAAGGAGGGCGCGCGGCGTCAGCGCGGTTTCGACCACGATCGCGAGATTGATGAAAGGCGGCTGGTCGGGCACGCCCCATGGCGGTGTGCGATAGTCCGAGGAACGAGCGACGAGCTTAACCTCGCGGCCATCGCACAATGCCGTGACGGCGCGTCCGAGCGTCGTTCGCACGTCCCCCAAATTGCCGCCGAGCCCGAGCAGCGCCTCCGCCATCCTGCTTTGCGCCTTGCGGCGCTTCGCAGGATTTACGGGGTTTGTTTCGCGAAGCAGGATGCCCTCCGAAGCTTTAGCGAAGGAGGGCGGTGAAGGTGCCGCTCATGCGTTCGCCCCGATTGCCGCCATGACCCGCAGCGCCTGCACGGTCGCGGCCACATCGTGGGCACGGATGATTGTGGCGCCGCGCTCGGCCGCGAGGATATGGGCCGCGATCGATCCGCCGAGCCGCTGGTCTGGCGGCGCCGGAACAACCGTATTGATGAGACGCTTGCGCGAGGCGCCAACCAAAAGCGGCAGGCAGAATGTCTTCAGCCGGTCGAGCCTGGCGATCGCCGTCATGCTCTGTTCGGCCGTCTTGCCGAAACCGATGCCGGGGTCGAGCACGATGAGGTCGCGCGCAATGCCGGCACGGGCGGCGATGGCGAGCGAGCGCTCGAAGAACGCCGCAATGTCGGCCATGATGTCGATACGCGCGTCGGCGACGTCGCGGTTGTGCATGACGATGACCGGTACCCGATAGCGTGCGACGACGTCCGCCATCTCGGCGTCGCGTTGCAAGCCCCAGACATCGTTGACGATAGCGGCGCCGTGGTCGAGCGCCCAGGCCGCGACCGTCGCCTTCATGGTGTCGATCGAAACCGGCCGCGCCAGGCGCACTGCCGCCGGCAACACGAATTCGAGGCGTCGCAATTCGTCTTCGGCCGAAACCGCGACGCGATTGCCATACGGCCGACTGGATTCCCCGCCAATATCGATTATGTCGGCGCCCTCCGTTATCATTTGCTCGGCATGCGCGACAGCAGCATCGGGGGCAAGAAAGGCGCCGCCGTCCGAGAACGAATCGGGGGTGACGTTCAATATCCCCATGACCAGCGGGCGTTGCAGCGCCAAGAGCCTGGCGAGGACGCTTGCGTTGGCGGTCGACGCAGTCCCGGATGCATCGGAGAGGTGAGGCAAAGCGGCGTTCATGGCTGCGATGTTTGCGGTTGCGCGTCTGGTGTCAAGCGAAACCGCGCCCGCGTTTTCAACTCCGGTTTCGCGTTAGAGCAACGTCGGATCAGATTGAATCACCTTGCCACCGTCATGCCCGCGCCGAGACACCCCGCCCGCGTCACGCGGCGAGGACCCCTCTTCGCGGGCATCCACGTCTTACTGCGAGCCTTCGGCGAGTGTGCGTGAATGGCCGGCATGCCCGGTCAAAACTACGAAGAAATGATTCAATCTAACCGGAAAGCGCCGTAATCCTGCTAAGTTATAAATACCTTCTGACTTAAGTCGTGCTAATAGGAAATCTTCACGGGCAGCTTCTTGGCCTGATCAATCCAGCGCTCCACTGTGTGCTGGGAGGGTAGCACGCGAACGAGCCTTCGCTCCAGGTTCGCCTTCGCCATCGCCTCAGCAAGCCGCACCGGATTACGATACCGGAGTTCCCTGACGGTTTTGACACCGGCGGCTTCCAGCAGCTCGGCATATTCCGGGCCTACGCCTTTGATGCGCATGCGATCGATGAGATTGGCGACGCAGAGAAGTTGTTTCTGATCAATCTCCGTTTTCTCCGCCAGCATCTGCCGCCCCTTGAGACTCTTGGCGGTCTCAAGCAGCTTTTCCGTTGTGCGAATTCCAGCTTTCCTCATTTTGATCGCAAAGCCCGGCCCAAGGCCGTCAAGTTCAGAGATTGAGAACGGCATGTTTCGATGACCCCCAAACCCGGCTGGCATATTTCAAATAAATTGGCTGAGACCGGGAATGGCTTCGACGATCGCGTTGACATCGCGATCGCCTGCCTTTTCGCGGGCATAAGCGATAAGTTCGCGCGTGACGCCCTGTATCTCGCCCATGTCCAGCCCAGCCGCCATCAGCCGGCTGCCCACGCCCATGATTCCGCCGGCGCCGGCGAACAGCCCGCCTCCACCTTCAGCACGCGCGGAGGCAACGGCCTCGACCGCGCCAGGCAAACGCCCGAGCAGGGCCTGCACCGTGTCGGGCGGACCTTCCGATGCGAGGAAATCGAGGATGATTCCCACGGCTCGTTCCGCGACTGGCCGGTCAATACCCACATTACCGGCGACTTGGTCGACGAGCTCGTCCATGGCCTCCTCGTGTGTATCTTGCTCCGCCAGCAAGACAAAAACATATTGCGCACTACATCTGCCTAGACAAGGCCGAGCAAAAATTTGGCGGCGACGTGTTGCAAATCGACAACGCTGGCGCTGGTGGAACGCTGCGGCGCGCCGCTGTTAGCCCGCTAGACTCGTGCGCCATCGGTGAGTGCATTATAAAGCGGGGTATGTTCAAAATGCGCTGTGTTCGCTACACGTCATACTGATCAACTCGACGTGAACTGCGACCTGAACGTGAACTTCGACCTGAAGGACCTGGTTTTCGCAGAGACGAGCGGTCCGGAATTGGTCGATGCAGCGCCGGAGAGTTAAGACAATTGGTGGAAGGCAACCATGACCGATCTCGATAAGGTACTTGCGCGCATCGATGCCGAGCGCGACAACAGTCTCGATCGACTTTTCAAGTTCTTGTCCATCAAATCGATTTCTACCGACCCCGCCTACGCGGACGAATGCCGTACGGCGGCATTCAGCCTCGCCGCCGATCTCTCGACGCTCGATATCGCTGCCGAGGTCCATCCGACCGATGGGCATCCGGTGGTGTTCGGCAAAACGACGCCTTCCGAAAGTCGTCGGCGTAAGCGCGTCATCTTTTACGGTCACTACGACGTGCAGCCGGTCGACCCGATCGATTTGTGGCAGACGCCGCCGTTCGAGCCGCGTGTCGACACACTCCCGGATGGACGCAAGGTGATCGTGGCGCGCGGCGCTTGCGACGATAAAGGCCAGGTCATGACCTTTATCGAAGCCTGCCGGGCCTGGAAGGCGGTGACGGGCTCGATACCGGTAGACATTACTTTCATTATCGAAGGTGAGGAGGAGTGCGGCTCCAAGCACCTGCCCGGCTGGCTTGTGGCGCACAAGGCGGAACTTGCGGGCGACATCGCGCTCGTCTGCGACACCGGCATGTGGGATCCGGCTACGCCGGCCATCACGACCGCGTTGCGCGGCCTCGTCTATGAGGAAGTCAAGATCAGGGGAGCCGACCGCGATCTGCATTCCGGACTGTTCGGCGGGGCGGCGCAGAACCCCATCCGCGTGCTCGCCAAGATCATCGCCGCGATTCACGACGGCGATGGCCGCATCACCATCCCGGGATTCTACGACGACGTGCCGGAACTGCCTGACGAGGTGAAGAAGTCCTGGACCGCAATGGGCATGACGCCGGAAAAATTCCTGGGCCAGGTTGGCCTCGCCGTACCGGCCGGCGAAAAGGGCCGTCTCGTGATCGAGCAGATTTTTTCACGGCCGACTTGTGACGTGAACGGCATCTCGGGCGGCTACACCGGCCCGGGAGCCAAGACCGTGATCCCGGCCGAAGCCTCCGCCAAAATCTCGTTCCGCCTGGTCGGCAAGCAGGATCCGGCGAAAATCCGCGATGCATTCCGCGCCTTCGTGCGCGCGCGCCTGCCTGCCGATTGCACAGCCGAGTTCAGCGACCACACCGGCGCGCCCCCGATCGCGCTGGATTGGAGGCTGCCTCAGCTTGCCGAAGCGCGCGCTGCGCTCACCCAGGAATGGGGCAAAGAGGCGGTTTTGATCGGGTGCGGAGGCTCGATCCCGATCGTTGCGGATTTCAAGCGGCTCATCGGCATCGACACGCTGCTGATCGGCTTTGCGCTCGATGACGACCGCGTCCACTCGCCGAACGAAAAGTACGATCTCACGAGCTTTCACAAGGGTACGCGGAGCTGGGCGCGGATTCTGGACGCGTTGACGGCGTAGTTCGGCGGCGCGGTCGCTTATGCCCCATCCGGGGACCACCTAGACGCCCTTATTCTCGCGGTCCTGCGCGCCATGGACAATAGAGAGCACTACGATATCCCCGCGATCTTCGTGGACTTCATTTCGGATTTTTCTTCGCACGGCGGCGCCGCACTTCAGCAAGTTGCTCTTTGGTAAGCCGGAGCGCACTACTGTCCTGCTGTTCCATGAGCTCGACCACGTGGGCAACGTCGGCCTGCCGTTGTGGCGGCCAAGTGAGTACGCGATCGAGAATTTCCTTCACCTGATCTTTAGTCATAATAACGCCCTAGCAGATAAATGCCCGACGACAGCGGATTTCGATCGAGTGGGAATCATATAGTAAGCGGTCGAGCCCTTGCAAAACCATCCGGAGCCCGTCCCTGCGGGTGTAGCGGTGTCGCTGCGCTCGACCTATCCCACCGTCGCGCTCGCCCATCTACCGCGGCATGCTCAGACTCGTCATGGCGCGGTCGCGGACGTTGTGAACGCAGGCATAGACGCCACCCTCGCGCTGAATCTCGACCAGAGCTGGTGCAACAGCTCCCAAGACACTTCAACCGTGTTCCACATGAAATTCATCGGCGGCACACCACCGTTCTACTGCGGCATGCTCAGTCTCGTCACGGTGCGGCCCCGAATGTCGTAGACGCGGGCGTAGACGACGCCCTCGCGCTGGACCTCGACCAGCACCGGCTCGGTGAGCTGGCTGCAATAGAACTCGCCCAGGCTCAGTGCGAAGTCGGCGCCCCTGGGGTCCCAGGTGATCCGGAATTCCGGTCCGAGCTCGACTTGCGCAGGCCGTTGTGGCCCGCAGATAGCGACTCGCCAACGTCGCTTGTCGGTCGGGGTCTCCATGGATGCGGTGAGTTTGGCCCGCAATTCCAGCGCGGCCTCCTTGAAGGCCAGACCCCAGTAATCGAGCATGTAGCGGTCGTCGGCGGCGCGGATGCCGCCGGAGATGACGTTGAAGTGGGTGTACTGGTAGGGATGCAGTTTCACCATCTCGTTGATCGGCAGGAGCAAGCCGACGAGCAGAACGACGGCCGCCAAAGCCGTTGCTGGTCGCCACGCGCGCCAGAGCTGCTCGGTAACCCACGCCCCGGCAAGCCCGCCGAGGACCGCCATCGCCGGCGCCACGAACACGAAATGGCGAATGCCGTTATACATTGCCGGCTTGGTCAGCACTGCAAGCGCGACCGGAAACACTGCCGCAAAGGCAAGTAGGATGAGGATGGCGCGGCGCGTCGGCGCAATGTCATGCCGCAAAGCTGCCACGAGGGCGCCTGCAATGCCGCCGACGCCGAGCAGCAGGAAGATTTCCGGCTCTTTGAGCAGGAAGAGCGTCGGCACGTAGCGGCGCGGCATTTCCGGCACCGGGACCACCACGCCGTCGAACAGCTCGTTCCATGGCTTCTCAAAGAAGTGGGAGAAGTATGCGGCGGCACGCAGGGGATTTAGCGGCTCGGTGACCGACCATGGCCACACCATCGCCATCACGGCGTAGCCGAGCACGAGGGCAGGAAGGAAGCAGAGGACAAAACGGCCGACATGGCCGCCAGCTTCGCGCAGGCCGTCGCGACGCGCCTCGATCATGAAGATGAGGGTCAATGCGGCGAGCCCGTTGATGACCGCAATTCCCCCTAACACGCGCGTGCCGATGGCGAGGCCGGCGGCGCTGCCGACCATCGCGCAGGTGATCGGCGAGGGGCGCGGATATTCCTCGAAGGCGCGCACCAGGCTCAATGTCAGGAACACCATGGCGACCGCAAATGGCGAGTCCTTGGCGTTCATGTACATGTTGCCGTAGTAGAGCGGGCACGTCACCAGGAGGGCGACGGCGATAAGTCCCGCGAGCGGACCGCCGATTCGCCGCCCCAGACGCCATGTCAGGGAAATGCCAATGATCCCGATGACGGCGCCGATCAGCCGGCGCGTCTCGAACAGATCGAACGGCAGCACCTTGGCGGCGAGCGCGGAGAGCAGGTCGAAGCCGCCCCCGTAGGCATAAAGATTGACGAACGAAAGCGCCCGCTGGTCGGTAAAGCCGGATGAATAAAGATTGAGCAGCAACCCACCGTACTCGGCGTGGACGTAATCATCCCAGCCGAGGCCGTAATCGCGAAATGTGAAGGCAGCTATGACCGCGACCGCCGCAATGATGGCCAAAGCCAATCCGTCCGCAACGCGTTCCGTCGACCGACCCTCCGGCCAATATGCCGGCTTCGATGTTCGCCAATTTTGCAGCAATTCCGAAACAAATCCTTGAGTAGGGGGCGACAGAACAGGGGTGACCACTGGGCAGGCACGCTGCTTATTTATTGCACTTTTCTGGGTGAATGTATTGCACTTTTGTGGATGAACGCGGCGTGAATATCTAACCGACCCGCGTCCCCTTGCCTCGCCCCTGTGGATAGGAAAGTCGAGCCGAGACCTTGGGAGGACTTAGGAGTCGGCGATTACGGATTGGGGTCGCGGCGAGGGTGCAACCACGGCTTCCAGAAGCCCACCCACGCTCCCCGTCGATGCCGCAGCTCTAACATCAACACCCAGGCACCCCTAAATGGCATGTTTGGGCTCCTGCGGGCTTCCGCCCGGCGCCCGTTGCCCCGGGTCCGTCGATCAGGTATTGAATCGCGCGAAGCGCCCGTAGCTCAGCTGGATAGAGCGTTGCCCTCCGAAGGCAGAGGTCACAGGTTCGAATCCTGTCGGGCGCGCCAAATTCCGTCGAATCTCCGATTTCCTGGGATCCGGTGCGCCGAGCCACGCCGGAAGAAGTTCGTTGTCGCAGGAGGGACGGTGTCCGGCGGCATTCTGCGTTCGCATCAACACATTGCTCATCGGGCCAAGACGGAAAAGCCCAGTCCAGTAGCACCTCGTCGTTTATCCGCTCGCGTCTCGACGTCACTGCAGCGCGGCGACTGTGATCCAGGCCGAGAGGCATGCGAGCTTCTGCTCCCTTCGCCAGGGCCTGTCGACTGTCGCGCCGAGCGATTTCAAGCGGATATCGATGTCATGTGGCGACAAGTGGAGCTGTTTCGACGCAACCTCGTGAAGAGACTTCTCGTCTATCTCGGTGACTTCGACGTCGCATCGGCCGCACGCGAACCGAAGGGCGTCCCGCACGGCGAGTCCCTCAGCGATCGGCACATGCTCTGGCCAGGAAAGACTGTACGCCAGAGCGTCGGTGATCCAGCCGGCGCGATTGACGAGCAGCGCCGCGATGACCAGCTCGCATCCCTCGTCCCGCAGCCTACGGACGATATCGCCGAGACCCTTCGCCGCCAGCTCGCCTTGGCGTTTGTGCCCCTCGGCGACGGCGGCCGCGGCTTCTGTCGAAGCTTCGCCGTCCAGGCCGCGCTTCATCTCGTATGCGACGCGATAGGGCTCAAAGGCGAGGCGGTCACCCACGGCCGCCGTCGGGAGAAACGTCGACATTACGACCCGAGGCTCACCCTTGTCGACGACGACGCCGACCACCACGCCGCCGCCCTTGAGGGCGCGAAATCCAAGCCCGATGGGACCCATTGCGCCTTTGCGGCCCGCCCTCATGAGCGCGCCGTCCTAGGCGCCAAGCCAGGGCCTATGCCTTTGCGCCCCGCCGCGCTGAGTCCAGCAATAGACAGGGACTTCCTCCTCGTATGCTGAGCCTCCTCCTGAAGGAGCGATGAAGCTACCCAACGAGCGAGAGCGTCTCAAGCCGGCTTGAGCGCCCCACATCACTTTGGGCTACCGGGGCGCAGCCTCTCACTTTGTAGGCAGCGGCGTAGGGATTCCTGCCATCGACGACCACGCCTACTTCCATAGGGAGCGTGCAAAATACGATCGGTTGAGCAATTTTCTCGCGACGAGGAATGCGGATACTTATTCGCGCTTTGCATTTGAGGCGATCGGAAAAGAAGATCTCCCAATCGCGCTATAGTCAACCGCGACAGGCTGTTTTGATTGCAATATCCCTTTCTCGGCGATTTCAAATATGCGGCTTTACTGCCGCTCAAGAGAAACTCATCAAGTGGCTCCCTACGGCGACCGCGCAGCTTCTTTCCGAAAGTACGTCAGGCAAGCTTGGTGAGCACGCTCTGGGCGCTGCGGCCACCAGAGCACGTTCCGGTCGTATGGAAGCGCCGTAGGGTGGGCAAAGCGAAGCGTGCCCACCAAAGCCGCGGCCCGGTGGGCACGGCGCGCAAGAGCGCGCCTTTGCCCACCCTACGAGCGATTCCAACCGATCGGAACGCGCTCTAAAGCATTGGCGGAGGACTCGCTTGCCCTCCGCCAATGCCCGATTCGCTTCCCTCACTGGTCGAGCACCTCGATGTAGCCCAGATGGCTCGAGGTGTCGCCCGACCACCAGATGCGGTTCGGGTTGGATGGATCGATTTCAATCCTTCTCGCATCCGACTCCGCGATCGGTAGCGCGAACTCCGTCCACGTTTCCGTCTTGGGATCGAAGCGGGCGATTTTGTCCGCCGTCTGTTCGGTCAGCCAAATCACCTTGTGCTTTGCATCGGTCACCACGTGATACGCGCCATTATTCGGCGTCGGAGGTGAGTAGTGGGTCATCTTGCCGCTTTTCTGATCGACCTTCACGAGCTCACTGGTCTCATGGAAGCCGATCCAGAGATTGCCCTCCCAATCCGCTCCCATCCGGCGCGGAATGTCGAGCCCGGGGGTCTTGAACTCGTCGATCTTTCCCGTCTCAGGGTCCAGCCGGCCTATTTTGTTCGCTTCCCGCTCGGCAAACCAAACCCTGCCATCCCCCGCGACGTCGATCCCGTAAGCGCCCGGGTTCTGCTTGGTCTCGACGAAGTGAGGAATGTCATAGGCGACGAACTGCTTGGTTTCGACGTTCAATCCGACGATCCGGGTGCCGGCAGTCGACCAGACCATCTTGCCATTCGGGTCGGCTCGCATGCTGTTGCCGGTGATCTGACCCGTAAGAAAGTCGGCCGGATAGGCGGTGAACTGCTGGTACTTGGTGTCGAACTGCAACCAGCGGCGGTTGGCGCCAACCTCCGTCATCCAGATCGAGTCTCCGGCGCCTCGCACCGGCGGACCCATGTGATTGAGGGCAGTAAGTTGCTTTGGCCCGGGGGGCGGACTGACCTCGGTGAACTCATACGTCTTCGGATCGAATCGTCCGAGCTTGTATTGGTTGAGTTCGTTCACCCAGGCAATGCCCTGCGAATCCACCGTGATGTCGTGAAGGGCCGAGTCCAGATTCGGAACCGCATAATCCACGGCGATATATCGGGTAGCGGCCCCTTGCAGCGGTGTTCTCGACAAGCGGCCATTGGGATCGGCCCTTGGCGCGTCGGCTGAGAAATTCGCCGCCAGATAATCGACCACGGTCTTCGCTTCCTCGTCGGTCAGATCGACGGCCCCCCGTTTTTGATGGATACGTTCTCGCATCCAAGCGATCTTTTTCTCCCAATTGTCGTGGCTCCATCTCTGCTGCGTCATCCGCCATAGGAAATGGCATTGGGTGCACTTCTGCTCCACGATCGCCTTGCCTGCCCCTTCCGGCAGATTCGGCGGCTCCCGCTGGTGATCCAGTTCGTTGCCGGCGACGCGCCCGGGGCTCCGAATCCATCCATTCGGCACCTCCGCTTGCGTATCCGTCAGCGACACGTCGGCCGTCGCCGGCTTGCCGGCCGTCAAAGTCACCGGCGTGGGCTTGCTCTGGAAGCCGTCCCCAATGCCCTGCACCGTGTAATCCCCCGGGGGCAGGTTGTTCATTGTGTAACGGCCTTGCGCTTGACTGACGAGCATGAACGTCAGACGTCTCTCTGGATTGATCAACTTGACATAGGCTCCGGGAAGCGCCTGCCCGGATGCACTCTTGACCACCCCCTGAACGCTGCCGGCAAAGTCTGCCGCTCGAATCGAGTGAACACTGACAAACAACACTCCAGCCGCGATTACAGCTGGGATGCGACTCCCATGGCTAAGCATCGTTTCTCTCCTCCCTTGGCCGGAATTGAGTCTTCGGCCTCTCGGCCGCTCAAGAGTGTACACCCATTTGCGTGCAATCGAAGCCTCCAAAAGCGTTTTTCTCCGAGATGCGGGAATCGCGAAAAACGGGATGGCGAAAAAACAGGATTTTTCAGATTGCCTTCTGGCATCGCGCAGACCCAGCGGTGGCCGCGCACCGCGGCCAGCACCGATTGCGAAGGCCGGGTCTTCCACGAGAGATCGCAGAGAGATCGGGATGTCGAGGAGACGCGGCGTTGCCTGCGTTATCGCCGCACCAGGCCGGCGCGCCTGGCCAAATCGGCGACGTGCACCCGGAGATCGTGCGGGCTGGTCGGAACGTCACTGTATTCGGTAAGCCGGGCCTCAATCGCTGCAAATTCTTGCGCGGCGGCGCGCCCGGCCTCGACCGCCTTCGCCCGACGATGGGCAAGATCGCCGAGGGGCACCACGCGCCGGTGGCCGTGGAGGTCGTTGATCGACGCATCGATTTCACCAAGCTCCCTGTCAGCGCCAAGCGTCGCCCTGCGCGCGTGGTCCCGCTGCACCACGAGGCGCTGCCGGGCGACGAACCGCTCGTCGATCACGGCCAGCCTGGCACGAGCGGCCTCAGCGCTGCTTCGAAAACCGTGCGGATCGTTTGGGAGCATCATGGTCAAAGCCCCTTCTTGGCGGGATATTTCCACAATTAGGGTATGCAGACCAGAGCCACCGCCGTCGGCTCCACGGACCGCGCCGGGGGTGGGACGGTATGTAAATAGCAACGCCTCATCGGTTGCGCAGTTCCGACCGCGATCGATGCAACCGCCATGCCGAAACGACCTTCTTCCTGCAAACCGCAGGCGACGACGTCCTGGACGATCTCCGCGCTGCCTGCAAAGGCGATGGCGAGGCCTTTACGGGCCCGCCGCCCACCGACCGCAACCAGGAAGCCGCGTAGATTGCGTTACGCGGCTTCCAAAAAGTAAGCCGACGATCTCTGTCGCCGCACCAACGGCGAGATCCGGCGCCGGTTGCCCGTTAGGCAGCCTTCTTGTTCTGCGCCAGATTCCACCCGGCCTGGACCACCGCACCTTTGGTGCCGTCCGCTTTCTGCTCGGTGTACTCGAACTTGACCTCCTCATAGGACAAGCTCAGCGATTCGCTGATCGCGGTCGCATTGCCGTGGCCGCCGAGCGAAACGTTGCTGACGG
>WNFR01000473.1_pt1 | contig 40769 bp, 37 predicted proteins | sample 5400221 | NCBI WGS metagenome assembly WNFR01 (sample SAMN13153357, study PRJNA577476) | soil metagenome | isolation source: 40 cm soil under Madrone tree | place: USA:California | collected 2016-06-14 | reverse complement strand
CTGGGCATCGGTCAACAGCCGACCGTATCGCGCCATCGGCCCTCCCTCGGCGCTGCTGACCTTGCTTATCACTCATATTGAGTGGAACAACCACTGTAAAATCACAACCTTGTACCCAGTTTTGAAATAGGCTCTAGTGACTCCCCGCTCGTTCTAGTCTTATGGTTCCTCTTATTCTTGGATCGAACTTTTCATACAACTCATACGCTATTCGTGAATCAAATTGCGGGAACCCCAATTGCTCGGGCCTTGTAATACGAAACCACGGCTTTGATCTCAATCCAGGAGTGACCCCATGAATCGCCGCGACTTCCTTCTCACAACCGGCGCTGCCTCCACCGGACTCGCCTTCCCCGGCATGGAAAAACTCTTCGCCGAAGAAGTCTCCCCCGCCTGGCGCACTTATGAAGTCACCACGCGCGTCGAAGTCCTAAAACCATCTGGCATGACGCGCATCTGGGTCCCCGCTGCACTCACTCAGGAAACGCCTTACCAAAAGACTCTCTCGAACACGTTCCAGGCCGAGGGCGCGTCCGCAAGACTCATCGAATCCAAACGCGATTTTCTCGGCCTCATTTCAGCCGAATTTCCGGAAGGGACAAAGCCAGTCGTTACAGCCACAAGCCGAATCTCCACCCGCAACTTCGCCGTCGACCTTTCCGCTCCTCGCAAGAACCAGACCGAGTCCCCCGAAGCCCTCGCGCATTTCCTCCGCCCCACGAAACTCATTCCCGTCGATGGAATCGTGAAGTCCACCGCCAGCGAAATTACGGGAAGCGCGAACACGGACGTGGAGAAGGCCCGCGCCATCTATGAGTGGATCGTGGACAACACTTTTCGCAATCCCAAAACGCGCGGCTGCGGCCTGGGCGACATTCGCTTCATGCTCGAATCAAAAGATCTCGGCGGAAAGTGCGCCGATCTGAACGCTCTTTTCGTCGGCCTCTGCCGCGCTTCCGGCATTCCCTCTCGTGACGTCTACGGAATCCGCGTCGCAAAATCCGAACTCCGCTACAAGAGTCTGGGCGCTTCCTCCGAAGTCATCACAAAATCCCAGCACTGCCGCGCCGAGGTTTATCTCCAGAATTTCGGCTGGGTTCCCGCCGATCCCGCCGACGTTCGCAAAGTTGTCCTGGAAGAGCCGCCCGGCAATCGTCCTCTCGATGATGACATGGTGAAGAAAGCCCGCACGCGTCTCTTTGGCTCATGGGAAATGAACTGGATGGCTTTCAATTTCGGGCATGACGTTGCTCTTCCCGGCTCCACGGGCACGCCGGTAGGCTTTCTCATGTATCCGCAGGCGGAAACTTCCGCTGGCCGCCTCGATTCTCTCGACGCGGACAATTTCCATTACGAAATCACCGCCAAACAAATCTCGTAGAGACTTCCAACCTTAGTTTTTCGCGGCCGTCAAATTGTCGATGAAAAACTTCGTCACGCGCTTCATCAGCACCGTGCGCGCCGCCGGATCGGAAACTCCGTGTCCGCGCCCGGGGAATGGCATCACTTCCACATATTTTCCCTTCGCGATCAGCTCATCCACTAGCTCCAAAGTGTTCGCGAAGTGTACATTGTCGTCTCCCGTTCCGTGCGCGATGAGCAGTGGCCCTTTCAATTGACCGGCTTTCTCGCTCGGCGAAGCATCCCGGTAACCTCTTTCATTTTCCGGCAGCAGCCCCATGTACCGTTCCGTGTAAATTGAATCGTAGTACCGCCAATTCGTCACCGGTCCGCCCGCAAATCCCGCCTTGAAATCCACCGCGTCCTCGAACATCGCGTGCAGCGTCATGTGCCCGCCATAACTCCATCCCCAGATTCCGATGTGGTCCGCATCCACGTACGGCTGCGATTTCAGCCACGCCGCGCCGTCTTTCTGGTCTAGCAATTCCTGCGCGCCAAATTTGAAGTGAATCGGTTCTTCAAACAGGTGCCCGCGCCCCGCGGACCCGCGGTTGTCCATCGCAAAAATAATGAAACCCTTTTGTGCCATCAATTCGTGCCACAAATACGTGGACCCGCCCCAGGAATTCAGCACCACCTGCGCTCCCGGCCCGCCGTAGGTGTACACAAGCACCGGATATTTCTTCGCAGGGTCGAAATTCGGCGGCTTGATCATCCACGCATTCAATTCCATTCCGTCGTGCGTTTTTACTTTCAAAAACTCCACCGGCGACAAATGGTATTCCGCCAGTTCCGCCACTTTGTTCTCATTCAGTGTCGCAATCAACGAACCATCTGCGCGCCGCAGGCTTTGCGTTGGAGGTGTCCCTGCCGCTGAGAAGGCATCTACGTACGCGCTTCCGTCCGAGGCAAAGTTTCCTGTGTGCGTCCCATCTTCTTTCGTAATTCGCGTGAATCCGCCTCCTAGAGCTGCACGATAAATCTGGCGCTCGGTCGGCGTTTTCTCCGTCGCGGTGAAGTAAACCATCCCCTTTCCTTCATCCACGTTCTCCAGCTTCGTAACTTCCCACTCCCCTCTCGTTACCTGCCCCAACTCCTTCCCGCTCAAATCGTACAAATACAAATGCCGGTAGCCGCTCCGTTCGCTCGACCACAAAAACCGCTTCCCATCCTTGAAAAAATAAAGATCGTCGCTGACGTTGATCCAGTAATCGTCCTTGTCGGTGAGAATCACTGAACTTTTTCCCGACGATGCCTCGGCCACCAGCAACTCAATCTGCGTCTGTTTCCGGTTCAGCCGCTCAATCGCCACTCGTTTCGCATCGGGCAGCCACTGCACTCGCGGAATGTACTGGTCCGTTTCCGCTCCCGTATCCATCAGCCGCGCTTTTCCGCCGTTTGCCCCAACGACATATACGTGTACAACCGGATTCTTCCCTCCGGCCACGGGATACCGTTCCTGTTCCGCTTCTCCTGCATACGACTCAAAATCCACCATCGGATACTTCGACACTTTGCTTTCGTCCATCTCCAAAAACGCCACTGCCGACGAATCCGGCGCCCACCAGTACGCTGTCGAATTTCCCAATTCCTCCGGATAGACCCAATCCAGTTCGCCTTTTCGAATCTCTTCCGTTCCGCCCATCGTCAGCGCGTGTTCCTTCCCGTCCGCCACATTCACCGCAAACAAATTGTGTTCGCGCACAAACGAAACCCATTTCCCATCCGGAGAGATCTTCGCATCCGCAATCGCCGCCTTGCCGGAAAGAAGCGTCTTCGCCGCTTCCGTCTTTACGTCGTACCACGCTAGGGAATTTGCTCCGATGAACAAGATCGCCGATCCATCTGGCGACCATTTGTATTCCGCCGGCGCTCGTCGCCCTAATCCCGTCGCTTGCGTCGGTTTCGATTTATCTTCCGGCAGTGCGGACTCTAATTTTCCCGCGTTCAACAGTTGCTTCCGCTCACCCGTCTCTGCCGAAATGCTCCACAACTCTTTCGTCGCCTCTTTCCCTCTGCCCTTTGTCTCCAGATAGGTCAGCGTCTTTCCATCCGGCGTCCACGCGAGCCCGCTATAAAGCCTTCCACTCAAACTCGGCTGCGAATAAATTCGTTCCACGGTCAATTCCTTCGGGCCTGTCTTGGTTTGCGCGCCGCAAGGGCTTCCCATCGCGAACAGAAGTGCAACCAGACAGATGTTCCTCTTGAAAATCATCTTTCCCTCCGAAATCTTCACAAACGGATCGCACAGCCCATCGCCTTATGCCGGCTTGAACCTTTAACCTTCTTCTGCCTTCCGGCCTGCGACTTAAAACTTACAACTTGAAACTCTTCTATCCAGGCGGCCACGCAAACTCTCTTCCGCCCAGCAAATGCATGTGCAGATGAAACACCGTCTGTCCCGCTCCCGCCCCCGTATTCATCACGGTTCGGTAGCCGTTCTGCAAATTTCGTTCGCGCGCCAATTGCGCGGCGATAAGTGCAATCTTCCCCAACACCGCTTGATCCCCCGCTTCTGCTTCGTGCAACGACGCAAAATGCCGCTTCGGGCAAATCAAAATATGCGTTGGCGCCTGCGGATTGATGTCCGCAAACGCGAACACATCTGCATCCTCGTAAACGATTTTCGCGGGAATCTGTTTCGCCGCAATCTTGCAGAACAAACAATCCAGGGACATTGCCGGACTCCGTCCTCAAAATGTCCGAACGAGCATAGCGGGAATTTCTTGTCGGCGAAAGCAGTTCAGCACAGCCCCTTGTTTATTCGACGCTATACAGCACGATAATTATGCGAAAGCTGGTAAATCCGGCAGTTTCCTTTTCCGGACATGCCTCGACCGCTGCGGATTTGTAGCGCGGCAGATGGAGTTCCTTTTCCACTTCCTCAGGCCACTCGGAAATGTTCGTCGTTTCATACTCGCTCACATAACCTGGCCTTCGACTTCCCACAAGTTGCTTGTTAGCTTTAGCATCGCAATTCTTCTTGTCTGCGTCACCGATATTGAGCAGATGCAACCCACGCGCAGCCAATAGCGACCCTATCCGTTTTTCCTGTTCCTCAAGTGAAAGCGACTCGACCGCAAGTGCAAAATCTTCTACGGCAAACAAGCGCTCTTCACCGTCCACCACTGCAATCCCAATCGAATCTATCCGCGGATCAAGGATGTTCGCGCGGTGGCCCGGGGAATGCATCCACCCCTCGTGGAACGCGCTGGCGAATTCAGCCATGCCGATGTTCTCGGTAATGTGGCTGAATCTTGCCCCCGCTTCGTGCGCGCGCACAGCCAACTCGGGCTCTTCCGGCAATTGATGCAGCAGGAGTTTCTGCTCTGCCATTAGCTCGGCATGTTTGCTGGCCGCGTGCGCCAGGCCGTCGTCCCATTTCAGGATAGACAGACTCCTCTCTTTTCGCTCGCGATTCACGGCGTCCATCAACTCTTGCTCCGCGCTTGACGCCTTTTTCTGGGCCGTGCCAATACCTGCTACCCACAACAGCACTGCTAGCGCCATCGAGCTAGTCAAAAGAGTTACATGCCTGCACATGACCTGACCGCTTGAGGATACAACCAAGAGCATAACCTCAGTGCATGTCAATTCCTTGCCGTAAGGTGTAATATACGGTCAATTTTTCGGGCTGCTCTCTCAAATGGATGTTCCATGCTTCATCGGCGCCCCAGCGCTTTTCTTTTCATCTGCTTGACTGTCTGGCTTGCATCCCAACCTCACCGTGCCTCCGCGCAGGAATCCGCTCCCTCCTCGCCGTCGCGTGATTCCGCAGTGCTCGCTCCGAAACTTCAGAAAGAGTTGGGAAAGGCACTGGAAGAGTTGCGCGCCGGAGCCTCGGCTAAGGCCCAGAAGCGGCTGGAGGCAGTGCTTAAAGCTGCGCCAGACGACTTGAATGCGAATTTCATCTCAGGAATATGCGCCGCGCAAATAAACGATTTAACACAAGCCAAGGATTATTGGGAAACCGTTCTAAGGATTTCCCCGGACCATTTGGGGGCTTTACTGTCCATCGGCAACGCTCTGTTGCGCGAAAACAGACCTGCCGAAGCCGCACAGTACCTATCGCGCGCGGTGCGAGCTCAACCTAACGCTTGGCGCGCTCACGCCCTGTTGGCAGATGCACTCTTGCGACTAGGTTCGCTCGAAGAGTCCATCAATCACGCGGAGCTTGCCCTCGAGTTGGCCCATGGTCACGCAGGAACCGTACCGCTGTTGCTGGCCCGTGCGCTCCTTTCACGCGGGGACGCCGAACATGCCTCGGCCCTCCAACGGACGTACCTCCAGGAGCACAATGCCGATCCGGCCGCCACGCTTGCCGCTGCACGCTCTGCCGAGACCACCTTTGAGTTTGTTTCTTTCATTCCGTCCAGTTGGCTGCCGCCCGACGTGGATGACGTCATGCCATCGGTTGATCCAAGCGTCCCGTGCAACGTCAAGGAAGTTCTCCAAAAATCCGGGCAGAGGATTCAAGAGCTGGTGGCAAACGTCGACAAATTCACAGCCACGGAAACCGTGACGCACGAATCTTTTAACAAATGGGGATTCCCTTCCCCCGCCAAAAAATTCAAGTTCAACTATGTGGTCTCCGTGGAAGAGTCCCGTCCCGGTGTCCTAAACGTTGAGGAGTTCAGAGACGGAATCTTCGGCCTAGGCGAGTTTCCGGATGGGATTGCTACGAAGGGCTTGCCCGCTTTGGTGTTCATTTTTCATCCTTATTACGCGGGTAATTTTGAAGTGACCTGCGAGGGATTGGGCCACTGGAACCGCGAGCCCGCTTGGCAGCTTTTTTTCCGCCAAAGACCCGACCGGCCAAATAGGATTCGCGTTCATAAATTGGGAATGCTTGGTCCTTCTTACCCGAGCGCGCTAAAGGGACGCGCGTGGATTTCGGCCGAGAGCTTTCAAATTCTCCGGCTGGAATCTACTCTGATTGCGCCTTTGCCGGAAATTCGTCTGGTGACCGACCTGGCCGCCATTGAATACGGGCCGGTGCACTTTCAGTCCCATGGATTGGACATGTGGTTGCCGCGAACCGCCGAAATTTACTATGACTGGATTGGCCGCCGCTCTCACCGCCTGCACCGCTTCGACAATTACCTTCTTTTTTCCGTGGACGACAAGCAGCGCATCTCGGTTCCCAAGACAGACGTTCCTGCGTCAAGCAGCCCGGGTCTCAATGACCCTCAAACTCCTTAACGCGGGACCGCCGATCTCCCGATCGGCCCTCTTCTTCCTCGTTCCGCGACGCGGCGGGCCAGAGGATCCGCCCTACGGTTGCGCAGGCTCATCGAGCCGCAGCACCATCGGCGAAAACCCTTCCCTGTCATGCAGTACATCCCTGAGTTTTTGGGCGTCTGATTCCCCTGAAACACGTCCTACGCGCACGCGATAAAAAATCCCTTCATCCAAAACTGCTTGTTGAATAAGAATCGGGGAATAACTCAAGCTCAATCGCTCTTTCAACCGCTCCGCGTTCCCGCGTTCCTTGAACGCTCCCACCTGCACCGTGAAAAATCCGGAATACGGATCCGGCCCGGAAATCACTTCAATTCGAACCGGCACTACTCCCGGCCCGACGGATTCAATCTCTTTTGCCGCCGCGTACGACAAATCAATAATCCGGTTGTCCACGAACGGCCCGCGGTCCGTGATTCGAACCGTCGTGCTTTTTCCATTGCTCAAATTCGTCACTCGCACCATCGATTCAAACGGCAGCGTCCGGTGCGCCGCCGTCAGTTTGTTCATGTCGTACGTTTCGCCGTTCGAAGCTTTCCTCCCGTGAAACGGCGCGCCGTACCACGAAGCATTTCCTTCTTCCGCGTAAATGCCAGACGTCGGAATGTCAGAGGACTTGCTTCTCCGTGTTGGCGTGCCAGCCGGTTTCGGCTGCGGCTCGACCGATGTCGATCGCTTCGCCTCTTCTTCTTTCGTTTCAGGTGTGGGAACCGGTTGCAGCGGTGGCGGTTGGCTCGAGATCGGCCTCCTCGCCCCGCAAGCCGCTAATCCCGTCAGAGCAAGGCACACCACAATTACAAAACAACCGCGTTCCTTTGAGCGATTCGCAGGACACGCGAGTGATAAGCGTTTCACAAGGTTTCGTTCTTCGGCGCTTTCGAACCGCGAGCCGCGTTTCTCGCTTCCAGCCATCCGGCCGCCTCCGTCAGTTTCTCGGATACTTCTCGCAGAAACTGCGCCGTCCGCTTTTCCGTCTCTGGCGCTACATCTTCCGAAACAAACTGCTTCACGCGCGCCAGCTTCTCGTCCACCTGCTTTCCAAAATCCTCGAAACTGTCAATGCTTCGCAGCTTCGAAACCTCCTCGTCGATGCGCTTCCCGAACTCTTCGAACTTGTCCATCCCCTCACCTCACGCTTTTCTCCGCTTCGCCGGAGCGCGGTACGCGATTCGAGTATTATAGGAACGCCTAAATCTACCCGCAAGGAACTAGTGGGTCAGTTTGAACTTCTTTTTTCTCCAAGCGCCTTTTGCGAGGAGAATTTCATAGTTCGTGACACAATGTGTTGAAATTCAAACTGATCCATTAAGTCCAAGGAGAGGTGTTGGCTCTTCCCTATCGTTGGCAACGGCGCCTCGAGCGCTGGAAAAATTCCGTTAGCGGTTTGTTCGGCGGCGGCAACGGCGAGCAACCTCGCCCAAAACTTTGTCCTGCCTGCAACGCCCTCGTCGGCGTCACCGCCACCCGCTGCCACGAATGCGGCACCAGCCTCCGCTTCTCCCTCGCCGCGGTCACAAAAAAACTCTCCACAATTACCGGACTCAATTCGCCCGTCTCTACAATCCTGCTCGGCATGAATTTGTTTCTCTTTTCGATCCAACTCATGTTTACGATCCAGGCGGGAGAAGCCGGAGGCTTGAATATCCTGTGGCGCCTCGATTGGCTCTCTGCGTTTCGCCTCGGTGAATGTTATGGGCCCGTTATTTTTTACGACCACCAATATTGGCGTCTCATCACCGCTATGTTTCTACACGGCGGCTTGATTCACATCGGCTTCAACATGATGACTTTGATGCAGTTTGGCCCAGCCATCGAAGAACTTTATGGCTCCCCACGGTTTCTTTTTCTCTATACGTTCACAGGAGCCTTCGGTTTTTTGGTCAGTGCCTTGCGTGGACATCTCTCCCTCGGCGCAAGCGGCGCACTGCTCGGAATCATGGGCGCGGTTCTCGCCATCACGACAAAGCGCGGCGGAATGTATATGCGCGATTTGCGTTCGCGTTTGATCAGCTCGCTGGTATTTCTTTTCGCCATCGGAATTTTCGGAGGCTTACGTATCGACAACTGGGCACATGGCGGCGGACTTGCGGCAGGATTTGTGCTTGGTAAGATCTTTGCGGATCGCGAGCCCGCGAACAACTCGGAAAGATTCCGCGCACAAGCACTGGGTTGGCTTGCTGGACTCGCGATTATTGCAAGTTTTGTCCTGATGCTCCTGCATTTCCACGATCCCGTCAGCTAGTGCTGAGTTTGCGCGCAATCATAAAGGAATAGTGGAAGCCGGAAAAAACGGTGAACGCGGTCACGGTGTACATTAGCCCGTTGTTCACCTGCTCCCAGTGCGGATAGGGAAACGCCGCGGCGAGCACCACCGCGAAAACAAAAACAATCTGAAAAAATGTCGTGAATTTTCCGTAGAGGCTTGGCGGAAACGGCCGGTAACCCGAAATCAAAATAATCACGGCCGCAACGACGAGCAGCAAAACGTCGCGGCTCAAAACCATAATCGTCAGCCACCACGCCACTTTCTTCGCCATTGCCAAAACCACGAACGACGAAGAGAGCAAAAGTTTGTCAGCAATCGGATCGAGGTACGCGCCGAGCGCCGATTTCTGATTCAGATATCGCGCGAGCACCCCGTCAATTCCATCGCTGAACCCGGCGATGACAAGGATGAGTAGCGCCCATTTGTATTGCTCGTAGGAAATAAGAATCAGGAAGAACGGCAGGAAGCCGAGCCGGAGAAGCGTAATTTGATTGGGTACCGTCCAGATGCGGCCTTGCATTGTTAGAAAGAGTATCTCAGTTTTCCGCGCATCACGCGAATTGCGCCAGATACTCCGTGAGCGAGCGGCCCGCTTTGCGCGCAAAAATCTCGGACATGGACGGAATCGAGCCGGAAGGTTCGTCGAGCGAGATACGTTCAACGCGATTCATCGGAAAGAAAACGGTCGGCAGTCCAGTGCGCTCGCCGTGCGGATCATTGATCTGATTCACAAAATGATCGAACGAATTCAGATCAATGCCGCGCAGCGTAACGCCGGACGGATTGATGCTCAGCAGCTCGCCCCAAATTTTTTCTTTCGGCGAATGAAGGCTGATGACGACAATCGAATGCGGGTCCATGGGTTCCTTATCTTAGCTCGAAAACTCACTTTGCCTTCTCATATGCCTGGCTGAGCCACCAAAGCGCGTCGTTCAAGTCGCGCTCTGAGTTCATCTCAAACAGGGTCCATTTCATAGCCTTCAGCGCTTCGCTAGCCGAGACCCGCGCATCGCCGTCTGCTTTTTTGAGCAAGGCTGGCGGCATGGGATGAATCTTGAACATGAACGAGTTGCCGTTGTTGATGGCGCGTGTGACGGGCAGCGCTCCAAAAACATTTTTCCCCCGGTAGAAGCATCGCATTCCAAACATCGGCCTTGCGGCTACCTTCGGCCACTTTTCAATTTCCTGCCCAAGCATCGCCGACCATTCCTTCATCTCTTCACTCGCCAGAGCCATCTTTCTCCGCTTTGCTTTCGGTTTTGGCTTCTTCGTCATCGCAATTAGCCCAACATTGGCGCGGGTCCATCCGGTGGAAGAATCAGTTTTGGTTCGGTCAGCGATTGCACCTGTTCGAGTGTGGCGTCGGGCGCGAGTTCACGCAGGACGAGGCCTTGCGGCGTGATGTCAATGACCGCGAGTTCCGTGGCGATGTGGTCCACGACTTCGACGCCGGTGAGCGGCAGCGTGCATTTTTTGAGAATCTTTGGTTTGCCGTCCTTGGTCGCGTGTTCCATCGCGACGAAGACGCGTTTTGCTCCCGCGACAAGATCCATCGCACCGCCCATGCCTTTCAGCATTTTTCCTGGCACCGCCCAATTCGCGAGCGTTCCCTTTTCGTCCACTTGCAGCGCGCCGAGAACCGTTAAATCAATGTGACCGCCGCGAATCATCGCGAAAGAATCGGCGGAAGAAAAATAGCTGCAGCCGGGAATTTCGCTGATGGTTTCTTTTCCTGCGTTGATGAGGTCGGGATCCACTTCCGATTCCAGCGGATACGGTCCAACGCCCAACATTCCATTTTCCGATTGCAGAATCACTTCCATGCCCTTCGGAACGAAGTTCGCTACAAGCGTAGGAATCCCGATACCGAGATTCACGTAGTAGCCATCGCGAAGTTCTCTCGCGATTCTTTTTACAATTCGCTCACGTTTTTCGTCTTCAGTCGGCATGAAAGACCCTTAACGCTCCAATTTCTGAATTAGTTCCAACATCGGCAAATGCAAGAGATACACAATGACACCGACTGAGGAGGCCGCAATCAGGAAAACAATGACCGTGGCACCCAGTCGGCGAGGCACTCCGCGCAGCAGAAATTCCTTTGCAACGACCGCAACGGCGGACCCAACAAACAGAATGGGGAGAAGCCAGCGATAGGATGCCAAGAAAAACCGTGTCGCAAACGGCAGTTGGACTCCCAGGTTTGTGAACATCTCTGTGAAGATACGAGTGGAGTGGACCAGTACAAGGCAAGCAAGAAGGCAGCTCATTGCGACAATGAAAGTCGCAACCCACGAAAAGCCCTCGCCGGGTTGGCGGCTGGTCGATTTTTCTTCCCGTTGCATAGTAACGAGCCCTAATTCGATTTGCGCACGGTGCGGCGCTCGATGCGCTTTTCATGTTTGGCCTGGAAAATCGCGTTGATGTAGATCCCGGGCGTGTGGACGTTGTCGGGAGCGAGCTGGCCGAGTTCGACGAGCTCTTCGACTTCGGCGATGACGTAATCGGCGGCAGTCGCCATCATGGGATTAAAGTTGCGCGCGGTTTTGCGGTAGATGAGATTGCCCCAGCGATCGCCTTTCCATGCTTTGATAAACGCGAAGTCACCGCGAATGCCGCGTTCGAGAACGTACTGGCGGCCATCAAATTCGCGTGTCTCTTTTCCTTCGGCGACCATCGTGCCGTATCCCGTCGGCGTATAAAAACCTGGGATACCTGCGCCGCCGGCACGGATGCGTTCAGCAAATGTTCCTTGAGGATTCAGTTCCAACTGCAATTCGCCACCGGTGACAAGCTGCTCGAAAAGTTTGTTTTCTCCAACGTAAGTCGAAATCATTTTTTTGACCTGGCGCTTTTCGAGAAGGACGCCGATGCCAAAGCCGTCCACTCCGGCATTGTTGGAGACGATGGTGAGATCCTTTGTACCCTTGCGCTGCACAGCCGCGATGAGGTTTTCCGGAATCCCGCAAAGGCCGAACCCGCCCATAAGAATAGTCATGCCGTCTTTCAGATTGGCGATGGCAGCGTCAGCCGAGGCGATGCGCTTGTCCATGAAAAGCTCCGGCAAGAGTGTACAGTGGCGAGCGACCCCTCGCAAAAGACGATTGCACTCTAGCGCAACCCCGGTGTTTTGCAAAAGAGTACGGAAATCGTTGAGAAATATGGAGATGAGTTGCGTAGGAGTGCAAAAGAGCGACGGCAGAATGCACTCATTGCCCAAATCGCCCGCCGGATTTGGTACCCCCACCCCGGGGCATTTTGTATGAATATCAAAACAGAGGAGTTGCGGGCGAAGCAATTTGTATGAATGTGAAAAGAAAGGAGTTGCAAAGGGCCGGAACTGGCTGAGCGAGAAGACAAAAGGGTGCCGGAATTAGGAGCGAGTCGTACGGGGGGAGTTTGTCTTGAGGAATACGGGGAAGGGATATTCAGATGAGGTTGAGGCGGCGCGAAATTCATAGGCCACGGTAGAACAGAGAATCGTTTGAAACAATTGAGCGGAGTGACGGATTTGGTGCAGCCCAGCTACCTTTTTGTTGGGGTTGGAGAACGTTTTCGCGGTTTCGGAGTGGCGCAACTTTTGGATTCGGGAAAAAGGGAGGGCTCCTGCTGGAGGAGTTGCGTCAGAAATTTCTGGCGATCGATTTGAGCAATTTACTGCGCGATCTCGCAGCGGGCAAATTCTCTCACAACGTCGATGACGGTAATGAGGCGCGACGACCTCCGTTAAGGAATACCGAACCCATTGCGAGAGTCACTGGGCCAGACCCACACGTCGCAAAAGGTCCTGGAAGCGCGGATCGCTGCGCAGGGGGTCGAGGGCCGGTTCAACCTTGATCGCAGTCATAAAATTGACGTGTTCGGAGCATGCTTTTTCCAGGTCGGCCAAGGCCTCCTCTTTGTCGCCCATTCCGACATGCGCCCAAAGCATCGTTACCCGATCCATCTGCTCATGCCGGCTCAACTTTTCCAATTTTTCCAGCTGGTGTCGAGCCCGCTCCAGATGGCCGGCGCGGCCATGAATGTAAGCCAGCGTCATCCAATAGGCCGGTCCCTCCCCATAGAGACGGCGCAAAGTTTCTGCGTCGGACAACGCTTGAGCGAACATCCCCTTCTCCACTTGCGCAAAGGTTATGAGGCTGGCGGCTCGCGCAAAGCTCGGTTCTTTCCGAAGCACTCTGTGAAACTGTTCGATGGCACGGTCGTACTGGCGTGAGAAGTACAGAATTGCGCCGTAATCCGTGGCGATGATAGGCGACAGGGGATCCAGTTCCTGCGCTCTCTCGCCCTCCCTTAACGCCTCATCGAATCTCCCCATCCACATCAAGTGTTCGGCATACCACTGGTGGGCGGTAGCGTAGTTGGGATCTAATTCGATGGCTCGCCGGAATTCTTTTTCAGAAGTCTGCCAGTCCCAATCGTGATTCTGCACAATTAAAGCCAGCGCTGTGTGAGCTTCCGCAAGGCCCTCATCCAGTTCCAGGGCACGTTTGGCGGCAGCGCGCGCTTGAGGTATATAGAGAGTTGCGGGAGCCACAGAATAGGCGGTCAGCAAGGTGTAGGAGTTCGCCAACCCAGCATAGGCGGGTGCGTAATTGGGGTCGACTGTCGTAGCCTGCTGAAAATACTCGATGGCCTGCTGAAATCCCGCTCCAGTCCTTTTGTTCCAGAAGTAGATTCCTTTAAGGTAGAGCTCATGGGCCTCGGCGGATTTCGCGGACGATACAGGTTGGCTGACAGGCTTGCTGGACTCGGCGCCGCTAGCGACCTTACCTTTAGCCTGCGCGGCGCCTCGCAAACGAGACCATGTGAAGTAAGCGCCGGTTGCCGCTATCACTAGAATGACGAGCGCTGCCGCAGAGCGGGGCATGGAAAGCCCGAAAAGGTTCAGCGACTTTTGCCTGGGCGTTCTTTCGGCCGTGACCACCGGCTCGATGAAATCGGTGTTAACGGGGACGCTTGGGAGCTGAGGCACTGCTGTTGAAACTTGTTCTACAGGCGCAATGAACCGGTAGCCCAGGCGGGGAATCGTCTCGATGTACCGTGAATTGTCCGGCGAGTCGCCCAGAGCCGCACGCAGTCTCTTGATTGCGCTGTTCAAGCCGTGCTCAAAGTCTACGAAGGTATCGACAGCCCAAAGGCTCTGGCGCATCTCTTCCCGGGTGACCACCTCACCGGGCTTTTCGAGCAACATCGAGAGGATGCAGAAGGGCTGCCCGGGCAGGCGCACACGCACGCCGTGCTTGCGCAATTCGCGCGCGGCTAAATTGACCTGAAAGACGCCAAAACGGAGGATACGGTTGGTCGAGGGTGATTTGGTTTCCGCCACAGGTCACTGCTCGCTCCCGAAACCGCAGTTACCAACTGACTTAACCCCCAGCCTATCTAGGATTTGGCTGGCCATCAAGAGATAATGTCACGTGCATTGCGTTCGAATCAGCACTTCCCTAGTTTAGTCCTCAACCGCTGTCCTACTCTCCCGGAGAAAAATGAGACGACTTGCGCCAATGGCGCTGTAAGAGGTGCTTTGATGCGGACATTCCCGGCCCGGCAGTCCAGATTCACGTCGTTTGTATCTCAGTTTTTTGCCCCAAACCCCAAGCGCAAGCGTCGGCCCAGACTGGTCGCCCTTAACGTGGTTCTTCTGGCTGCAGCGATTCTGATGGCAATCGCTGCAGTCAAAGGGCAGCCGTTCTCTTTCATCCCCAACGGAGTCTTTTTCCCAAATCCGGGTGGCGCGTCGCAAACTTACAGCACTGCGAATGGCGGAATTGACTTGACGGGACCGTTTTTCCAAAGCATTGGGACAAACGGCCGTTCGTGCAGTACTTGCCATCAACCCAGTGACGGTATGTCCGTCTCTGCAGCTAATGTCGAACGGCGCTTTGAGTTGACGCGGGGCGAAGATCCGATTTTCCGCACGGTCGACGGTTCCAATTGCAACCACAGTATTGACGTCTCAAACCTTGCCGGAAGAGCCGCGGCGTACAGCTTGTTGCGCACGCGCGGCCTGATCCGAATTGCGATCAACGTTCCCACGAGCGCGGACTATCAAGTCGTCAACGTGAATAATCCCTATGGATGCAGCGAAACGAATGTCATCTCGCAATACCGGCGGCCCTTGCCCTCGACTAACTTGCGTTTTTTGAGCGCGCTCATGTTTGACGGGCGGGAGTCCTCGCCAGCCACCGGAACGACCAAGATCCTTTATTCAAATTATCCCACTTCGCTCCTGAACGATCTGGCGCATCAGTCGGTGGATGCCACCACCGGCCACGCGCAGGGCGACGGAACGAGGCCAACCCCCGCGGAGCAGCAGCAGATTGTCGATTTCGAAATGGCGTTGTTTACGGCGCAAGCCTTCGGCAACCGGATAGGGCTCTTGAACCTGCATGGCGCGAACGGCGGCCCCTTGCCGCTCGTCACTCAGCCTTTTTTCATTAGCATGAATTCCAGCGTCAACCCCTTGGTTCCGACTCTGGAAACTCCCGGTGGGCAACTAACGGCGGGCGACGGCAAATTCACTCCGGCGATTTTTGATACGTTTGATGCGTGGGCAGGGCTCCCTCATGGGGATCCGCGCGCAGCAGTCGCGCGGGGCGAGGTTATTTTCAATTCCAGGGCCATCAACATCACCGGTGTGGCAGGCATCAACGATGATGCCGCGGTTGGCGGCTTGGTCCCGGGCGGTGTGCCGTCGCTTCAGGGAACGTGCGGAACTTGCCACGATACTTCGAATGTGGGCAACCATTCCTTCCCGACACCGCTGAACATCGGCACGGGCGATCTCAATCCCTCACAACTATCGGTGAATTTGGGAGCACTGGACGTGCGCTACCTGCCAACCATTACCGTATGCAAGAAAGATCCGCTTACGGGAGAGGTCACGAGCAACTGCAAAACGACGACGGATCTTGGGCAAGCTTTGATCGATGGAAAGTTCGATCATGCCGGAAAAATTAAAGGGCCGATCCTGCGTGGCCTCTCCGCGCGCGCCCCTTATTTTCACAACGGGTCCGCGCAGACCCTGTTGGACGCTGTACATTTTTATGAGGTTCGCTTTGGCCTAGTGCTTACGCCTCAGGAAGAATCGGACCTGGTCGCGTTCCTGAGTGCTCTCTGACCCAAAAAGACCGGGCTTCCTGAAGGTGCATTCGGGAAGCCCGGCTTGGAGCTGGGGGTGGGTTGTAAAGCGCAGCTGGCCACTCAGCTACTGCTGGTTGTGGGGCGGGTGTTGCTGGGGCTTTTCCTGTTCGTGTTTTTGCGGCCTGGGCTGTTGCCGCTGGCTATCCTTTTGCTGGCGTTGCTGCAGCTTCTCCACCTGTTGATCGTGTTTCTGCTGCAACTGCTGAACCTGCTGCTGATGACGCTGTTGCAGGTCCTGCTTGCGCTGAACATCAACGTTGCGTTGCTCCAGTTTTTGCTGCTCCTGGGCATGTTTCTGCTGCATACGCTGGCGCTCCGTATCCTGCTGCTGGCGCAATTTATCCTGTTCGCGTTGCTGCTTTTCCGTCACAGCCGGATTGACGCGGTCCGCGTTGGGCGGGCGGTTTCCATTCGGCCGCACATTTTCCGGAGGCCGGTTTCCGTTCGGCCGCGCGGTCACGTCAGCGGGCGGGCGATTGCCCGGACGGTTCACTTGCACTTCCGTGCGATTGTCGCGCCGGGTGTCTTTGCGATTGTCTGCGCGGTTGTCCGGGCGATTGTTGGCCGGCCGGTTTGCATTGTCGTTGCGTAGGCTTGGCGCCGCGCCGCGGTTTGAAAATTCAGCCGGCCGCGGTGTAGCCGCAACATCCGGCCTGCCGTGGTTCACGGAAGCGAACAAAGCACGGTCCGAGCTTGCCATGCGCTGATGCTGAGCCTGCTCGCTCGTCAGGCCAACGTGGCGTTGGCGAGCCGCAGACAATTCAACGGAACTTGGACGGGCGTGGGTTCCACCCGATCCGCCGTTAAAGCTGACGCGAGTAACCGTCGTCCTGTTCACGACCGGGCCGTTGTAGATGTTGTGCACCACCGTGACGTTCACGTTGGTCACGCTGCGGTTGTAAAAGTAGCGTCCGCTTCTCCAGTAGCCGCCGTAAAAGCCGCTGCCCGGATAGCCGAAGCCGTAATCAATACCACCGTAGAAGCCCACGGTCGGGCCCCAGTATCCCGCGTACCAAACATATGCGTCGTTCTGCCATGCCCAGTAGCCGGGCGTCCACAGCAAACCTTCTTCCGGCGGAAGCGCCCAGGTGCCCGGGACCCAGTAGTATCCGTCGTCGCCGTAGGCCCAATAACCGGGGATCCAGATGTACCCATCTCCCGGGCAAATAGGTTGTTCATAGACGGGCAAGAGCGGGGGCCCGATCCTTACGGAAATTCCAACAGCAACTTGTGCTCGAGACTGAGCCGGGAGAGTCAATGTTCCAAGTACAAGAAACGCGGAACAAGTCAGTTTTGCGAAACGCATAAGTCTCACCTTTCCGGCGTTCGCTGGGCCTTCTCGAGTCTCCTTTTTGAGCGGCCGACCGCCATGGGGCCGCCTTGTTAGTTAGATGCCCCCTATTGTGAGGTGAACGCCCAGGGAACACGCTGAAAACAAATGGGTTAAGCAAATAAAATCGAGAGAAATGTGGTCGGTTGTGTTTGGCGCCGCTTCGGGACAACTCAAGAAAGTTTGAGATAGGTCGAATAGCGCTCGTTTTCGATGCCGGTGAACGGAAGGAGCGCCAGTGGCCCGGAGGATGATTCGGCCGCCCAGCGCTGCGCGGAAATTTTCTTGGCCGCGAGAAGTTGCGCGCGGGAGACGTTTGGCGCGGAATCGTTGACAGCGAAAAGAACGAGTGGACCAGAGAAAAGCGCCACAACGTCCGGATGTTTGTCATTAATCGCTTCGAGGTGCATGGCAAGAGGAAGTTCAAGCTCGACGCGGTCGCCGGATTTCCATTCGCGGCGAATCGTGGCAAAAGTTCCGGCGACAATGGGCGAGGAAACGCGTTTACCGTTGACGGAAACAATTGCGCCCGCGGCCCACGCTGGAATGCGAAGGTTGAGCGCGAATTCCGCGGGCTTGGAGAGTTCGAGCTCAAGTTGCATCTGCGAATCAAAAGGATAGTTCCCTTTTTGCGTTAGGGAGATTTTGGATGAGCCTTGCGTCCACCGAAGTGTAGACGGCAAATAAAGGTTCACATAGACGCCTTGCTCGTCGCGAAAGTAAGCGCTGATGCGATAGTCGGCCGCGATTTGCGGAAACGTGCCGGAGCAACAGGGCCAGCGGTTGTTCGAATAGACCTTATGCCCGTCGAAATTGCAATCGGCGTAATAAAAGGTTCGGCCGTCGGCTTCGAGAGGCTTCGCGCCGAGAATCGTGTTGTACATGACGCGCTCCATGCTGTCGCCGTAGCGCGAATCGCGATAAACGCGAAGCAGATAGCGCGTGAGTTTGAAGTGCGCATAGGCCCCGCACGGAGTCTCGAAGCTGCTATGCGAATTCGAGAGGCTGCCAAAAACTTCGTCGCTGCCGGGAGCGCGCAGCGTTTCGTCGGGGCCCCAGCCGCCGGTAGCGAAACTTTGCGCGGAGAGAAATGCAAAACCGTTTGTCGCGGCGCGCAGATGTTTTTCGCTGCCAAGCGTGAGATACGCCTGCATCGCCGAGCACAGTGAATTGACGTGGCTGTACGCGTGGCGTCCATTCAGGTTGCTGCGATTTTCAGCAAGCGGATCGTAATAACTGTCGTCGAGATAATCCTTGCCGAGAGATTTGTAGCGCTCGCCCGCGCCACGTTGGTACGCGAGAAAAAGATTTTCAGAAATGGTGTAAGACTCGTCCCAGGTCCAGGAATCGTCGCGATTGCCGGAACGCCATTGGACGCCGTGCTCGATCGCCTTGCCAGGCAGGTGCGGCGCGGCAACGTCGGTGGTGCGATTGAGAATGGCAAATGCTTCGGGATCGCCGGCGTATTTATGCGAATCGATCAGACCGCAAACGATTTTGTCGTAACAATAAGTCGGAAACCGGTTCTTGTCGTAAAAATCGCCCGAAATTGTTTTTGCATACAGCCGATTGAGCCGGAGAATTTTCTCGCGCGTGGCCTGCGAGCGGTTGATCGCGTAACCGCGAGCGAGCGCGGAAACCCATTGTCCAAACGTGCAAGCAGGGGCAAAACCTTCCCAGTTTTCACTCCTGTAGTCGAAATCGGGCTTGTAGAGATACCAGCCGCCGAGTTCTTCTCCGGGAGCGGGCTGCCCCGCCATCTGGCGAAGCGGTTTGAGAAGACTATCGTCGCTAAGCGACATGAGCACCGATTGCGATTCGCGAAGCTGCCGCTCGTGGAGCTCGCTAGCAAGCGAAACGTCGGCGTAAGTGAATTCGTCGAGCGGCCGGCCCGCGAGCGCGGCCGCAGTGAGCGACGGGAGCCACAACCGTGATCCCGCCGTGCCCGCAACGGCAAGGGAAGCGGACTTGAGAAAAGTGCGGCGCGAATAGGATTCGGACAAGCTCATAAAGACTCCGCGATTATGAACCAAACGTGTCGCGCGTGCACCGTTTTGCGCGTGAGTTAACGTGCGCTCAAGGCGCGTCCATCAATGGACGACTCGATGGAGCGGGAGTAAGCTACCGACCGTACGAGCAAGATAGCCGCGTAAGCAATCATGCGAAGACAACGAAGCGATTGGCGCTTCTTAGCTGCGGTGTCTGGTGTGCTCTGTGTTGCACTCGCGTGCGCACAGGCACCTCCAGGCGTGCAAAACTCAAGCGGCTTGAGATTAGTGGTGGCTGGCGAGAATGCGGATCCGGCGCTGCACGTTGTCCTGCCAGGTCTGCCCGACAGTGATCGCACCATCGCAGTGCTGTTCCCCGAGCACGTTACAGCGCGAAAAAAAGGCAGTTCGGAAGCCGAACACCTTTATCTATTTTGGCCGGGGCAGACTGGACAGCGACCCGTGTGGCAACAGGACGGAAGATCGCTGCGGTACGAAAAGGATTTCGCTGGCGGCATTCACATGCTCGCGCGCGCCACTCTTGAAGGGGACGGAGTGCGCTTCTGCTATGAGTTCACAAACCGATCTTCGACGGCGTACGACATGATCTATGCCGTGACGGATCCCAGGCTCGGTGGAATTTTCCACGATGAACGCCTCGAGCGAACTTACGTCCACCACAGGGACGGATTTGATCTGCTCGCATCGGAAACACCAAGTCGGCTGACAATGCCCATCAAACAATGGCTGCCGTCGCGCTATCTCGCATCTTTCACCTGGCCGGTGCCGCAGCAACGAATCGAAGTTCGTGACGGCATCACGCACTACAACAAGTCGCGCGCGGTGGATGAACCGCTCATTGCAACACTTCCGACGGACGGTAAGTGGGTAGTCGCAAGTTTTGCGCGCACAACGGGCAACGTGTGGAGCAATCCTGAACTGACTTGCCAGCATGTGGATTCGGAAGGGGCGCTCGCCCCCGGCGGCAGTGTGACCATTGAAACAAAAATGCTGGTTTTCAAAGGCTCGCTAGACGACGTGCTACAGAAAGTAATCGCGCAGCGCGACTCTCTCCAATAAATAAGCTCTCAGATCGAGAACGGTGCCAACCTAGCGGACAAGACTCCACGGATAAATTCCGACGTTGATTTTCATGATGACGTAGCTAAACCCGCCCGCGTCGGGTTTTGGCTGATGCGGCGTGTCCGGGGGAATCAGCAAGCAGTCGCCGGCTTTTACTTTGAAGGTTTGTCCGCCGACGATCGGCTGGCCGCGATATTCGCCGGGCACCGGCCCGTCCTTGTCCATCAAGTTTTGCCAGTTGGCAATTTTTCCGCCGACAATCATTTCGCCGGTGCCGCCCGTGATGACATAGAAATCGTACGCGCCCGCGTGCATTTCCGCATCATCCCAAAGGCTGTTGACTTTAGTGAGGCTGAGCACGGGCTGTTCGCGGCGCGCGCGATAAAGCTGGAAAATGCTGAAATTGCGCGTGGAAATATGCACCGGCCCGCCGCCAAACGATTGCGAACTTCCCTTGCCCGCTTCTTTCAATGCTTTCGAGGCAACTTCGGCGAGATCGGAGTGCGCTTTGCGGAGGTCGTCAACACTCCAGTAAGTGGTGGGTGGCGCGTCGGGCGCGAGCGCGGGCTCGCGGGGAGAGTTGTAGTTGAAGGGCATGACCTCAGACTTTTTTTCTTGCGCGAGAGCGGAAGGAACGAACCACAAATCACTGTGCGTGACGGCAGGCGCAGATTTGAGCGCATAGCCTGCAACGAATCCGGTCAGCGCGGCGCCCAGAGCGATTGCGGTACTCGTGCGATTCATGAGTTGATCCTCCATAAACTAAAATTTGGAAATTCGTTTTGCTTGCTTGCGGCGAACTCAGCCGCTGAAATCATTTTTTCTCAGTCGGTTTTTCCGACTCGAAGCGAATCTCCTTGAGCATTTCCGACTGCCGGTACAACTCCGTTTTGCCTGACGGAAATTTGTTCCTGCTGAGCATAAACGCGAGAATGTCCGCATCCTGCTGACGAGTGAGACGGCCGGGATTCGTTTGCGGCATCGTTTTTCGAATGCGATCGAAAAGGTCGCCGAGCGTGAGCCCGTTCCAATTCGAAAGAAAAGCGCCACCCGTGAGCGGCGGAGCAGATTCGCCGCCGGTCAGTTGATCGCCGTGACAGGCCGCACACTCCTTGTGATAAACGGGCTCGCCGCGCTTCGCTTGGTCTTCTGTATAAACGCCGTCCCAGACGGAACGCGCCGCCGGCGCTGCTGGCTCTTGCGCGCGAACGGAAGAAAGAAGGAAAAGAGCGCAGCTCAGAGTGACTGTGCTACCTAAGCGAAGAAAATTCATTCCGACTCCGAGGGCAAAGTGTATGCAATGTATTCGCCCGAGTACGGCCCGCCGCTCACGGCAACGACGATGTACTGCTTTCCGTTGTGCACATAAGTCATCGGCGAACCCGTTTGCGGTGCGGGCATGAAAACGGCTCCAACTTCTTTTCCTGTTTTCTTGTCATAAGCGCGAAGCATTGCACCGCGTGGATGATCGGCAGTCGTCGTCACTTGCCCTTCGCCCGCAATGACGAGCGATTTCGTGACGAGCGTCCCAATGTTGTACGTTTCTTGCCCCGTACGCGGAATGGTCATTCCTTTAAGCGCCGGAGAATTGCGAACGACATCCGGCGTTTCGCCGTGCGCGATTTGCCACAGAATTTCTCCCGTGTCGAGATTGATTGCGGAAATGGTTCCGTACGGCGGTTTCATCAACGGAAGCCCGTCAATATTCATCGGGACGTATTGGCTCGCCGGCTTTTTCTTGGGCTTTGGAGAATCCGCGCCGGCATTTTCGCCGGGCCCGCGAAGAATCGTGACTTCCTGCCCGGCAGTGCCTGCGATGTACGCGATATCGGAAACATCTTTGGGCGCGGCGACAAGGCCAATCGGCTCAACGCACGCGTTGCACGCATAAATGTACGCGATGTGTGTCTCCGGATCGTAAGAGCCGCCAGGCCAGTTCGTGCCGCCGGAAGCCGTGCCGATGGTAAGCGTGCCGAGCGGGCCTTCGAGTTTGCTAGCCGTGGGCGGCGTGAAAACTGGTCCGAGATGATATTTCGATGCGATCTCTTTTGCGCGATCGTGAAGCGCCGGAGTGAAATCAATCAAATCATCTACCGAAACTCCATTGCGGCTGTACGCGGGAGGGTTCGAAGGAATGGGCTGAGTATGTGAATACGTTTCGCCGGGAACGCTGCCCACTTCAACGGGCTTTTCCGGAATGGGCCACACCGGTTTTCCCGTGATGCGATCGAACACGTAAAGAAATCCTTGCTTGCTCGGTTGTGCGACGGCTTTGACGGGTTTTCCATCTACGGTAATGTCCGCAAGAATCGGCGCGGAAGAAATATCCATGTCCCACAACGGATGGTGGACAAGCTGGAAATGCCACTTGCGTTCGCCGGTTTTGAGGTCCACGCAAACCAGCGTCTCGCCGAAAAGATTGTTTCCCGGCCGATGGCCGCCGTAAAAATCGCTCGTCGGCGATTCGACCGGCAAATAGGCGAGGCCGAGTTGTTCGTCCACTGTGATCTGCGTCCACACGCCCGTGTTGCCGGTGTATTCCGCCGAGTCTTTTTCCCAAGTGTCGTAACCAAATTCACCCTTCTTGGGAATGGTGTGAAAAATCCAAAGACGCTTTCCGGTGCGAACATCGAATCCGCGCACGTAGCCTTTGTTATTGCGCATGCTGCGCGGCGTCATACCTTCGCGGAAAGCGGCGCCGATGATAATTGTGTTCCCCGCGACGACGGGCGCCGACTGAATTCCGATTTCGCCGGTCACCAGATCGGGAAAAATTTCCTGATCGTCATCGAGTTTCAGATCAACGATGCCATCCTTCCCGAAAGAGCTAACCGGTTGGCCGTTTTTCGCGTTGAGGCAAATCAGCCGGTAACCCGGCGTGACGTAAAGAATCCGTTCTTCTTTTCCGTCGGACCAATAGGCGAGCCCGCGCCCCGAAAGTTGCCGAGGAGCTGCGCCGCCGCGCTTCCCTTCGTGCTCGCCGTGAATCCAAAGCAGTTCTCCCGTGCCGGGATCGAGTGCGATGACCGCTCGCCGCGAACCCGCCGTGGCGTACAGGACGCCGTTGACCATTAGGGGCGTGCCTTCGAGCTTGTATTCCGGGCGGTCGCCAAAATTGTCCGTCTTGATGCGCCACGCGATTTCGAGATCGCTGAAGTTCGACGCATTGATCTGATCGAGCGGACGATAGCGCGTCCCGGCAAGATCGGCGGCATAGGATGGCCAATCGCCGTTCTTCGTTTGTGATTGTGGCGAAGCCGGCGGGGAAAAAAGAACCGCCGCGGCTGCGCACAAGAGCCCGAATTGCAACCGGAACATTTTCCGATCACGCATGACGATTCCCCCGCTAAGAATTCTCTTCAAGCCATCTGCTTGATTTGATCGAGCGCCTGCTTGATCTTGGTTTTCTGCTCATCGGTTACGTCGGAGTTTGGCGGCCGCTGATAGAACTGTCGCGTGCCCATCTGCAGGGCGAGCGCGTATTTCATCGGGCCATATTCGTCCACTCCACCTTCGCGAAGTATCTTCATCGCCGCTTCAAATTTCGTAATCGGCTCGTTGATGTCTTTTCCTGCCCGTTTAGCGGCGAACACAGCGGCAATTTCCTTCGTGAAATTGTTCCCCTCTGCAAGAATCGCGCCCATGCCGTGGTCCAGCGCGTACTTCAGATTTTCCGATGTGCCCGTGCGCATATTGAGTTTGGGAAATTCCGCTACGAATTTGTGATAGACCTCGGGATCGCTGACGGAATCCTTGATGCCGGCGAGATTCGGATATTTTTCCATCGCGTGCAGCAGCTCGTGAGAGATGGGAACGCCGGTTGCAAAGGGAATGTGATAGAGATTGATGGGAATCTTCACATTCTCGAACAGCATCGAAAAATATCTGACGAGTCCATCGAGCCGCGGATGCTTGTAATAAAACGGCGGCACGATGAGCAAGCCGTCAGCGCCGTTGGCCTCCGCGTGCTGACAAAGTTCGAGCGTCTCAGGATAATTCGCCGTACCCGGACTGACGATAATGTTCAATCCATTGCGGTGCTTGAATGCGACTTCGGCAACTTTTTTTCGCTCCGCGACCGAGAAGGAAGGAAATTCGCCGGTCGTCCCAAGTACAACGACGCCATCGGCACCGTTGGACTTCAAATACGCGAGGACGTCCTTGTAGAGTTCTTCGTCAAATTTTAGATTCTTGTCGCAAGGTGTGGAAGCCGCGACCCAAAACAAAACTTTTTCTGTCGAAGGCGCCGGCGTGTCAGCGGCAGCAGGCAGAGCGGCGGAAACCTCGGGAATTTTCACGCCATCGGTAACTCCAACCGCGGCCGCTGCTCCAACGGAACCCAAAAAAGTCCTTCGCGTTGTTTTCATGATTGCCCCCCCAGATTCGGCGGAAGTCTATGCCGACGCGAGCGGAGAAACAACCGTTTCATGCATCAGGCCCACAGGTTTCTGACGAGCTTACTTGGAGGACTTTTTCGGGAGCGGCTCCCGCAACTCGATGCGATTCTCGTCCAGGTCCATGATCCAGCTGAATTTTTCGTAGTCGTGTTCCTCGACTTTGGATCAACCCAAACGCCTTCTTCTCGCAGCGGTTTCAAGGTAGCGTGCAAGTCGTCAACAACGTAGTTCAGCATGAACGGAATCCGCGGAAGCAAAACTAATGCGAAGTGCGCGCCGTGCGCCTACATCCCCCGAAGCAGTTTGTAGAGTTCGTTGGCGGAGTCAAAATCCGCTTCGAGTTCGCGCGAGCCAAGTTTCTCGCGGAGATCGTCAATACGGCGCGCGAAAAGATCGAGCGCTGCGGAAAGCATTTCCTTGTTGGTGAGAACGATATCGCGCCACGTGGAATAGGGACTGCCTGCGAGCCGCAGCGTATCGCGCAATCCCGGACCGGCAAGCGTGATCGGCAGCCCATTTTCATCCAGGCGATCGTACAGAAAAGAAGCGAGAGCCACGGCGGCGAGTTGCGGCAGATGCGACGCAAGGCCGACGGCGTAATCGTGTTGCTCCGCGCCGATCCAAAAAGGCCGCGCTCCAATTTTTTCAAGAATTTTCAGGAAAGCGGAAACTCGAGGATCACGCGGCGCGTCCGCGGAATCGGCTTGCGCGCCATTATCGCTGATGAGCGCGTAGCTGTTCCGGCGGAACAGATCTTCATCGGCGTGCGAGACGCCGGAAACTTCTTTGCCCGCCATAGGATGGCCGCCGAGAAAAATCGGGCCGCCGCCGGTGAAAAGTTCCGCGGCGGTTTGCACAATGCGCTGCTTGGTGCTGCAAGCGTCGGTAACAAGCGCGTGACCCGGCGCGTGGCGCGCTATTTCCGGAAGGAGGTCGAGCGTGACTCCGACGGGAAGCGCAATGTAAATGAGATCGGCGCCGCGAAGCGCGGGAGCGAGATCGCCGTGATGCGCGTCGTCAATCATTTGCATCGAACGAGCCTCGCGGAGAGTTTCCGGACGGTCCCAACCGGCGATGCGAATCCCGATGGTGTGGCTGCGAAGCGCGAGCGCAAATGAGCCTCCGATGAGGCCGGTGCCGAGGATGGTCGCGCGCTGGATGAGATGTTGGGACATGGATGAGAGAGTTTACAGTTGAAAGTTAAAAGTTAAAAGAAACCTGACAACGAAAGCCGCGGAAACGACAGCGGGCCGTGACGCAAAGGACGCTTACGCCATGCGGCGCCCGATGGCGGGAGCGATGATGCGAAGTTCCGCCATGAGCTGCGTGAATGTCTCCGGCTCCAGGGATTGCGCGCCATCCGACAAAGCATGTTCCGGATCATTGTGAACTTCGATGAGCAACCCATCGGCTCCGGCGGCAACAGCGGCGCGGGCCATCGGAGGAACTTTGTCGCGGCGGCCGGTGCCGTGCGATGGATCGCCCCACATGGGCAAGTGTGAAAGTTTCTTGATGACGGGAATGGCCGCGATGTCGAACGTATTCCGCGTATAGGTTTCAAACGTGCGGATGCCGCGTTCGCAAAGAATCACGTTGTAATTTCCGCCGGCAAGAATGTATTCGGCGGATAGCAACAGTTCTTCCATGGTTGCGGAAAGACCGCGTTTGAGCAGCACTGGCTTGCGAACTTCGCCGAGCGCGCGGAGCAAATGGTAATTCTGCATATTGCGCGCCCCAACCTGATAGATATCTACGTAATGGCCCATCATTTCGACTTGCGAAGGATCCATCACCTCGCTCACGGTGAAGAGGCCAAATTTGTCGGCAGCCTCGCGCATGAGCTCCAAACCTTTTTCGCCCATGCCCTGAAACGCATAGGGAGACGTACGCGGCTTGAATGCGCCGGCACGCATGATTTTTGCTCCAGCTTTGGCGACAGATTCGGCGATGGAATGAATTTGTTCACGCGATTCGACCGAGCACGGACCCGCGGCGACGACAACATCCGTGCCGCCAATTTTGACGCCACGGCCTAAATCAATGATGGTGCCTTCTGGTTTGAATTGCCGGCTGGCTAACTTGAATGGCTGCGTGATACGCATGACTTCGCGCACGCCTTCGAGAAGTTCGAAATCGCGGTGATCGAAGTCACGATGAACGCCGACCGCGCCGAGAACGGTGTGCGATGCGCCTGTGGACCGGTGTACGTCAAAACCGCTGGCGATAAGGCGGTCAATTACATTTTGAATTTGGGCGTCTGTTGCGCCCTCCTGCATCACGATAACCATTGGCTAGACTCAGTTCTCCTCGACAGTTCCAAAAAAGCTTTCAGTCGTCAGTAATCAGTTTCCAGTTCAAGGCAAAATCAAAAACTCAACACGAAAAAATCCCGGGCAATACGATCATGCATCTTTCTTCTCTCCGTCGGGATGCATGGCGGAGCGTTCGGCAGCGCGCGCTTCGTCAATAATGCGTTCGAATAGACGGCGAATCGCGGCATCCGTAAGCGGGCCGCGATTGTTGCGCTCCGCGTTTTCGAGAACTTCTTTCTCGCGGTCCGGTTGGTAGAGCGGCAGATTTTGCTGCTGCTTGAGTTTGCCGATTTCAAGGGCGCAGCGCGAGCGTTCGTTAAGCAATTCCACGAGTTTGCGGTCAAGTTCATCAATGCGGCGGCGCCAATCACTTAAAGTCATGACGCCACTTCCCTTTTCGAAAGGCCGGACTGCGCGGCATGTTTGAGAGAACGAATGCGCGCAGCAAGTGCGGAGGCGGCAGATTCGACGGATGAGGCGTTTTCGATTTCGGAAACAAGTGCGGAGCCGATAACGGCGGCATCGGCGAGCCCGCCAAGAACGGAAACGTGGCCAGGCTGTGAAATCCCGAAACCGACAGCAATCGGCAATTGCGTAACCCCGCGAGCTCTTCGAATGAGAGCGGGCAGATCATCGGGAAGCGAATCTTTTGCGCCGGTGACTCCGGTGCGAGAGATGAGATAGAGAAAGCCGGAAGAGACACTCGCGATTTGCGCGAGGCGCTCGTCTGTAGAAGTTGGAGCGCCGAGAAAAATTGTATCGAGATTGTGGGAATGAAGAATGCGGCGATAGTCCACGGATTCTTCAGGCGTTAAATCCGTTGCGAGAACGCCGTCGGCCCCGGCTTCCGATGCCGCCGATGCGAATTTCTCAAGGCCCATTTGAAGAATGGGATTGTAGTAGCTGAAAAGAACGAGAGGTACATCACTCGTCGTGCGAATTTCCCGGACGAGATCGAGAACGCCCGCGAGAGTCGCTCCGGATTTCAGGGCGCGCTCGGACGCGCGCTGAATCGTGGGGCCGTCGGCGAGCGGATCACTGAATGGCACGCCGAGTTCGATCACGTCGGCGCCTGCTTCGGCAAGAGCCAGCACGAATTTGAGCGAAGCAGCGAACGAAGGATCGCCTGCGGTAATGTACGGTACTACGCCCATCTCACCGCGCCTCTGCAATTCCGCGAAGCGGCGCGAGATACGAGTCGTTATGGCAGGAGCAGCGGGCATAACAGAATGAAATAGATTATCACCAAGAGGAAAGTGTGACTACGCGCGCAGAAAGACTGAGACAATTGTGACTCGACGATGAGCAGAAAATTTGATGCGGTGGTGCTGGGGACGGGAGCGGCGGGGCTGATGTGCGCAATCGAGGCCGGAAAACGCGGACGGCGTGTGGCTGTGATGGAGCGCGCGGAAAAGATTGGGAAGAAGATCCTGATTTCTGGCGGCGGGCGGTGTAATTTCACGAATCTTTATTGCACGCCGGAGAATTTCATTTCGGCAAATCCGCATTTTGCGAAATCGGCTTTGGCGCGATACACGCCAATGGATTTTATTTCCCTGGTGGAAAAGCACCGCATTTCCTATCACGAAAAGACGCTCGGGCAGCTTTTTTGCGATCGCGCCGCGAATGACATTACGGAAATGTTGGAGGAAGAGTGCCTCGCAGCGGGCGTGAAGATTTTTTTGAATCAGCGAGTGAAGGAGATTTCGCGGACGACGGAATTTGTCGTGCGGGCGGAGGGGGAGGAGTTTCGTGCCCCGGCACTGGTTGTCGCTACGGGAGGGCTATCCATTCCAAAGATGGGCGCAACTTCATTTGGCTACGACGTCGCGCGGCAATTTGGATTGAAGATTCAGAAGACGAGGCCGGCCCTGGTGCCGTTGACGTTTGGCGCGAAGGAGAAGAGGGAGTATTGCGATTTGGCGGGCGTTTCGATGGAAGTGATCGCGCAGGCAGATGGACACGCGTTCCGCGAAAAGATGCTGGTCACGCATTGGGGATTGAGCGGTCCGGCGATTTTGCAGACCTCTTCGTATTGGGCGCAAGGAGGGCCGGTGAAGATTGACTTGGCGCCGGACAAAAATGTGACGGGCGCGATCCTCGAGGGCAAGATGAGAAATTCGGCCGCACTGCGGAATGCATTTCTGGGAATTTTGCCGAAGCGGTTTGCGGAGCGATGGGTGGAGCTGCACGAACCGGAGGAACGGACCAATGTGGCTCTGCAAGAATTTGAAGAGTTGATCCACAATTGGCGCGTGTTCCCGGCTGGCACAGAGGGGTATGAGAAAGCGGAGGTAACGGCCGGCGGCGTGGATACCGATGAACTTTCGAGCAAAACCATGGAATGCCGTAACGTACCGGGCTTGTTTTTTATCGGAGAGGTTGTGGATGTGACCGGCCACCTGGGCGGATTCAACTTCCAGTGGGCGTGGGCGTCCGGCGCGGCGGCTGGTCGCGCGATTTAAGCCTTCGTGGGTCAGCCAGGAGCCAACCAAGCCTTTTGCAGAATCCAACTACAAGAACAAGGAGCGCTTCATGGACGAAAAGATTGCCGCGTACATCAAGAAAATAGAGAGCAAGCTCGCCGGAAAAAACCCAATGAAGGTACAGTCGGCGACCGCCAAAGAATTAGCGCGACTTATGAAGGGCGCTACGCCCGCGAAACTGAAAAAGCGTCCGATGCCGGACAAGTGGTCGGTAACGGAAGTGATCGCACACCTTGCGGACTCGGAGATGGTAGTGGGATGGCGTTTGCGGTCAATCCTGGGTGCGCCGGGCACTCCCATCCAGGCTTACGACCAAGACGCCTGGGCCAAAGAAGGCAATTACGGGAAACGCGATGCGCGAAAATCCCTCGAACAATTCCGCGTATTGCGGGAAATGAATCTTGCTCTCGTAAAATCGCTCACTCCGGAGCAAAAGAAGCGCTTCGGAATGCACGCGGAACGCGGCGAGGAATCGATCGATCGCCTGGTACTGATGATGGCCGGCCACGACATCAACCACACCGAGCAAGTGGAACAAATCTTAAAACGCAAAAAATGAGTTTGAGAGAATGGGATTCTGCCGGTTCAGTGGCGGAAGAGGCTATTCACGGCGCGTCTGAGATGTTCGATTTGATGATTCTGAATTAGGCGAATGATCACAAAAGCGGCGAGAGCGGCGATGGCGATGACGAAATCTCTCCGCACGCGCTGCCAGCCGCCCTGCTTGTAGGCAGTGCGCAAGTAGAAGAAAAGGGCCGCGAGAATACCGCCAAAAATAAGAATCGCAAGGCCAACGGCGATGGCATCAATCGTTTCGATTCTTATGTAGATTGCGAGCAGCATGGAGGCCTACCCGGGCGTCTTTTGATGCTTATCCTACTGCAGTGGCTGTGATTCCCGGTGGCAAATGTTTAAAACTCTATTTCAGTTTTTCTTCGAGCTCGGCCCAGCGGGCGTATAGGGTGTCCACGGATTTTTGCGCGGATTCGAGTTCGACGCTGGCGGCGTGGAGACGCGCTGGATCGCCGGCCGTGGCGGGATCGTGGAGCGCGGCCAATTTTTGCTGAAGGAGAGTCTCCGCGTTTGCGATGGTCTGTTCCATTAGCGAGAGTTCACGATCCTCTTTGTAGGTGAGGCGCTTTTTGACGAGTTGCGGCGCGGCATTTGGAGCGTTAGCGACTGATCTTTCTTTCTGCGTAACTAGCGCCACTTGAGCGGCTTGTTGTTCTTCCTGCCAGGCTTCCCATTGCGAGTAGTCGGCGAAACGTTCGGCTCTGCCGAATCCGTCGAAACCGAGAACTATGGTTGAGACGCGATCGAGCAAGAAGCGATCGTGCGTGACGAGCACAAGGGCACCGCGAAATTCGAGAAGGCTTTCCTCCAAAATTTCGAGGGTGGGGATGTCGAGATCGTTAGTCGGTTCGTCGAGAAGGAGCACGTCGGCGGGTTGGAGCATGAGCTGAGCGATCAATACTCGAGCGCGTTCACCGCCAGAGAGGCGGCCCACGGGGCGATTGAGATCTTCGCCGGTAAAGAGAAAACGCGCCGCCCAGCCAGCGACGTGGATCACGCGATCCTGATAAATAACAGAGTCACTGTCCGGGGCGAGGGCGCGCTTTAGCAAAATATCCGGATCAAGACGGCGGTTTTGATCGAAGTAGACCACGCGCAATGCGCCGGCCTTTTTGATTTTCCCGGTGGACGGTTGCAGATCGCCACGCAAGAGGCGGAGGAGCGTGGTCTTGCCGCTGCCGTTGGGGCCAACAAGGCCGACGCGCATGCCGGAGGTGATCTCGAAGTCCAGGTTAGAAAAAAGAGTCCGGCCGGGGAGTTCGTAGCTCGCGTTCTCGAGCGAGACGAGACTTTTCGTTTGGCGATTGCTGGCTGTGAAATCGATTTTGGTGGAAACGGCGCGAGTGCGCGCGTTCAAGCCGGCGAGTTCGCCGATCATTTCGTAAGCTTTGTCGATGCGAGCTTTGGATTTAGTGGTGCGGGCTTTGGGACCACGGCGGAGCCATTCGAGTTCGGTGTGGACGCGATTCTCAAGGGCTTCCTGGTGTTTCTGCTGCGCGTGAAGATAATTTTCTTTGGCTTCGAGAAATTTGCTGTAGTTCCCTTCCACGCGGAGAAAACCGTCCTCGTAGGAGCGGCTGAGCTCGACCATGACCGTAGCGACGTTTTCCAGAAAATAGCGATCATGACTGACCACGACGCAGGCAAAGGGGGCGTCTTCGAGGATGGATTCGAGCCATTCGATGCCGGCGAGATCGAGATGATTGGTCGGCTCGTCCAGCAGGAGCAGGTCCGGCGCCTGGACGAGCGCGGCGGCGACGGCGAGGCGTTTTTTCCAGCCGCCGGAGAGTGAGGCGGCGGATGCATCGAGTTCGGAGAAACCGCTGCGGCCGAGCGTTTCCGCGAAGCGGGAGGGGCGCTCGACTTCCGGGACGCCAGCTTCGCGCATGGCATTTTCGATGACGCTGCGGACGGTTTCTGCGGGCGCAAACTCGGAAACCTGCGCGACTTTTGCCATGCGCGCGCGCTTGCGAAGGGCGACTTCGCCGGAATCCGGGCGAACATTCCCAGCGAGAATTTCGAGGAGTGTGGATTTGCCCGAGCCGTTCGGCCCGATCAAGCCGATGCGATCGCCGTCAGAAACGCTGAAGGAGATGTTTTGGAATAGCGGAGCGATGCCGAATCTTTTCGACAAAGCGTGGGCGTTGATCAGCGGGGGCAAGTGGAGCGTTTTCTCCTGTTGTGTCTCCTGAATAGGATAACAGCGGAGGTACCGAGGAGCCGGAGGCTGGGACCGGAACTACAGCCTGCGGTTAACCATAATCACCCCCTACCCACCCTTATTTTTGTAAGTGTTGAAAATAAAGGGACTTTAAGTGTTTTGAGCCAAAAGTGTTTATTCCAAAGGGACTTACGAGCACATTTTTCGTAAGTATTGATTCTGAGCGGGTTACCTGAGCGGCGGGCTGTGAGAAGTGACACGGCCAACGATTCGTTTCGATTGCGCCCGATTTCCGCTGAGCCAGTATTCAAATTCTCCTCTGCGAGGACTTTGCGCAGAGCGCACGGCAATTCACAGGGGATTTACGGCGCGCTAACTTCCGCAGGTTAGTTTTCGATGCGTTGGAAAGAATCTGAGGGAGAAATTCATGAACGCATCGAAACGGATTTTTCGCGCGATGTTGCTATTGGCTGTAGCAACGCTTTGCGCCGCGCCATTTGCAAAAGCCGATGACCAGACGAAGCCTGGGGCGGGAAACGCAGCGGCAATTGCGTTGGCGAAGAAGTCGCCGCTGGTGCAATCCGCATACAAATTCTTGCTGAGCCAGGCAGGAAAACTAAAGGATGCGAAGTTGCGAAAAGAGACGCTGGATGCACTGGGCGATGACCCTTGTGTACGGCACCGCGCGAATCTGACGGATGCGCAGAAGGATGCGCTCATCGCGACGCTCGTTGCGCAGAAGCTGGTGAACGCAGCGGATGCGGCGAGCATCACGGGAGGCGTGAAGGCTGGAATTTTTCCTGCGCTTGTGGACGACGGGACGGCTTGTCCCAAACTGCCGCAGAAATTTTTCTCGGCACCGGGGAGTACATCCGTGTTCGGGCATCACTCGTATCCGGGCGGGCTGGTGGTACACGAATCGAACAACGATGTGGCGGATGTTCATCTAGCGAAGGAGTACCGTGAAATTTACGGGCACAGCGGGCGCGGCGGTCTGCCGACGGTTGATCCTGACGACGTACAGAGCGGCCCTGGGTCCGATGAGAATCCGGATAGTGCGGAAGTTTTTATCGACGACGATCTGATTATCGGGGCACCGCTATGGCACGACTGGGCGAAGCCGATGGTGTTTCAGTGGAATGCGAATGGTACGGAGTTTATCGAGCTGAATTTTGGCGGGACCGGGACGAATGACGGATTTAGCGTCGCGGCGGGCGATTCGCGCACAGGCGGTCATCACATCATCACGATTGCGGAAGAGATGGCGCGCGGGTTGAGCCCAGCGTTTGTGATTACACAGGCTTCGGCTCATTCGGCGCCGACGAGCGGAAACGAATACAAGGTGGTGAACTGGCTGCGGGCCGGCGCGATTTTGGCGCAGATTGACCCCGTGGCGAAGGGCTATCTGACGACCGACGCGGGCGGGAATTTCCGTTTGCCGGCGTTGCGACAACTGGGAAATGACGTGAACCTCGTGGTGGCGGGACAGACGAACGTGCTGGTGGAATACACGCTACACAATCTTTCGGACGCGGATTTTACTTACTCCGGGCCGGCCGTGGACATTGACAATGTGATTCTGGCGGAAATCGCGCCGGAATTTGGCCACAGCACGGGAGACGCAGACTACTTCACGAGCTTTCGGAATCCTGTGATGAGTTTTCTTTCGGCGGAGCGGCTGACGATTTTGTATTCGGAGAGAGGGACGGATGGAGTGAGGCAGGAAGTGAAGAAGCTGAAGCAGTTGGGCGTGCTTTAGCAAAAGACAACCAGCAGTGAAGGAAAATTGAATGGAAGAGGAGGGGCGATCGAATGGTCGCCCCTCCTTGAGAAGAATAACTGTTTATTGAGTGCAAATACCCGGAGTGTGCTATACTGATTTTGCGCTTAATACCTCGGTTGTGTTGTGCGGTCCCTCCGGTGCAAGACTTGGTCTGAGACTACCCGCCTCCAGTTTCCTCCGTACGTTTTCAGCGTAATTTAAAAAGAGGCTGGCTTAACGACGCCCTTCGTGTGAACACGTGTATGCGTGTACCCCGAAAGGGCGCGGCCAGCAAGAAAGAAACATGCAGAATTCAATCAATACAGGTGTGGAAGCGTCTTCGACGAAGACGGCCACGTTATTTTCAGAAATGCCGCTTTCAGCTTATGTGAAAGAGCGGCTGGCCGCGGCGAACTTTACTGTTCCGACGCCGGTGCAAGGGGCTGCGATTCCGCGGTCGCTGGAAGGCAAAGACGTGCTGGCAACGGCGCAGACAGGAACCGGCAAAACGCTGGCGTTCCTGATTCCGGTGATCGAGGATTTGCTGAAGCACGAAAGTGTTTCAAACACTAATTCGGACGCAACGCGGATAGCGGGTTCGGTTCGAAATCCAAGTACGACAGGAAATTCGGGAATCGCGGCGCTGGTACTTGTGCCGACGCGCGAGCTGGCGATGCAGGTGGTGGATGTATACAACACGCTTCGCGGAAAGAGGCTGGCTCCAGCGGCGTTGGTCGTTGGAGGGCTTTCCGAACACGGGCAGCTGGCAGCGATTCGCAAGGGAGCGCGACTGATCGTGGCGACGCCCGGGCGGCTCGAAGATTATCTCGACCGGCGGCTATTTCACTTTAACAATTTGCGGATGCTCGTCCTGGACGAAGCCGACCGCATGCTGGACATGGGATTTTTGCCGGCGATTCGGCGGATCGTTTCCATCCTGCCCAAAAACCGCCAGACGGTTTGCTTTTCGGCGACGATGGAAGCTTCCGTGGCGCATCTGGTGAAGGAGTACATGAAGAGCCCAGTACGGCTGACGTTTGGCTCGACGCTGAAGCCCTCCGAAAATGTGAAGTTGCAGGTGTTCGAGGTTCCGGCAGATTGCAAAATCAATACGCTGAAGCGATTGCTGGCGAAAGAGACCGGGCGCGTGCTGGTGTTTTCCCGCACGAAGCGGTCTACGCAACGGATTGCGGCGAGCTTGAACGACGATGGGTTTGCGGCAGCGCAGATTCACGGAGACCGCTCGCAATCGCAACGCAATGCGGCGCTGGCAGGGTTCCAACAGGGACGCTATCAAATCCTGGTGGCGACGGATGTGGCCTCGCGCGGCATTCACGTGCAGGACATCGTGCACGTCATCAACTACGATTTGCCGGAAATTGCGGAGAATTTTATTCACCGCGTTGGCCGGACGGGACGTGCCGGCGAAAAGGGCGTGGCGTCCACTTTGATTACGCGGGACCAGCGCGGCGAGATTTTTCAGATGGAGCGCACGCTGGGCTTGAAGATGGAGCGCGTTCAAGCTGAAATAGCGCCGTACGTGGCGCCGCCGCGAAAGCCGGGATTCCGGCCAGAGCCGGTGGAAGAAAATCACGGACGGAATGGATATCGCTCGCAGCGCGGGCGGAGACATTCCCATGAGCGCGGTGGGCAGGGCGGACATGGCAGGCAAAGAAATGAACATGCGCCACGGCACTTCCGCTCTAATCCCGACAGTCCGCGGTTTGTTTTGCCGGGCGAGTTTTTGCAGGCGCTCGCGGAAAACTAGCCAGAGCCAGTATCCATGACCAGCAGGGGATCAGATGCCTCCCGTTTTCAGGGAGGCATTTGTGCGTCTAGTCCCTTTGTAATGCCAATGTGTTATAGTGCGGTGTAAGTATCGGTAGGAAGCGCCACTCTCCAGCGTAAATCCACACTGACATCCCAGGTTATTCGGCCAAGTTACTCGCTCATTAGAAAAGGAGTTCGCTATGAAACGAGTTATTGCCGTATCTTCCGCTATGCTGCTGTTTGTTTCGCCCGCAAGTTCCTGGCGAAACGGCGGAGAGTCAACTCAGAACGGAACCACAAAATTCGGGACGCACGACTACATTGCTTTGAAGGGCTATGAACTGGGGGGAATCGCCGACCTCGCGTGGATCACAGAAAAACCTGAACGTGTATTTCCTCGGAACGGAAGCGCCAGACGTTGGACCAAAAATCGCCGGGGTGACCAATGGGTACCACGACACGGGCGCATGCCACTGCATTTTGTTCGATACGGTGGGCGGAGTGACGCGCGACCGGGCAGAGAAACGCGTGAAGGAGGAGTTCGACAAGGCGAAAGCGGCTAAAGCAAATGGAGACAAGCGCAAGGCCGCGTTCTACGCCGGCGCGATGGCACACTACCTAGGCGATCTTTCGCAGTTTTGCCACATCATGGGTCCGCAATCCCATTGGGGAAGCGAAGATCAAACCCTACATAAGAAGTACGAGATGGCTGTGGACAAAACCGTTGATAAGACAACGCGCAAGTCCAGCCTGCTGGATTCCTTCATGCACTCCGTGCCCGTGACAGGCAATACGCCGGAAGAGATTGCTGCAGGGGCCGCGGCTTTTACGGAAAAGAGCAATGCAACACAAAGGCCAGGGGACATGCACACGCAATACAAGGCGCTGATCCAAGCGAACAAGCACAATGATCCAGCACAATGGGGCGACGCGTTCCGAAACCAAACCGGAGAAAACGTAAATTATTCCGCGAATGCGATCGCAAAGCTGCTGAAGATGATTTGAGACCGCCAGAATTCCGCGAATTCTCGAGCTCTATTCGAGGAATTTGCCGATGAGCCACAGGTGGCCGAAGGGATCTATGACGGCGCCTTGGAGCATTCGCGTAATTGGGCGAGGGCCAATTGTCTCGTGGGTGTGTTCCAGCACGGGACTGTGCTCGAACGCGCCGGCGGCCAAGGCTTGCTTGTGCATGGCTACAGGGTCGTCCAGGAAGAGTTCGATTCGCACCGTGGTGAAACCGGCTGAGGCTGGAGCGCGTGTGCCATGAGGAGGCGATTCGGTTGCGAGGAAGAACTCGGCGCCGTTGATGGAGAGTCCTGCGACGACGTGGTCATCACCGAGTGACCAGAGGACGGTCGCGCCGAATGCAGCCTTGTAGAACTTGATCGCGGCGTTGCCGTCGACGACTGCCAGCATGGGAGAGATTTGAGTTGGCATTACATCCACCTAAGACGAAGCAATTCTAGCAAACGGATTGGAAGGAATTGAGTGAGGAACGACAAATCCCCACACGCAGAAACCGCGTATGGGGCACGCGGCTAGATTCGCGGGTTTGACACAATTCCAGAAGGTCTGGTTAACTGCCAGTTTCTTGCAGGGGCACGAAACCTCGCCATGAATTCACGTCGAAAATTTCTGACTCAGGCAGGGGCCCTGGCTGTCGGCGCCGTGGGCACGCGTGCTCCCGCGGCAACCGCAAAAAGAACAGACGTGTCAGCGCAGGAGACAGTGGACCTGTGCGGCCAATGGTGGTTTCGGACCGATGCTCTGAATGTCGGTGAGGAGCAGCGTTGGTACGGAGCGGATGAGCCGATTGCTGCCTGGGGCAAGGTACAAGTACCTCACACGTGGCAAGTTGAACCTCCGTATGTTGAATATCGAGGTGTCGCTTGGTATCGGCGAACGTTCGACGTTCCGACAGAATGGCAAAACTCCGCGGTGCGGATCGAGTTTGAGGCGGTATTTCATACGGCCACGATCTGGGTAAACGGACAGCTGGCCGGAGAGCATCCGCGCAAGGGCTACACGGCCTTCGTGCTTGATATCACTCACCTGTTGCATTGGGGCAGCTCCAACTCGATTACGGTGCGAGTTGATAGCGCATTCAACGGAAACATGCTGCCCAGGGGGCGTTCCAGCGACTGGGCGCACGATGGCGGAATCTACCGGCCCGTGCAACTGCTCATCAGCCCGAAAACCTTTGTGGAGCGCGTTGACGTCGAAGCTGTTCCCGATCCCGCCAGTGGAGACGGAAAGCTTGCCGTTACGGCTTATTTCCGCAATACGGATTCGAAACCGTGGACGGGGCGAGCCGCTTTTCGAATTATCGACGATGAAACCGGGCAGACTGTAGTGACCAGCCCAGATACTCCGGGCTTCACCATTAAAAGCGGCGCGACGCAGGCAGAACAATTTGCAGCTACCCTTCCGAACGCGAAATTGTGGCACTTTGATCATCCGAATCTCTATCGGCTTACTTTTTCAATTACAAGCGGCCAAGAGAGTCATCGGCTCACAGCCACATTCGGGGTCCGGAAGCTGGAGGTTAAGGACGGCGGGTTTTATTTGAATGGCGAGCGCGTGCGGCTGATAGGTGTCGAGCGCATGGCGGGAAGCAATCCTGAATTTGGGATGGCGGAGCCCAGCCAATGGATCACCCGCGATCACGACGACTTGAAAGACCTTAATTGCATCTTTACGCGTGTTCATTGGGCACAAGACAAGAGAGTCCTGGATTACTGCGACCGGCACGGCATTCTCGTGCAGACAGAGGTTCCTGCCTGGGGTTGGGACAGTTTTGGAGGCATGAGAATCGAACCTGATGCCGAAATCATGGAGAACGGTTTGGAGCAGTTGCGGGAGATGATCGCGCGCGACCGGAACCACCCTTCGGTGGTGGTCTGGGGCCTGTGCAACGAAGTGGGCGGGCAACATTCGCCCGCGCATCAATTTGCAAAGCATTTGTTGGAGGAAGCAAAGAAGCTGGATCCTAACCGGCTTTGTTCCTATGCTTCGAACTCCTTGATCGAAACACCGGAACGGGACGTAGCCGGATTGATGGACTTCATCGAAGTAAATGAATATTTCGGAACCTGGGTTCCGCAATCTCCGGAGGCGCTGGCTTTGCATCTGGAAGACCTGCACGCCGCTTTCCCCGGCAAACCCATTCTCATTTCCGAGTACGGCTATTGCGCTTGCACGCCCGACCGCCCCGAGGGCGACCAGCACCGCGTTGAAACACTGCGCTCCCACGATGCATTGTTCCGCTCAAAGGAATTCATCGCCGGATCTATTTTTTTCTGCTACAACGACTACCGTTCTCACGTCGGCCCCACCGGTGCGGGAGCGCTGCGGCAAAATGTTCACGGCGTTGTGGATCTCTTCGGGCGGCGGAAACCTTCCTACGCCGTCCTGCGGGAAGAATGCAGCCCGATTGAATCGTTAGTTGCAGAAAACCGCGGGAACGCGTTCCAGCTACGGCTCAGAACCCGGCAAGATATCCCCATGTACACTCTCCATGGCTATAAGGTCAGGGGGATTCTTTATGGCGAAGGGGACGTCCCCATGGAGCGGCAAGAAGCCGCGCTTCCGGAAATCGTTCCCGGCGGGCAAATCACCATCGATCTCAAATTCAGCCAATCCGGAGTACCAGTGCACGTCACTTTCGACGTTGTGCGGCCTACCGGTTTTTCGGCCTATTCTCGCGACTGGAAAGCTTAGTCACGTTCCTAGCAAGCGGTGCGGCGGTGACTGGGGAAAATCAAAATCCCCACAGGCAAAACCGCGTATGGGGTACCCGGCATTCTACACAGAAAGACGTGTGATTTAACTCTTCCGCACTTTGCAATAGAAAGTGTGCAAGATATGGACGCCCTATTTATCGAATACGGAGCAAGGCGGCGCTGCAAAGATCCAGATCAACCGCTTTTCTCCGCTCTTTTTCGCTTGGCCAGCCACAAATATTGAAGTCCCTGAGTTGCTCCGAGAAATCCGGTTCGAGGGTAAGGCCCGAATCGAAAATAGTCCCGGACAATATATCCGCTCTGGCCGGATATGGCTTTCTTTCCGGTTCGTCATCAACAATCTCGTCGGCTATTGCCCATATTCCTTCTTCGTTGAGTCCGTCCACCCGAAATATGGAACTCCTCGAGTCAAGGGCCACCGAATCATCTCGGTTCAATCCGCTAATATCCGGGAATTCCTTGAATGCCTCTTGTTCAGACCTGACCCGATGAACGTTTGTCTGAACGGCGCTCAAGAAAGCCGCTGCGACATCCTGGGGCAAGGATTGAAGCATCATTAAACCGGGGATACGTTTAGGCGGAATCTTGAGTCCGGCCAACGTCAGACTCTTTCTAACTCGTAACTAGAATATTGTGTTCCGCAGCCTATCATCGACTTGCGGCATGGGTTCCCGCCAGAATTTGGATGCTGAAGGTTCAGTGAGCCGATTGGACACCGCAACAAAAAGGGCTCCGACGGAGTCGGAGCCCTAAACGCACAAAATAGGTTTTTTCTCTTTGACCGATACGATCTGACAGAATCTGCCCGAAGTTGTAAATCGAACGTTGCATCACAGGCCCGTGAGAGCGAGTGATGCGTTGGTCAGCATAATCCGCACACCATAGCGGGGTAGCTGACGCTATCTTTAGAAAGGAGGTGATCCAGCCGCAGGTTCTCCTACGGCTACCTTGTTACGACTTCACCCCAATCATGAGTCATACCTTGGGCGCTTGCGTCCTTGCGGTTCGCGCGGCGACTTCTAGTACAACTCACTTTCGTGATGTGACGGGCGGTGTGTACAAGGCCCGGGAACGTATTCACGGCGTCGATCTGATACGCCATTACTAGCG
>WNFR01001136.1_pt1 | contig 40811 bp, 33 predicted proteins | sample 5400221 | NCBI WGS metagenome assembly WNFR01 (sample SAMN13153357, study PRJNA577476) | soil metagenome | isolation source: 40 cm soil under Madrone tree | place: USA:California | collected 2016-06-14 | reverse complement strand
TCGCGAACGGCAGCCCCCACTCGCGGAGCCCGGCGCCGCGCCCGGCGCGCGGCCGCGCGTCGGCGGCGACGAGCGGAAAGAAGCCCTCCAGCACGAGCTCCACGACGTCGGCGCGGGTCACGGTCTCGCTGAGCGCCCCGCCGACGACGCCGCGCCCGCGACCGCCGAGCTGCACGGTCGCCGTCGCGGCCGCGCCGCTGAGGAGCGTCTCCTTCGCGACCCGACATTGCTGCACCAGACTCTGCCAGCGCGCGCTGTCGAGCGTGCCCACGCGCTCACCGAGACGGGTTTCCACGCGCCGCGCGAGCGCGATGTCCATGTTGTCGCCGCCGAGGAGCAGATGGTCGCCGACGGCGACGCGCTCGAGCGCGAGCGTCGCGCCGTCGAGCTTCGCCTCGATGAGCGTGAAATCGGTCGTACCGCCGCCGACGTCGACGACGAGGATCCGCTTGGCGCCGCCGAGCGCGTGCTCCCACTCGCGCTGGTGGGCCGCGAGCCAAGCGTAGAACGCGGCTTGCGGCTCTTCCAGGAGCGTCAGCGTCGTGAGCTCCGCCGCGGCCGCGGCGGCGACGGTCAGCTCGCGCGCCACCTCGTCGAACGACGCCGGCACGGTGAGGACGACCTCCTGTTCCGCGAGCAGCGCGTCGGGATGCGCGGCGTCCCAGGCGCCGCGGAGGTGCGCCAAGAATCGTGCGGATGCCGCGACCGGCGACACGCGCGGCACGTCGGCGTCCGACGCGCCCCAGGGCAGGATCTTGGCGGTGCGATCGACGCCGCCGTGCGCCAGCCACGACTTCGCCGAGGTGACGAGCCGCCCCGGCACACGCCCGCCCTCGATCCGCGCCAGCTCGCCGACGACCTCGCGGCGGTCCTCCGCCCACGGCAATGCCAGCGCGCCGGCGGGCACGTCATGCGCGCCGGCGCGATACAGCGCCGACGGCAGCGTCGGGCGCTCGCCCACCCGCCCTTCGGCGACGAGCTGCGGCACCGGCAGCGACGTGATCGCGCGGCGGCGCGCCGCGAGGTCGATCGCCGCGATCGCCGAGTTCGTGGTGCCGAGGTCGATGCCGACCGCGTAGCGCGCACTCATCGGCCGCGCTCAGAGCGGATCGGGCGCGCGGACACCGAACTCGAGCTTCCAGCGGCGCTCGCCGTCGCGCGCGACGCACCAGAGCTCGAGCGTGCCGATCTCGGTCAAGTGCACGTGCAGCCGCACCGGCACGACGGTCCCCTCGTGCGCCGGCCACGGCAGCGTCGTCACGAGCGGCGCCAGCTCCTCGAGCTCGCCGTTGGCGCGCTCGAGCTCGGCGCCGAGCGCGTCGCCCTCGCGCGTGCTGGAGCCGAACATGCGGAACTCCGCGGGCTCGCCGACGCAGAGGCCGAATTCCTGGCGCGGAAGGTCCGCCTCGGTGCCTTCCTCCATGCCGCGCGGCACCACGCACACCGCTTTCATCGGCGGCGGCACGCCGGGAACCGCCGGCATCGCGACTTCGACGCCGATGTAGTACGCGCGCGCCGTGCCGCCGCGGATACGGAGCCCCTGTCCACGCCGCGCGAGCCCGTGATAGGCGGCGCCGCGCGCGACCGCCTGCTCGAGGTGTGCGCCCGTCAGCTCGCGGACGTCGGCGCCGAGCCACTGGCGCACGACCTCGAGGACGCGCGTCCGCATCGCCGCCGCGTTGAAGACGCCGCCGTTGAAGAGCATCGCCGTCGGGCGCGCGTCTGCGTGGCGCGCGAGGAACTCCGCGAGGTGCGCGGTGAGACGCGCGTCGGCCGCGTACGGCAGTCCCATCTCCTGCAACCCGACGCGACGCGCGCGCTGCGGTCGCGCGTCGGCGTCGGCACGCGGCAGGAAGCCGTCGACGAGAATCTCCGCCGCGTCGGCGCGCGTCAGCTCGACCTTGAGCGCGCCGCCGACGACGCGTCGCGATCGACCCAGCACGGCGAGGGGCACGCGCTCCGGCGGCGCGTCGCCGAGGAGGCGCTCCTTCGCGTCGCGACAGGCGTGCACGAGGCCGCGCAGCTGCCAGTCGTCGAGCGCCGTGCCGCGCGCGGCGAGACGCTCGCGCAGCACGTATGCGAGCGCGAGGTCCATGTTGTCGCCGCCGAGCAGGATGTGGTCGCCGACGGCGACGCGACGCAGCGCGAGCGCGCCGTCCTCCTCGGTGACGGCGATGAGACTCAAGTCGGTCGTGCCGCCGCCGACGTCGCAGACGAGAATGACGTCGCCGACCCGCACCTGCCGTCGCCATGCTGCGCCCGCGCCCGCGATCCACGCGTAGCAGGCGGCTTGCGGCTCCTCGAGGAGCACGACGTGCTCGAGCCCTGCTTCGCCGGCGGCGCGCACCGTCAGCTCGCGTGCCGACGCGTCGAATGACGCCGGCACCGTGAGATAGATCTCCTGCGCCGCGAGCCGCGCGCTCGGGTCGCCCTGCGCACGCGTCGCGTCCCAGCCATCGCGCAGATGCCGCAGGTAGGTGGCGCTCGCATCGAGCGGCGAGATGCAACGCGCGTCGGCGTCAAGTCGCGGCCGCGCTCCCACGGCAGGTCGAGCGCGCCCTGCTCTTCCGGCGACGCGAGGTAGAGGAACGACGGCAGCGCCTCGCGCGCCTCGACCTGCTTCGGCGCGACGACCTGCGGCACCGGCACGACCTCGAGGGGCGCGTCCGGCGCCGCCGTGTCGGCGCACGCCAGCACGCAGTTGGTGGTGCCGAGGTCGATGCCAATGAGGAAGCGAGGCGGACGGCGGCTCAAAGCACCTCGACCTCGGCCGGTGCGAGAATCGAAGCGTCGCCGTCGCCGGTTCGCTCCGGGAGCTTCACGTGATCGGAGCGCCACCCGGGATGGCGGACGACGCCGCGATACGGCGGCTCGCCACGCACGTTGCCGGTCACACGCACCGCGGCGGGATCGAAGCCGCGCTCGACCGTCACCGTCGCGCCTTCCGCCGCGGCGAGAATCGGGTGCAGCTCGAGACGATCGTGGAGCGCCGTCCGACAGCCGTCGTGGATCGAGCGCACGGCGGCGCCGATCTGCTCGTCCGAGTACGGCGTGAGGTCTTCCTCGACGAAGTCGACGAAGCGGCCCTCCTGCTGCAAGACGGCGAGCAGCTGGAGCGCGGCCGCGTCCGACGGCGTCACCGCCCGCACATCGGCGCGCGTCGGGGCGCCGCCCGTCGTTCCGGACTCGTTCGCGGCGCGCCGCGGTTGCGCCACAGCCGACGCCGCCCGCGGTGCGCGGGCGACGAGCGCGGCGACCCAGGCGACGAGGAGCGGCAGCACGAGCGCCGCCGCGGTCGGCAGTGGCGCCGTCGTGAACCGGTCGCGGACACCGGCGCCGCCGTCGGCACGCAGGAGCCCGTCCATCGCGACCGCCAGCGCGCCCGTGCTCGCGATCGCGAGCAGCGCGACCACGAACCAACGCGTCGGCGCAACACGGTTCCGTTGCTCTGTCATGCACTTCTCCTCGAGGATTCCGAAACCCGGCCGCGCGGCGCATCCGCGCCAGCGAGAGAAGCGGAGAGGGTGGGATTCGAACCCACGGTAGGTGTTACCCTACACACGCTTTCCAAGCGTGCTCCTTCAGCCACTCGGACACCTCTCCATGGAGTACTCCGACCTTCGAAGTACTCTGATCTATCGTAGCGGACCGCAGGAGGCCAGGCGGTGCGATTACGGGTTGGAGGCATCATCCGCCGTGGTACCGACGAGCGATGGGGCTCACGGACCTCTCGATCGAGATCGCGAACCCCGCGCCCGTCGCGGCGCTCGCGTCGCAAGATGCTCGTCGCAACCAGACGCGGTTCGTCTGTCTTGGATCGCCGTGCTCGCGTTTCTTCGCATCGCGACGGACGCGCGGGTCTTCGCGCGGCAGATGTCCCCTGCGGAAGCGTCGGCCGCGGTGTCCGCATGGCTTGCGCAGCGGCACGTCGGATTTCTCGAGCCCGGCGAACGCCATTGGTCGATCCTCGAGGGACTTCTCACGCCTGCCCAGGCGCGCGGCGCGCTCGTGATGGACACGCGCGTCGCGGCGCTTGCGATCGAGCATGGTGCCGCGCCGTACACGACCGATCGCGATTTCTCACGCTTCGCGGCGTTGCGGACGATGAACCCGCTCGACGAGACGTGATCGCGTCGCGAGCGCCTGTTCACGCGCAGAAGGAGGGCATTCCGGAGCCGGCTCGTACCGAAAAGCTCGCCGCGACGTCGGCTGCATTGTACAAAGAGCGGAGCGGAGAGGGGGGGATTCGAACCCCCGGAGGCCGAAGCCTCACACGATTTCGAGTCGTGCCGTTTCAACCGGGCTCACGCACCTCTCCGTGGTGTCGTCGTCGCGCGGATGAATGCGTTCTCCTACCGTGGATGAGGATCGATGCCAAATCCGCTCGCTCACCGCGCAGGGATGAGACGTTTGCGGGGGTCGAGCGCTGCTCTCGCAGTTCTGCAACGAGAGGCGGCGCGACTGCCGTGGCGGAACGCTTGAGATTTCGCCCCTGATTCGGCCGACGCCGCTGGCAGGTGAGGCAGGATTCTTGCACAGCGATCTGCTGCCGTTTCGGTCGTCGCCGCACGCGCCGTCCGTGCTCGTGTGACGGCACCCCGGCATCGTAGCGCAGTTTCGCAGGCGCTCTGTGCGCCGAACCCGCCTTCTCACGACGACGGGCGTCTCCCCCCGCCCCGTCCGACCGCACGGCACGCGCTCTGGTACGCGGCGCGTGTCGTGCGGGCCCCTCTTCAGGAGCGCCTGTCCGCGCCGGTTCCAGGCGCGTTCCGCTCAGCGACGCTGTGCGAAAAACGCGCGCATCGTACGGCTGCACTCCTCCGCCAGAACGCCGCCGCGCACCACCAGGCGATGGTTCCAACCGTCGCCCGCGAGCGCATACCGCGACCCCGCTGCACCGGCCTTCGGATCCTCGCACCCGTACACCAGACTGCGGACTCGGGCGTGCAGCATCGCGCCGACGCACATCGGGCAGGGCTCGACGGTCACGTAGAGGTCGCAGCCGGCGAGCCGGTAATCGCCCACGGCCCGCGCCGCGGCACGCAGCGCGAGGATCTCGGCGTGCGCCGTCGGGTCGCATTCCTGCACGGGCGCATTGCCGGCGGCGCCGATCACGCGCCCGTCGGCGACGACGACGGCGCCGACCGGGACCTCACCCGCGGCCTCTGCACGCGCCGCCTCGGCGAGCGCGGCCCACATCCACCGCGCGTCGGCGGCTGCCATGGTCTCCATGGCCCACCCGTGCCCGACTGCGGCGCACGACGCAACGAGGCGCACGGAGACGGTTGCGCCGCCAGCGCGCGCCCCGTAGACGAGGGGACTTCCATCAAGGACGGGACTTCCATCGACCTCCCCTCGGAGCGGCACGGAGAGCGAGCATGCGAGCGGCGATGTTCACCGGCACGGGCGATGCCTCGATCCTGCGCATCGTCGACGTCCCGCCTCGGGCGCCCGGCGCCGGCGAGGTGCGCATCCGCGTCACGTCGGCCGGTCTGAACCGCGCCGACGCCAACTATCGCGCCGGGAAATACTTGATCCGCACGCCCGGCGAGAGCCGCAGCGGCTTCGAAGGCGCGGGCATCGTCGACGCCGTCGGTCCGGGCACGCCGTTCACCGCCGGCGACCGCGTCGGGGTTCTGCCGTCCTCCTTCGACGTCGTCACCGAAGGCGCGGCGGCCGAATCGATGACGGTGCCGGCGGCGGTCGTGGTGCGCACGCCGAGCACGATCGACGACCGCGACGCCGGCGCGATCTGGATGCAGTACCTCACCGCGTGGGGCGCGCTCGTCGAGATCGCCGGCGTCGGCCCCGGCGACTGGGTCGTGGTGCCGGCGGCGTCGAGCTCGGTCGGTATCGCCTCGATCCAGCTCTGCCGCGCGCTCGGCGCGAAGGTGATCGCGACGACGACGTCCGCTGAAAAGGTCGAGGCGCTCCGCCGCCTCGACCCGGACGCGATCGTCGACACGCGCGCCGAGCCGTACGTCGAGCGTGTCCAGGCGATCACCGGCGGCGCCGGCGCGCGCGTGATCTTCGATCCGATCTACGGCCCGATCGTGAACGACCACATCAAAGCCGCGTGCCGCGAGGGAATCGTGTTCGTGTATGGCGTGCTCGACTTCACGCCGCTCACGCTGAACGCCGGCGGCATGCTGCGAAAGCAGATCCGCCTCCAAGGGTACACGCTCGGGCCGATGCTCGCCGATCCCGCGCGCCGCGCGCGCGCCGTCGACGCGGTGACGAGCCACCTCGAGCTGCGCGACTTCGCGCCGATCGTCGACGCGTATTTCCCGCTCGACGCGATCCAGGACGCGCACCGTCGTCTGGAATCGAACCGGCAAATCGGCAAAGTCGTCGTCACGCCGTGAGCGCACCCGTCGGGTCCGGGTCTGCCGGTGGCGCAGCCGCGGCGTCCGGATCGACCGTGGGCGCAGCGGGGGCGGCGCTCGCCGCGCGCGACGCCGCGCGACCGCGTCCCGCGCCGGCGCCCGCGCTCGTGGCGCTCGCGTTCGCGGCGGTGTACCTCGCGTGGGGCTCGACCTATCTCGCGATCCGCGTCGCGGTCGTGAGCGTGCCGACGCCGATCCTCGCCGGCGCGCGGTTCACGATCGCCGGCGCCGGAATGCTGCTGGCGCTGCGGCTGCGTGGGCGCGCGATCGCACCGAGCGGCCGCGAGCTGCGCGCGCTCGCCGTCGTCGGCGCCCTCCTCCTGGTCGGCGGCAATGGCTGTGTCGTCTGGGCCGAGCGCACGGTCACATCGGGGCTGACGGCGCTCATCGTCGCGACGGTCCCGCTCTGGATGGCGGGACTGGCGGCGCTGCCACCGGCGCGCGAGCGCATGCCGGCACGCGGCGTGATCGGCCTCGTGCTCGGCTTCGCGGGCGTCGCAGTGCTCGTCGGTCCCGATCTCGCCGGCGGCGGGCCGCTCGCGGGCGAGGCGGCGGTGCTCGTCGCGGCGCTCTCCTGGTCGTGCGGCTCGCTGTACGCGCGGCGCGCCACCGCGAGCGTCGACCCACTCGTCGCGACGGGCTGGGAGATGCTGTTCGGCGGCGGGCTCTTCGTGCTGATCGCGCTCGCCGCCGGCAGCGCCACCGACCTGCATGCGACGCCGACGAGCGTCGTCGCCCTCGCCTATTTGATCGTCTTCGGCTCGTGGATCGGGTTCACCGCCTACGTCTGGCTCTTGGCGCACGTCCCGGCCGCGAAAGCGGCGACCTACGCGTACGTGAACCCGGTGATCGCGCTGCTGCTCGGGTGGTGGATTCTCGGCGAGCGTGTCTCGCTGGCGGTCGCGCTCGGCAGCGCGATCATCGTCCTTGCCGTCGTGCTCGTCACCACGGCGCGGGTGCGGCCGCATGCGGCGACGCCGGCATGCGCGCCGGAAGCGTGAAACGGAAGACGGTGCCGCCGCCCGCCGCCGGCTCGACCCAAATGCGCCCGCCCTGCCGCTCGACGAGCGCGCGGCAGATGAAGAGGCCGAGACCGAGACCGCGCTGCCCCCGTGACGCCTGGTAGAGCCGCTCGAACACGTGCGGCGCAATGTCGCGCGCGATGCCGACGCCGGTGTCGGCGACGCTCACCCGCACCGTGTCGTCCGCCGCCTCGGCGACGACCGCGATCCGCCCACCCTCGGGCGTGAACTTGACGGCGTTGTCGACGAGATTCGTCACCACTTGTTGCACGCGCTGCGCATCCGCGTACGCGTCGAGGCGCGGCGGCAGCGTCGCATCGAGCGCGATCTGCTTCGTCTGGGCGAGCGGCCGCAGGCTCGATACGGTCGCGTCGAGCACCTCGGCGAGATCGAACGGTGCCGGCTCGATGAGGAGCTTCCCGGTCTCGGCGCGCGTGGCGTCGAGGAGGTCGCTGATCATTCGGGCGAGCTGGTCGAGGTTCCGCTGCGCGAGCTCGAGGTATTCGCGCTGCGCGGTCGTCACCTCGCCGGCGAGTCCATCGACGAGCAACGTGATGAAGCCGCCGACGGCGTGCAGCGGCGCGCGCAGCTCGTGGGAGACGTGCGACAGGACGCGATCCTTCAACGCCAGCTGCTCTCGACGCGTCGCCTCGAGCTCGAGGAGCATGCGGTGGCGCTCGACGGCGTGCGCGACGGCACGCGCCAATGTGCCGGCGTCGACGCCTTTCACGAGATAGTCCTGCGCGCCGCCACGCACCGCGTGCAGCGCCAGCTCCTCGTCCTCGGTGCCGGTGAGGACGAGGATCGGCACGCGCGGCGCCGCCGTACGCACCCGTACGATCGACGCCAGCCCGGCGCCGTCGGGCAACGAGAGATCGAGCAGCACGACGTCGACGTCGGCGCCGCGCAGATGCTCGATGCCGGCCGTGAGCGACGTCACGTGCACGACGCGGAACTGGAGGCTGCGTGTGTCGCGCAGGGCCTCGCGGACGAGGCGGGCATCGCCCGGATCGTCCTCGACGAGGAGCACCGTGATCGGATCGCCGGCGATGGGATCGAAGTCCTTCATACGCGCCCGCTCGCGACCAGCGCCGGCGCCCCGAACGGCGCGACGGGCCGGCGCGGGGATGCATCGTCGTCGCATGCCGGCAACGTGAACCGGAAAATGCTGCCGCCTGCCGGCGCGGGCTCGACCCAGATGCGTCCGCCGTGCCGCTCGACGATCTTCTTGCAGAGGGCGAGTCCGATTCCCGAGCCTTGGCCGACTGCGCCGTGCGCGCGCTCGAAGAGGTCGAACACCCGCTCGCGATCCGCCGCCGCGACGCCGACGCCGTTGTCGCGGATGGAGAACGTCCACCCCTGCGGCGTGCGCTCGGCGTCGACGTGGACCTCGACCGGACGGTCGCCGCGGAACTTGAGCGCGTTGTCGACGAGATTCTGCAGCAGCTGGCCGAGCTGCGAGGCATCGACGCGCACCCGCGGCAGCGGCGCCGAGGTGATGGTGGCGCCGCTCTCCGCGATCGCGAGGCGCAGGTTCGCGAGCGCGCGCTCGAGGATCGGCGCCGCGTCCGTCGGTTCCGGCTCCCGCGCGCGCGTGCTGACCCGCGCGTACGCGAGCAGGTCGCGGACGAGGCGCTGCATGCGCTCGGCACCGTCGACGGCGAACCCGATGAACTCGTCGGCGTCGGCGTCGAGCCGCCCGCGGTAGCGCTCCGCCAGGAGCCGGACGTAGCTCGCCACCATGCGCATGGGCGCTTGCAGATCGTGCGAGGCGATCGACGCGAACTTTTCGAGCTCCGCGTTCGAGCGGCTGAGCTCGGCTGTCCGTTCGGCGACGCGCTGCTCGAGCTCGGCGTTCAGCTCGCCCAGCGCGTGCGCCGTACGGTAGCGCTCGGTCACGTCGCGGACGGCGATCGCGACCAGCGTGCGCTCGTCGATGCGCAACGGGTTGGCGCGGAGCTCGACCGGCACCGTCGTACCGTCACGGCGGTGCGCGAGGAGCTCCGACTCCCTGGTGCCGCTCATCGCGTCGAGGTCCGGCCGTCCGCCGCCGAAGGCGGCGGGCAGGACGCGATCGAGCGGCGTACCGAGGAGCTCGGCGCGCGGGCCGCCGAAGAGCCGCTCGCTCGCCGCGTTCACCAGCGCGATCGTACCGGCAGGATCGACGATGAGGATCGCGTCGGGCGTCGCTTCGAGCAGCTGGCGAAACATCGCCTCCGCCTGCGTGCGCTCGACGAACTCGGCCCGCAGCGCCTCGTTCGCGCGCGTCGCCTCGGCGGCGCGCCGCGACAGCTCACGCTCGGCGACGATGACCGAGGCGCGCATGCGGTTGAACGTGCGCGTGAGCATGCCGACCTCGTCCTCGCGCAGCACCGGGAGGTCGTCGAGCGGCGTGCGGTCGACGAGCAGCGTCGCGGTCGCGGTCGCGAGCGCCACGATGGGACGCGTGATCGCGCCCGCGGCGCGTTTCGCCACCGCCAGCGTCGTGATCGCGGCGCCGGCGAGCAGCACGATCACGATCGCGATCTCGGCGTCGATCACGCGCACGAGGTGCGCGGCGTCGGCACGCTGCTGCACGTGCTGCGCGAGCGCGGCGGCGCTCAAACGCTCGACGGCGTAGTGCACCGGCGGCGTCGGATCGTGCTGCACGACCTCGCGCGCGACCGCCTGCAGCCCGTCCGAGCGCATCGTGAGGCGCAGCGTGGCGGCGCGCGCGTAGAGCGCGGCGCCGACGCCGGCGACGATCACCGACCCGCCGATGGACGCGACGAGCAGGTGCGAGCGGAGGAGGCGCTCACGAAGCGGCGTGAACCGGGGCCGCCGGGTGTCTCCGTCAACATCTCGCCGCATCTGCAGGGATCGCCGTCGCTCCACACTGCATTTGTCGCGCCGCAGACGGTTTTCCACGTCGCGGGCGTCGTCTCACCCCACTCCGCGGCGCCGACTACCGTCGAAGGGGGATGATTGCGCGGTCCGTTTCGGCATCGCGGATCGGATGGGAGTACAAATGTGGACGGCGCATCGAGATATTGCCGTCGCTCGATGCTAGGTAGCCGGATTGTCGGCGCAGTCTCGAAGGTCGCGGACCGGTACGCTAGTATCGCCCGGCTCACGGCCTGCGGAGACAACGGTGGAAACGAAGCTTCTGTTCGTGATCGGGCCGCCGCGGTCCGGATCGACGCTGCTCATGCGCATGCTGAGCTCGCACTCGGCGATCTACAGCCGCGCGGAGCCGCACCTCCTCACGCCGCTCGCCCACCTCGGCTTCTACGACACGGTCGAGCGCGCGCCCTTCGATCATCTGCAAGCCCAGGGCGCCGTCCGCGAGTTCGTCGCCGAGCTGCCGCGCGGCGAGGAGGACTACCTCGACGCCTGCCGCGGCTATACCGACATTCTCTACGGCCGCATGCTCGCCGCGCGCGGGAACGGCAAGCCGTTCTTCCTCGACAAGACGCCCGCCAACGCGCTCGTGCTGCCGTTCATCGCCAAGCTCTACCCGCGCGCGCGCTACGTCGTGCTGACGCGGCATCCGGCGGCAATCTGGAGCTCCTACGCCAACTCGTTCTTCGACGGTGACTACGTCGCGGCGCGCGCGTTCAACCCGATCCTGAACCGCTACGTGCCGGCGATGGCGCGCTTCCTGCGCGAGCGCCCGGTGCCGCTCGTCCGCGTCGCATACGAGGACCTGGTGCAGCGTCCGGAAGACGAGATACGCCGCGTGCTCGCGTTTCTCGACCTGCCCTTCGAGCCCGACATCGTCGAGTACGGGCGGCACGAGCACGACACGAAGGGACTCGGCGATCCGACGGGCGTGAATCGGCACGCGCGGCCGGTGACCGATTCCGTCGACAAGTGGGCCGCCGAGCTCGCCAGCGACCCGGCGAAGCTCGCGCTCGTCCGCGACATGGTCGCGCGCATCGACGACGCCGATCTCGCGACCTGGGGCTTCCCGCGCGCGACGTTCTTCGCGCCCGTCGAGGCGGCGGCGCGCGCCGGCGGGAAGCCGCTGCCGCCGCCCGCGTTCGATCGCTATCGTTTGCAACGCAAGCTGCTCGTCACGCTCCGGCGCAACATCCACCAGAACGCGTTCGGACGGCTGGTGAAGCAGGTGCGGATGGTCTGCGACGTGCTGCTGCGCGGCTGAGCGCGGCGCGCGCACCAGCGGCGGCGATCGCACGGGCGAACCGCGACCGCAGACCGTCAGTCGGCGCGCGCGTTGAACCTCAAGCCGTCGTTGTCGCGGTTGGTGCTGTAGCGCGCCTCGAAGCACGCCTGCGCGCCGATGAGCTGCACGACGACCTGCGGATCTTGGTGCAGCGGCAGCGCCGGGGTCGCGAGCAGCGCGCCCTTCGCGACGAGGCTGATCGACGCCTTCCCGGCCTCCCCGTCCTTCAGGCGCAGCGTTTGCACTCCGCCGTGCTGCAGAGTCCGGTCGCGGAACGTGTAGCCGCGGCTCGCTGCGACCCACCCAGCGCCACCGGGCACGAGCGTCCGCGAGGCGAGCTCCGGCACGCCGCCGCTCTCGTCGAACACGCAGAGCTCGTATCCCGCGCCGCCGACGGGATCGCCGAGATCGACGAGCGTCGTCGTGTCGCCCTTGACCCACTTCCACGTGAGCAGGTCACGCGTATCGCGAACGTCGCTCTTCACCCGCAGCGACGCCTTTGCGCTCACGACCGGCAGCTTGCAGCCGGTCGCGGGTGCCGCGGGAGCGATGCAGGCGCCGCTTTGGCACTGGTCGGGACCGGTGCACGCGCTGCCGTCGTCGCAGCTGGTGCCATCGGAGACCGCCGTTCCGCCGCATGCGCCGCTCTGACACACGTCGCTCGTCGTGCAGACATTGCCATCGTCGCACGCCTGGCCGTTGGTCCCGGGTCCGGGCGCGCCGCTCGCGAACGTCGTCGCCGTGAGCTGATACTGCCCCGTGCCCTGAAAGCGCTGCACGAGCACGTACCACGTGCCCGCCGTGGGGTTCGCGAACTCGCAGAAACCGTACTGGTTCGGCCCGTCAGCTTTGCAGTCGAAATCGCTGACCGTCGGCGGACTCCCCGCCTTCACGTAGAGGTCGAAATCGGCCCCGAGATCCTCGGACGCGTTCATCGCGACACGGAGCAGCGTCGTTCCCGCCGGAACGTCGATCGTGTGCGTGCCTTGCGGTGCGCCGGAGCTGAGCGTCCCCGACGCGGCGAGCACGACGGTGTTCGGATCGCCCGCCTGCGGCATCGCGCCGCACGACGCGCTGCCGAGGTCGGCGCCCGCCTGGGCCGCGATGTAGTCGCGGTAGTGGAAGACGTTCGCGTCGTAGCTGTGGTCGGTCGGCACGCAACTCGCGCTGGTCCCGCCCGACGTGATGCCGGCGACGGTGTCACCGCATTGGAAGGCGGCGAGGAGCGGGCCGCCGGAGTCGCCGTTGCAGGTGTCGGCGTCGGTGCCCGGAGGCCCGAGCGGCGCCGCGAAGTCCCAGCACGCCGACGTCGTGTTCGAAACGCCGCTCACACAGGACGCCATCGTGACCGCACCGGCGCGCTTCAGGCCGTAGTCGGCGGCGGTCGAATCCTTCCCGAAGCCGACGATCGACGCCGCCGATCCCGGCGCGGGCGCGCGCGTGTCGTCGATCGGCGTCGGCGCGAGACCGGTCACCGCCGACGCGAGCGTGAGGATCGCGACGTCGCCGACGGGGAAATTGAAGTCGGGATTCACGGCGACGCTGCTCACCGTGAAAAAGCCGGCGTGCTGCAGGAAGACGACATACAGTGCGCGGCGGTGAGAAACGTGTGGCAGCCGATCAACGTGCCGCTACAGAGGAGCGTCGCGAAGTGCGGATCGCCCGGCGAGAGCAACGCGCCGACCGACGGATACAGCGAGGTCAGCGTCCCGTTCACGATGCGCGGCGCCGGCGTCCCAACGACCTCGCCCGCCGGCAGCATCGCCGCCGCACCCGCCGCGTCGCAATCGTTCACTGCCAACGCCATCGCCGCAACGACAAGCAACGCGACGACCAGCGAGCGCAGCGAACCGGCAAACCATGCGGGTGTGAGCGACATCAGTGGGGGGCGGCCCGATTGTTCTACGGTCCGCCGTTCCACACTGTCAACGCACTTTCGTCTACTCTTACTTCGTCATTAGCCGGCGCATGTGACGCGGTCGAGTTGCGAGCGAGACGAGGCGCGAGGGAAGCGAGCAGCGCAGGCGTAGCAGCGCTACGCCGAGCAGCGCAGCGCCCGAGCAACGAAGTATCGCGAAGCAAATCGGCCGCGTCACAGGTCGCGTAGCAAGTGTTCAGGGACCGGAACTATCTTCGCGCGCACGTACTCGCCGAGGCTCTTCGCTTGCGGATCGCTCCGCATCGACGCGGCGACGCCGTCGCCGAGGAGACCCTTCACGACGAAATTCAGCGCGCGCAGATTCGGAAACTCGAAGCGGTCGACCGCGAGGTCCTTCGCCTCGGGCAGGAGCGCCCGCAATCGCTCGGCGGTGAGATACGTCGCGAGCCAGCGGTAGCTGTCGTCGCTGCGGGTCCACAGGCCGACGTTCGCATTGCCGCCCTTGTCACCGGAGCGCGCGCCGCAGACGACGCCGAGCGGCGCCTCCTGCGTCGCGCCGCTCGTGCCGACGGCGCGCGTGCCGGCCGCGCCCGCCGCCGTCGTGCTCGTCGCGCCCGCCGCCGTCGTGTTGGTCGCGGCCGGCGGCGGCGTGCACGGCTTCGTCGGCGGAATCGGAATCGCCTCCTCGCCGATGATCACGTGCTGATCGACGGCGCTCGCGGGCACGAGCGTCGGCCAGTACACCCCGAACTGCGACTCGCTCGACGGCAGGCTCGTCATGAAGAAGCCGGGATAGCTCGCGAGCGCCATCTCGACCACCTTGTTACTGAAGGCACGACCGACCTTCTGCGGATCGGGGTCCTTCACCGCGATCGTGAGATACGCGAACGCTTCTTCGTTGCGCCGGGGGTTCGGGTGATCGGCGCGTTGCAACGTGACGCGCGTCTCGGCGAACCGCTCGCGCCCGCCGACGAGGTCCCACAGCGTCTCCTCCGCGAGCCGTGCCTTCTCCTCGATGTCGAGCCCGCAGAGGACGAACGTCATGCTGTTCCTGTAGCCGCCGAAGTAATTGACGCAGACCTTCGTCGTCGGCGGCGGGGGCTCGCCTTTGACGCCGTGGACGAGCACGCGATCGGGGCCGTCGTCGGCGAGCCGAATCGTGTCGAAGCGCGCGGTGACGTCGGGATTCGGATATTCCGGACCGCCGATCTCGTAGAGGAGCTGCGCCGTGACGGTATCGACCGAGACCAGCCCGCCGGTGCCGGGATGCTTCGTGATCACGAAGCTGCCGTCAGGGCGCATCTCGGCGATCGGGAACCCGGGATGGCGGAGGTCGCGCACCTCCTTGAAGAAGGCATAGTTCCCGCCGGTGCACTGCGCGCCGCACTCGATGATGTGCCCGGCGACCACGCCCGCCGCGAGCGCGTCCCAATCGTCGCGCTTCCAGCCGAACCGCCAGGCCGCGGGCCCGAGGGTGAGCGCGGCGTCGGTGACGCGCGGGCAGATGACGAGGTCGGCGCCGCGCTCGAGCGCCGCGACGATCCCCCACGCGCCGAGATAGGCGTTGGCGCTCAAGACCGGCTGCGCGAGCGAGCTGAGGGGCACGCCCTGGTCGAGGTGCGCGAGCTTCTCGCCTTGCGCCTGCAGTTCGGCGAGCTTCGGCATGAGGTCGTCGCCCTCGATGTGCGCCACCACCGCCTGCACGCCGAGCTTCCGATAGAGCGCGCGTGCCGCCTCCGCGAGCCCGGCCGGGTTCAACCCGCCGGCGTTCACGACGATCTTGATCCCGCGCGCCTTGCACGTCGCCGCGATCTCCTCGAGCTGCCGCAGAAACGTCCGCGCATACCCGAGGCTCTGATCCTTCAACCGATCCTTCAACAGAATCATCAACGTCAACTCGGCGAGATAATCGCCGGTCAACACGTCGATGGGCCCCCCCTCCACCATCTCCCGCGCCGCACTCAACCGGTCGCCATAAAACCCACTACAATTCGCAATCCGCAGTACGTCCGCCATGGCCGCGGGTTATAGCAGCCTGCCCGCGCTCGACGAAGTCGAGCCGCGCGCCATGCGCTGCTCACGCGCCGACAGCCACGCGATAGCCGTCATCCCCCGACCCCGGCGGCGATCGTTGCACCGGGCGACAACCGTGCGATCACCGTCATTCGCCGACCCCGCGGAGGGCAGCGGTGGAGAGACGTGCAGCTGCGAGGCGCGAGGAAGCCGGGCGCGCAGACGTAGCAGCGCTACGTCGAGCAGCCCGGCGACCGAGCAACGAAGCAGATGCGCGTCTATCCGCCGCTGCCCGACGTCGGCGGTGACGACGGACAGTGCTCGGCTATGCAAACGATGCTCGGCAGACGGATGGCACCGGGACCGGGAAAGCCGCCGGACGTGTTGACGGCCGGGCTCGACGTCGCGCCGAGGCAGAATGTGCCTACCTGGAGCGGCGTCGCCTGACTCGGCGTACCCGTCCGCGTGATCGCGCCGTTCGGCATGCCGCTCGCGTCGGTCGGTCCGAAGCACTCGCGCGTCTTCATCGAGCAGCTGTCGCCCGACGCCGGGCAGTCACTGTTCGTCGTGCAGGAGCGGAACGTCTCGATCGCGCAGATCTGATCGACCGGTCCGCCGTTGCAGCTGCCCTCCTGATCGGCGCCGACGGTGCAGACCCCGTCATTGCAGGCGTTCCGCTGTGCTTGGCCTTGGCACCAGCACGTGCCGTCGCCGGCACCGGTGCACGTCGGCCCGGCCTCGATCGAGCGCGTGCCGGTCGTCAAGTCGAAGGGCACCGGAAGGTTGCCGATGTTCGCGGACGGGCTCGCGGGGCAATCGAAGCTCATGTTGCCGAACCGGAGCGTCGTCCCGTGGACGGTGCACGGCATCCCGTCACGGGCGCCGCCGCTGCACGTGCCCGTCGATTCGAGCGTCGCGCCGCTACAGGTCGGACACGGCTTCTCGACGGAGATGCCGGTGAAAATGGCCGCGGTGATCGGGAAGGTGGACTCACCCGTTCCACCCTCCGGGCTGAGCGTGCCCGTCACGGGTCCGGCGACGCGATTCGTGAAGCAGATCGGAAAGCCGCCGGCGGAGACGGGGACCTGGGGGCCGAAGAAGAACGAGCACGGTCCGCTCGGACAGTCAGCGTCGGTCGTGCATATGACGCTCGAGTCGTTGACGCAGCGGCGGTTGTTGATCGTGGTCGTGCTGGCGACCGGACCGCTCAGGGCGCACGAGCCGCAGCTCCCCAACGATGGACCCGGACACTGGACGGCGAAGCTGATCGACCCGCCGACGCCGACCGGCGTGTCGTGGTAGATGCCGGTCCAACCGGTGTCGAGGTCGGCCTCGTTGCCGTTCGCGATGTAGGTCACGCGCACCGGACACGGGATCGCGACCGGTGTTCCGGCGGGCGTCGGTGTGCGCGCGCCGCTGCGCACCGGCGTCGGCGTGCGCACCGGCCCGCCGCCGTTGTCGTTACCGTGATCGCCGCATGCAGCGACGGTGCATACCAACGCGAGCAACACTATCGTTCGTGACCGTGATGTCATGGGCGATACCCCCCGTGATGAGGAAAGCACCACGCGTACATTCAGTCTACTCGAACGTGCCGCGGGCGTTCATTCCGCCCAGCGCGGCTTCCGCTTCTGCGCGAACGCCATCATGCCCTCGGCCGCCTCCTCGGACGCGAAGAGCGCGGCGATCTTGGCCTCGGCGTACGCGAACGCTTCGTCCATCGGCAGGCGCGAGACGGTGCGAATGAGCCGCTTCGCCTCCGCGACCGCGATCGGACCGCCGAGGGCGAGCGTCCGGACCTGCTCCTCCGCGGCTGCGACGAGGCCGTCGGCGGCGACCACGCGGTGGACGAGGCCGTACCCGGCGGCCTCATGGGCGTCGAAGCGCGCGCCGGTGAGAAAGAGACGCATCGCCGCGTTGGCGCCGATCTTCGGCAGCACGACGACCGAGATCATCGCCGGGATGACGCCGACCCGGACCTCGCTGAAGCTGAACGTCGCGTTTTCGACGGCGATCGCGATGTCCGCCGCGGCGACGAGCCCGACGCCGCCGCCGAAGGCGTGGCCGTTGACGGCGACGACGACCGGCTTCGGACCGTCCCACATGAGACGCAGGATCTCCACGAACGGGTTCGGCCCGCCGCCCGGTGCGACGGCGTCGCCGCGGTTTTTCAGATCGGCGCCGGCGCAGAACGCCGGGCCGGTGCCGGTGAGCACGATGGCGCGCACGGCGGCGTCGCTGAAGGCGGCCCGGAGGTGCGCGCCCAGCTCCGCCACGAGCGGCGCCGACAGCGCGTTGCGGTTCGCGGGCGAATCGAGGGTGATCCACGCCGCGCGCTCGCGGATCTCATAGCGGGTGACGGTCGACATGGTCACACCTCCGCATCGACGATGATCATGACCGTATCGGGGTCGACCATCTGGCCGACCTCGACGCGCACCTCCTTCACGGTGCCGGCGTCGGTCGCGATCATCTGATGCTCCATCTTCATCGCCTCGAGGACAAGCATGATCGTCCCCTTTTCGACGCGATCGCCGGGGGCGACGCGCACTTGGCGGATGACGCCGGGCATCGGCGCGAGACAGCCGCCCGCGATCTCCTCGCGACGGGACGCCGGAAAGCGCGGTACGGCGACGAGCGTCGCGGTACCGAGCGGACCGTGCACGAACGTCGTGTCGCCGTCCGTCGCCAGCGTGAAGCGCCGCCGCACGCCGTCGAGCTCGGCGACGAGGTGGTGCTCGTCGGCGGCGACGACGCGCGCGTGCAACGTGGCGCTCGCCGCTTCGACGTCGAACTCACCGAGCGCCGTTGCGACGTAGCGGACCTCGATCGTGTCGTCGCCAGCGCGGAACGACTGCTCCTGCGGCCGCCAGCGGTTGTTGCGCCACCCCGACGGGATGCTCGCGGGCAGCGGACCGCCGGCGCGGCGGCGTTCGTGCGCCGCGAGCGCGGCGACCACGGCGTGCACGCGATCGGCGTCGGCGTCGCGTGGCGCCACGCGCGCCGTCGGCGGCAGATGACGGTCGATGAAGTGGGTATCGAGCGCGCCCGCGGCGAACGCCGGGTGCGTGAGCACGGCGAGCAAGAGATCGCGGTTCGTGGTGACGCCGGCGACGCCGAGCCGACGGAGCGCGACGACGAGACGCGTCGTCGCCTCCGCCCGCGTCGCGCCGTGCGCGATGATCTTCGCGAGCAGCGGGTCGTAGTGAACGCCGACCGTCGTCCCCGCCGCAACGCCGCTGTCATAGCGCACGCCCGGAAGATCCGCCGGCTCCCAGATCGCGATCCGTCCCGTCGCGGGCAGGAAATCGTTCGCGGGGTCTTCGGCGTAGAGCCGCGCCTCGATTGCGTGACCGTCGAGCGCCAGCGCGTCTTGTGCGAGCGGCAACGGCTCGCCCGCGGCGACGAGGATCTGCCAGCGCACGAGATCGAGGCCCGTCACCATCTCGGTGACCGGATGCTCGACTTGGAGACGGGTATTCACCTCGAGAAAGTAGAACTCGCCGACGGCATCGAGAATGAACTCGACGGTGCCGGCGCCCACGTAGCCGATCGCCTTCCCCGCGGTGACGGCCGCTGCGCCCATGCGTGCCCGCAAGTGCGCGTCGAGGGCGGGCGACGGCGCTTCCTCGATGATCTTCTGGTAGCGGCGTTGAATCGAGCATTCGCGCTCGAAGCAGTGCACGACGGTACCGAGCGTGTCGCCGAAGATCTGGATCTCGACGTGGCGCGGCGCCTCGAAGTAGCGCTCGAGAAGCAGCGTATCGTCGCCGAACGCCGACGCCGCCTCGCGCCGCGCCGCCGCCAGCGCTTCCGGGAGGGCCTTCAGGTCGCGGACGACGCGCATGCCCTTGCCGCCGCCGCCGGCCGACGCCTTGATGAGAAGCGGTACGCCGATCGTCCGCGCCGCGGCGAGGAGCGCGGCATCGTCGAGACCCGCGCCCGAGGTGCCGGGCACGACCGGGACCCCGGCCGCGGCCATGATCGCCTTCGCTTCAATCTTGCTGCCCATGCGGCGGATCGCCTCCGCCGTCGGGCCGATGAACGTCATGCCGCGCTCGGTGCAGCGCGCCGCGAGCTCGGCATTCTCCGAGAGGAATCCGTAGCCGGGATGGATGGCGTCGGCACCGACCTGCTCGGCGGCAGCGAGGATGCGCGGGATCGCGAGATACGACTCGCGACTCGGCGCTGGCCCGAGCCGCACCGCCTCGTCGGCCTCGGCGACGTGCGGCGCGTCGGCATCGGCATCCGAGTACACCGCGACGCTGCGGATCCCCATTGCGCGCACGGTGCGGAACACACGGCGCGCGATCTCACCGCGGTTCGCGACGAGGATTTTGTCGAAGCTCCGCGCCATGCGAGGTCCTTCCTACCCGCTCGGATGGGCGTTTTCCAATGCGTCGCCGCGACGATCGTGCTAGAGTCCGGCGTTGGCGATTCGGCGCGCGCGATCCTCGCGATTCGGCGCCCCGCTGCGACGACGACTGTCATGAACGACTCGAGTCAGGAACGCCTCTCGCTCGGACGGATGCAAAATCCGGTGCGCGGTTTCCTCAACGGCGCCGCCGCGGCCGCGTCGCTCGTCGGCACCGCGCTCTTGTGGACGCGCGGCGCCGGTGACGTCTCGCGGCAGCTGGCGCTCCTCGTCTTCGGCGTGAGCTTGCTCGCGCTCTACACCGTGAGCAGCCTCTACCACTCGGTGCCGTGGCGCGAGCCGTGGAAGGCGCGCATGCAGCGCCTCGACCACGCGATGATCTACGTGCTCGTGGCCGGCACCTACACGCCGATCGCCGCGATCGTGCTGAGCGGACGCTATCGCTCGACGATCCTCGGCGCCGTGTGGGGCATCGCGCTCGTCGGAATCGCGCAGAAAGCGCTCTTGCCGCAGATCGCGGCGTCGGTGTCGATCACCTTGCAGACGGTCCAGGGATGGCTCGGGCCCTTCATGGTCGCGCCGCTCGCGCGCCACCTCTCGTGGGAGCCGATCGCGCTGATCGCCCTCGGCGGCCTCCTCTATACCGCAGGGATGGTGCTCTTCGTGACGCGCCGCCCGCGCCTGTGGCCGCACGTCTTCGGCTACCACGAGGTCTTCCACATCCTCGTCGTCGCCGCGAGCCTGCTGCACTACCTCGCGATCTTCACGTACGTCGCCCCGCTGACGCTGCCCTGAGCGGCGCCGCGTCCGCGCCGATACTACGCGTCGCGATGCACGGTCGCCGGCGAGAACGCCGGGATGCAGATGGCGACGTACTCCGCGCCCGCGGGATCCGGGCTGCTGTAGCGCACCCACTCGCCACGACGGGTGATGACCGCCTGCCCGGCGCGCACCTCGAACACCCCGCTCTCGTGCTCGACGCGCAGCGCGCCGCGCAGCACGACCGTGATCTCCTCGAAGTCCGGCCGCTGCCCTGGCTCGACCCATCCCGGCGGCGACACCATGCGCGCGACACTCACGTGCTCGGTCGCGGAGTTCACGGGTCCGACGTACTCCTCGATGCGCTTCGGCATGTTGCCCGCCGCGGCGACGACCGTGGGCTTCTCGATCAACATCGGCATCTCGCCGCGATAACGTAGCGCCCGCGCGCCGGCAAGCGCCTTTCCAGAGCCGGTCGCGGCAGCTAGGTTCTCGCCGATGCCCGACGATCAAGCACCCCCACCCGCAGCAGTCCGGAGCCAGTACGCATCGGGCCTCGACGAGACGCTCGAGTTTCGCCTCGTCACGGTCACGACCGAGCAGGTCGTCCTCGAGTACGACGTGCGCCCGAAGCACTTCCAGCCGTATGGCATCGTGCACGGCGGCGTGCACTGCGCCGCGATCGAGACTGCGTGCTCGGCCGGCGCTGGTTTCAACGCCCTCGCCCGCGGCCAAGCGGTCGTCGGCGTCGAGAATCACACGAGCTTCGTTCGCGCCGTCCGTAACGGTCGCATCCGCGTGACGGCGACGCCGCTCACACGCGGCCGGCGCTCGCAGCTCTGGGAAGCGACGGCACGCAACGAGGCCGGCGAGATCGTCTCGACGGGTCGCGTGCGACTGCTCTGCCTCGAGCCCGGGAGCGAGCTCGCGGGGCAGACCGTCGACCGTCGAATTCGCTCGTGATCGCGCGCCTCTCCGTCAGCGGCACGCGGCGGGGACCAGGCGGCAACCGCCCCTGCGCGATGAGGTTCAGTGTGCAGAACGGGTGCTGCCGGCGATTGCCGCTTGGTCCCCGCCGCGTGCCGCCGATGGAGCGCGACGCTTCCGCGCAAGGACACGCGGCACGCGCGGGAGCGGCGCCGCGCCGCAGAGTAGCGCGTCCTTCTGGCGTCGGCGCAGCGCCTTGATGCGGCACTCGATACGCAGCGCATCGCTCCACGAGCGCGCGCGCCGCAACCAGACGAGCGTCACCGGCAAGCGCGCGCGCGTGTACCGGGACGCGCGTCCCGCCGCGTGCTGCGCGAGACGGCGCGTGACCTCCTTGGCGACTCCGGTGTAGAGCGAGCCGTCGGCGCACCGCAGAATGTACACGCACGGCCGACGCCCACGCGGCGATGCCATGCGGGCGTGATACACGCATTCGCCGGCGCGGGCGATCGCCGCGACGTCAGCCCTGGCGGCGGCGACGCGAGCGGCCGGCGTTGCCGAACGTGCGCGGCCAGCGCTTGCGCGCGCCCTTCGCGCCGTTTGTCGTGTCCATCTCCCACTCGCCCCGGGCGCGATATGCATCGCCCGCGGGTGTCTGTCGCGACGACCGGGGCGCCGCCGACGACCGCGCGTCACCGCCGCCGGTCGCGTGTGTCTGACGCGGCAACGTGCGACCGATGTGACGCTCGATCGCGTGCAGCTGGGCGCGCTCCTCGGGCGCCGCGAAGCTCGACGCGTGTCCGGTCGCTTCCGCGCGCGCAGTGCGGCCGACGCGGTGGACGTAATCCTCGACGGTCTGCGGCAGGTCGTAGTTGATGACGCGTCCGATGCCCGCAACGTCGATGCCGCGCGCCGCGATGTCGGTCGCGACCAAGATCCGATAGCGGCCGCGGCGGAAGCCTTCGAGCGCTTCCCGCCGCTGCGACTGCGAGCGATTCGAGTGCAGCCGCTGCGCCGTGTGTCCGGCCGCGCAGAGCGAGCGCGCGACGCGGTCGGTACGATGCTTGGTGCGCGCGAAGACCAGCACGTTGCCGCCGCTGGCGGCGACCATCGACAGCAAGAGCGGCGTCTTGGCGCCGCTGTCGACCAGATAGACGTCCTGCGCGGCACGCGACGGCGGCAGCGCTTGCTGCCCCACCGCGACGCGAACGGGATCGTGCAGGTGCATCCGCGCGAGCGCGCCGAGACGCGCCGGCATCGTCGCGGAAAAGAGCAATGTCTGCCGCCGCGCCGGCAATCCTCCCATGATGCGATCGAGCTGGGGCTTGAAGCCCATGTCGAGCATCCGGTCGGCCTCGTCGAGCACGAAGATGCGGACGTCGTGCAACCCGAGTGTCCGGCGATCGAGGTGATCGACCAGGCGTCCCGGCGTCGCGACGATGATCGACGGCCGGGCGCGGAGGGCGGCCACCTGCGGGCCGTATGCGACGCCGCCGACGACGAGGGCGGAGCGCAGCCCGCAGCCGAGGCGACGCGTCCAGCCGAAGATCTGCTCGGCGAGCTCGCGCGTCGGCGCCAGAATGAGGGCCGTCGCCGCCGCACCGCGCGACGCATCGCCGCGCAGGCGCTCGACGAGCGGAACGACGAACGCCGCCGTCTTCCCGGTCCCGGTTTGCGCGGCGCCGATGACGTCGCGGCCCGCGAGGGCGGGCGCGATGGTCGCGGCCTGAATCGGCGTCGGCACGCGGTACTCGGCCGCGCGCAGGGCGGCGCGCATGGGCGGCGAGAGCGGAAACGGGTCGAACGACGGCGGAGTCGCCTCGCCGGCGTCGGATGGGTGGTGCATGGGTGCTGCGATGTTCACGAAGAATGGTTCCTTTCGGGTGGAGGGAGCACCGGCAAACGCGGAAGGCGCTCCGAGAAGTGAATGGGGTCGGCGGCGGTTACGCGCACCGGCACGCGACGGACCGTCGCGTCGAACGATGAGAGCTAGGTAGCAGGTGAGCTATCTCGTGGCTGCATCCTCGCACGAACGAGATCCGATTGCGACCCCGTCTCGCATCGCGGGATCCCGGCGGCGTCGTTCGTCGCGCTCGGCGTCCTGACGCTGCTGACCGGCATCGCCCCGCACTGAGCCCGGTCGCCGCTCGACGTCGCGGCGACGCGCCCGTGCTCACGCCGAGATCGCGACCGGCGGCTGATACCCGAAGAAGCCGTTGCGCTTGATGACCTCGGCGACGGCGCTCGGCACCATCTGCTGCCACGAGTCGTCACAGGCCTTGATGCGCTGGAGAATGTCGCGCGAGTAGAACAGCAAGTACTCGCGGTGGAAGTTCTCCAGCTGCTCGATGCCGCCGCGGTCGACCAGATACCCGTACAGCTTGCGGATCGCCGGCGCGAGCTCGAGATTTTGCACGGTCGTGAGATCGCCGCTCTTCTCGAGCAACGGATACACGAAGATCTTGAGGTCGTTCTTGAAGAGCCGTCCGAACGACTCGAGAATGCCGCCGTCGAGATCGGCGTAGAACTGCTCGTCGAAGAGCTCGCGCAGGCTCCCGGCGCCCATCACGATGCCGATCTTCTTCTTGGTGTGCCGCGCGAGGTACGCGGCGAGCCGGTAATACTCGAAGTAGTCGGAGATCAGCACGGTCATGCCGCACGCGGCGAGCACGTCGGCGCGTGCGAGGAAGTCGTGCACGTCGACGGTCCCCGACCCGGCGGTGGCCATCAGGTTGCGCATCGTGATCTCCATCAGCGGGACCACGGTCTCGCCGCCGAGCGCCGGATCTTTCGTGAACCGCTCGAGCGCGCCTTCCAGCATGTCGAGGTTGACGTACGTCACCGGACGGAAGCTGCCACGCTCGACGAGAACGGGCTTCTTGTAGAGCACCTCGGCGGGATGCAGGACCGTCCCGTCGGCGGCGAACATCGCCGCGCCGGTGAGACCGAGCTGCACGAGCTTGAGGGTCAGCACGCGGTTGTCGACGTGGCGGAACTCGATGCCGGAGAGCTCCACCATGTCGATCTCGATGCGGTCGGTGGTGAGGCCGTCGAGCAGCGATTCCACGAGCACCTCGGGCTCGTGGAAGAGCGAGCACGCGCCGTAGACGAGGTTCACGCCGACGATGCCGAGCGCCTCCTGCTGCGCCTCTTTCTCGCGGTCGAGCATGTTGACGTGAATGATGATCTGGCTGTCGTCGTCGCGCGGGTGCGACTGGAAGCGCACGCCCATCCACCCGTGGCATTCACTCGCGCCGCTGAAGCTGCGCGCCTTCACCGTGTCGGCGAACGCGAAAAACGCGGTCGTGTTGCCGCGGCGCTCGCGCAGCCGCTCGAGGTTCAGGCGATGCTCGTACTCGAGCATGCGCTCCAACCGCTGCCGACAGACGTAGCGCTCGCCCTTGCCGTAGATGGCGTCGCTGACCGTCATGTCGTACGCGGAGATGCTCTTCGCGATCGTGCCGGCGGCGCCGCCGGCACGGAAGAACCAGCGCACGACCTCTTGCCCGGCGCCGATCTCGGCGAAGGTCCCGTAACGCCGCGGGTCGAGGTTGATCGCGAGCGCCTTCTGGTGCGGGTCCGTCGGTCGAGTCGGGGTCATGCGCAGCCTCCGTCACAGATGATGGGGAGGATGCGGCGGCCGGACAAGCCGCTTTCGTCGCCACCGGCGCGCGGTCGCGTGACAGTTGCGCTGCGAGATGTCGTACCTGCACGCGGCGCCCGCGCGGCAGCGGTGGGAAGCGAGCCCTCGTCAAGCGAGGACAAGCAGCGCAGGCGTAGCAGCGGAACGACCGAGCAACGAAGTATGGCGAAGCAAGTCGAGCCGGTCCCTTGCCACAGAGCGCTGCTCTCGCGTACGGTGCAGCGACAACTCTCGCCGCCCCGAGGTGCCGTCCCGATGGTCCGTTCCGCTTTTGCCGTGCTGGTTCTCGCCCTGCTCACCGTGGCGCCCGCGGCGGCCTTTCATCGCAAGACCGACCTACTCGTGCAGATCACCGGCGACGGCGGCGGCACGATCGCGAACCCACACTGGGCGGGGTTCGAGTACGTCCTCTTCGACACCGACGCCGACCTCCTCGGTAACGGCAACTCGAAGCGTCAGGTCTTCCTCTACGACCTCCACGAGCACGACCTGACCGGGGCGCGGGCGATCTATCAGATGACGACCGGCGACGACGACAATCGGCACGGCGACAGCGGCATGCGCGCGCACGAGGTCGTCTACGACGCGCGTCCGGGCGGCATCGGCGCGCGCCAGCTCTTCGCCGTCGATCGCCGGAGCGGCACGAAGCGGACGATCACGCGTGGAGCCGCGGACAGCGTCAACGTCGACGTCGACGACAGCGGTCGCTGGGCGGTGTTCGAGTCGAGCGCCGACCTGCTCGGGAGCGGCGGCGCCCCCGGCACGCAGATCTATCGCCTCGATCTCCGTCACTCCGACCCGACGTGCCCGTTCCCCTGCCCCTCCACCGGCAACTTCGGTCTCACCCGCGTCACCAACGAGGCGGGTACGAGCCGCAACGCGGTGACGAGTCGCCACGGCAAGGCGATCGTGTTCGAGTCCGATGCCGATCTTCTGAAGAGTGGCGTCACCGGCATGCAGGTCTACGTCTTCGATGCCGACGGCACGCTTGCACGCCTGAGCGCGAGCCCGAGCCACGATGCAACGATCTCGCGCCAAGGCCGAGTAGTCGCCTTCGAGTCTGACGACGGCGCCGGCGGCACGCAGATCACCCTCTACAACCGCCTGACCTCCACGGCGGTGGCGGTCACGTCCGTCGCCGGCGCGCACAGCACCCGGCCGTCGTTCGAGGCGAGCGGCCGCAGCCTCGTCTTCACGTCGACGGCCGATCTTCTCCACAACGGCAGCACGGGCACGGAGGTATTTCATTACGACCTCCGCTCCCGTGTGCTGACGCAGATCACGGATGCGTCGGCAATCGGGCAGGCCGCGTTCGCCCCGGGCTCCTTCGTGACGTTCGTCTCGACGTCCGATCTCGTCGCGAACGGCAGCACGGGACTCGATCTCTACCTGGTGAATCTCTTCAAGCTCGGTCCGGCGACCGTTCCGTGATCCGGCGCCGCGGCGTCGCGGCTACTCCTGCCGTCGGGTCGCACGCGCGAGCGCGTGCATCTTCGCGAAGTCGACCGTGATGAACGTCGCCTCGGCCTCGGCGGTGAGCGTGTCGCCGACGACCATGCGGCCCTCGGTCATGATCTTGCGGCCCTCGACGCGAACGACGCGGCCTTCGAGCGTCAGCTCGCGGTAGAGCGGCGTCGGCTTCCGGTAGCGGATCGTGAGCGTCCCGGTCATGCCGGGATGGCCGGTCATCGACTGCGCGAAGCCCAGCACCTCGTCGAAGGTCGCGGCGATGAGACCGCCATGGACGTGGCCGGGTGGACCCTCGTACGCGGCCCCGAACGTCACGATGCCGCGCACGACGTCGCCCTCGACGTGCAGCACGACCGGCGGCGCGATCGGGTTCGAGGCGCCGATGAGCGGGCTGTAGTCGAAGAAGGCGTTCACGTCGCCGGCGTTCGCGGTCTCGGCGAATCCCGCCGGCACGAGGCGGTGCGGGTGCTGCGCGAGCCGCTCGGCGTAGCGCTCGAGCGCCTCGGCGGCGCGCCGCAGCTCCTCCTCGGGCGCATCCGAGGTGACGAGGCGATCGATGACGGTGCGCATCGCCTGGCCGAGACGGCGCCGTTCCGCCCAGGCACCGGTGGCGTCGCGGCGCAGCGCCGTCACCCAGTCGGGGTACTTCGCGTCGTTCTGCGACCCGTCGTCCATGTGGGCTCCGTGATCCGGCGCGCGGCGCGCTCCGGGCGTGCGACTGTACACTACCCGGCCGATCGTCGCACGCGTGACGGACGGCCGGCCGCGTACGCCGGCGCGCGCGCGCATCAGTCGAGCAGCAAGCGGACGACGGCGCGCGCCTGCTCGACGTTCGGCTCGAGCGCGATGATCGCATCGTTGTAGAGAAATGCCTCGCCGATGCGGACGATCGCGTACGCCAGGACGCCGGGATCGACGCGCGGCGTGTAGGCGCCGCGTGCGGCCTCCTCGCGCAGCAGCTCCGCGTGCTTGCGGACGAGACGGCCCTGCACCAGGCCGTCGCGCATCGTGAGGATGCGGAGCGCCGCGGCGGCGTCCTCCTCGAGGAAGCGCCGCATCGCCGGCGCTTTCGCGATCAGCGCGAAATGGCGCTCGAAGACGTCGACGACGCGCGTGGCCCCGCGTCCCGTCGCGTCGCGCTTCACGTGCTCGAACGTCTCCTCGGCGAGGGCGCCGATGACGTTCCCCAGTAGCTGCTCGCGACGTCCGGCCCAGCGATGCAACGTCGCACGGGAGACGCCGAGCTCGGTCGCCAAGCGCTGCATGTCGATGCGCTGGCAGGCGAGAAAGCGACGGCGCGCGAGGCGCAGGGCGTCGGCCGCCGACGGCTTGACGCCACGGGGAGACGCGGGGTCTGCGCGCCGTCGCGACGCCGGAGCGTTCGCGCCGCGGCGTACCGGCTGCCGATGGCGTCGGACGGGCTCGGCCATGCTGGGAGGCTAACGCGGCCTGTCGGCAAGAGCCAGCGCGAACCCCTCCCGCCGGGTGCTCGGCAGCCGCGAGGCGACTGCCGACGAATTTCATTGCCCGGGCCGCCGACGGCGTGGTACGTAGCTGAGACGTTTGTCCTTTTTGTCGCACGTGCCGTCAACGCTCGCGAAGACTCACTGAAGACTCATTACCGAGGAGCGATGCCGATGAGCGCCCCCCTACTCGTCCGCAGGTCGTCATTCCGCATCGTCGCGGTCGTGGTCGGTCTCGTCGCTCTCGTCGGCGTCGGCGCGTCCGGCTCCGTCGCGCGCGCCGCAACGGTGATCGTGACGACCGGCAGCGGTCCCGTCGAGGGACTCGCGACGCCGACGATGACCGAGTTCCTCGGCGTTCCGTTCGCGGCGCCCCCGACCGGCGACCTGCGGTGGCAGCCGCCGCAGCCGGCGGTGCCGTGGACGACGCCGCGCGACGCGACCGTCTTCGGCAATCATTGCCCGCAAGCACCGTCGGACTTCGGGCTCCCGAGCGACACCGAGGACTGCCTGGTGCTGAACGTGTACGTGCCGGTGCGCCATGGATTTCCGTCCGACAGCCGCCGCAATCGCCCGGTCATGGTGTGGATCCACGGCGGCGCGTTCTCCGTCGGGGAGAGCGACGTCTACGACCCGACGCGGCTCGTCGCGCAGGACGTGATCGTCGTCACCATCAACTATCGTCTCGGCGCACTCGGCTTTCTCGCCCATCCGGCGCTGAGCGCCGAGTCGCCCGCCGGCATCTCCGGCAACTACGGGCTCCTCGATCAGCAAGCGGCGCTGCAATGGCTGCAGGACAACATCGCGGCGTTCGGCGGCAATCCGCGCAAGGTGACGATCTTCGGTGAGTCCGCCGGTGGCTTCAGCGTCCACGCGCATCTGGTCTCGCCGCTCGCCGCCGGCCTCTTCCAGCACGCGATCGTCGAGAGCGGCGCGTTCTTCACGCAGCCGACGCTCGCCGCCGCCGAGACGACGGGCAGCAACTTCGCGATCGCGGTCGGCTGCTCGGACCAGACGGCGGCATGTCTACGCGCCGTCCCGGTCGACCAGGTCCTCGCCAACTGGGGCACCGGCCTCACCTCGACGACGCCGGTGATCGACGGCGTCGTGATTCCGGAGCCGCTGCGCAACGCGTTCGCATCCGGCCACTTCAATCGCGTGCCGATCATCGAGGGCTCGAACCACGACGAGTTCCGGCTCTTCGTCGCGTTGCTCTACGACCTCGCCGGCGGGCCGCTCGCGGCCGACCAGTACGACGCCGCGGTCGCGAGCTTGTTGCAACTTCCGCTCAACTTCGCGCAGGCGATCGACAGCCACTATCCGATCGCGACCTACGGCAGCGCCGACCTCGCGCTGGCCGCGCTCGCCACCGACGCCGCGTTCGCCTGCAACGCGCAGGCGGTCGCGCACAACATGTACCGTTTCGTGCCCACCTACGGCTACGAGTTCGCCGACGAGAACGCGCCGCCCATTCTGCCGCCGGTGAGCTTCCCGTACGGCGCGGCGCACGGTCTGGAGATCCAATATCTCTTCAACCTGCCTGCGCAGTTGAACAGCCCACCGCTCACGAGCGATCAGCAACAGCTCGCGAGTTACATGGTCAAATACTGGACGCGCTTCGCGCGCTCCGGGAAACCCCGCGTGATCCACGCGCCGCGCTGGCCGAAGCAATCCAACGACTCGCTGCTCTCGTTGCAGGCTCCGACGCCGCAACCCAAGACGCGTAGCAACTTCAACTTGGACCATCAGTGCAGCACGCTTTGGAACGGCCTGCTCGGCAACTGACCGCGCGCTGACGAGACACAAGACCGCACGCGGCGAGGCCGCGCCGCCTCCGTCGACGGCTCGGCTTGATCGACGACCCGCGGTCGCGGTACGTGCGGGCGACTCGCGCTCGTCGCGAAGGAGGTTTCCATGGCCGTCGCCGGTCCGCTCTCCGAGATCACCATCGTCGACCTGACGCGCGTGCTGGCGGGGCCATACTGCACGCTGGTGTTGAGCGATCTCGGGGCGCGGGTCATCAAGGTCGAGCATCCCGACGGCGACCTCGCGCGCGGCCTCGGACCATGGTTCGGCGACACCTCCGGCTATTTCCTCTCGGTGAACCGCGGCAAGGAGAGCATCGCGCTCGATCTCAAGCGCGACGCGGATCGCGCCCTTCTCCACGACCTGCTGGCCCACGCCGACGTGCTGGTCGAGAACTATCGCCCCGGCGTGATGGAGAAGCTCGGCCTCGGGTGGGAGAGCTTGCGCGCCCGCTATCGGCGGCTGATCTACGCGGCGACGTCGGGATTCGGCCACACCGGCCCGTACGCGCCGCGCGCGGCCTTCGACCTCGTCGCGCAGGGCATGGGTGGCCTCATGAGCGTCACCGGACATCCGGGATCGCCGCCGACGCGCGTCGGCACGTCGATCGGCGACATCGCCGCCGGGCTCTTCACCGCCGTCGGAATCAACGCCGCCTTGGTACACCGCGCCCGTACCGGTGAAGGCATGAAGATCGACGTCGCGATGCTCGACTCGCAGGTGGCGATCACCGAGAACGCGATCGCGCGCCACTTCGCCGGCGACACGCCGCGTCCGATCGGCGCCCGCCATCCGGTCGTGGCGCCGTTCGATGCGTTCCCGACGAAGGACTGCCACATCATCATCGCCGTTGCCGACGAGGCGGGTTTCCGGCGCTTGTGCGCGATCGTCGAGCGGCCGCATCTCGCCGACGATCCCGCGTTCGCGACCAACACGCTGCGCGTCCGCAACCACGAAGCACTGAAGGCCGAGCTCAGCGCGGCGCTCGCGGCGCGTTCCGGCGCCGAGTGGTTGGCGCTCTTCTGCGAGGCCGGCCTGCCCTGCGGCCCGATCAACAGCATCGAGGACGTGGTGAACGACCCGCAAGTCGCGGCGCGAAACATGGTCGTCGAGGTCGACGATCCGAACGCCGGGCGCGTGAAGCTCTTCGGCTGCCCGATCAAGATGTCGGCGTTCGACGACCCGCACGAGCGGCCGACCGCCCCGGCGCTCGACGGCGACCGCGCGGCGATCCTCGCGGAGCTCGGGACCGCCCGCACCTCGACCGCTCGCCGCTGAACGCGCGACCCGTGCCGGCCTGATTCGTTCCGCCACCCGCGATCGGCACGTCGGCGCCGTCGCGCCGGCGGGCGACGGGCCGCGGGGACCCGCCACGAGCGCGCGCGGAACGGTGGGCGGGTGCCGGTGAAAATGTGACGCTGGCGGTACCTTCCGTGTCGACCATGCGTCCTGCACCGCGCAATGCGCTGGCAAATGCCCCGCTCGCGGGCCGCGAGCGGGGGTACATTTCTTGCTTTTTTGCAGCTTTCGTGAGCTCGCACCCGAACGTCGACGCCGCTCTCGCGCGCATCGCCGAGCTCGAGCGCGAGCAACGGGTCACGACCGCCCTCGTCCGGGTCGCGGAGGAGGCCGGCGAGACGCTGGCGTTCGCCGACCTCATGAGTCGGATCTGCACGCTCACCGCCGAGCTCGTGCCGGTCGACCGAGCGACCGTCTACCTCTACAGCCGGCGCGGCGAGGGCTACATCCCGGTCGGTGACTTCGGCACGCCCGCGCACGTCTACGAAAAATTCGTGCAGCTCTATTACGCGGAGAATGCCGGCGCCAACCCGCGCCAGGCCCTTTTCCCGCTCGTCGACGAGCTCGAGAGCCGCGGCATGGCGACCTGGACGCGCGACGACGCACCGACCGCCGACGCGCTGACCTTGCTCGACGCGACCGAGGAGTACGCGATCTGTCTCCTCGCGATCCCGCGCGTCCGCGGCTTTCTGTCACTCGGGCGCCGTGCGCGCGTCGCGTTCGACGAGGCGGCGGCGGCGATCGCGCAGGGCATCGCACGCCAAGCGGCGAGCTTGATCGACCATTCGCGCGTCTTCGACCGCACGCAGGCGGCGGCGCGTGTGAGCGCCGGGCTCGCGACCCTCGCCGCCGCGGTGAACCTCGAGACCGACGAGACGCGCATCGCGACCGTGCTCTCGAGCGGCGCCGCGTCGCTCTTTCGCGCCGACACCGCCGTCCTCTTCACGTTGAAGGGCGACCGACTCGCCGTCCTCGGCCACCACGGCGCCGACCCATGCGTCGAGCTGCCGCTCGGCGGCGACACGCTGCTCCTCGTGCAAGCCGTGCGCGAAGGTCGCGTCGTGTATCAGAACGCGATCGCCGACTCGCCGATGGCGAGCGGTCCGCTCGGGGGGGCGCTCGGCCTGCGATGCGCGCTCGCACTGCCGCTCATCGGCGCCGAGGGCGCGATGGGATGTCTCCTGATCGGCGACACGGCGCGCGAGTATCGTTTCAATCAGCAGATCGCCGATCAAGCCGTGTTGCTCGGGCCGACGGCCGCGGCGGCGCTCGCGCGCGCGACGCTCTTCCACCAGGTCGAGCGCAGCGAGGAGCACTTTCGTTCGCTCATCGAGAACGCCTCCGATTTGACCGCGATCATCGGCGCCGACGGCGTGTTCCGCTACCAAAGCCCGTCGAGCGAGCGCATCCTCGGCTACAAACCCGAAGAGCTGGTGGGGCGAAACGTCCTCGACTTTCTGCCGCCGGAGGACGGCGTCCGTCTCACCGAGCTCGCTGCGAGCTTGCTGGGCGGCGACCGGCAGCGAGTGCCGCACGAGGGCCGCTTCCGTCACAAGGACGGGTCGTGGCGGATCCTCGAAGGCGTCGGCACGCTGGTCGTCGATCCGTCGGGCGCGCGTACGATCATCGCCAACACCCGCGACGTCACGCGACGCAAGCGCGCCGAGGCGCGCGAGGCGGGACAGAAGCGCGTGCTCGAGCTGCTCGCGACCGACGGCAGCCTGCCGGAGGTCCTCGCCACGCTCATCGCGACGATCGAGGGCGACCTCCCCGGCGCCGCCGCGGCGGTGCTGCTGCTCGAGGACGACCATCGGACGTTCCGCCACGTCGCCGGCGAGCACTTGCCGGCGCCGCTGCGGGAAGCAATCGAAGGGCTCCAGATCAGACCGACGGCGGGCGTCGTCGGCGACGCGGCCTATCGACGGCGACCCGTCATCGTCGAGGACATCCTGCAGCGCGCGCTCTCGCCGGAGCACGCGGCCAACGTGGAGGCGGCCGGGCTCCGCGCCTGCTGGGCGCAACCCATTTTCTCGGCGAGCGGCGAGGTGCTCGGCGTCATCGGTCTCGTGCGCGCGACGCCGCACCACCCCGACGCCGAGGAGCTGCGCAGCGTCGAAGCGGCGGCGAGCCTCGCTGGGATCGCGGTCGAGCGCAAGCGTGCCGAGCGGGCGCTCGCCGTCGCCCACGATCAGGCGCTGGCCGCGACCCGGCTCAAGTCGGAGTTCCTCGCCAACATGAGCCACGAGATCCGTACCCCGATGAACGGCATCCTCGGCATGACCGAGATCGCGCTCGACAGCACCGACGTCGCCGAGCAACGCTACTGCCTCGGCCGCGCTCGCGCCTGCGCCGAGAACCTGCTCGGCATCATCAACGACATCCTCGATTTTTCGAAGATCGAAGCCGGCAAGCTCACGCTCGAGCGCGCGCCGTTCAACGTGCGGACGGTCATCGAGGAGGTCGCCGACCTCGTTGCGCCGCGCATCGAAGAAAAACGCCTCACGCTCTCCTGCGGCGCGCCACCACCGTCGTGCGAGCATCTGATCGGCGACCCGCGGCGTATTCGCCAGGTGCTCACCAACCTCGTCGGGAACGCGATCAAGTTCACCGACGCGGGATCGGTGACCGTCGCGACAGAGGTGCTGATGGAGACGCAGACGCATGCGCGCCTGCGGCTTGCGGTGCGCGACACCGGCATCGGCATCGCCAAGGATCGCCAGGGGCTCATCTTCGAGAGCTTCGTCCAGGCGGACGGCTCGACGACCAGCCGCTACGGCGGCACCGGCCTCGGCCTGACGATCACGCGCCAGCTCGTCGAGCTCATGGACGGCACGATGGGCCTCGAGAGCGCGCCCGGCGAAGGCAGCACGTTCTGGATCGAGCTCGCGCTCGAGAAAGTGCCGAGCGTCGCCGCCGGCGCGGCGGCTGCGGCGGTGCGGACCCGCAACGTGTCAGACGCCGCGTAGGACATGGAGGGTACTCGCGCGCGACGCGCTCAGACGCCGCGCAGCACGTCGAGGTACTCGCGCACGACGCGGTCGAGGCCGACGAAGATCGCGCGGCTCACGAGCGCGTGCCCGATCGACACCTCGTCGAGGTACGGCAGCGTCCTGAAGAAGACGAGGTTCGCGAGATCGAGGTCGTGCCCGGCGTTGACGCCCATGCCGAGGGCGTGCGCGAGCTCCGCCGCGGCGACGTAGCGGGCGAAGCTGCGCTCGGCGTCGGCGCAGCCGCGCTCGAACGCGCGCGCGTAGGGCTCGGTGTAGAGCTCGACCCGGTCGGCGCCCATCTCCTTCGCCCAACGGACCGCGTCGGCTGCGGGATCGACGAAGAGGCTCACGCGGATGCCCGCCGCGCGTAACCGCCGCACCGCCGGCTCGAGCACGTGTCGGTGGCGGTCCGGCACCCAGCCGGCGCTGCTCGTCACCTCCCCGGGCGTGACCGGCACGAGCGTCGCCTGCCGCGGCCGCACCGCGCACACGAGGTCCAGCCATTCCGGTTGGGGATCGCCCTCGACGTTGTACTCGAGCGCGTCGCTCCACCGATCGCGGAAGCGGTCGGCGATCGCGTGCACGTCATCGAACGTGATGTGGCGGCGATCGGTGCGCGGGTGCACGGTGAGGCCGCCCGCACCCGCGGCGGCGACGACCGCGGCAGCCTCGAGGACACTCGGGACCGAGCCTCCGCGAGAGTTGCGAACGGTGGCGATCTTGTTGACGTTGACGCTGAGGCGGGTCACCGGAGCACCGCACGCGCACGACGCCTGCGCGGCGACGGCGATGGTAGCGCACGCGACGGCGATTCCACAATTGCCGCCATGCGCGTACGAATGGAGGAAGGAGGTGATGCGATGGCGTCTACACCCGCCTCAGGGTGGTGACATAGCCATTCCGGCGCAGCAGTATGCGGGGACGCAGGAGGGGCCCATGAGCGTCGCGGTCAACGGCATCGCCCACATTCAGCTCACCGTCAACGATCCGGAGCGCTGCATCCCCTTCTGGGAGAGGCTCTGCCACTTTCTCGAGATGACGACGCTGATCAAAGGCGACGGCGTCGTCTACTGCATCGGCAGCCGCACCGGCATTCTCGTCCGCGGCGCGCCGAGCGACCGCGAGCGCATTCCGTACGATCAGGACCGGGCCGGGCTCCATCACTTCTGCTTCCGCGCGCGCAGCCGCGAGGACGTCGACGCCATCCATCGCTTCCTCGTCGACCAGCTCGACGCGCACATCGTACATCCGCCGGAGGACGCGCACTTCGCGCCCGGGTACTACTCGGTGCTCTTCGAGGACCCCGACGGCATCCGCGTCGAGGTGAACTTCGTTCCCGGCAAGGGTCACCTCGGTGAGGGCGGCCGACTCGGCCCCGGCGGCGCCGGTCCGGCGGATCGCTACGGCAGCGGAGGTGTCGGATGACGTCAGCAGCGCGTCACGCGCACAGCGTCGAGGCGACGCTCAACTACCTCGCGCCGATGGCGGAGCGGCCGGCCTACTACCTGTACGAGCCGCCGCCGGGCACGCCGTGGCGCAACACGAAAGGCGACCGCCACCAGCTCGCGATCCGCGACGCGCGCCACCTCGCTCCCGCGCCGTCGCTCGACGTCGAGGGGTTCGCGCTGGTGCCGTTCACGACCGCCGTCGACGATTTCTCCGACGCGCAGGCGGTCCGCACGCGCTACTACCGCGACGTCGAGCGCCTGGTCGCGCACGTCACGGGGGCAGCCCGCGTCGTCGCGTTCGATCACAACCTACGCTCGGCGACCGTCGCGGGGCGCCAGGCGGACGGCCTGCAAGGGCCGGTGCGCTACGCGCACAACGACTACACGGAGCGCTCCGCGCCGCAACGCGTGCGCGATCTCCTCGGCGCCGACGCGGCGGCGCTGCTGCGCGCGCGCTTTGCCGTCATCAACGTGTGGACGCCCCTCCGGCGCCCGGTCGAAGGCGCACCGCTCGCCGTCTGCGACGCGCGGACGATCGCGCCCGGAGATCTCGTCGAAACCGACCTGCGCTACCGCGACCGCACCGGCGAGGTGTATTCGCTACGGTTCAGCCCGGCGCATCGCTGGTTCTACTTCTCGCGCATGCGGCCCGACGAGACGATGCTCCTCAAGTGCTTCGACTCCGACGGCGGCCGCGCCCGCTTCACCGCGCACACCGCCTTCGACGATCCGACCGCGTCGCCCGACGCGCCGCCGCGCGAAAGCATCGAGGTGCGCACGCTCGCGTTCTTCACCTCTTAACGCGGCAGCCGGCGATCGCGGAGAGTCGAAGAGACACTTCGTCGCGGCGTCACGGGTGCGGCGGCGTGGTGGTTGGCTCCGCGCGAGGATCGCTCGCGCAGGCTGCCGGGCATGGATTAGACCTTTCGTACTCCGTGTACGTGATTGCCGTAGTGGCTCGCTCTTTATGCGCGCTCCGCCAACCACCACGCCGCCGCACTCGCGACACGCGAAGAAGACCTCTTCGGCGCGGCATGGCGGGCCGGGGCGGGCACTCGGCGGAGCGCGCATAAAGAGCGAGCCATTACGCCGCGCCGTTTCGAGTTACGGAAGATCTAATGCATGCCCGGCAACCCGCGCGAGCGATCCTCGCGCGGAGCCGAGTGCCCGCCCCGGCCCGCCACGCGACGGCCCGCCGCGATGAAGTGGTGAAGCGTCAGTGGTCCCGCGTGTCGAGAGCGACGACGTCGTACTCGTTCTCGAGCACCTGGATCATGCGGCGACGCGCCTGCTCGCGCGTCAAGCCGTAGAACCGCGGCGCAACGGCGCCATCCTCGGGCTCGCCGCGCTCGTCGAGCTTCGCGAGCGTGCTCCTCCAGTGATCGCCTTCCGCGACGACCTCGAGGGCGTAGCGGGCGCTGCGATCCCCCTCCTCGTTCCTGGCGATCAAGATCTCTCGCGACACGGGCACCTCCGCATTTCCCGTGCTCATCGTGGCGCAGATCGTCGCCATGTCAACCGCGCACGGAGCCGACCGACGGGTGCGGCCGGCGCGCGCGGCGCCGGCGCGTCTCGCGTCAGTGCGGGACCGCGGTCAGGCCCGTCGTGTCGGGAAAGACGTCGATCCAGATCCGCCGCTTGCGGCCGAGTCGGATGCCGCGCGTCTGCATGCTCGGGAGGTCGTTCGCTTGGCCGCGGAAGTCCATCCAATGGGCGCTTCGCCTGATCGGCCCGAGCGCGCTCGCGCGCAGGCGATAGATCTTGCCGACGCCGCGCGCGAACTCGGTAACGCCGGCGGGCAGCACCCACACGCCCACCGCGCCGCCGTCGGGCGCCTGTGTGAAGACCTTGCTGCTATCGTCGCAGCCGTGGCGGCCGTCGCCCATCGAGTTGCGATGGAGCGTGCCGTCGGACCAGATGTAGCGCCCGACCCTCACCTGCTCGATGGGATTCCGCCGCGGCGGCGGCACCGGCAGGAGCGGCAGGATGGCGTCGTTCAGCACGTCGCCGGCGGCCTCGTTCGCGGCCTCGCCGTCGTCGGAGTGGCCGCAGCCGAAGCGGTCGGTGTCGTCGGGTTGCGGATTGCTCGTCGTCGGCACGCCGACGGCGTTCGAGCGCGGGAAGATGTAGCCGAGCATGTCCTCGCCGAGGCCCTCGATGAAGCGCCACTTGCTCGTCATCGCCGCCATCACCCAGCCGTGCGGCGGCCCGTACTGCGGCACCGCGAGGTCGTCGGGGCCGGAGAAGTCGTGGCCGTACGTGAACGGAAAGAGCTCGCCGGGAGTCGTGACGAACTGCGCGTCGCCGATCTGGAACCAGCCGATGTCGGTCTGCACCTGGTTGCCTTGCTCGCTACCGTTCGGCGCTTGCGGCACCTCCACGCCGTTCACGTAGATCTTCTTGTATGTGAAGACCCCCGCGGCGCCCGCGGCTTGGAAGAGCACGTTGTCCAGGCTCACGAAGAGGCTCGTGCGCGCGAAGGCGATCGTGCTCGAGCGCGAGCGCTCCCCGGCGTCGAGCGCGCGCGCCGCCCAGAGCGCGATCTTCTCGCCGCGGTCCTTGTTCGAGGCGAGGTAGCCGTACGGCGAGTACGGCGCCGACGTGTCATAGATCGTGCGGCAGCCGCCGTTCCCGGGGATGCTGTGGGTATCGACGGGCATGAACGACTGCGGGCTCGTGAATACCTTCGGCATCTCGACGGAGCCGACCGCCCCCGCCATCGTCACCGCCACCCCGCCGAACATCTGCTCCAGCGCTTGGCGCGCGAAGTGCGGCCAATCGGAGGAGAGGTGCAAGCGATCCTCGCTGTCGCTCGAGAAGCCGAGCTCCTCGGCATGGATGCCGTAGTTGACCAGCGTCGCGATCACCGCGCCCGTCGTGAGGTCGCGCGCCTGCATGACGCCGACGTTCTCGTCGGCGACGAACGGATACGACGACGAGCACGGAATGAGGTCGTTGGGATGGATCTGCCCGAAGGAGATCGTCGCCGGACGGAGGTTCTGCGCCGCCTGCTCGATGCTCTGCGCCGCCCGCGCGATCATGAACTCGACGTAGAACGGGTCGACACCCGAGACCACGGAGCTCGGGCCGCCGATGCCGATCGTGTCCGGCGCCGACTCGTCGTGGGTCGAGCTCATGAACATCTCGTCGAGGCCGAAGCCGCCGTCGCTCTGCACTTTCTGCCGGACGAGGTCCCAGATCTCCTTGAAGATGCCTTCCTGGTCCGCGACCGTGATCGCGATCGTCTTCGTGCCGTTGCCGACGACGATCGTCCGCATCCAGATCGGATCGAGCACCTCGGTCGGTAGGCGGTTACTGCCGCTGCCGCCGTCGAGGTAGATGCCGTTCCAGCGGCCGTCGGGCGGACGCGTGCCGCCGTTCGCCGTCGGCGTCGTGCAGTCGAGGAACGGCTCGGGACCGAAGACCGACGGGTCCGTCGGGTCGCCGGCGTCGTACTGGCCGTTGCCGTTCACGTCGATGTACGGCTCCTCGAGCGCGAACATGTGCGGCCCGTCGTAGGTGCCGCTCGGGTCGCAGTCGGCCGGGTCGTTGGCGAGCGTGCCGGCAAGCGGCGGCGTGATGTCGGCGGCCGCCGCGCCGACCATGAAGCGGCCCGCGGCCTGGGCGCGCGCGGCGCCGCCGACGAGCGCGAGCGAGACGAGCGAGACGAGCACTCGGGTCGAGAGCTGCATGGAGATCCTCCGGCCGCGAATCTGATCGCCGGTGCGCGCGGCACTCAAGACGCAGGTAGGTCAGTCGCGGCGGGAACTCTGGGGAGGCGTACCGCAGAAGTTGCGGGAGACGCCGCCCGCGTCGGCGCGTACCACGACATCAGTACGCGTCGGGGCGATGCAGTGGTATCGTGCGCGTCATGGGTGTCATTCATCGGCGATACGGCGAGACGTTCCGCTGGGACGGCGTCACCCTCGAAGGCTACCTGCCGGCGTCCGGCGCCGCCGTCACGAAGCAGGTCCTGATCGGGGCCGCCGAGGGCGCCCCGAACTTCGCGCTCCGCTATTTCGAGATCGCCCCGGGCGGGAGCTCCGCGCTCGACAACCACGCGCACGACCACGGCGTCCTGATCCTGCACGGCAGCGGCGTCGTCCGCCTCGGCGACGAGCGGCATCCGATCGCGACCGGCGACGTCGTCTACGTCGGACCGCACGAGACGCACCAGTTCGAGAATTCTGGCCCCGAGCCGCTCGGTTTCCTCTGCGTCGTCGGCGCCGAGCGCGTGCGCGGCTGACGTCCGGGTGCAGGTGGCCGTGCGCTCGCCACACGATCGCGGTCGCACCGACGGCGCCCGGCACGGCCACGATCGCCGGCGGCGCTTCCTGCTGCTTGCGCCGGTCGTCGTCCTGTTCATCGCCAACGTGATCGGTATCGCGTTCGCGCCGATGCTGCTCGGGCGGGCGCCGCTTGTCCTGATCGCGCTCAGCCCGCTCGTCCGTCATCTCGTGCTGGCGTCGAGCAGCATCGATGCGGTGCCGTTCTTCACCGTCGGGATCGTGCGCTCATTCGCGATGTGCGCGTGTCTCTACCTGATCGGCCGCGAGTACGGCCCCGAGGCGGTGAGCTGGGTGAAATCGCGCTCGCGCGCCGCGGCGCGCGTCATGCGCTTCACCGAGCGTGCCTTCGCGCGCGCCGGCGTGTTGGTGGTCGTCGCGTCGCCGGGTCCGCTCGTGTCGTTGCTCGCCGGGGCCGAGCGGATGCCGCTCGCGACGTTCATCGCGGCGAGTCTCGTCGGGACCGCGACCCTCGTGCTCCTCATCCGCAGCTTCGGCATCGCTTTCGCCGCCACGCTCGCGCTCGTTCGCCGCTTCATCGACGCGAACATCGTCGGCTTGACCATCGTATCGATCGCGCTCGTGCTGGCGCGGATCGCCGCGCGACGTCGCCGTCGCGCGCACGCGTGAGCGCGCCAGCGCGCGCCGCACGCACCGGCCGCAAACCCCACCGTCGCCGACCGTCCGCGTTCCGCCGCCCCGGGGGGACGTGGCGGTCGCCGGCTGCACCCGTGGTGCGCAAACCTACCCTCTTGCGCACGTCGGGTGCAGCCGGCGACCGCCACGTCCCCCCGCGACATCGGAACGCGCAACGAGCACCGACGCTGGAATTTACGACCACCGCGTGCGAAACGTCCCCGCCATGCTGCGACGCCTGCTG
>WNFR01001668.1_pt1 | contig 40819 bp, 28 predicted proteins | sample 5400221 | NCBI WGS metagenome assembly WNFR01 (sample SAMN13153357, study PRJNA577476) | soil metagenome | isolation source: 40 cm soil under Madrone tree | place: USA:California | collected 2016-06-14 | reverse complement strand
GCTGTGTTGCCTTCCTCCACTCGGAAGGGAGTCGGCGTCCTGTTCCATCGGCTTTTCGAAGCTCAATAGCCCGGCCCACCGATACCTCTGTCTACGCTTCAAGCTGCATCTCGCGATGTCGCCTGCAAGACTCGAGGCCCGGATGCATTCGCTACTCTCCTTTCCCGTAGGGCTCTTTCATCCCCTACAACATGCCGGTTTATCCCGGCGCTCTCCGAGTGGCCGACCACTCATGGACCAAATGTAGGGGATGAACACAACGAGATGATTCGTGACACCTTGGAATGGTGTTGAGGTATATCGCCAAGCGGCTTGAGGGGAAAGCAGGACGGGCCATCCGGTTGGTATGACAAGAATCTCGCGTCTCAGGAGAAACCAATGCAGCGAAAGATTCTCAGGACGATCGCATTAGCAAGCTTTGCGCTGGTTGTCGGGCTCGGCGCGGCGGGGCAGGCGCAAGCACAGGACGCGAAAGCACCGTATCCGAGCATGGCGCCGCTTGATCAATACCTGATGGAGCGAAATGCCGAGATAGCGCTGGCGCGGAGCGCAGCCCCGGAATCCATCTCACGGGATGCCGAGGTCAGGGTCCTCGGACGGCAAGGTTACGAAACGGCCGTCAAAGGCAAGAATGGTTTCGTGTGCCTGGTGGAGCGATCGTGGATGTCTCCGTTTGACTTTCCGGAGTTTTGGAACCCCAAGATGCGAGGTCCGATTTGTTTCAATCCCCCCGCTGTGCGATCCATTCTGCCACTCACATTCAAGAGGACGGAGTTGGTATTAGCCGGACGCTCCAAATCCGAGATTATCGACGGCATCAAGGCATTCGATGCGAAAGAGCTGCCCGCGCTGGAACCTGGCGCAATGTGCTACATGATGTCGAAACAAGGATACCTTAACGACTCCGCCGGGCATTGGGTTCCTCATCTGATGTTTTACGTCCCGCTTACAGATCCGAAATCTTGGGGAGCGGACCTGGCGGGCTCTCCCGTTATGTTGAATCCACAATTTCAAGGCGCTCCGGAGCCAATAACCGAGTTCATGGTCCTGGTGGCCAACTGGTCAGACGGAACAGCTGCACGGTAAGGATTCCTACGCAGCCGTCACCACGATACGGCCGCGCCTGCGCGTTCCCGGCCTCCGGCGGATCACGATATCAACGTCGCGGTCCAGCGCGGTCAGAAAATTCATCAGGCGTTCGACGGAAAAGCCCTCCAATTGGTAATTCGATAACGCGGACACCTTTGGTTGGTTCACCTTCAACCGCCGCGCCGCCGCCGTTTGCGCTTCCAGCTAGTTGGGGGATGACTGATTCATTGGACGACGATTATCTAACCAGTTAGAGGACGCTTATGGTACGCTCCTGGTATTGTGGCGATGGATGACGCGGCTGCTAAATTGGTCCGCACTCGACTGCTCGGCGAGTCCTTGCGGGAATGCGGAGTGTTAGTGCTTATCTTCGCGCCCTTGGATATTCTGCTGGAAGCTAAAGGTACTGTTGATTGGCATCTGCTCTGTTGGCTGCGTGTTTGTATCTCCTGGCAGCACATTTCCCTCGTTTTCTTCGCTGTCGTTGGAATCTTCTTGTTATACTATGGCATCGAAATAGAGGGCGAGGCAGAATTAGCCTTGAAGGATTTAGAGAAAGGAGACCTAGATGATATTCCCGATGCTTCTGTTTAGCGCAATCTGTGTGGGATTGGTCTGGGTGGGTCTCCACAACCTGCCGAAGCGGCACACAACAACCTCTGGCCGCAACAAGAAGGCACCAGTTTAAATAAATCCTGTCAAATCGGTTTGTAACTTAAGAAGGCTCAACTTATCCAGTTGAGCTCTTTTCGCTTTCTGAAAGTCCCACTAGTCCTGTCGGTAATTTCCGCTGCAAAACTTAGGGTAAGACCTGATTGCCGGCAAATTGCGTGTTGGCTACGATTCACGGCGGCCCAGGCTACCCTTCAAGAGCCCACAACTTAGAGATTGGGTGTGCTTACACACAGGCAACTGAGCAAGAGGGCGTCATACACGACAACCAAAATAATGTAAGAAATATGGAGCGCGTAGAGCGCAGCTTCTTCCGGCGCGTTGCGGGTCTGCCATCGGCGGCGGCATGGGTGATCGTCTTTTTGATCACAACAACCGGTCAAGCCTCAGGCCAGGCGTTCCCTGTCTGGGTATCATCCAGTCTGGTCAGAGTGGGGCAGACGGATGCCCCGGGCACGACTTCCTCTATCAATCTTTACAGCGGGCGCGGGGAGACAGCGGCCAGCCAGGTTGTGGTGCAGGCTCCAGCTGGCGGCTTGACCAATGTGAATCTGAGCGTCTCGGCACTTACGGGACCCAATGGCGCCACGATTCCCGCCTCTAACATGACCCTCTACCGCGAGTACTACGTCGCTGTTACAGGCACCACGAATTATGGCGGTGGCAGCAATCCGCCGCTGGGGTCGGGAACCTACGCGGAGCCGCTTATTCCCTTCAATGACCCGGGCACCGGGTTGCCGTTGTGCGGAACCGGAGCCACGCTGCTGGCTTGCAATGCCACGATCAGTGCGGGCCAGAATCAACCCTACTGGATCGACATTTTTGTCCCGCCAGGGGCCACGAATAGTTCCCCCGGCACTTACACGGGGAGTGTCTCGATCACCGCCGATCAGGGCGGTGCGACTATTCCAGTCTCACTAACGGTGTGGAACTTTGAGCTTCCCGTGCAGCCTTCCGAGCTTTCCCTATGGTCGGTCTTTCCGCCCGCTACCGGCAGCGCCGATGGCGACTTTACTGCCTTGGCGCGCGCCTTGATGCGCAACAAGGTTACGTACTGGGTGGATTTGGCGGCGAACGCCGCGTCGGACATTCCGAATTTTGGTTTGAATCGTTCAGGGCTGGCATACTACTACTATGTCGGCATTCAGTGTAGCGGCGCCGATAACTACATCCCTTCGACAAGCGAAATCAACGCTGCGGCGGCCAATTTTCCCGCAGGCCTCGCGTTGGACTTCCTGGTTGGAGACGAATTGAATAACTGCCCGCTCGCTGACGACGACCTTATGGAAATGGGCAGCAACGCCCATGCCGCGGATCCCAGTGTCAAGACCATGCTAACCCTCAACACGCCCAACCCCAATCTGTACGATGAGGGAGATGGACGCAGTGCCATCGACCATTGGGTGCTGCTCGATTCTTGGGGACAGTGGCCGACCTTACCCTGGACTGGACCAGGAGATTTGTGGAGCTACACATCCTGCAACACTGGATCGGGCAATACTCCGGAATGGTTGGTGGACTATCCGCCGATCAACGAGCGCATCCAAGCAGGATTCTTGAACTGGACACAGCAAGCAACCGGAATTCTCTACTATCGCGCTGATGGATGGACCTCCGGAAATACTATCGACAGTTGGAACAATGTGGATAGGTTCGGTTGCGACGATAACTCCAGACCAGGGGACGGAATCTTTCTCTATCCGCCCGAACCAATCGCCTCTTCCGAGGCCGCGCCGGGAATACGGCTGAAATCCATCCGCGACGGCATTCAAGACTACGAATACGCGCAGATTCTCCGCAATCTGGGACAAGACGCCTTCGTGAACTCCACCATCCAGCCGCTTGCCACGAGTTGGACCAATTGGAAAAACGATCCGAACGCCCTGGAAAGCGCACGGATGCAATTGGGCCAAATGCTGAATCAGCTCTCGCCCCCTAGACAAATTGCTGACGAACTTTTTCATGCCTCTCTTCGCCACGAGCGTTTCGCATCTGGCCCGGCGACGATAGTGAGCCTCCCAGCTCTTTTTTCCCCGAGCTATAGGCTCTTGACACCTGAAGACCGCCGGCGTATGAAAATACCTATCGGGGTACGATTCCAAAATCTGACGGAACCAGCGCGTTCCAGTTGTATACCGTCTCCGACGGAAGGTCAGTTGGACGTGTCCCAGAGGAGGTCCTATGCCTGCTGCCCAGCCGAGCAAGGAGCTTCGCGCACTTTGTCACGAGCATCACGGGGAGATGAGGCTTAATCAGAGCCTCTTGAACAGCGAGGATGACGCTAAACATCCGCTCGCGTATGCCTGCACGGAGCCCGATTGTTTCGTCCACTACAGCATCTATCGCGGGTACTTCATACTGAGCAAAAACGGAAACACGAATGAGCTGGACATGGTTCCCAGAGTCCGATGTCCCCACGATGGGACGCCGATGTATCTCGCTGAAATCGATCTGGCGAAAAGGGGTTTTCGGCTGTGGAAATGCCCGCAATGCGATGGGAGACGCACGAATGAGGAGGGGCTGACAGGGTTGGCGTCGTAGGAAATCCGGGATGCCGGCGGGAAAACGCAGCCTGGCGTGAAATCACAGGAATCCCGCGCGTATAAACTTGTGGAGTGATCCCCGGCGGGCGGCGCGGCTGCAACCGACATTAATCAAGAGTGTTCACTATCACACAGACTTGCAGAAATCGTTTTGGTAGGGTTGCTTATGGACCAAAAGACGCAAGTAGATGTCCCGCAAGAACAATCCCCTGAAGCAAAACTCAGGAAAGCGTTCGATGAGGTTTCCTATTCTTTCGAGAAAATACTGGGGGAGGTTCGCGGCGACTCGAACCTGGTGCTGGCCAAGCAGGCGGTCAATCAACTGCAAATCTCGCTGAACCAGTTTGAGAATCTCTTGAAGGAGGGTGGAGTCACCGTCGGCTCCTGCGACTCGATCAAATATCTCTATCAGGAAATCGAACACCCGCTTAGCGAACTGAGAAGATATTTCATGAAAGAACCATCTGAAATCCTGACAGACAAGGCCGGAGTCGTCTACGTCAACGCGCTAAAAGCGTCTTTTCGCAGGTTGATGGATATCGCGGACGAAATGGATGAAGGGCATTCGTCCATTGCCAAGTCTGCATTGTGAGTAGCTGCCGATAAATCGTTAATCAGGCACGGAGAACGTCTCCGGTGCGGCAGGTGCTCGTGGGGGAATGACGCTCTCTTCGAGAGTTGCTATTCGGGTTAATGTAAACTATTCTGTAATCATGCCTGTCAGCAAAATAAGAAAATATCTAGACGATCTTAAAATTCAAGCCGACGCTGCCCAAAAACGAGATATCGACATCTCCGGAGTTCCGAAGGCACGAGAGCCGATATTGCCGGAATTACTGACCGAGATGGAGTGGAAGGATAAACGCACGGGGCTGACAGCGAAACGGCACGGGCTTTCCGAGCAGTTTGAAGTTACGCCGAACAATATTCGGCTGGGACAAGAGATTAAAGGACTTGACGATCAGATTGCTGAGTGCACGGAGCACATGAGGTTAGCGCATTGACGGATTCGAAGCCGGGCGCCCCAGGTCCCGGTGTTTGGTACCTGGGTCCTGGGATTTCCCCTCCGCTCTCGCCGCTCGAAATTTTCGATTTTCCAGTTTCCCCCTCCTCTCCAATCGGGCCACAGTTCTAGAATTGTCCCTTTTTTGTCCCTTAGTACCGTAGCGGCCCCGAGACGCGGTGCAGGCGGCTGAGATTTATTCCACGAAAGTTGTCAAATTATTTTCATGGGAGGGTGACTTTAACTGACGAACTTCTGACTTCCAGCGGACAACTCCATTCTCGGCTTCTCGTAAGCTGCCAACGGAAATTCCACTGGAGGTAATGCAATGCATTACAAACGCCTTTTATGGTCATTGGCCGCGACACTATTCGTTACGTTCTTTTCGTTAGGAAGTGCGTCGGCGCAAACCAATTCTTTCAAGCAGACGAATCTGACTTCCGACACAGCCGGCCTGGCCGCCAATACGGATCCGGAACTGGTGAACCCGTGGGGGATTGCCTTTTTCCCAGGGCAAACCTTCTGGATTGCCGACAACAACTCGGGATTCTCCACGCTGTACAACCCGCAGGGGGTGAATTCGGGCAGCTTTCAGGTTCCCGCGCCGGTGGGAGATGCGAACCCCGCTACCCCGACGGGTATTGTGGCCAACGTTGCGTCTACGGGTTTCAACGTAAACGGCAAGCCAGCCCTGTTCATCTTCGACTCCGAGGACGGAACCATTTCCGCCTGGAACGGGAGCGACCCCATCACCACAGTGGTGGATAACTCGAAAGCGGGTGCGGTTTACAAAGGGCTAGCCCTCGTCAATCTGGGGCAAACAGGCACCTTTCTGGTGGCGGCGAATTTTAACTCGGGCAATGTGGATGTTTTCGACAGCTCTTTCCACCCAACCCAACTCACCGGGACTCTTGTTGATCCGCAACTTCCGGCCGGCTACGCGCCATTCGGCATCCATGTGCTCAATCAGGAGCTCTTCATCACCTACGCGCTGCAGGATACGGCCAAACACGATCCCGTTCATATGGCTGGCGCAGGATTTGTGGACATATTCAATCTGAATGGCGGATTTAGCCAACGGCTGGTGTCGCAGGGCAATCTGAACGCACCGTGGGGAGTGGTAATTCCGCCCAGCGGTTTCGGACCCTTTGGGGGCAAAGTGCTGGTGGGTGAATTCGGCAATGGCGTCATCGATGTATACGACCCGGCCTCGGGGAGCTTGATCGATCAAATGAAGGACGCCACTGGCGCCGTCATTACCAATGCCTCCATGTGGGATATGGTGTTTGGAGGCGGGGGATCATCCGGCGATCCGAACACGATGTACATCACCGCGGGTCTGGCAAACGAACAGCACGGTGTGTTCGCCGCAATTACGGCGAACGCGCCAGCGCCGCCGACGGGAGCCGATTTCAGCATTTCCGCTACGCCGACGAGCGCGACGGTCGCTGTCGGACAAGCCACGACGATTCAAGTAACGGTCAGCGGATTAAACGGCTTCAACTCCGCAGTGCAATTTACGTGCTCCGGGGAGCCCGCCAATTCACAATGTACATTCTCGCCGAGCTCGGTAACACCCGCGAGCGGCGGGATGGCCACAACCACTCTCACACTTGCCACAAGAATGCCGGGTGGGATGTACGGGCAAGGATTTTACATGCCCGGCCATCCTCTCAACAGGATGGGAGGAGCCGCGGCACTCGCGGCGATGTGCCTGGGAGTGTGCGTGATTCTGATTTATTCGCGGGGTGGGCAGTTCTCTGCGAGGAAATCAACCCGGTTCGCGTTGCTGAGCGCAGCGAGTCTGCTTCTCCTCGGTAGTTTGCTGATTGGCGTGAGCGGTTGCGGCGGCGGGTCCAACTCGGCCACCAACAACGGCACACAGGCCGGTATGAGTACGCTGGTTGTGACGGCCACTTCCGGACAAATCAGTCATTCAGCAAATATAGCGCTCACAGTTAAGTAATCCCGGTGGGCTCAGCCCAGAGCGGGTAGGCGGCGATGGCGCCGCCTGCCCGCTATTTTCAAACAGCAACGATTTTATTGTGAAAGAGGCGAGACAACACAAGCAGAGGTTATCTGCCGACACGTTTTGATTACGCCACGCGCGCAGCCGCCCCTGGTCACAAATTTGTTGCGTCGAGGGTGGAGGGAGCATTAGGATGCGCGAGCCGGGAGTCCGAATCGAAAATCCCGGTAAATGGGCGGAGCTTCGATGGCAGTCCAGTCCCACGCGGCGCTTGCCGAGATTCGCGATTCGCTGCTCGAAACTTATGCGAGCAACGATGCGATGAACCAGTTGATCCTTTCAGAGCTCGATCCTCGGGCGTGGCGCGCGCAGCCGCCGGGCGAAAAAGGCGGTGGGCGGACAATCGCGGCCATCTTCGCGCATCTGCATAACAACCGGCTGGTGTGGCTGAAGAATTCCGCGCCGCACCTGAGGTGTCCGGCGCCGCTCGATCCCCACCGCTGCACCATGAAGCAGGCCGCCGCCGCGCATAAGAAAAGCGCCGCTCAGTGCCTGCGCATGTTGACGGATGCTCTCTCGGCGGCTCCGGATCGCCGCGTGGCAAAGTTCTCTCGCGGCAGCTGGACGCAAACGTGGCCCGCCGGAGGGACCATGTTCGCTTACATGTTCTCGCACGAGGCGCATCATCGCGGTCAGATTCTGATGCTGGCTCACCAGGCCGGCTACCGCGTCCTCCACAAAACTCCCGGCGTCTGGCACTGGGAAAAACTCTGGAAAAAAGCCGGCCTTACCACGCGTCCGCGCTGAGTGGAATCAACGCTGCGGCTCGATTTTGCCGGCGCTAGGGAAGGCCTCACCCCTGAAGGGGTGAGCTACAGGAACGGGATTCTCAGGGGCGGCGCTTGCTAATGAGATGCGGGTTTCAGGACGGCGGTGTTGCGCTCGTCGCTGGCGATGATGCGGTAAAACTTTTTGAGGTCGTCAACCTTGCTGGTGGGGACGCTGAGTTCCTTGATTTCGAAGGTGCGGGAGTAGCGGATGGCGTCACCGACGACTTCGGTTTTGCTGTGATAGCTGCCGAAGCTGTAATCGGCGTCAGTGGGCGGCGGAAGTTCATCCACCTCGTAGCCCACGGGGATTTTTATCTCAAAGGTGTCAGTATCGCGGCGGGGCCCTTCAAACTCGACGGGATACTTGCGAGGCTCTTTGGTTTCCAGGATGTCGTCAGCCTTGGTCCCCACGACGCGAGGCCGCAACAAGAGCAGGTTGCCAGCAGTTTTGGCGTAGTTTTGGGAATAAAAAGTCCAGTCATATTTGAAGGGCAGATCGCGCTGATTGAGATTGGTTATAGAGGCTTTGGTGATCTGAAAAGTGCTGAGGGAATGGGCCATGAGGGATTCGACAGGTTTAATGCGATCCGCATCTTTTTCGACCTTACGGAGGGAGTAGCGCTGCCACATGGCAGAGTCGCCCGCGCGGACCTCCTGGACACTTCCCTGAAGAACGCCATGACTGTCTACAGTGAGGCGTCCCTGCCGGCTGATTCCCGTTATGGAGAGCGGAAGAGTTGGAAGCGGAAGAAGCTCGCCACCTTGCGGGGTAACGAGCAGGGCGTAGTTCGCCTGCAACTCGCCGCGGATAGAGCCAAAGGGTGTCTCTTCATCCGTGGGATCGAAATACAGAAGCCGCCCAAATTGCGGATGCTTGACGACCGCGAGAAGAGCAGGATCGTTTACTTCGTCGGGAAGCCGAACCGCGATGATGGCATGATTGAAAATATGAAGCCCCGGGGGCACTTCGGGTCCGACCGCGCCGCGGTGCGTATTGATGAAGACTGGGAAAGAATCAATGCCGATGTCGCGGAGCATGACGGACAGCAAATTAGATTTGTCTTTGCAGTCCCCATACTTGTGAACAAAAATGTCTTCCGACGGATGCGGCTGCCAGCCGCCGATCCCCAACTCGATGGCGACGTAGCGGAAATTGTCCTGCAAATAATTGGCCAGGACGCGCATCTGGTCGATCTTGGATGGAATGGATCTTGTCAGCTCATCCGCCTTTTGTTTGATCTGAGGACTCTCATTCATGCGGCTCTTCCACAAGTCGCCGTACCATTTACCCAGCTCATTCCAAGTAGTAAAGGACTTTGTGATGCCGGAACCAGGCGGGGGCAAAATGTGGACGATCATCTGACTGGCAATAGCAGCATGAGGGGGCATCCTGCGTTCAGGACGAATGGCCGGCAAATCCTTCACGTTCCACTGATACTGACTAACACCTGAAGAGTTTGGGGCAACCTCGGGATGATTGACCCAGACTGCTTTGTACTCCCAGCCCGGCGGTAACTGGAGCGTGTAGCGAGCTTCGCGGACGGGCACGGTTTCCTGAATTACCCAGTCGTCCTCAAAGATGTACGGACGGCGTTCCCTTTCAATTTCATAACCGACGACATTACCTGGTTCTGCGGCGGGGATATCCAACCATTTGTAGTGGAGATTGTTGAAGAGTTCTCCGCCGGCGACGCTGTTATAGCCGGTCTCGGTTGTGTCCTTGTCCTTTACTTCATAATCTTTGCCAGAGGCGGGAATGGACCAGCCGTGCAAAGAAGAGATTTTAGTTTCGTCATCGAAGTAGAAATGCCATTTGCCGTAATGGCGGCCGTCGGGCCTGAGGATTTTGTAGACCGTCCGATCGATTTCTTTCATTTTGCCGTTGGGCTGGACGGTGAGAATTTCTTCGGAGTACAGCAGGACGGCATCCGTCTTTTCATCATGCTCAGGGAGCGTGGCGTTGGCAACGGCATGCATCCAGGAAGGAGCATCGTTGCCGCGGATAGCCGGAGCGAGCAGGCAAGAACATCCGAGCAGCGAGAAGATCAGCGGCGCGAAACGAAACCGCCGAGAACGGAGTTTAGTTTGCATTGGCGGCAGCGGCTCCAGGCTCGAGCACAATCTGTTCGTCATCACAGGTCCGCACGATCTGAAAGAACGAACGCAAGGCCAGGTAGGTTTCCTTAGGTACCATGAACAAGTCGCTGCGGAGAGTGCGATGGATGCGAACGGAATTTTTGTCGCCAGCGACGTTGAGGGTGTAAAGAGCAGCTTTGGCATCCTTGTTTTCTGCCGCGGGAACGCTGGCTGTTTTCCAGCCAGCAGGCACCTCGATGGCAATGTCATCGTCCTTGGAATAGTAGTACCGGAAATAAACCGGGAGTGTGCGGTCGGAGTGTTCGAAGAGATGTTTTTCGGGGACGCTGAAAAGGCCGACCGGCAGAATGACCTTGCGCCCAGCAGTGGAACCCCAGCCGTCGATTTTCACGTCGTAATCCACGACGAATGGGGTGTCGGAGCCTTGCCATTCGGGTTGATTTTTAACTTCGATGTCCGCAGCCGCCGGAATATTCTCCTTCAGCTGATCTTCGAGAAGTTTTTTTCGGGCGGTATCATCCTCGTTGGCGCCCTCTGCGCGGATATAAAGGGACTGCAAGCCGGTATAGGTGACCGTGACTTTACCTTCCAGGGTCCCTTCAGGCGACAATTTCAAATCGGCTTTGCGGCGAATCTGGGAATCAGTGCTCGAAGAGAAGTCAGTGGTCACCCAAACGCCGCCGTCACGCGTGAGCTTGCGCCCGGGTACGCCCGATTCGAACCACGGGAGAATTCCAAAGGGAGCGTGAGCATTCCCAGGGTCAAAATAGCGTTCTTTACCATCGAGGACCACGAGGACGACGTTGGCGTTGAGTTCGGAGCTGTTCATCACGTTGGGCCGGAAGAAATATTCACCGCGGCTGGAAACAATGACGGGGTAAGCCTCGAAACCGGCGGCACGGGCCAAACCCAAAAAAAGCCAGTCAACATACCAGCCGTAGGCGTAGCCGTTTTTCCAGATGTCCTCGACATTCTTGTTGACAGCTAGTTCGCGTTTCGCCTCTTGCCCGGTTTTTCGCGGTTCATAGCTCAAGTTGCGAATCTGCTGGCAGCGGGTGTAAATCTTGCGGAGCTTGGTCTCCTGAGAATCTCCGGGAGAGATGATGGTGGACACGGCCTGTTCCATGGCCTTGCGCTTGTCGGAGTAAGATTCCACTTCGTCATATTTTTTCTTAGTGTAATTTTTCCAGAATTTGTCGGGATTATCTTCGAACCCGTCTTGGGAGTAGACGAAGTCGACGCGAAATTTCAACTCGTCCGCAGGAGGCATGAACTCTTCCTCCACAAATGCAGGAATGTCATGGACGGACATGCGGACCATGTGGTCGGGCGTACCCAAATCCTGCTTGGGGGGCTCGGCTCCGGTGGGAAGGCCGACGGGCCAGCTCCAGCGGAGGTACCACCTCTCGAATGGCTTGAGGGAAAAGTTCGCCTTCTTGGTGAAAAGCTCCCCGCTCAAGATCCAATGCGAATTGAAGATAAAATTGTCCTCCAAGTCGATGTTGTAGTGGTACTCGATGATGCTGCCGGGTTGCACGTCTGGCATTGTGAAGGCCTTGGCGAGGTACTTACGGGTTTTCGTCTTGTAAACCATTTTGTCGAAGGTCTTGCCATCAAAATTGATGATGGTGCCGTCGGAGTGGATGGTCCTGGCTTTCAAGTTGCTGATGGTGGTCCGTTCCCGCTGGTAGGGAATTTCGACGTTGGCGTATTTGCGCCCCTCTTCGTTAAAAACCTTGATGCGGACATAGTTGTATTCTGTGGCCGCGCGGGTGGCATCCTTGCGGTCGACCTGGCGGTAGAGGTAGATGGCGGGAGCGCCGGGGGCTTTGGGCTCACTGGTCATTTTGAGGTCGGCGGGGTCGATGGGCTGCCAGTCGTCGCCCGAGGTGGTGGGGAGGAAAGGCCTGAAGAGCAAAGCTGCGGCAACGAGAATCAGAAGGAAAGCGAGGCGGCGGAGTTTCACGCGAGGCTCCTGATGTTAGAGATGGGTGCCGGTAGATATGGAGTAGGACAATCCCGATCCAGAGCCAGGTAAACACAGGCTTGGAAATGGGAGACCCACAAAGTCCGTACGGACCGACCCTAATATCGAATGCAGGTGACAATACTGACCAGTAAGCAAGATGTCAAGAGAACCCGGGGTCTGGGTTGCCTGACCGGTGGAAGGCCAGGAGCAGAACACCATTCGGGGGAATGGTGCTCCTGGAGGGGCACGGAGAATTGTGCGCGGAGATTTTCGGAGGGGATCAAAGACGAAGGCGAAGAGCCTCCCTTCGCCTAGCTGAGGCGGGTGGGCGGATGGCTTGCGGGGTTGTCCGCTTGCCGGCTGGAAGCCGGCGATACGGGGCATTCGGGAGAATGGCGCTCACGGGGTGACGCAGCGAGGAAGCGCTTTGCGGCGGGGCCGGGGTGCGGCATAATCCGGGCGCACGGATTCAAACGAATGTTTCGGGAAGATTGGGAGGAAACGGTGAGCGACCGTCCATGGAGTTCCACGGCACCAGCGGGAGAGTTTCAGCCGTACGTGCCGGCTGAGCAGAGGCTGGCCGAATTTTCGTTGCGGGCGGTGCTGCTTGGCGGGCTATTCGGATTGCTTTTCGGCGCGGTGACGGTGTACGTGGGATTGCGCGCGGGGCTGACGGTATCGGCGTCGATTCCGATTTCGGTGCTGTCCATCAGCATTCTGCGGGCGTTCGGGCGATCGACCATTCTGGAAAACAACATTGTGCAGACGACGGGATCGGCGGGGGAATCGCTTGCGGCGGGGGTGATGTTCACTTTGCCGGCGCTGATTTTTCTTGGCTTCAGCTCCGACTTCACCTTCTGGCGGATTTTTCCTATCGCGCTTCTTGGCGGCTGGCTGGGCGTTCTCTTCATGGTTCCCATCCGGCGGCAGTTGATCGTGAAGGAGCACGGCAACCTGGTTTTCCCCGAGGGCACAGCCTGCGCCGACGTGCTGGTTGCCGGAGAGCGCGGCGGATCGTTTGCCGGGCGCGTGTTCTGGGGACTGGGACTGGGCGGCGTTTACACATTCCTGATGAACACGGTGCAGGCCTGGACGGGGCAACCGGAAGCACGCCCCAGTTGGTTTCCCGGCGCATCGTTCCGCGCTGCGATCACGTCGGAATATCTCGGCGTCGGCTACATCATCGGGCCGCGGGTGGCGGGAATTTTGTTCGCGGGAGGAATCGTGTCGTGGCTGGTGATGATGCCTGCCATCAAGTTTTATGGGCAACTGGCCGGCAACACGCCGATCTACCCGTCGACGATTCCGATTCCGCTGATGTCGCCGGACCAGATATGGAGCAGCTACATACGGCCGATGGGCGCAGGCGCGGTTGCCGCTTCGGGGCTGATTACCCTGCTGCGGACGATGCCGACGATCATCTCTGCTCTTAGCGCCGGCCTGAAAGATGTTCGCGCCGAAGGGAACCGGGAATCCAACTCGTCCAGCGCCTCGGGCCGCATTGACTACGAGGTTCCCATGCGGTGGGTGATCGGCGGATCGATCGTCATTGTTGCCATGATCTGGGCGGTGCTGACGTTCTTCCCTATCCAGGGAGCGCAAACACAGTGGTACCAAAACGCGTTTGCGGCCGTGTTCGTGGTGGTCTTTGGATTCCTGTTTGTAACCGTGGCGGGGCGGATCAGCGGGCTGCTGGGCAATTCTTCGAATCCGATCAGCGGCATGAGCATCGCAACGCTGATGGCGACGTGCGCCATTTTCCTGCTCGCCGGATGGACCAGTCCGAGATACGCGGTCCTCGCGCTGATGATTGGAGGGGCTGTGTGCATCGCGGCGGCGATTGCCGGCGCGACTTCGCAAGACTTGAAGACTGGTTATCTGGTGGGAGCAACTCCCTTCTGGCAGCAGATGGGGCTTCTGGTTGGCGTCACCGTTTCGACTGTGGCGATCGGCGCCACGCTAAATCTGATGAACAAGGGGCTGACGAAGTACATCCCGACGGCGATTCCCGTGAACATTCAAGCTTTGCCGAGCGGGGTGAAGATCGAACGCGATACGTTTGTTTATCAAAACAAGAGCTACGTGCTGGTGAATTCGCTGGGTTCGCATGAAATTCCGGACGGGGAATATCTCTACGACGGGGGCAGCAAGCAAATCGAGTTTCAGTGGGCGCAAGGCATTGGCAGCGACAAAGCGCCGGCACCGCAAGCGCGGCTGATGGCCACGGTCATCAACGGAATACTCAATCAGCGTTTGCCGTGGCGGCTGGTGCTGATGGGTGTGGCGCTGGTGATTGCGGTGGAGATACTTGGGGTGCGCTCGCTGGCGTTCGCCACCGGATCGTATCTTTCCATCGCCACAACCGGCGCGATGTTTGCGGGCGGGCTGATCCGCTGGCTGGTGGAAGTCACGACCAAGAAAAAAGATGAAAGCGAAGCCAGCCCCGGCGCGCTCTTCTCTTCCGGTTTGATCGCGGCGGGAGGCGTATTCGGCCTGCTGGCCATCGTCTTGCGAGTGGTTGCCGACGCGGCAAAACCAGACAGTTTTCTGGCCCGGCTGCCGGATTGGCTGGCCCTTGGGCCAAAGCACTGGGCTTCGCTGGCGTTCAACGAAAAACTGGCCATGCCGACGCAGGCGCAATCGCTGCTCGGCGTGTTCATGTTCGGACTGCTGGCAGCGTCGCTGTTTTATTTCGCGAGGAAGAAGCTGGACTGAGCGGCAATTGGCAAGGAATAAGAATTAAGAGAGAGAAAAGATTTAACACCCCGACAGGGTCGGGGCGGGCGCCGGGCACAGAGAAGGAGAACAGAGAGCACAGAGAAAAGACGTCCGGCTCTTATCCTTTTGACTGGGTGGCTGGGGCCGCCGTACACTGCAATTATGAGCTCAACCTTCGCGCCGCGGGTGGGATTTGATTGGCGCGGATTTATTACGCCTGCGGTAAAACTCCTGGTATTGATTTGCGCGGGCGTATTTCTCGTTCAGACATTCGCCGATCTGATCTGGGGAATTCCGGCGCGGATCTGGATCAATTATCACTTCGGTCTCGTACCGCTTGGCCCGATACCCGGCCTGCGGGTGTGGCAGCCGGTCACCTACATTTTCCTTCACGGGGGGCTGTGGCATCTGCTGATCAACATGCTGATGCTGTGGATGTTCGGGCGGGAACTGGAATTGGTGTGGGGAAAAAAGAGGTTCCTCAATTATTTTTATATCTGCGGAGTGGGCGCGGGAATCCTGACGATCTTGGTGAAAATAATGCCGCTGCTGTGGGGGCACCGGCCGGCGGACACGCCAACAATAGGCGCCTCCGGAGCGATATTCGGAATTCTGATTGCTAACGCGATTCTGTTTCCCGACCGGCGTATCTGGCTTTTTCCACTGCCGCTGACAATTCCAATGCGGCCGTTTGTAGCGGTTATGGGTGCAATTGAATTCTTTGGGACAATAGGGTCGGGCGGTGATGGCGTCAGCCACTTATGCCATCTAGGCGGGATGCTGATCGGATGGATTTATTTGCGGCGCGGGTCGTTTTTGTATCGCGTGCGGAATGAGATGGCGGACTGGAAGTACCAGCGGAACCGGAAGAGATTTCAGGTGTACATGAAGAAGACGAAAGATGAGCCGCCTTCGCGGCCGGATAGCTGGGTGAATTAGACTTCTGCTCTTGCGTTGGAAATCATTTTCCCCATTTGAGTGTTGAAAGCGGCGTGGCGTCGCGACGTGTCATGGCTGAGCGAAAGGCGCCCGCCGCGGACGGCGGCCGCTACAAAGGCAAGAGTGACCCAAGAGGGCGGGGCGAGCCCCGCCCCTACAAAGGCAAAGAAAACCCAAGGGCCCCCAAGACGATTCATCAACTAACTTCTACAGGCCGCCGATAACGTGAAACTTCATGAAGTTGGTGGTGCCGCGGATGCCCATTGGTGTGCCCGCGACGATGCCGATGACGTCGCCTTTTTTGACGAGGCGCTCTTCGAGAAGGCGCTTTTCCGCGAGGTCGGCGAGGCCGTCGATTTTTTTGATGTCGGAGATGTGGCGCGAAGTGACACCCCAGTAAAGGGACATGCGGCGGCGGGTGGCCGCTTCGGGAGAAAACGCGACGATGGGAACGAGCGGGCGATAACGGGACACGAGGCGCGCGGTGAACCCGCTGTGGGTGAAAACCGCGATGAGCTTCATGTGCAATTCGCTGGAAGCGTGGCAAACAAGTTCGGCGACGGTTTCGGCGACCTTGAGCTGTTCCTGCGCGGTGGTGGGGCGCGGATATTCCTGAATGCTGGCTTCGGCTTCCTCAATGATGCGGGCCATCATGGAAACGGCTTCGATGGGATATTTTCCGGAAGCGGTTTCGGCGGAGAGCATGACGGCGTCGGAACCGTCGAAGATCGCATTGGCCACGTCGGAGGCTTCGGCACGCGTGGGGCGGGGATTCTGGGTCATGGATTCGAGCATCTGGGTGGCGGTGATGACCGGACGGCGGAATTCGCGGGCGCGTGCGATGATGTTTTTCTGAACGACGGGAACGGTTTCGGGATTCATTTCAACGCCGAGGTCGCCGCGCGCGACCATCACGCCATCCGAGACGCGCAAAATACCTTCCAGATTTTCAATGGCTTCGGGCTTTTCAAGCTTGGAGATGACCGGCGTATCCTTTTTGGCGCGGCGGATGAGGGCTTTGGCGAGAAGCACGTCTTCAGGGCGGCGGACGAAGCTGGCGGCGATGAAGTCCACATTGTGGGCCAATGCGAAGCGCAGATCTTCGCGGTCTTTGGGCGTCAGTGCTGGAACGCGCAGCTTCACGCCGGGGAGATTGATGCCCTTGTGCTCGCCGAGCGCTCCGCCATTGACGACGCGGCAGATGACTTCCTGGCCGCGGGTTTTTTCGACGCGGAGTTCGATGAGGCCGTCGGAGAGAAGGATGCGGTCGCCGGCCTTCACTTCGCGGGGCAGCGGGCGAAAGGTGGTGTTCACGCGCGTGGAATCGCCGAGGATTTTTGCAGTGGTGATGATGAACTGCTGGCCGGAGCGCAGGTTGACGGTGCCGCCGCCGGCAAGGGCGCCGGTGCGGATTTTCGGGCCCTGGAGGTCGGCGAGAATCCCGACGGTCTTGCCAAGTTCGGCGGCCGCGGCATGCACCATGGCAATCGACTGCGCATGGGTTTCATGGGTGCCGTGGGAAAAATTGAGGCGCGCTACGTCCATGCCAGCCTCGAGCAGACGGCGGATCATGCGCGGCGAATTGGTGGCCGGGCCGAGAGTGCAGACAATCTTGGAGTGACGCGAGCTCATCGCTGAGTAGGTTCCAATTGTAGAACAGCCGGGTGGTTACCTGCTGACGGAAAACTCCGCTACGATGCGAACCATCAGGTCCACGCCCTTGGGGAACGAGGCGAGCGGCAGGCGCTCTTCGTCGCCGTGGACACGGGCGTCATCGGTTTCGTTGACCGGGAACGGGCGAAGGCCATAGGCCTGGACATTGTGCAGACGAAGCTGCGCGGAATCCGTGGCGCCGGTGGACATGAACGGGATTACCGGCACGCCGCCAAATTCCTGGGCGCAGACCCTGGTGATCAAACTGAAAAAATTGTTTTCGAGGGAAGAGTTGGGTGCCGCGAGCCCGCCTTCGGGGGCGATCTCGAAATGGACCTGCGGATCGTTGACGAGTTTTTTCAACTCGTTGACGAGGACGTCGATGGTGTCACCCGGGAGGAGACGGATGTTGAGAACGGCGTGGGCCTCCGAAGGAATCACGTTGCCGCGAAAACCGGCTTGCAGGATGGTGGGGGCGATGGTGTCTCGCATCATGGAATTCCACATCGGATTGGCTTCGGCAAGGAAACGCTGGGCATGTTCGCCGCGATCAGGGGTGTCGATAACGCGCATCCACTTGCTGGTCTCTTCGTCTTCGAGAGGCGCGAGGGCCTCGAAATAGCGGCGAACGACGGAAGTGAGATGCTCAGGCGTGTTGTAGTTGCCGATTTTATCGACGGCTGCGGCGAGATGGACGACGGGATTGTCCCTGGTCGGCGTGGACGCGTGACCGCCCTTGCCGGTGACGGTGAGAGTGACGTTGACGGAAACTTTTTCGCTGACCTGGACGGCGACGTATTGCATCTTGCCGTCTTTGCCAAGGACAGCTTTGCCGCCTTCGTTCAAGGCATAGCCTGCGGCGATTTTGTCCCAATACTTGGCGATGATCATCTTTATGCTGGCGTCGCCGAATTGCTCCTCGTCGGCCGTGCCGAGAAAAATGACGTCGCGATTGAGGTGGACGCCGCCGCGCTTGAGGGCGATGAAGGCGGCGAGATTCGCGGCGAGCATGCTTTTGTCGTCGAGGGAGCCGCGACCCCAGAGGTAGCCGTCCTTGATGACGCCACCGAACGGATCGACGGACCACTTGCTGCGATCCACGCCGACAACATCCATATGGGCGACGAGGAGGAGCGCTTTTGAGGGATCGGCTACGGCGCTGCTGCGCAGGCGGGCGACGACGGCGCTGCGGCCGGGGGCGAGATCGAGGAGTTCGGCGGTGATGCCTTCCTTGGCGAGGATACCGGCGATATATTTTGCTGCGAGCTGCTCGTTGCCCGGCGGATTGGTGGTGTTGATTTTAACGAGTTCGACGAGCCAGCCCTGCGCTTCACGAGCGAGGGCGGAGGTGTCTCCTACAAGAGGAGGGGTTTGTGGAATGCCCAGGGCAAGAGGCTTCTGCGAGACTTGTGCGTTCAAATTACAGGTAAAGAATCCGGACAGAAATAACAGGCTTAGAATTGAAAAAGAAATGTGCCTGCGCAGCACGTAAACACCCCCCAGTTGTGAATGCGTTTTGCCATAAGTAAATTCCATACTAACATGCAGTGTCAGAAGGACTGGAATCCGGTGATGGCGGGCGTTACATATTTCACACGGGATACGTCCAACCAGCAGACGACGCGGAGCGGAAAATCGGCATCTAAGCGAGTGCCGGGGAACTTAGGGGAAAACGGATGAAAGCCTTCTATTTGCAGGCGATGTTGCGCGGAGTGGTTCTGGCCGGAGCGCTGGCTGGCGGAGGCGCAGCGATTTGGGCGCAGGCTCCCGCGGGACCGCAACCGACCTCGCCCGCGCAGGAGAATCCGGCGCCCGCGCAAAAACCGGCCGCGCCACAACAACAGAAACCGCAGGAAGCAGGAGTGACGGTTTCGGTGGAAGTGCCGGTGGTGACGCTGGACGTGGTGGCGGCGACGCAGAATGGCGACATCATCCCGGGACTGAAGAAAGAGAATTTCCGGGTGCTGGAGGACGGGCAGGCACAAACCATCACGAGCTTTGGGCCGACGGATGCGCCGATTACGATGGTGGTGCTGATGGAATTCAGCGCGCGGTTTTATGGCTGGTTCGGTTATCAAGCGAAGTATTGGGCGAGCGCGCTTTTTCCCAACCTGAATCAGAAGGATTGGGTGGCGCTGGTGACGTTTGATATGAAGCCGCGGACGGAAGTGGACTTCACGCAGAACAAGCAAGAGGTGGAGACCGCGATTTATCATTTGTATTATCCGGGATTCAGCGAATCGAACCTGTTCGATGCGCTGCTGGATACGAACGAGCGATTGAAAGACGTGAAGGGAAAGAAATCGATTCTGGTGCTGGCCTCCGGAGTGGACACGTTTTCGAGACACACTCTGGATCAGACGATGAAGCAGCTTCGCGGGACGGACACCACGATTTTTGTGGTGGGGCTGGACAAGCCGTTGAGCAACTACCTGGAAATGCATAGGGGCCTCGGCACGATGACCCGGATGGATTTTCTGCAGGCGGAAAATCAGTTGAAGACATTTGCGCAGATGACCGGGGGATTTGCCTGGTTCCCGCAATTTGATGGGGAGCTTCCCGGGATTATGAGGGAAGTGGCGGCGTTTTTGAGGCACCAGTACAGCATTTCGTACACTCCTTCGAATCAGAACCAGGATGGGAAGTTCCGGAAGATTAAGGTGGAACTGGTGGCGCCGGACGGCGGGCCGCTGGTGGTTACAGATCAAAAGGGAAAGAAGCAGAAGATTGTGGTGTATACGCGAGAAGGCTATCAGTCGGTGAAGGGCGGGGTTGGAGATTGAACGTTGCCCTCCTTTCTATCTGCAATTTATCCGTCATTTAAAATCACAAATAATTTGTCTTCCTGAGGGCCGCGCCGTTTGCGGCCCGAAGGACCTCAACTTTTACATTGTGCAAGGTTCAAACGTTGAGGTCCTTCGGCTATCTCCGGTAAACACCACCGGAGTCCCAACACCGGACCTTATCGGATAGCCTCAGGATGGCAGCGTCTCGGGTTGCATCGTGTTGGAAGTGATTAGTAGCCGCGGTGGAGATCGACTTGATTGAAGAGATTGCGGCCTTCGAACCAGCGTTCCAGTAAATCCAGAAGCAAAGTGGTTTGGCGCGGCCAGAGGCGGTCGCTGATGGCGCTGGTGTGCGGGGTGATAAGCAGGTTGGGGGCTTTCCAGAGCGGGTCGGCGGCGGGGAGAGGTTCGGGGTCAGTGACGTCGAGGGCGGCGCCGGCGATTTTTTTGTGTTGAAGAGCGGCGAGCAGCGCGGATTGATCGAGCAAGGAGCCGCGCGCGACATTGATGAGGCTGGCGGTGGGTTTCATGCGGGCGAGCTCGGGTGCGCCGATGAGGTGCATGGTCTCGCGGGTTTCGGGGGCGCTGACGACCACGAAGTCAGCGTGCGGCAGGACTTCGTGAAGCTGGGCAATCGGGAGGATTTTTTCGGCGAGCGACGCATCGCCTTTGCCGGAGCGCGAGACGCCCCAGACGCGCATGTCGAAGGCTTTGGCGCGGCGAGCGAGTTCGTGACCGATGGAGCCGTAACCCACGACGAGAAGCACCTGGCCGTTTAATTCGGTAAGGTGTTGCGGCTGGTCCCAGAGCTCCTGTTGCGCCCACTTTGATTGATCCTGATGGCGAACGGAATCCGGAAAATTGCGGGCGAGCGCGATGAGCAGGCCCAGGGTGTGCTCGGCCATCGGCACGGAAAAGATGCCGCTGGGATTGGTGACGAGGATGCCGGAATCGCGTAGCTCCGGGTACATGAGTTGTGCCACGCCGGCCGCGGTGGAATGGATCCATTTTAATTTTTTGGCGTCGGCGAGTTGGTTAGCTCGTAGTGAGTAGCCGACGAAGATATCCGTGTCGGGAAGTTCCTGCGGAAGGCGGTCGTAGTCCGGAAGATGCACGACGCGCATGGCGGGCCAGCGCTTGCGAATTGCGTCGGCGAGGGAAACGGGCGGACGCCATTCGGTGAAGGGGTGCCAGACGCAGATGGTGAGCTTGGTGTTTTCTGGAGCGGTGCGCGTCATTTAGGTTTTCGGTTTAAGGCGGAGGTCGCGGCCGGTCATGTCGGGGGGCGCGGGTTCGCCGAGGATGCCGAGCATGGTGGGGGCGATGTCGCGCAAGGCGCCGCCGGGGGCGAGTTGGAGGGCGTCGTTTTCGGTGACGCAGATGAAGGGGACGGGATTGGTGGTGTGGTAAGTGTGCGGGCCGCCGGTGGTGGGATCGATCATGGTTTCGGCGTTGCCGTGATCGGCGGTGATGATCCAGGCGCCGCCGCGTGGCTTAAGGGCTTGATAGATGCGGCCGAGGCCCGCGTCCACGGCTTCGACGGCTTTGATGGCGGCTTCGAGTTTGCCGGAGTGGCCGACCATGTCGGCGTTGGCGTAATTCATGATGATTGCGTCGAATTCGCCTTTTTCGATGGCTTTCACGACCGTGTCGGTAATTCCTTCGGCGGACATTTCGGGCTTCAGGTCGTACGTTGCCACTTTTGGCGAGGGCACGAGGATGCGCTCTTCGCCGGTGAAAGGCTTTTCGACGCCGCCGTTGAAGAAATAAGTGACGTGCGCGTATTTTTCAGTTTCGGCGCAGCGGAGATTTTTGTACTGCAGCTCCTGGAAGACCTGTGCGAGGATTTGCTCGAGTTTTTCGGGGGTTATGACGCACTTGAGCCACGGCCAGTTTTTGTCGTACTTGGTCATGCCGACGAAGAAAAGATTTTTAGGACGTTTGGGGTCGGCGAATTTGTCGAAGTCGGGGGCTTCGAGGGCGTAGGTGATCTGGCGGGCGCGGTCGGCGCGGAAATTGTAGAAGATGACCGCGTCGTCATCGCGAATCAGGCCCACGGGGGCGGCGGGGCCGGCGCCGCGGGTGATTACGATGGGCTTGACGAATTCATCGGTGACGTCCTGTTCGTAGCTCTGTTGCAGCGCGGCGACGGGATCGTTGGATTTGGTTTCCGCTTCGCCGTGGACGAGGGCGCGGTAGGCGAGTTCGATGCGCTCCCAACGGTTGTCGCGGTCCATCGCGTAGTAGCGGCCGACGAGCGTGGCGATTTCGCCGACGCCCAGTTCGCGCATTTTCTGCTCGAGCTGGCGGACGTAGTCGCGGCCGCTGTTGGGTGGCGTGTCGCGGCCGTCCATGAAACAGTGGACGAAGACCTTTTCGACTTTCCACTGCTTGGCCATTTCAAGAAGAGCGAAAAGGTGGTTGATGTGCGAATGCACGCCGCCGTCGCTGAGGAGGCCGATGAAATGCAACTGGCGCTGGCGGCCGCGCTCCATGGCTTGCTGGAAGAGCGGAACCTGGTCGAGCTGCTTGTTGGCGATGAGGAGATCGATACGGGTGATGTCCATGTGTACGACGCGGCCGGCGCCGATGTTTAGGTGGCCGACTTCGCTGTTGCCCATCTGGCCTTCGGGCAGGCCGACAGAGGGGCCGGAGGTTTGGATCAGCGTGTTGGGAAATTTGCGAAGCAGTTCGTCGTAAGTGGGTTTGCGCGCGAGGGCGACGGCGTTGCCTTTGGTTTCGGCGCGGTGGCCCCAGCCATCGAGGACGGTGAGTACGAGAGGTTTCGGTCGTTTTGCCATGAGAGATTTATTGTTCCTCGTCGAATTTAGGCGCCCGCCTCAGAAGGCGGCCGCTACAAAGGCGTTTCTCTCGAATCGTGGGCGAGGACACGCAAAATTATCTCGCGGCGAATTCGCGGAGGGCGGCGAGGAGGCGGTCGACTTCTTCGGCGGTGTTGTAGTGGACCAAGCCGATGCGGAGCATGCCGCCTTGCGATTCGACGCCGAGGCGTTCGCTGAGATTCAGGGCGTAGTAATTGCCATCCCACGTGAAGATGCCGCGCTCGCCGAGGAAGGTGGCGATGGCGGTGGGATTGTGGTTGCCGATGCGCAAGGAAAGTGTGGAGCAGCGTTCGGCGGAGCGCTGCGGATCGGTGATGCCGTAAACGCGGGCGCCGGGGATGTTTTTCAAGCCGTCGATGAGGCGCCAGATGATTCCGGTTTCATGGGCGACGGTGGAGTGATAGGCCGCGGCGAGGGCTTCGCGGCGCGTTTTAGCGCTGGCGTCGCAGCGGCGGCCGAGTTCTGCGAGATATTCGACGGCAGCGCCGATGCCGGCGATCAATTCGTGAATCTGCGTGCCGCTTTCCCAGCGATCAGGAATCTGGTCGGTGCACGGCCGTACTTTGTAGGGACGGAACGACTGCAGGTGCTGGCGCTTGCCATAGAGCGCGCCCATGTGCGGGCCGAAAAATTTGTAGGGCGAGCAGACGAGGAAATCGCAGTCGAGCGCCTTGACGTCGATCAAGCCATGCGGAGCGTAGTGGACGGCGTCGATGTAGATCATCGCTCCCGCGGCGTGGGCGAGGCGGGTGATTTCGGCGACGGGGTTGATGGTGCCGACGGAATTGGAGGCGTAGCCCACGGCGACGAGGCGTGTCTTCTCGTTGAGTTTGCTCTTCAGATCGTCGAGGTCGAGCGTGCAATCGGCTTCGCGAATGTCCACCTGTCGAATGATCACGCCTTTTTCCTCGAGGGCCTTCCAGGGGGAATAGTTGGCGTCATGATCGAGCGTAGTGAGCAGGATTTCGTCACCGGGCCTCAGTTCGCGGGCGATGGCGCGGGAGATCGCATAGGTGACGGTGGTCATGTTCTGGCCGAAGACCACCTCGTCTTTATCGCAGTGAAAGAGGTCGGCCATGGCGGCGCGCGCGTGGGCGATGATTTCCTCGGTGCGGCGGCTGGTGAGAAAGGCGCCGCCGGTGTTGGCGTTGGCGGTGAGGAAGTAACTTTGGATCGCGTGCATCACTTGCGTGGGCACCTGGGTGCCGGCGGGGCCATCGAGAAATACGGCGGTGTTGCCGTTCACTTGCGTTTTCAGCGAGGGAAACTGGGAGCGGACCCAGGGAATATCCAAAGCAGGTGTGGCGCGCACGTTCAAACCGGGTGTGGTCATAGCTCTTTTCTCGGGCGTAAATAAAATTACGATAATTCGAGTATTAGTTTCTCACACTGGCGGGGGCCGATGCACTGCGAAGCTGGCACTTCTGATTGTGCTTCCGACTGCCTCTCACTCTGGGTATCGGGACCCAATGGCGCAGGCTCTCAGCACTTGTTTGATTGCATCCAACCCTGCCTTTACTTCATCGAATCATCGAATATCAGGTCTGACTTCGAGTGTTGCGACGGAAACCAACTCGAGTCAGAAAGGTAGCTTGTATGAGCGAAAGCACAGAGGTAAAGACAGAGAATAATGCAGAGAAAGAGGTACTGACTCGCAGGGGATTCATCGGCGTAGGATCGGCGGCGCTTGCGGCGGCCGGCATTCTGACGGCGAGCGGAGCAAGCGGGCAAGAGCAGGGGAATCAGAAACAGGACAGAAGCAAGAGCGACCCGGGCCCGAAGAATACGCCGCTGGACGCGGCGAATGCAGATTCCCAGTGGCCACCCGCTACCGATTCCAAGAGCCTGGTGCAAACGTTCAAATATCCGTTCTCGTTTGCGAACAAGCGGACATACGAAGGCGGATGGTCGCGCGAGGTGACCGTTCGGGAATTAGCCGTCTCGAAAACCCTGGCAGGCGTAAACATGAGACTCACAGCCGGGGGCGTTCGTGAACTGCACTGGCACACGGCGGACGAATGGGCGTTTGTGCTCTACGGGACCGCGCGGATCACGGCCATTGATAAAGACGGCAAGAGTTTTGTCGCTGATGTGAAGAAAAACGACCTGTGGTATTTCCCCAGCGGGATTCCACATTCGATTCAAGGCCTGGATCCGGACGGCACGGAATTCATGCTGGTATTCGACGATGGAAATTTTTCGGAATCAGAGACAGTTTTGCTGAGCGACTCCATGGCGCACCTGCCGCGCGAGGTGCTGGCAAAGAACTTCGGGGTGGCCGAACCTGCTTTCAAAAATCTCCCAAAGCAAGAGCTGTTTATTTTCCAGACTGCTGTTCCCGGAGCGCTGGATGCGGACCAGAAAGCGGCCGCAGGAGGATTGGGGAAGTCATCGAGCGATTTCGCTTTTCGCACGATGGAAATGCCGCCGACGAAGCGCACGAAAGGCGGAGAGGTACGCATCGTTGATTCGAGCACGTTCAAGGTCTCGACTAACGTTGCGATGGCAATGGTCACGGTTCACCCAGGAGGGCTGCGGGAACTGCACTGGCATCCCAACGCCGACGAATGGCAGTACTACATTGCGGGCAAGGGGAGAATGACCGTGGTGGCGACAGGGAACAAGGCTCGCACCATGGACTTTCAGGAGGGAGACGTCGGGTACGTGGAAAAAACCCTGTTGCATTACATCGAGAACACAGGGGATACGGACCTGATCTTCCTGGAGATGTTCAAGAGCAGCTACTATCAGGACCTTTCGCTCTCCGAATGGCTGACGCACACGCCGCCGGAACTCGTGATGGCGCACCTGAATGTCGATAAAGCAACAGTGGATGCGATGCCGAAAGATAAAGCGGTGATCGTGCCAGAGTAGGTTTTCATTCCCCAAAACTCCTGGCCGGGCGGCACAATTTTTCGCGCCGCCCGGATTTTTCGATTTTCTCAAGATTCAAATCACGCTTCCCTTCCCCATCGGATTCTTTCGCCACGCTGCCAGGCTGTTCGAGCCGCGTGGTACCATCGAATCAGTTGTAATCCACTCATGCCGCGATGGCGCCGGCTATCAACTCCGCGCATGGCGCCGGCTATCAACTCCGCGCCGTGTTTCATTCCGAGGTCTTCCATGCCTGATTTGTTTGCCGTGAGCGACCGCACGCGGGTTGTGCGCGAAGCCAATCGCGCCGTGTACGATCGCGAGGCGATTTATAAAATTCTGGACGAGGGATTCGTTTGCCACGTCGGCTTTTCGGCGGAGGGCCAACCGTTTGTGATTCCCACGATGTTCGCTCGCGTGGGCGATGCGATTTATTTTCACGGCTCGGCGGCCAGCCGTATGTTGCGCGGTGCCGCCGGTGGTTTGCCAGTGTGCGTCACCGTGACACTGACGGATGGGCTGGTGCTGGCGAGGTCGGTGTTCAACCATTCGATGAATTACCGATCGGTGGTGGCATTGGGCACGGCGACGTTGATCGGCGATCCCACGGAAAAATTGACGGCCTTGAGGGCGTTCACAGAGAAGCTGATTCCCGGGCGGTGGGAAGATGCGCGGCAGCCGAACGAGCAGGAATTGAAAGCGACGAGCATTCTGAAATTGCAGCTGACGGAAGTTTCCGCGAAGGTGCGGACCGGCGGAGTGGAAGATGACGCGCCGGATTATGCGCTTTCCGTGTGGGCGGGCATCATCCCGTTGCGGTTGGTGGCGGATGCGGCCATTCGCGATGAACGCTGCGACGCTTCGATTCCCACGCCGCCGTATGCGGCGCATTTTCGCAGGTGAGCCATGAGCGAATTTACTTCGACATTCAAACCGGCACCGATAAAACCTGTTGTGGCGTTTGCGGCGTTCGAAGCGCTGGATATTCGCGTCGGCACGATCCAGAAAGTGGAAGAGGTGGCGCGCTCAGAGAAGCTGATGAAGCTGACAGTCGGCTTCGGCGATCACACGCGAACGATTCTGGCTGGGATGAAGAAGGAACGGGAAAATCCGCGGGAGATCGAGGGCAGGCAGGCGTTGTTTGTGGTGAATCTGGAGCCGCGGAAGATGGCGGGAGAGATTTCGGAGGGGATGCTTTTCGATATTGGGTACGCGGACGGCGTTACGCCGGTGTTGGCGATGCCGGAGAAGCCGGTGCCGGATGGGACGCGGGCGGGGTGACGGGTTGGATGTTGCGGTTATTTGGAGTGCGGCGGCTCTGCCGCCGCTTTCGAGGATTAGCGTTTAGCCGCAAAGTTGAATTGGGAGATTTTGTTTAGGCCGTAAAAGCGGGAGCTGGGCTCCCGCACTCCAAAGCGGCCGGAGCCGCTCAGGATTTGGCGGCGCGGAGGAAATCGGCCAGGAGGCCGTAGCCGGTGGCTTCGATACCGGGATTGTGCTCGACGAGAGAAATGCTCATCACATCCAGGTCGAAGCGAATGGCGGAGCTGGTGCCTTCGAGGCTGGCCATGGGATCGGACATGAGCAGGAGTTCCGGGCCGACGCGGCACTCGGCGCCATCGCCGCGGCGCTCGGCGCGGCAGATGAGTTTGTAGCGCATCCCGGCGGCCCGCACCGAGCGAATTTTTTCTTCGCTGAGCTCGCGGATGCCGGTGCGCTGAACCTGCTCAATGCGCAGCGGCACGCCCATCAGCACGTTGACGATCGCGGCGACTTTTACCGTTGCGTCCCAGCCATCGAGATCGTGCGTCGGATCGGTCTCGGCGATGCCGATGGCCTGGGCGCGCTTAACGGCTTCGTCGAGCGAGCGACCCTTTTCCATTTCGGTGAGGACTACGTTGGTGGTGGAATTCAGAACGCCGGCGAAACCGCGCAATTCCGTCGCCGGGAGCCCGAGCGGAAAGAGCGAGAAGATGGGCGCTCCATCCATGACCGTGGATTCGAACAGAAATTGCTTGCCCTTGGCTTTGGCAAGCGCCGCGATGCGGAGGTAATCGTGGACGAGCGGCCCTTTGTTGGCGCTGATGGCGTGAGCGCCCGCTTCAAGCGCGGCGACGAGATGATCGATGGCGGGCTGACCAGAATGCGTGTTGAGCGAGCTGGCCTCGAAGAGCACGTCGGCTTTGGAGCGTTCGAGCCATTCGCGGACGTTACGGGGCGGATTCGCGGGTTGCGGAAAATGGCTGCTGAGGGCGGCAATCGGATTGAGTCCTTCGGGATCGGCGATCCAGCCGAAGCGGCGCGTGGCGATGCCAGTGAGGCGCCAGCGAACGTCGTATTTACGGCGCAGTTCGCTTTCCTTGGAGATGAGCAGGCGCAGCAGGGCGCGCCCCACGTGCCCGAAGCCGACGATGGCGAGGTTGTAGGAAGGAATGAGAGGTCTCCTTGAGAGCGAATCGCGGGGAAATTATAGCGGATTTTTGAACGGCCTTTTTTGGAGTGCGGCGGCTCTGCCGCCGGTTTTGAGGATGAAAGTATCTCAGTAATTAATTTAGGAGGTTGTGTTTACTCCGTAAAAGCGGGAGCAGAGCTCCCGCACTCCAAAAACAGATTAGTGGAGCGCGGACAGTTTTGCAGCGGCTTCGTTGATGAGCGCGACTTCCTGCTGCAGCGTTTTCGCGGCGATGCCGACTTGCTCTTCGGATTCTTTCCAGCGCTTGAGTTCCAGGGCTTCGCGGACGCCGGGAATGGTTTTTGCTTCGTAGCCCGTGTATTGGCCGGGCGCGTAGATTTCGTGCTTGAACCAGGGACGTCCCGGGAGGCCTTCGGGATTCGTCAGGCGGCGCTCGCTATCCATCAGCAAATGGTTGAGCTCTTGCACCGAGGCGGAGGCTTTTGCCAGGTCGGCGCGCGCACAGGCTTCGTCATAGGCCTTCTTGTAAGCCTCGGCGGCCTTCGCAAGCTCGGTGATGACGTTGTCGAGAGGAGCGAAATTGATGAACGGGGCGACTTCTTCGCGTTTGGGCGCGACCGTTGGATGCCTGGGATCGTTGGTGGCCTGAAAGACGCCTTCTTCAATTTCCTTGTTGCGCTCGCGAATCTCGTCTTGTTTTTGCTGCAGGAGCGTTTTGAGTTCTTTCACGTAGGTCTGCATGGTGTCCGCGAAATCAGTGAACTCGAAAGGCAGAATATCGGCGTCGGCGAGACGGATGACGGCGGTCGCGGAGGTTTGAGCGAGAGCGCGGCCGTAGACGAATTCCGTATCGCTGAAGTGGGTGAACCAGTAGAAATCATCGTAGATGGAATGGTAGATGCCGCCGCCGTCTTCTCCACCGTAGCCGATGTTGAGGGACGCGATGCCGTCGTGCTGAACAAACGCGCCGTAGTCGGAGCCAGAGCCGAGCGCACCGATGCGGAGATCGGCGCGGTTGCGTGCTTCCGCGCGGTCCTCGGCGCTGGAGGCGGAGGCGATGGTCTGAAGTTGCGCGCGCTTCCAGACGGAAAGTTTTGTTTCCGGGTCCTGAACGTCGCGGGTGACATCGTTGATGAATTTCTCGAGTGTGTGGGAACCCTCGGCGTCGAAATAGCCGCGGCCGTTGGTGTCGGAATTGATGTAAACAACCGCGTGCTTCATCAGCTCGTCGCCGTGGTCTTCCACCCATTCGGTGGAGCCGATGAGGCCGGGCTCTTCGCCATCCCACGCGCAATAGATGATGGTGCGCTTGGGCTTCCAGCCGGTTTTCAAAAGTTCGCCGAAGGCACGAGCTTCTTCAAGTTCCGCAACCAGGCCGGAGATTGGGTCTTCGGCGCCGTTGACCCAGGCGTCGTGATGGTTGCCGCGAATGACCCATTGGTCGGGATTCGTGCTGCCGGGAATTCGGGCGATGACGTCATTGATGGTCTTGAGATCCCAATTGGATCTCATTTTCAGGTGGACTTTGAGCGTGCTGGGGCCGGCGTGATAAGTGAGTGGAAGATTGCCGCGCCACTCGGCGGGCACTACTGGGCCGATGAGTGCGGCGAGCAGGGGTTGCGCGTCGCCATAAGAAATGGGCAGCACGGGAATCTTGGTGATGACGGGAGAATCTTCGATCTTCAGGCGCTTGGCGTCTTTTTTCGCGGCTACGCCGGGAGTAAGCGGGTCGCCGGGATAAATGGGATCGTCGGCCACGCTGCCGCGCTGCACGCCGTCGCTTGGACGGAAGCCGCCCTTGGGAAAAGCTTCGCCTGGAGAATAGCCGTCGCCTTCGGGATCGGAATAGATGATGCAGCCGACGGCGCCGTGTTCCGCGGCAACCTTGGGCTTGACGCCGCGCCAGGAGTGGCCGTAGCGGGCGATGGCGATCGCGCCTTTGACGGAAACGCCGAGGCGTTCGAGGCGCTCGTAATCCTCGGGGATGCCGTAATTGACGTAGACGAGCGGCGCGACGACGTCGCCATCTTTGGAGAAAGCGTTGTAGGTGGGCAACTGCTCGGATTTCTGGCCGGAGGTGGGATCAATAGCGAGGGTGGGCTCCTCGAGTTTCGCGGTAAATTTCACGGCGCAGCCGGCGGTGGAAGAGCTTTTGCAGTCGAGCAATTCTAGCTGGCGCTCTTTCGGAGTGGGAAAGAGCACCTCGTAGGATTCGATCTGTGTTTCGAAGCCGAACTCCTTGAATTTCGCGGCGAGCCAGTCGGCGTTGTCCTTGTCGTAGGGGGAGCCGACGTTGTGCGGGCGGGCGGAGAGGCGGCGCATATACTCGCGCATATTGTCGGGGCTCGGAATGGCGCGAAGTTTTTCTTCCCACTGGCGTTCGGCGCGGGATGATTCGGCGGAGTAGCCGTAGAGCGGGGATTCATCCGCCACGACGCGCGAATGAAGCCCGAGAATGCCGATTGCGATGAGGCAGGCGACGAACAGGGTGATGCGAGTTGATCTGGTCAAGAAAAGCTCCTGAAGTGCAAAAGAGGGATTATTCCGTGATTGAAGAGAATCTGCAAGGAGTCACTTTGTACGGCGGACGGTGAGGAGCAGATTGCCGTCTTCAATTGGAGTGCTGCGGACTGCGATCTAGGAATAAAACGATGAGGCCGGCGAGGGTGAGCAAGGCGGCGACACTCAACAATCCGGCACGAAACGAGCCAGTCGTCTGGCGAAGATGGCCGATCCAATAGGGGCCGAAGCCGCTGCCGAGATTGCCGATGGCGTTGATCAAAGCGATGGAGCCCGCTGCGGCAGCTGCCGTGAAAGAGCCGGAGGCCATGGCCCAGAACGGCCCGGCCATTGAGGAAGAAGCGGCGAGAGCGATGGCAAAGCAAAAAACGCTGATGGCGAGGCCCGGCGAAAAGCCGGTGACGACGAGGGCTATGCCTCCCGCAAACGCGGAAAACGCGATGTGCAAGCGGCGCTCTCCGGTGCGGTCCGAGTGCGTGCCGATCAGGACCATAAGGATCGCTGCGGCAAGATAGGGGACTGTAGATAAGAGTCCAAGGAGAAAATTGGAAAGACCGATGAGGGAGTTCAGGGCGGTTGGCAGCCAGAGGCTGATGCCGTAGGTGCAAGTGTTCAAGCCGAAATAGACGAGCGCAAATCCCCACAGGCGGGGATTAACGAACCACAGACCCGGATGTTGTGCCGAAGTTGCCGATGCGAGGCTTGTTTCAGCGTCGAGAGTCCGCAGCAGCCAGGATTTTTCCGCTGGAGAAAGCCAGGGCGCGCGGGTGGGACTGTCCGCAAGAAAAAACCAAGCCGCGAAACCGAGCAAAATTGCGGGAATCGCTTCGAGAAGAAACATCCACTGCCAGCCGGCGAGACCTCCGCGGTGATTCCAATCCAGCAGCAAGCCGGAAATCGGGCCACCGATCACGCCGGAGACGGGGCCGGCGGTCATGAACAGCGCGACGACTCCGGCCCGGGCACTGGCGGGGAACCAGGAGCGCAGGTAAAAAATTACGCCGGGAAAGAATCCGGCTTCGGCGGCACCGAGAAGAAACCGCAGCGAATAAAAAGAAGAGACGGAGTGAACGGAGAACATACAGCCGGAGATTATGCCCCAGCAGATCATCAAGGCGGAGATCCAGCGGCGGGCGCCGACGCGCTCCAGCGCCAGGTTTGAGGGAATCTGAAACAGAAAATACCCGAGGAAGAAAATTCCCGCGCCGAGGCCGTAGACCGCGTCGCTGAAACCGAGTTGCGCCTTCATTTGCAGGGCGGCAAAGCCGACGTTAATGCGGTCGAGATAGGCGACCACGTACAAGAGGAAAAGAAACGGAAGTAGGCGCAACCGAAGTTTCTTCAGGAGCGAAGGCGCGTCGATGGAGATTTTTGGCGCGAGAGACAAATGCTGGAGAATTTTGCGCATTATATTTTCGGGCGGCAATTCCACGGGAAGAGTGAGGGCTTCGCGCGGCTCCTCCAGGTCGGCAAACTGTCCCGCGAGGATGGGCGTTCCCGCGAAGTGGCCGCGGCGTTCGCGCAGGCGTTTGCCGATTAAAACTGGCGAGCCCTTCAGGTAGACAATTTCAACCGGCAGATTTTTCGCCAGGCGCTGCCGATAGCTTTCCTTAAGCGCCGAGCAGGCGAGGACGATATCCTTCCCTTCCGCGTGCAGCGCCACGAGCCTCGAATGGATCGCATCGAGCCACGGCAGGCGGTCGGCGTCTGTCAACGGAATGCCGTTGTGCATTTTGGCGATGTTTTCGGGTGAATGAAACTGATCGGCTTCCAGAAACACCCAGGCCAACCGCTCGGCCAAGAGTTTGCCGATGGTGCTTTTTCCAGAGCCGGTGACTCCGATGAGGAGAAGTATCATTCCTGAGGTCCGAAAATCGGGCGTGAGGCTCGAAAATCCGGCGCGCCGAGTGTCGCGCACTCCGCGGGGCATGTCCAGCAATCGTTCGCGAAGTGGAGTAGACTTCATGCGCTTGCGGCGGGCTGCAAGACGGACCTGCGCAGGGATACTTCCGGCGAACCCTTGAGCATAGCCAAAACGACGGCAAAAAAAGCGGGACTGCTTTATTTCGTGTTCGTGATGTTTGCTTACACGACGGGCGGGCCGTTCGGCATGGAAGAGATGGTCACGACGAGCGGGCCGGGCGTGACGCTGCTGTATCTGCTGGTGATTCCACTTTTCTGGTGCATTCCGGTGTCGCTGGTGGCGGCGGAATTGACCACGGCGATTCCCGTCGAAGGCGGATTTTATCGTTGGGTGCGCGCGGGCTATGGAAATTTCTGGGGATTCCTGGCGGGTTGGTGGAACTGGAGCGCTTCGTGGCTGCTGGGCGGAAGCTACGCGGTGCTGTTCAGCGATTACCTGGGGGGCTTTTTCCCTTCGCTGGTGGGATGGAAACATTATTTGGTATCGGTGGCGCTGATAGCGCTGCTGGCGTATGTGAATATTCGTGGGATCCAGATGGTGGGGATCGTGTCCACGGTGCTGGAATTTTCGGTGCTTGTCCCGGTGGCGGTGCTGTGCGTGATGGCGGCGACGAAATGGCATTTCAACCCGTTTCATCCGTTTGTGCCGCCGCATGTGGCGCCGTTCCAGGTTTTCGGCGTGGGACTGGCGCTGGGATTGTGGCTGTATTCGGGGTATGAGCAATGTTCGAGCGTGGCGGAAGAGATTGAAAATCCGCAGCGGAATTATCCGATTGCGCTGGCGATTGTGGTGCCGCTTTCGATCGCGACGTATTTTTTGCCGGCGCTGTTTTCGCTGGCGGCGCTGGGAGATTGGGAAAAGTGGAATACGGCTTATCTGCCGACGGCAGGGTTGCTCATCGGGGGAAGCGCGCTTGGATTCGCGCTGACGGTTGCGGCGATGCTGGGAAACGTTTCACTGCTGAATGCGACCGTGTTGACGAGCACGCGCATGCCGTCTTCGATGGCGGAGGACGGTTATTTACCGCCGGTGTTTGCCGCGAAGCATCCGAAATATGGCACGCCGTGGATTGCGATTCTGATTTCGTCGGGGATTTACGCGCTGCTGGCGTTTCGTACGCTGGCGCAGTTGTTGACGGTTTATATCTGGTTGAGGAGCCTGGTGACTGTGCTGACCGTAATGGCTGCATGGAAACTGAGGAAGACGCAGCCGGAGATGGCGCGGCCGTTTCGCATTCCTTGGGGAAATGCGGGGCTGGCTTACGTGGTGATCGCGCCGATTTTGATGACGAGTGTGGCGCTGGTGTTCAGCGATAAATTTGCGTTGAAGTGGGGGCCGTTGCCGGTGGCGCTGGGGGTAGTGGCGTACTTTGTGTTTCCGCAGATCAAGAGGATGGTGCAGAAACAAAATGGGATGTGAGTCTCCAAAGCTCTGCCGCCCCTCCGGGGCTCACATCGCGAGGCGATTCGTCCCAGGGCTGACGCCCTGGGCTAACCTCTTTCGCGCCTCCGGCGCTGGGCTTTTTTGACTTTCAGCTGACGAGAGGTCGGAGAATGGATCGTGGGCACTGACGTCCTCTCAGGTGTTGAAATTATTGCTGGTGGCTCGGGTGCACAGGCAGGAATGCCTTTGCCACAGGGCGGATCAGGTGAGCCAGTCGAGGACTTTGTAGTAGGCGCCGGCGAGGGGGAGGGCCCAGGTGTTGCCGCTGCGGAGGCCGAGGGGGGCGCTGGGAAACGCGATGCGGGAAAACGGGTTGTCGTCGGGGTCGCCGCAGATGACGCCGGCGAGTTTTGCGCCCATCCAGGTGGCGGCGGCTACGCCGTGGCCGGCGAAGCCCAGGGCGAAATACATGCCGTCGATTTTTCCGCTGTGCGGCATCACATCCATTGCGAAATCGAGCGTGCCGCCCCAGACGTATTCGACTTTCACGTCGCACAACTGGGGATAGACCTCGATCATTCCCTTGCGCAGGAGCTCGGCGCTTTCGCGTACCGTGCTTTCGGATTCCGGGAAGAACGCGGCGCGGCCGCCGAAGAGCATGCGATTGTCGGGCGTCAGGCGGTAGTAATAGAGGAAATGCTTGGAGTCATAGATCATGCGGTTGCGGGGGCTGACTTCGGCGGCGAGGGCGTCGGGCAGAATTTCCGTGGCGATGATGTAGGAGCCGATGGGAATTACTTTTTTGCGCAGGGAAGGCGTGGCTTCGGTGGTGTATGCGCCGCTGGCGAGCAGGACTTCTTTCGCGATGAGCGAGCCGCGGGTGGTTTCGACGCGGAAGCTGCCACTGGCGCCATTCGGCTGCGAGGAAACGCCTGTGACGCGGGTGTGATCGAAGAGGCAGGCGCCGTGGCGCTGCGCGGCCTTGGCGAGGCCATTCACGTAGCGGGCGGGATTCACGCCGGCGCTGGTTTCATCCACCATGCCGCCGAAATAAATTTGCGAGCCAATTTCGCTTTGCAGCGCGTTTTTCGGGATGATGCGCAGTTCGTGATTGAACTCGCTCTTGATGCGTGCGGCGGCCACGGAATAATCATCGAAGTGGGCTTGCTTGCAGGCGACTTCCAGATGGCCGCAGCGGGAGAAATCGCAGTCAATTTCCTCGTCCTCGACGATCCGCTCGACAAGATCGATCGATTCGAGGGAGGCGGCGTACATGCGCCGCACGGCTTCGCGGCCATAGCGCTTGATCAGCGTGGGCACGGGCAGCTTCATGCCGGTGAGGACCATGCCACCGTTGCGGCAGCTTGCGCCCCAGCCGAGCGATTCGGCTTCAAACAGTGCCACGCGCACGCCTCGCTGCGCCAGCACGCGCGCAGCCGAGAGGCCGCAGAATCCTCCGCCAACTACCGCGACGTCCACCTTATCGGGCAGGGCGCCAGCCGCGTCTTTGGCAGGCTCCGCCACCGTATCCAGCCAATAGTTCTTCTCTCTAATGTTCACGGGATGACCGAGGAGATTCTAGCATTCGGAGCGCAAACAAGAAACGCACAGGGAGCGCCGGCGATGCCAAGCTATAGGGCTGGTGGAACGGCTGCATTCATGAAATGGAATAGAGTTTGGATGTTGTAGACACATCAATCGATTAGGATCTCTTGTCGCGGTTCGATTTCTCGAATTAGTAGGCGACTTCAGCGAGCATGACAAAAAAACTAACGATGGGCAAAAAAACCGAAGATGCGAGCAACCACCACCGATATTGGATTTTTCCAAACAAGACGCACGGAACTGTTATGAACAGTAAGACAAATTCAATAGGGACAGACAGCTGAAGCAAGATGCGGTAATGAACCAACGGAGTCCACAGGGCAACAAACAAAAAGGTCTGCACCGTGACAGCGAAAAGACCAATGCGCGCAAGCGCAAGGCGCCAAGTTGGTAGCGGCAAGCTATTAACCATTCCCCGCCACTGAGTCCAGCCAAGGAAAAGTCCCAGGAACGCACCGACGATCATAGCAAGCAGCATTGCCCCGAGAATAAAGTCGCTCCCCATGGGTCCGAGCCTATCATTGCCATTCGCGTCCACCAACAGTTCGGCCGTCCTGACGGACGCCAAGACTTGCCTGCTCGAAAATTGAAGTGCGTCGTAGTGGGTAGTGAGAGTGGCTCGTAAACAGGCAGATCGTCCGCTTAGACGCGGCGGAGGACGATGTGGGTGATTTCCGGGGGGGCGCCGAGGCGGACTGGCGCGCCTACCGTGCCGAGGCCGCGGTTTACATAGAGGGCGGCGAGGCCGTTGGGGGCGTGGGGCATGAGCTTGATGGTTTCGCCCATGCGCTTTGGCTGATCGGGCATGAGCAGCGGCCGGTGATAGAGGCCGGCGATGTAATCGGTGATGAAGCGCGCGGGGCTTAGGCTGACGTCCAGAATTTCGACCTGCACCTGGCCGCCGTGGGTGTGGCCGGCGAGCGAAAGTTCAACTCCGAGTTCCGCGGCGCGATTGAAGGTGTTCGGATTATGCGACAACAGAATGTTGGGCATGTCTCGGCGCACCAGCGGCTCGAAGTTCGCGAGCATCTGTTGCTTGCGGCCGCTGGGGCCGCGTTCGCGCTGGTAATCCACGCCGATTAAGTTCAGTTGCCCGCCTTTATAGTTGATGATGGCGTTTTCGCTTCGCAGCAGCTTCATGCCGGCCTGCCGGTAAAGGCGCTCGGCCAGGTCTTCCGCGCGTGCATAAATTTCGTGGTTGCCGTTGCAGCCATAGACGCCGAGCGGGGCGCGCAATTGGCGCACTTCCTCGACGCAGTCCCACATGGAGTCGTGCATGCCGGTGATCAGGTCTCCGGTGACCACGGCCAGGTCGGCGCCGACGTCATTGGCCATATCCACGGCGCGGCGAACCGACTCACGGGTCATATACGTGCTGAGGTGAATGTCGCTGATCTGGACGATCTGCATGCCGTCAAGCTCCGGCGGCAGGTTGTTCAAAGGGATTTCGATGCGGCGCAATTCGTAGCGCAGGCGTTCGGCGGCAAAGCCATACATCACGCCCAAAAAGGGCGCGGCACCGGCCACGACGCTGGCGGTGCGGAAAAAGGTGCGGCGCGAAGGATCGGGAACGATGTCTTCGAGATCGATGCGGTGCGCCGGAAGCCTGGAGGGGTCCTGCGGCACAGGCTTATGGAAGCAGTGCCAGAGCCACTCGATGCCGTGGACGAGTTTGATGGCCAGATATCCAAAAAGAGCGCTTACGAACCACAGGCCAGCGAAGGCCGCAACCGGGGAATGATTGGGCAGGAGCCGCCAATGATCCTGGCGGATGTTATCGGCGAGGGTGACGATGATCAGCAGCCAGCCCGAAATGTAAAGCAGGCGGACGCCGACGCGCAGGGTGGTGCGGCCCCAATGTCCAGTGACGCGCCATAGAGCCCGATACCAGAAACGCTGGGACAAAAACAGGACCGTCACGATCGACAGCCCGATCAGGACCCGCAGTAAAAGCCAATTCCAAAGCAATGTGGGACTCCCTCGACTAAGTCCTATCAGAGTAACACGCGGGACGTAAGGCTTCTGTAGGGTCTTTCGACCCCGTAGCGAGAAATAAACCTCCCTTTTTCGGCCCTTTTCGGCCCTTTTCCGCACCTTCCGCGACTTTCAGGGACCTATAACGTATGATGGCGGGCGGCAAGGGCCGGTTGGCCTGCCTTTTTCCCGCCCCAGTGAAACGTCCGGAGTAGCCAGACGTCTTAAAGGGAATAGAAAGCCCTTCGCTTCAACTTTCAAAGGAGAACAGAGATGAAACGTTTTACCAGGTTTGCGTTGGTATGGTTTGCGGTGTGTTTTGCGTTGGCTCCCCTTCGGGCGCAGGAAGCCCCGAAGAAAGCGCCCGGGCCGGCTCCCAGTCCGTCGGAAGCTGTGCTGGAGGCGTGGAACGATATCGGACGGAAGCTGATTGCCATGGCTGGGGATTTTCCCGAGGACAAGTTTTCCTTCAAGCCGCAAGCGGAATCGCGGACGTTTGTCGCGAACCTGGTGCACGCTTCGGCGTCTATGTACTACTTCACAGATACTGCCGAGGGAAAGAAACCACGTTACGCCGATGATCCGAAGGACGTCAGCGTGAAGACCCGGGCAGAGCTGGTGGCATTTGTGAAGAAATGCGTGGAAGACGGCGCCGCGGCGATCAAGGCCAAAGGCGACAAAGGCCTGATGGAAGCGGTTAACGACGGCGGGCCACATCTGGACCGTTTGTCCGATCTGGCTTACGGGCTGATCGAGCATTCGGGGGAGCATTACGGGCAGCTGGTGGTGTACTACCGGGCGAACGGGTTGGTGCCGCCAGAATCGAGGCCGAAGAAATAGGGAAGTAAAGGAGGTAAAGGATTCGGAAACCTCCGACGGATTGAGGGCGCGATGCAAGTGCATCGCGCCCTTAGTTTTTAGGAAGGCCACTTTTGGAGTGCGGGAGCTCTGCTCCCGCTTTTACAGTCCAAGCGCTGCCTCTCAAATTCAATTTGGAGCCTGACATTAACCATCAAAAGTGGCGGCAGAGCCGCCGCACTCCAAGTGCGGAGCGCCCGCCTCGGAAGGCGGCCGCTACAACTGCAGATTCATTAGCCGGCGGCGGTGCCGGCGATTCCCTTTTGGAGGAGGCGTTTCAGTTCTTCGGGGTCGCTGGTGGGCGGGAGACATGTGTTGCCGGAGCAGACCAGGGCGCTGGGTTTGTCCTTGGGGAGATGCGGCAGAGTTTGGCGCAGGGCCACGGGAAGATATTCGAGCGAGGTGGCGGGCGTTACGCGGAGGACGGCTTTGCCGAAGCGGAATACTTCGTTGGCGGCACGTTCGAGTTTATTTGCAGCCGCGTCACCTTTCGCCCCCGTGATGACTACTTGCGTGGGGTGCTCCGCGAAGAGGAGTGCTGCCAGGCCATAGGTTGCGGCGAAGAGGCCGTATTGCGGGGCGATGCCGGCAAAGGCTTCGAGCGTTTTTTTGGCCAAGTTGAAATACCTGGCGTCGTCTGTGTAGGCGTGCATGCGCGTGAGCGCCATCGAGGCGACGGAGTTGGCGCTGGGCGTCGGGGAATCCTGGAACGGCTTACGGCGCACTTCGAGGCCGCCCATTGCGGGGGCGTCGGAAGCGCGGTCGAAGAAGCCGCCGTTTCCCGCGTCACCGTATTTTTCGATGGCGAGGTCCATCGTGCGCTGGGCCGCGCGGAAATACTTTGCGTCGAGTGTGGCTTCGTAAGCGTCGAGCAACGCTAGTACGCCAAAAACCTGATCGTCGAGCGAACCGCGCAGCGCCGGGCCACCGATGCGATGGGCAAAACCGTTTTCCTCGCTCCACGCTTCGCGCAACATGCGATCGATCGTTTTCAGAGCAAAAGTGCCCGAATTTGCCGCGAGTTCGCCTTCCAGCACGCGGGCCGCATTGAAGTAGGTGGAAACAAACATCGCGTTCCAGCTTACGTACATGGTCTTGTCGATGAATGGCGTGGGCCGGGGTTTGCGGGCGGCAAGCAGTTTGCGTTTGGAACTGGCGATGGTCAGACGGACTGTGGATTCGTCGAGCCCGAGCGACTTGGCGATTTCCGCGGCGCCTCGCGCGATCCACAATACATTTTTTTCGGGGTTGTGGTGCATCTCGCCGTGCGCTTCGACGTCGTAATACAACTCCATCACACGCGCTTCGTCGGGCGACAGTGCCGCCCGCAGTTCCGCGAGTGTCCACGTAAAATAGTCGCCATCGTCGTCGAGGGAATAGTCGGCGTCCTGGCTGGCGTAAAAACCACCATTCGCCTGATCGGAGAGATCCTGATTCACCCAGCCAATGATGCTTTCGGCGGTTTCTTTCAAAAACGGATTGCGAGTCACCTGCCAGCCGTGGAGATAGTTCCGCAGCAGTTCGGAGTTGTCGTAGGACATTTTTTCGAAGTGGGGGACGAGCCAGCGTTCATCAACCGAGTAGCGGTGGAAGCCGCCGGCGAGCTGGTCGTAGACGCCACCTTTGGCCATTTTTTCGAGGGTGGTTTCGGCCATGGCGAGCAGATGCTTTTCGCCAGTCTGACGGAAACGCTCGAATAGAAGATCGACGGCCGAGGCGTGAGGAAATTTCGGAGCTTGGCCAAAGCCGCCATTTCGCAGATCGAAGAGTTGCGTTAGGGAGCTGATTTGAGAATCGATGACGCCGAGGTCGAATTCGCCATTTGCGCCGGCGAATGCTTCAGCCTTGGCCACCGCTTCGGCGAGCGCTTCGGAAGTTTTCAGCAGGTCTTCGCGCTTGTTCTGATAGGCGTCGGCGACGGCGAGCAGGATGCGGCGGAAGCCGGGCCGCCCGCCTTGATCCTCTGGGGGGAAATAGGTGCCGCCAAAAAACGGTTTGCCATCGGGCATGAGGAAGCCCGTTAGCGGCCAGCCGCCTTGCCCGCTGATGGCGCTGATGGCGGACTGGTAGCGGGAATCAACGTCGGGGCGCTCGTCGCGGTCCACCTTCACGGGAACGAAATGTTCGTTGATGATTTTGGCGATAGTGGGATTTTCG
>WNFR01000470.1_pt1 | contig 40845 bp, 34 predicted proteins | sample 5400221 | NCBI WGS metagenome assembly WNFR01 (sample SAMN13153357, study PRJNA577476) | soil metagenome | isolation source: 40 cm soil under Madrone tree | place: USA:California | collected 2016-06-14 | reverse complement strand
CGCTCGCCGCCGCCTGTCTGGTTCTGGTCTCGTTGAGCCTGATATTTCGCAACACTGTAGCAGTCACGCGCAGGGCGGATGCTACTGTGTCGACGGTATCGAACACTGCTTCCTTGTCCTCTTGCATGTCCTTGTTATAAGCCAGGGGTAACCCCTTTAACATACTCAGTAACGCCATGTTGTGCCCAAATACTCGTCCAGCTTTTCCACGGACGAGTTCCATTGAATCCGGGTTTTTTTTCTGGGGCATCAAGCTTGATCCTGTTGCTACTGCATCGCTAAGTTCGAGAAATTTGAACTCAGCCGAAGCATAAAGAATTATGTCTTCGGCAAGGCGGGAAAGATGGACCATAATCAGGGAACTGGCGGCACAGAATTCGACACAAAAGTCGCGATCGCTGACTGCATCCAAACTGTTGCGCGAAATTCCGCTAAAACCCAATTCTTTAGCTACGGCGTCGCGATCGATGTTGTATGCTGTACCCGCAAGCGCCGCCGAACCCAACGGTAGAATATTTACTCGACGGCGAGCGTCGGCCAGCCGTTCGCGGTCGCGTTTCAGCATTTCAAAGTAAGCAAGGCACCAATGAGCGAATAAAACCGGTTGCGCACGCTGCAAGTGTGTGTAGCCGGGAATAACAGCGGTTATGTGGTCGCCTGCGATGGTTACAAGCGCCGTTTGTGTGTCACGCACCAAACCGCTCAAAAGGTCGATCTGGTCGCGAAGCCACAACCGAAAGTCGGTCGCGACCTGGTCGTTTCTGCTTCTTCCCGTATGCAACTTTCGCCCTGCATCACCGATCAAGGAAACAAGGCGTGCTTCGACAAACGAATGCACGTCCTCGGCACTCTCGTCATCCAGATATCCTGGGTTTTCCACTGTTAACCTGAGTACCTGCGCCAGGCCATGCCGGACATCTTCGGCCTCAGTTGCGGAAAGTACCCCGGCTACCTCGAGTGCGTTGCAGTGGGCAACGCTTGCGCGAATATCCGCTTCAACCAAACGCCGGTCGAAACCGAATGACCGGTTAAACTCAACAAAATTTTCGTCCGCCTTGCCTGTAAAACGCCCGCCCCACAAATTCCGAGATTCCGTCATCAACTTCTCCCTATCGGCTTGCCTGGACAACTTCAGCCTTGCTTGACATTATGCAACACGAGATATATTTTATGCATCTATGCAGTGTTTATGCAAGCCGCCTGCATAGAAGTTTATATGTTAAAGGAAGTCAGACAGCAAAAGATACTTGGAATGATACGGTCGTACAGGATCGGCACGCAGGAGGAACTGTCGGAGTTTCTCGAGAAAGCCGGTATTGGTGCCACACAGTCGAGTATATCGCGCGACCTGGAAGAGCTCGGCATAGTCAAAATGAACGGGTTCTACACCCTCCCAAGGCCCAGCGATAGGGAATCCAGGCGAGGGTTGGTGGATCTGTTGACGGCGGGAGATGCACTGGTAGTCGCGAAGTGCGAGATGGGCCTGGCTTCCGCAGTTGCGGTTGAAATCGACCGAAGAGTTATACCCGAAATCGTCGGGACGATTGCCGGCGAGGATACGATCTTTATCGCTGTCGAGGATCGTAAAGCGCAACGAACCGTGATCAGGAAGATTTGGGAAATTTTCGAATAATTATTTGGCCATAAATCAGCAGGGATTGGAACGACAATGACTGAAAAGAAGATAAAGAAAATTGTACTTGCATATTCAGGCGGACTGGATACCTCTGTGATGTTGAAGTGGATCAAAGAGGAGTACGACTGCGAAGTAGTCTGTTATTGCGCTGACGTTGGCCAGGGTGAAGAGATGAATGGACTTGAGGCTAAGGCGCTTGAGACAGGAGCTTCAAAACTCTACATCGAAGACCTTCGCGAAGACTTTGTGCGGAATTACGTTTGGACTGCCGTGAAGGCTAATGCTTTATACGAAGGTGTATACCTGCTCGGAACTTCACTGGCCCGTCCCGTCATTGCGAAACGCCAGATCGAGATTGCGCAGAAAGAGGGCGCTGATGCGGTTGCCCATGGCGCAACGGGGAAGGGAAACGATCAGGTTCGATTCGAGCTTACGTATTACGCAATGCAGCCGGACATCAAGGTTGTGGCCCCATGGCGCGAATGGGAATTCAAAGGCAGGCTTGACCTTATTGCATATGCCGAAAAACACAAGATTCCAGTGACGGCAACTGCCGCTAAGCCCTATTCGACAGACCGAAACCTGATGCATGTTTCCTATGAAGGCGGCATCCTCGAGGATCCATGGGCCGAACCGCCCGCCGATATTTTTCAGATGACCAAATCACCTGAAAATGCGAAGTCCGAAGCCAAATATTTCGAGATCAGTTTTGAGGCCGGCGAGCCGGTCAAAATCAACGGCGAGGCATTTGGCCCGGTCGAGATTCTTGAAAACCTGAACAGGATTGGTGGCGAACACGGCATTGGCCGCGTGGATATTGTGGAAAATCGCTTTGTCGGAATGAAATCGCGAGGCGTTTACGAAACCCCGGGTGTCACGATCCTGCAGGCCGCACACAGGGCGCTGGAATCGATTACGCTTGATCGCGAAGTTTTGCGTTTACGGGACTCGTTGGGTGTACGGTTTGCTGAAAGCATCTATTACGGTTTCTGGTTCTCGCCGGAATTCGAATTGATGCGCAAAATGATTGATGAAACACAGACCAATGTAACCGGGGATGTCAGATTGAAATTGTACCGGGGGAATACGACTGTTGTCGGTCGTCGTTCGAACAACTCGCTATACAGCGAGCACCTTGCTACTTTCGAGGCTGACACCATCTATAACCAAAGAGACGCTGAAGGCTTTATTAAGCTAAATGCACTAAGGCTTCGCCTAAAGGCTCTGCAGGGCAAATAGTCTGTTAAGAACCAGTGATTGACGGAAATTAAGCCAGGATCAGTGCACGAGGAGTTTCGATAGCTTTAGCCATAGCATCCGACATTGGAAGACCGAGGAGGTTGGCACCGAAATGAGTCAAATCATCAACGACACGACGGTTGAAATAGCTGAAGCCGATAAAATCGGATCGGCTGCATCACTTCTCGGCCTTCCAAAGACAATCGCAGTGGTTGCGTCAAAAAGTGGAACCCGCGCCGGAGACGTTGTTGTTGTTCGTGCCATTACTGACAGCGCGACATACAACCAACTTGAACTCCCCTCGGGTCGGATGGCAAAGATCAATCCGGGTGATGTTTTTGTTGGGGTGTTAGGACGTCGTCGAGCGTTAAAGGGATTTGTTGGTGATGTGCCTGAAAATGTCGTCTCCGGCGACAGACTCCATTTATTGAACATGGGCGGAGTGATTGGTGTCTGTTCAGGGCATCATTCAAGTCTGAGCGATGCCATCTCTGTCGAGGTGATCGGTCTTGCCTGTGACGAACAGGGCAGAGTTCTAAACATTGCTGACGTTGCTCTTCCGCTCCTTACTGATTTGGGTCAAACTGCGCCTCTTGTTTTGGTGGCCGGTACTTGTATGAACAGCGGAAAGACGTATGCCGCCACTGAATTGATCAAACAGGCGACGCGCGCCGGGATGAAGGTGGCGGCGGCAAAGTTATCGGGTGTGGCCTGCCTGAGGGACACGCTGAACATGGCGGACCACGGTGCGATAGCAACCGCCAGTTTTCTTGATTGCGGTTTGCCCTCAACCGCGGGTGCCGGCGATTTGGCTCCGGTGGCAAAGGCTATCATTTCGAAATTGAACCAGTGTTCGCCGGATCTGATTGTTATTGAGCTAGGTGATGGGATCCTCGGGGGATATTCGGTGGATTCTGTTTTCGACGACGAACAGATCAGAAATGCTTCGGCCGCGATTGTCTTCTGCGCTTCGGATTATGTCGGAGCCTGGGGCGGAATCGAGTTGTTTAAACAACGGGGAATCAAGGTCGACGTCATTGCGGGCTCAGTCACAGATTCCAAAATGGGCGAAGACTATATCGAATCCGAATTCGGTGTTCCTGCTGGGAATGCGAGACGTGACGGGGCCCGTTTATTCGAATTGGTTAAGGCAAGGCTCGGCTAAGTTTTCATACCATGACGAAGCTCAAAATAGCAATTTTTGGCGGGTCGGGTTATGGGGGTTCAGAACTCCTGCGCCTTCTCCTGCCGCATCCCAATGTGGAAATTGGCCTCGTCACGGCCAATGAACACGCTGGAAAGCAAGTTAGCGAAGTACATCGAAATCTGCTTGGGCTTACCGACCTTCGTTTTGTCACAGCACCAGAAGACCTGCAGTCCTTAAAGGGATTCGACTGTGTTTTTCTAGCTCTGCCGCACGGTCAGGCAATGGAGATTGCTCCTCGCCTTCCGGAAAATTTGAAGGTGATTGATCTTTCGGGTGATTTCCGGCTCAGCGACGCGGCGGAATTTGCAACCCACTACGGGCGCGAACATACCGCGATTGATTTACAGCGGGAATTTGTATATGGCCTGACCGAGACAAACCCGGAAGCAATTTCAAAGGCTCGATTCATAGGAAACCCCGGCTGTTTTGCAACGGCGACGCTCTTAGGTTTGGCTCCCCTGGTGGCCGGCGGCATTATCTCAGGTCACGTTGTCGTCGACGCAAAGACGGGCTCGAGCGGTTCCGGTGCAAAGGCCGCAGCAAACACGCATCATCCGCAGCGGATGAACTCGTTTTACGCTTACAAGCCGTTTACACACCAGCACGTGCCGGAGATCGAACAGCATCTGCATAGCATTGGAGACTGGTCCAGCGAACTCGTCTTTATGACTCATTCGCTACCCGTTGCCCGGGGGATATTTGCTTCAATTTACTGTGTAGCAAACAGAGATTTGGCGGCCGGCGAAGTGGAAGAGATTTTTCAGGCCTATTATCGCGACTCGTTCTTCGTCCGTTTGGTAAAGGGTTCGCCTGATATAAATTGGGTAAAAACAACGAACTTTTGTGATATTGGATTTGCTCAAAAGGGCCGGCAGATCGTTGTGTTTTCAGCATTGGACAATTTAGTGAAGGGCGCAGCAGGTCAGGCAATTCAAAACATGAACCTGATGTTTGGCCTGGACGAAAAAACGGCGTTGGTCTTGACGGGTACCAATCCTTGAGACGGAGCGGCTGATTATTTCCGGGGACTTTAATGATGCAGACACTTGAATCCACTTTTGCGACGATCGCTGCTACCGAAGAGCAATTCCAGCTTGCGACTTACAAGAAGATGCCCATTGCCGCCGAGCGCGGCGAAGGGGTCTGGATATATACCAGCGATGGCGATCGGTATCTTGACCTTTACGGCGGCCACGCCGTCGCAGCGACCGGTCACTGTCATCCTCTTGTATCTGCCGCAATAGCGGAGCAGGCACATAAACTGCTCTTCTACTCGAACCTTGTTTATTCGGAAGTACGAGCACGTGCGGCGCAGCGCCTGGTGTCGATTGCGCCGGCGCCGATTACAAAAGCCTTCTTCTGCAACTCAGGCACCGAAGCAAATGAAAACGCAATGCGGATGGCTCGCATGGCGACCGGCCGCGAAGAGATCATAACTTTCTCGGGGGGATTTCACGGCCGAACTGCTGATGCCATTTCAGCAACTTTCCTCGGCAAGTATCGCGAAATAGGAAAGCCCAATGTTCCGGGCCATTTGAAGGCCGAATTTGACGACATCGATTCTGTAAAGGCGCTTGCGACCGAGAGCGTCGCGGCAATCATGCTGGAGCCTATTCAGTCGACGGCGGGCGTCACGACGGCGCGCCCTGAGTTTTTTCTGCAGTTGCGAGACCTTTGTGATGAGCGGGGCATTTTTCTGATCTTCGACGAGGTGCAGACCGGCATTGGTCGCACTGGAGACTGGTTCTTTGCTGGGAGTGAGGCAAGCGGCGGTATCGTGCCGGATGTCATTACCCTGGCAAAGGCCCTGGGTAGTGGGGTTCCGGTCGGTGCCTGCCTTGTAAATGAACGAGTCAGCGCCGCGATCATAGAAAACGACCTTGGCACCACCTTTGGCGGAGGAATGCTGGCGATGGCTGCGGTAAACGCGACGCTTGAGGCGATTGAAGCGGATCAAATGCTCGCGAACGTCCGTGAAATCGAGAGTTATTTGCGATCGCAACTGGAGGGAATCGATTCGGTGGTCGGAGTCAGAGGAAATGGCTTTCTGCTTGGAATCGAATTTAAGGACAAGGCTGCTCCGGTGCATAAAGCGCTGTTGGACAGAAAGATAATTACCGGCACCTCAAGCCACCCAAACGTGTTAAGGCTTCTTCCGCCGCTATGTCTAAGCCGGTCAGATGCAGACCTGTTTCTGACAGCGCTCAAGGATGTGGTGGCGTGACGATGTCCAGGAATTTCTTATCGACCGGCGACTTTAGTCGGCAACAACTTGAGACGATCATCCACACAGCGATTCGCTTTAAAAGGGGCGAGGTCCTATCGCGTCCGCTTGATGGACGTTCTGTCGGACTGGTGTTTTTCAACCCAAGTCTCAGGACCCGTGCCTCGATGCAGGTCGGCGTATACGAACTGGGCGGTAACGCAGTTGTGCTTGAACCTGGGGGAACAAGTTGGACCCTTGAGCACAGAGAAGGCACTGTAATGGACGGCGATAAGACCGAACATGTGGCGGAGTTTGTTCGCGTCTTAACCCGTTATTGCGCTGCCCTTGGAGTAAGAACGTTTGCGGCACTAAAGGATTGGGAAACGGAGAGGACCGACCCGGTTCTTTCTGCTTTTGCAAAATACTCTCAGGTACCGCTGATCAACCTCGAATCCGCAATGCATCATCCCTGTCAGGCCACGGCGGATATGATGACAATCCGTGAAAAAAAGGGCGAAGGCAAAAAACGCGTTCTGCTGACCTGGGCCTGGCATCCAAAGCCGCTTCCGATGGCAGTGCCAAACAGCTTTCTTCTCGCTGCTGCACAGATGGGACATGATGTGGTGGTTGCCCATCCAAAGGGATACGAATTGGATGCCGAACTTGTCGAAACTGCAAAGACCTTCGCCACCGTAGAGGGCGGCAGCGTTACCGTAACAAACGACGTCTTTGAGGCTTTTGATGGCGCTGAGGTGGTCTATGCAAAGAGTTGGGGTAGTTCACGATTCTATGGTGCTCCGGAACAAGACATCGCGGAGCGGGCGCCTTACAGAAAAGACTGGATAGTTGACGAGGCAAAGATGGCTCGGACGCGGGCAGGCATATTTATGCATTGCCTCCCGGTGCGAAGAAACGTGATTGTCACGGATGGTGTAATCGAATCCCCGGAATCTGTAGTAATCGATGAAGCCGAAAATCGGCTTCATGCACAGAAGGCGATTATGTCGATGTTGATGGGGCAATAACTCGGGTGTGGTCTGGCTCAGAGTGTAAGGGTATACGGTCAAATGTCTCTGGAATCAATCAATGCTGCAAAATCACTCGTTGCTGACGACGTAAGACTCGACCTGCTTCGTGAAGCCCTTCCGTACATCCAACGCTTTAAAGGAAAGACGTTTGTCGTAAAGCTGTCCGGCAAGGCTACGGAAGACCTTCAAAATCTCTCGTCTCTTGCCGAAGAACTGGCCCTGCTACACCAGGTAGGAATCAGGATCTGTGTAATACATGGAGGCGGCAAACAACTGACTGACCTGGCATCTGTCATGGGAGTCGAGCAGACAATCATTAATGGCCGCAGAGTTACTGACGATGCGACACTTGAAATGGCAAAAATGATCTTCGCCGGAAAGATCAATACTGACATCCTGTCCGCTCTGCGAAATCGTTCGGTTGAAGCAGTAGGTCTGTCGGGCATTGACGGCAATATTGTGCATGCAAGGAGAAGACCGCCAAAGGAAGTCTTGAATCGTGACACGGGTCAAAGAGAGCAGGTGGATTTCGGAAATGTCGGTGACATCGATCAGATCAATACGCGTTTGCTCTGTGTGTTGCTCGACCAGGGCTATCTTCCAGTGATCTCTTCACTGGGGGCTGACGCCGAGGGCACCGTGTTCAACATAAACGCCGATACGATTGCAACCGAAATCGCCGTTCAACTCAAAGCTGAAAAACTGATACTTCTTTCGGACGTCGATGGAGTTTATCTTGACAGCAAGGATCCTGCTTCCAGATTGTCACGCCTGACCGCTGCGGATGCAGAAAAGCTTGTAAACGATGGGGACGTCACAAAAGGAATGATCCCAAAGTTGCAAAACATCGTCGAACTCTTAAGGCGCGGTGTTAACTCAGCTCATATAATCAATGGAACTTTGAGAAATGCATTGCTGTCGGAAGTATTTACTGACAAGGGAACGGGCACGATGATCGTGCAGTAACCGGGAACTTTCTCTCTGATCCGCGTTGATCCGCGGCTAATTTGTCTCGCGTAATTGCAATTTGATGATCTCGACGGCGTTGTTCAAAGCCTCTTGAACTTTTTCAACCTTCGGGCCTCCGCCCTGCGCCAAATCAGGTTTCCCTCCCCCTCTTCCTTCCAGCGTCACACACGCAGCTTTCAGAAGGAGGTTCATATCTCCGGGCGCATCCGCCGAGCGGGCAAAGACAAGGCGCGCGGTTTCTGCATCTGTCGAACCCAACAGTGCAACGGTGCGGTCTCGAGTACTCATTGCATGCGCCAGCCGCTTTAAAGCTTCTGCATCTTTCGTATCAAAAATCTGAGATACGATCCGCACGTTTTCAACCGTTTCAGCACTTGAAATCAGTTCGTCGGCTTCGACTGTCGCTGCAATTGTTTCGAGGGCGGAATTCCGTCGAGTCAATTGCTTGATCTCTTCGATCGCTTTCTCTACCAGATGTGGCGCCTCATCGCGGGCGGCGCTGAACATCGACGCAACGGCCCGGGCAGTTGAATTCGCCCGGTTGTAGTCGGCAAGTACACGTCCCCCGGCCAAAAAGACAACGCGCGTCAATCCCTTTGCACGCTCCCATGACCGTACTGTGATTATTCCGACCTCGCCGCTTCGCTGTGCATGCGTTCCGCCACAGGGGGTAAGGTCGAAATTGTCGATCTCGATAACTCGAAGCGTACCGGTGCGGCCCGACTCTTTGCGAAGCGGCATACGCGCAGCTTCGTCAGGAGTCACGGTGTGAACGCGCAACTCTCGATCGCCCCAAATTATCTCGTTGGCCAATTCCACCGCAGCCTGAATTCGTGAATCTGACGGATTCTCGAGTTCAACGTCGATCTCCGAAGCCTCTTTCATCATCCGAAAACCATTGGTTTCAGCCCCATAAAGCGAGACAAACGCTTGTGACAGGATGTGTTGACCGGTGTGCTGCTGCAAATGGTCGAGGCGCACGGACCAGTCCACTTGACCGGTGACTCGATCGCCTATGCGCGGAGCCGTTCCTTCGACGATGTGGAGAATTCCGTTTTCTTCCTGGTCGATACATTCCACCACTTTTGCCGAATTCAGGAATCCAACGTCGCTCGGCTGGCCGCCGCCCGTCGGATAAAACGCAGTTCGATCCAATGTCACACCGGACCACCCGCTTACTCGATCCGTAACATCGATTACAGTGGCGTCGAAAACTGTCAGGTGCGAATCTGCGTAATAGAGGCGTTCGGTTTTGCTCATGCTTGTTAAGCGAAGGGTTTAAATCGTAGTCTATGTTAAGAAATTCAAAACTAACGGACTAGTGGATTTGCCGTCAAGGCCCGGAGCGGGACTTTTCGTGAACTGCACCAATGCAATTACCGCCGAAGAATCACCTTATTGAATCCACGGGAGCAATTTTTAATGAACGTTAAAGTCGGTTTATCGTGCCTTCGAGGTCTGGCATTCCTTCTACTTGTTGCGCTGGCGGGTACGACTGGTTTCGCACAGACTGCAGCAACGAGGCCAAATATTAGCTATTCGCTGGAAATGAGCAAGCCGGCGTCACACCTCTTTGAAGTATCGATCAAAGTCAGCTTGCCTGCTGGACACAGTTCCCAGTCGATCGAATTTCAAATGCCGAAATGGTCTCCCGGGCGATATTCGGTCTTCGACTTTGCAAAGAATGTTCAGGAGGTCAAAGCATTCACAGGCGACTGTCCCGAAAATGCCCTTTGCAAACTAAAGGCGTCGACTGTGGTACGAGTGGATGATCAAACCTGGAGAGTGGGTCTTTCGGAGGCGACCACGCTTAATTTCACGTACAAGGTTTTTGGCGATGATCTTTCGGGTACGTTCTCTCAGTTGAACGAAAAGCACGCGTCGTTCAACGGTGGATCGGTCTTTATGTATATTGTCGGACACAAACCTGATCCTGTGCGTTTGAAGATTAACCCCCCACAAGGTTGGCGCATCGTCAACGGCAGGATGGACCGTGCCGATCAGTCTGAGTGGGAATTCCCGAATTACGACATTTTGATTGACACGCCGACCGAGGTTTCGCCGGACTTTACTGTTGATACGTTCAAGGTGGATGGCAAACAATATAACGTTGCTGTTCATTCGCTTGGCAAAGAAGATGGCAAGAGGCCCGAACTCGTTCGAAACATTGAAAAGATAGTGCGCGCGGAAACCACGATGTGGGGGCCTCCTGAGTTTGATTCCTATACCTTTCTAATACATTTCGCCGCCGATGGTCGTTCAGGCGATGGAATGGAACACTTGACGTCAACGCAGATTATCGAACCTGGAGCGCTTGGGGATCAGGGGATGTTGGAAGATACACTCGGAACCGTGGCGCATGAGTTTTTTCATGTTTGGAACGTAAAACGATTGAGACCAATCGGCCTGGGCCCCTGGGACTTCACGCGCGACGCGTCGACTCGCGGGCTTTGGGTCGCCGAAGGGTTCACAAATTATTATGGTCACGTGATGCAACGTCGCGCTGGGATCTGGTCCGACAAGGAGTTGCTTGAGGAGTTAAGTCGCGTAATAACCAACGTCGAAAACAATCCTGGCACCCGATTAATGAGCGCAATTGAATCGTCACTTTCAGCCCCATTTATCGACGGTGCACCCAGTGCGCAAAAGAACAATCTTGCCAATACTTCGGTCAGCTATTATTTCAAAGGCGAATGTATTGCCCTTGTGCTGGATTCATTGATACGAAAGCAGACGGGCGGCCGCGCGTCTCTGGACGATGTTATGCGGCAGATGTATGACGAGTTTTATATCAAGAGCCCCAACGATTCTTACTATCTGCATGGAAAAGCGTACGATGTTCAGGACGTCGAGCGAGTCGCCTCCAAGGTCGCAGGAATTAACCTTCACGAGTTTTTTGAGAAGTATGTGTGGGGAGTAGAACGCCTGCCCTACGAGGAAGCACTTCAGGGCATTGGGCTGAAAGTTAGCGCGATACACTCAACTACGTCATCTTTTGGAGTTTTTGTGCGCCGTGGAACCGTTCGTGCCGTCATGAGCGGCTCGCCGGCAGATGCTGCAGGTATCGTTAACGGAGACCAATTGCTTGAAGTTGGGGGTACAAAAATCGAAGGCGACAACCTTAACAGTATCGTCGATCGGTTCAAGGCAGGCGAACAGATACCGGTAGTCCTAAAGAGGGACGGGGAAGTCGTCAAAACTTCGGTGATTCCACGTGCGATTGAATTCGTGAACTATAAACTGGAGCCTGCCAACGGCTCTGACAGCGCCGGTAGCGGTCCGCGCACCTCGTGGTTTGCCGGGACGAGGTGAGGAGTAACCAGCGTCATCTTTGGCACCAGGACTTCCAGACGCCAATCAGCGATCTCGAATGTAAGCGGCAATTTGTCAACGAGTTCTCCATCCAGTTGGACAGATACATTGCCAGTCACCTTTGCCCGTGCCGACTTGAGAAAGGTAACGTCATTTTCGTCAGTATCCAGGCCGTTTCCCAAAGAGTGGAGCAGGAATTTCATATAGCGTAGACGGCTCGTACTGTTAATGATACAAATCTCAAACTCTGGCTCGTCCAGCCGTGCCCTCGGCGTTATCGCAAGGTTACCACCGTATTTCGAGCATTTGCCGATCACCGCAAAGGTGGCTGGGTATTTACGATTGCCTACCTCAATTTGAAACTTTTCCGGCCTCCAGCGCGCCAATTGACTCAGTCCCGAATACCAGAACGCAGCCTCACCGAACATGCGTTTCAGGCCTGGCCGGACGGAATAGACAACCGAAGCATCCAATCCGATACCTGCCATTAGAATGAAATATCGACCATAACCTGAAATTTCGTTCACAGCTCGGGCGACATAGATTAGTTTTGTGCAACCTTCGGCAATTATCGTTGCGGCTTGCGTTGGAGAGACTGGCATCTGAAGTTCACGTGCAAGGACGTTTGCAGTGCCGCCGGGCCAAACCGCAACTCTAACCGGAAGACCGACCAGCCCCTGAAGCGCTTCGTTGATCGTCCCGTCCCCCCCATGAATAACGATGTCCGTTGCCCCATTTTGCACAGCCTTTTGAACGAGACAACTGGCTGAAAGTGGCTCGTTTGTGTGCACTACATCGACGTCGACTCCGTTTCCAACAAGGGCGTCACAGAATCGAGCAATTTTCGATGTGCGACGGCTCTGCCTTCCGCCGGCAATTGGGTTCAAAATCAGGACTGCTTTGCGCCGTGTCATAGTCGGAAAAGGCCGAGCTCGATTTCAAAAGTTTTGTTCGAAAGATAATCGCAAGCGATCTCGGTTGAGTCGACGAGGTTGCTTAATGACAAGCTCTCCCTTGAAATCAAAGGCAGCGCTTTAATAGGAAAAACAAAATTCGAACAAAGCTGGCGACTTTCGGGGGCTTATACCGTTCCTGCACATCTCACCCACCATTACGGATACAGGGCAGTTTCACACCGAAGTGGCGTGATCAGGGAACTCCCCGCCCCGCGCTGAATTCAGCAATGCCCAGGCATAATCTGTTCCTTTTGTGATTACCCGGTATGATTATTCTAATCTATAGTTAGGCGCTTCCTTAGTAATAATCACATCATGTACATGTGACTCTCTCAGACCTGCCGCGCTAATACGAACGAAGCGGGTGTTTTCCTGAAACTCCCTGATGTTTCTGCAGCCGGTATAACCCATTCCAGCACGCAAGCCACCTACAAGCTGCGTTACCATATCAGCGAGAGTACCTTTGTACGGAACCCTCCCTTCAATACCTTCCGGGACAAGTTTGGATTCAATTTCGGTTAATTCCTGCGCGTATCGGTCACGTGATCCCTCGCGCATTGCACCGATCGAGCCCATTCCGCGATATGTCTTAAAGGAGCGACCCTGGAATAGGATTACTTCACCGGGCGCCTCTTCGGTTCCTGCAAACAAAGAACCAATCATTACGACATCCGCACCGGAAGCGATAGCCTTTGCGACATCTCCCGAATATTTTACGCCGCCGTCCGCAATCACGGGAACACCGGTTCCACGCGCAGCCTGAACGCAGGAGTTGATCGCGGTAATCTGTGGTACTCCGGCTCCTGTGACCACGCGAGTGGTGCAGATGGAGCCGGGTCCAATACCGCATTTTACCGCATCCACGCCGGCTTCGATCAGTTCGCGTGTCCCCTCAGCCGTAGCAACGTTGCCTGCGATGAGTTGCGTTTCCGGATACCGGCGTTTGATTTCGCGAACAGCGTCGATAACGCGAGTCGAGTGTCCATGCGCTGTGTCAATTACAAGACAGTCAACTCTAACCCGAACCAGTTCCGCTGCACGTTCCAGGTAATCACCGGTCGCCCCGATTCCGGCAGCGACCCGAAGCCGCCCAAGGTCATCTTTGGCGGCGCTGGGGTATTTAATTGCCTTTTGTATATCTTTGACAGTGATCAACCCCTTGATGTGTTTATCGCCATCTACTACCAGCAATTTCTCGATCCGGTGTTTTTGAAGCACCGCCTTAGCCTGTTCCAGGGTCGTACCAACCGGCACTGTAACCAGTGGTTGTGGCGTCATCACCTCGGAAACAGGAATGTCAAAACGTGTTTCGAATCTAAGGTCGCGGTTTGTAATAATGCCGACGAGGTGGCCGCCCTCGTCCACAACCGGAACGCCGCTAATGTGATAGCGTTCCATTACCGCTAAGGCTTCGCGAACAGGCCTGTCTGGGCGAATTGTCACTGGGTCAACAATCATTCCTGATTCGGAACGCTTGACCTTGTCGACTTCTTCTGCCTGTCGTTCAATGCTTAAATTCTTATGCACCACGCCGATGCCGCCTTGTTGTGCGATTGCGATTGCCAATGCAGCTTCCGTGACGGTATCCATTGCGGACGAACAAAGCGGAATCTTCAGCTGGATACCTCTTGTAAACTGCGTGGTGGTCTCAACCTCATGCGGTAAGACGTCTGAGCGCGCAGGCACCAGCAAAATATCGTCGAAAGTTAATCCTTCCTGGATAGTGTCGGTAATCATAAAATAAAAGATACCCCCAAAATGCAGTCAAATTGCGGCCCGGCTCGATCCACTATCTGCCGGACATGTGTTAGTAATGTGCCAAAGTGAAATATTCGCTTTCGATCCATATTCGCCGCCTGGGTATTCCAAACCCGAATGTCTCAAATACCCGACTCTTCTGAATAGGTTACAGATTGGATTAACAATAACGGTCTCAGACTGTCCGACGGTAACTAAACAGTATAAATGAAAATGCCCGCAGCATTAAGCGGGCATTCAAATCCGACCATCTCGACTTTTGTTTATCGGCGTATTCCGAATGGACAACGCGGAATTTTACTCCCTTATTGCAAATACTTTGCGTAATCGTCCTTCGTAATCACAATTTCCGCGCTATTGCCCTTCCCACTGGTATCGTACGGGAGCTTGGCTGTGCGCCCGTTCACTGACACCTCCAGGGCATTTGTATTTATTTTGGCGAGTTTCAATCCCAGCTTTTGCGTGGGAGAAAATTGGCGTGTGTCGCCTGGTTGCAGGATCGCATCTGTAGGCTTGGCATCGTCAGGGGAAAATTCCACCCACACGGGCAAGCCGACTGCCTTTACCTGAATCTTAAATTCGCCGGACGCAGGAACGGTTGTGGCCAGTGTCGCCGCTGATTTCGGAGTTGTCGATGCCCCTACTTCATCTGATGCTGTTTTTCCCGGTTTCTGTTGTTCAATTGGGGGTGTAATTCCTGAGTCGGTTCCCCGACGCTGGTACCAGTGTAGCGCTGCGTAAACCCCCAGCGAAAGGATTGCCAGAATTCCCGCCATCATCAAAAGAGTGACAAACGGAGATCGGTTTGAAGAGGTGTCAGTATAGACGTTTGAAATCCGGGGACTGGTGTTTACTTCGTCCGAATTACCCTGTTCACGCGAAGTGCGAGAATAACCTTCGAGAGCGTCAACCTCGTCAAAATCGATATAATTGGCGTATTTCTTTATGAAACTGCGGTTGAAAATTCCGCCGGGGAGTGGCCTGTAATCGTTGTTCTCGATTGCTTCGAGATACCGCATTGGGATGCGCGTATGGTCGGAGATTTGCCTGAGGGTGACGCCACGGGATTCGCGCGCCGCACGCAACTGCTCACCAAAAGATGTTGCCATCACCAATCCATGTCCGTCCTTGGGGCTCGGGGGAGTGGGTTGTGTCCCCACATGGCACCTAGCGTGTGATCAGGAGAATGGGGTCGCTTTCGCCATCACGCTTCCACCAGTTTAGAATCAATAAAAATTGACCTAATAGCTCTTTGGCGGCACTATAGCGTGACAGTGAAAACGTTGTCAAACCAATGTTTGGCCAAAAAGTAGTCCTTCTCTTGAATCTTGTTGCTGGGGGTGCTACGGTACACTATTGCATCACTTCCGATTATCGTTTTAACTTTTAAAAGAAAGAAAAGAGGAAGCCGAAAAATGCCTCTCGAAGCACTGGGAATGATTGAGACCAAAGGATTTGTTGGCGCTGTAGAAGCCGCGGATGCGATGGTCAAGGCCGCCAATGTCCAGCTAGTTGGAAAGGAATACATTGGCGCTGGATACGTAACAATTTTTGTTCGTGGAGATGTCGGGGCGGTAAAGGCTGCCACTGATGCCGGAGCTGCGGCGGCGCGCCGTGTGGGTGAACTGATCAGTGTACACGTAATTCCGCGCCCTCATATCGAGGTTGAACGAGTATTGCCGCGAAATGGCCGGACAGGATTTAGTCCGGACGAGCGTGCCTTGCAGGGTTCCGGTCAACCCCAGTTAAGCGAGGGCGAGCCGGGTCGTACAGTGCAGCCGGCGCGTGAAGGAAACAAAGAACGCACTAAGTGAGCGATGGGATTTCACGGTCCGAATTGAATCAGGCAGCCTCTCCAAACGGACCTCTAACTCTAAACTCATCATGGAGTCTTGAATATGTCTGCCGATAAAGATTTGGTATCGGTTCAACAAGCTCGCGACTTTGTCGAGGCAGCGCACAAGGCCGGAGGGCAGGTAGCGAAATTCGATCAGGGAAAGATCGATCGAATCTGCGAAGCAATGGTCAATGCCGCGCTTCGTGATGCTGCACGGTTGGGTGCATTGGCTGTGGAAGAGACGGGCTACGGCATTCCGGCCGACAAAGAGACCAAAAACAGGTTCGCTGCTGCTGATGTATGGGGTTTCTTTAAGGGGCTTCGTACCGTGGGTGTTATCAGTGATTCAAAAGACATCATTGAGATCGCGAGTCCGCGTGGAGTAGTTGCCGGAATCATCCCATCGACCAATCCCACTTCGACCGCGATTTTCAAAATTTTGATAGCAATAAAGTCTCGAAATACCATCGTGCTTTCTCCTCATCCTTCAGCGGCTCGATGCATTAATGAAACTGCCAGAATTATGCGTGATGCCGCGGTCAAAGAGGGATTGCCCGCTGACGCGATTCATTGCATGTCAACGGCGACCATTGAGGGTACCGAAGCCCTCATGAAGCACAAACGGACGGCGGTAATTCTTGCGACGGGTGGGATTGGACTGGTTCGTTCGGCATATTCTTCGGGTAAGCCCGCATTTGGAGTCGGGCCGGGAAATGTGCCGGTGTTCATTGAAAGAACTGCTCTTGTGCCGAAAGCAGTGCAGGATATTTTGACCAGCAAGTGCTTTGACAACGGCACAATCTGTGCTTCAGAGCAGGCCGTGGTTGTTGATGCACCGATTGAACAACAGGTTCGCGAGCAATTTAAGGCTCAGGGGGCGTACTTTGTTAGTTCCGCGGACGCAGATAAATTGGCGAAAATTGTAGCCACGCCGCAACGAACCTTAAATCCGGCAATCGTCGGTAAGTCTGTGGAAGCCATTGCGAAATTGGCTGGTATCAGTGTTCCGCCAGGAACGAGATGCCTGATGGTGGATGTCGGCGGGGTTGGAAGGGAATTTCCACTTTCGATGGAAAAGCTTTCGCCAATTTTGGCGTTCTATGTCGAGGATGGACTTGAACGCGGCGCCTCCAGATGTTTGGCAGTGCTCAGTTATGGCGGGATGGGGCACACAGCGGGGATTCACACGCGTTCGCGCGAAGCTGCAACAAAATACGGATTGGAAATGCCTGCTTCGCGAATTTGCGTTAACACACCAACAACACACGGTGCGATCGGGTTTTCGACGGCTCTGTCACCCTCGATGACGCTTGGGTGCGGATCATGGGGTGGGAATGTCACCTCCGATAACGTATCGCCCATCCATTTAATGGATATCAAACGCGTGGCGTTCGAAACTCGCCCGGTTGCGAGTTCCAGACCGGCAGTATCAGTGACGACCGCACAAACTTCTGCAGCAGGGACTGGAAACGGTCCGGGAATCCGTCAGACCGGTACGATTAGCAGGGAAGAGATCTCCAATATCGTCGATCGGTTTCTTGCGAATCGACCTCCCGAATTACCTACCGCGCCTGTGGAGAATCCGTCTGCACTGCCTCAAAACGCCGGCGCCGAAAACGGGTCAGCAGAGTCTGCTTCCCCAACGGTTCCACGGCCCGCAGCAGCTCCAAATCCTGCTGATACGGGAAATGGGTCGGCTGCACAACGGTCTTCCGCGCAAATTTCAGATTCCAAATCCACCGCCCCTGGGCAAGGTACGGAGAATGGTAGGAAGGTCGTTGATTTCGTGTGCGAAGATGATGTCAGGCGTGCGGTCCAAAAAGGGGATAAGATCTATATTAACGCCCGCACCATAATCACTCCCGCCGCGCGCGATCTTGGAGAAAGCTCAGAGGTTTTCGCAAAAGGATAGCAGATGTCTGGTGCCGGAGTTTGATTGTTGGTCAAATCTCTCGAATCGAATTCGGATTCCAACATCTAACATCCGACATCTAACATCTGTCTTTTTATGTTTCTCGGCAAAGTCGTTGGCACTGTCTGGTCCACAAAAAAGACGCCCGGTCTCGAGGGCGTCCGTTTTTTGATCGTTCATCCTTACGATTTGGATAAGGAACCCACGAAGAATATTGTTGTTGTTGCGGACCGACTTGGAGCGGGTCTCGGGGAGATCGTCATGTGCGCATACGGCAAGGCAGCGCGGACGGCGATTGGCGATCAGGAAATGTCTATCGAGGCCGCGGTAATCGGTATTGTCGATCAAATGAATATTGTCGACGCAGAATCTGACGAGATCGTAAGCGTTGCACGGGAATTGGATGGCGAAAAAAGGGCATAAGCTAAAGAAGTCAGGGGGCGGTGTCGGAAGATACGATCAGTCTCTACCAACAGTCGGCCTCTAACACATGTAATTTATGGTAAATGAAGAACTGATCTATCGAATCACGCGTGCTGTGTATGGCAGGCTTGGGGCCGCCGCGAACGAGCAGGAAGTCGAAGCCCTGGTGACAGACGTTTACCGAGCCATAGACCCGTTGATCGACCGTGAATCGCCTCTTGACCCAGCTACAACGAGTGCCGCCAGTGGTTCCGCTCAGAGGCTGATTGTTTCGGTGTTTGGCGTTGACCGGCCTGGAATTATTGCCGCGGTAACTCAGGTTCTTGCTGAAGCCCAGTGCAGCATCATTGACATAAATCAGACCGTCGTACAAAAGAAATTTGCGATGGTTTTGATCGCGGATATGTCACAGTCGCGCGAGTCCGCTGCATCGCTTAAGGAACGATTTCGTGTGGAAGGAGATCGGCTCGGGGTGCGTATTTATGCCCAGCGCGAGGATCTTTTCAATGCGATGCACAGGGTTTAAGCAAACGATCTTGTCAACTCCTGTATCTGACTTTGCGAACCTGCTTATCCGGACCATCCGAGGGCAGGAAAAGAATAAGAGTTAACGAATGTCTGACGCGCAGATATCCCGTCGTTGTCCTAAGTGTGGTGCTTCAATCCGGCGAATCGGATCGTTTTGTCCCCAATGCGGTAGTCGAGTCGCAGTTGCCCATGCCGCCGAAGATGCCGGCTCACCAAAGGCGGAAAGAAAGGCTGAAACCGAAAATCCGGTCGAGCACCGCAAGGGCTCCACTTCGGCCGATTCAAACGTTGACCGGCCAGTGGAGGTTGCGAAGCCCAAACGAGGCACGGGCCCTGTAAGTTCTTCGCCAGGTCCCAACGGCCTTCCTGAGAGTAAAAAGCAGATCGTACCTCAACCCGCACGACGTGACCCGGGAAGCTCCTTTCAGAGCGAGCACATCCGGCGGCGATCACAGATAGTGACGAGTGGAGAATCCGTTGATAGCTCGATTCGGTTCCTGGTGGTCGCAATCGTCCTGTTCCTGGGCTTTTTGGTCTTACTTATAATTAGCCAGTCTATGCGATAGTTAACGGCAGGATAGACAGACGTTGAAAGTGAATCGCTGGAATGGTCCCGAGTAAATAAAGTTCATGGAATACACGCAGGCAGAGATCCTTCAAACAGTTCGAATGACCGAGATGGAGCATCTCGATATCCGAACCGTTACCCTTGGACTTTCACTCAGGGACTGTGGCAGTGAATCAGTTGCGCGGACTGCCGACCGGTGCCGTGAAAAGATTCTTCGAGTTGCTGATCGGCTGGTCAAAACGGTAGATGAAATCGGCGATGAGGTGGGGATTCGTATTGCGAATAAGCGAATTGCGATCACACCAGTATCAATGGTGGCCGAGAGCGCCCGAAGCAAAGATTTCCTGACAATCGCTCGGGCAATCGACGATGCCGCCGGTCAGGTGGCCGTCGACTTTATCGGAGGCTATTCCGCTCTCGTTCATAAGGGAATGACGACCGTCGAAAGCGACTTTCTGGATTCGATTCCGGAGGCCCTTGCTTCGACAGCGCGCCTGTGCTCTTCAGTCAATGTCGCGACGACGCGCGCCGGTATAAACATGGATGCCGTACGTCGCATAGGTGTAATCATCAAGGATGCCGCGGAAAGAACGCGAGATCAGAGCGGTATCGCGTGCGCCAAGTTCGTGTGTTTTGCAAACGCAGTGGAAGACAATCCATTCATGGCAGGCGCGTTCCATGGAGTGGGCGAACCTGAAGCAGTCATTAACGTTGGGGTTTCCGGTCCCGGAGTTGTTAATCATGCACTGAGGCAGGCGCCGAAGGACGCGCCGCTGCATGAACTGGCCGAACTGATCAAGAAATTATCATTCAAGCTTTCTCGTGCCGGCGAATTAATCGGAAGGGAAGCTGCGCGACGTTTGGGTTTGCCGTTTGGAATCATTGATCTCAGCCTCGCGCCTACGCCGGTGCCTGGCGATTCAGTGGCCGAAATTATCGAAGCAATGGGGTTTGAGCGTGCCGGGACTCACGGTACAACTGCGGCGCTTGCGATGCTTACTGATGCAGTAAAGAAGGGCGGCGCAATGGCGTCGGGTTCGGTCGGTGGCATGAGCGGGGCATTCATTCCCGTCTCTGAGGATGCTGCGATGATCGAAGCTGTACGCATAGGGGCACTCTCTCTTGATAAGCTCGAGGCGTGGACCAGTGTGTGTTCTGTTGGAATCGACATGGTTGCGGTCCCGGGCTCGACATCCGCCGAAACGATTTCCGCGATAATCGCTGATGAAATGGCAATCGGAATGGTCAATAATAAGACCACGGCCGTCAGGATAATTCCTGTCCCGGGCAGGGAAGTCGGGGACATTGTCGAATTTGGTGGTCTGCTGGGCTCTGCGCCCGTTATGGCTGTGAATTCGTTTGGATCTGGCGACTTTATCCGGCGCGGCGGCCGCATTCCTGCTCCGATTCATTCACTTCGAAACTAATTGATGTAATTTCAGACAGCGGTCGCAGGGCATGTTTTGTTTTGATGGTTGAGCGCTATAAAAGTCTAGTAGCGATTCTGAGCTGAAGGATAATAGAAATGGAAGCATTGGGAATGGTTGAATGTATGGGGCTCGTCGCGATGATCGAAGCGGCGGATGCAATGGTGAAGGCTGCGAACGTTCACCTTGTCGGATACGAAAGAATCGACGCCGGCCTTGTGACGGCGATTGTCCGGGGGGACGTTGCGTCAGTTCAGGCTGCGGTTGCCGCCGGCGCCGCGGCGGGCGCGAAAGTCGGCAAAGTCGTTGCTACCCATGTAATACCAAGGTTGCGTGCCGATGTGGATGAATCAATCACAGTTCTGAAAACGGGCGAGACGACGCGAAAGAAGATCTCGGGTTCTGTTAGGTAGGCAAGTAAGCCAGTCTAAATGCCAATTTGCCGCGCCGGTAATACCTGGCTTTTTCAACGCCGAAGAGGTGGGCAATAGACTTTACTTAGAGTAAATCGCTCGGTGGAAAATAAATCTTTTGACAACTTCGCAACTTCAGTTTCATCGTGGCCCCGTCATAACTATAGATTATTGTCGGTAATCCTGGCCATACTCTCCGACCTCAATCTCAAATTCTCATTGGTTGCGCTTTTAGCTTGAAACTCCACAGGCTAAATTTGATGAGACGACGACATTAGTCGATTGCTGTCTAAATTTAGTTTGGAGGGAGAGAAATGGAACGTTCAATTCATTTGTGGTTCTGCGTCGGCCTTTCAATATGCATTTTGGGCTGCGTCTCTCCCGAATCCGGACGCGCTCATTCAGTAGAATCGACCGGTTTCGCGGCGAACCGCGTGAGCACGATCTCGAAAGGTAACGGAGAATGCGAAATTACGAATGATGTTCAAATCCTTTCGGGTGCAAACCGGGTTAAGGTCACCGAGGCCACAGAGCGGTTGATTACTATGGCAAATGCATCTCAGAATTGTCGACAGCAAATCATAAGCGCACTTGTGAAGGGCATGGATAAGCCTAATCTGGATTTCAAGACGGATTACGATGCCTTTTTATTTTGGCGAAATGGGGGGGATGTCCTAGGGCAGCTGAAAGCGGTTGAGGCCTTGGACCTTTTGATATCTCATATTGGATTGTCGACTTGGTTTTGGAGTTCAAGCATGGCCAACCAACCGGCCTTGGCCATCTTGATTCAAATGGGGCCTGTAGCGGTGCCAAAACTGTCGAAGGCTCTAAGGGAAAACTCGGACAGAGACACGCGACGCTTTACAATATTCTGCCTGACCTATATTGGCGGACCAGCGGCGTTCGAGGCGCTCAAAGGAGTCGTCGAATCTGAGAGAGACCCGCTAATTCGACAATTCATTCGCGTCTCGATCAAGAATCTCGATAATCCGGAGCACAAAATGAAAAATAATGTCCGCTGGTATGGATTCTTTTTGAAGAGTGGAGGGTCAGCTCGACACACTGCGAAATAGTTCGCGCACTGCTTAGTAAACTGGGGGGAAAACGGGTGCTAGGCAGCCATGGCTTCTGCCGTAACTTTCATTCCCGGATACCATCGGGACAGTGTTGCTCCCCACTCATCATTCAGCACTCGGGTGTGGATTTGCAGCAGTAAGTTGGCACCACGCTTCGTTCACCACATCCGTTGCTTTTTCAACATCCTCTTACTAATAACTGGTTCACTGTTGATTCAACGAATCCAGTTGATATCGGAGAACCCTCTGCGTCAATGCATGTAAGACAACAACAGCCTTCAGTAATATTCACGGATTCGGCACGAACCTATATCCCACACCTCTAACGGTCAGCAGGAGCCTCGGCTTGGCGGGGTCGTCTTCGATATATCGCCTCAACCGAACTATAAAATTATCGATCGCTCGTGTGTCTGTATCGACACGTAGATTCCAAACCTCTTCAAGTATAGATTTGCGTGAAACAACCAGTCCGGATCGTGCGATCAGATAGCGCAACAATTCCGTTTCCATCAAGGTTAATCGAATTATTCGGTCCCCAGCGAATAGCTCGAGCGAGCCAAAATCAATTGTCTTACCATCAAAGACGAAAACGTCCCTGCTATACTCTTGAACGCCGGATGTCGGCAGCGAACCTGCCACACCCGAACTTTCGTTCACGGTCTCGATGTCCTTGTTTATGATCGAGTTTCTTTGCGGCCACCGGCTACGCCGGATAAGCCCATTCAGGCGCGCTACAAGAATTGCCAACTCGAACGGCTTTGATAGATAGTCATCCGCGCCGGCCTCGAAGCCGTTCAAAACATCCTCTGGACGCCCGCGCGCTGTCAGCATCAGAATCGGCACAAACTGACCCTCATGCCTCAATCGAGTGGCTACTTCAAACCCGTCAATTCCGGGAAGCATTACATCCAGCACAACGGCTGAGAATTTCTCACGATCAGTTAACAGCATTTCAAGTGCTGTATCTCCATCGCCGATTACGTCAACCTGGTAACCTTCGGCTTCCAGATTAAAGCGTAGACCCTCGGCAAGATGAGATTCGTCTTCGACTACCAACACTGAAGTCATGATTTTTCTACCCTGGGAAGCAGCATCGTAAACGTGCTTCCGTGACCTTCTCCTCCACTTTCGGCAAACACTCGACCGTTATGTTTTTTAACAATTGACCGAACGATAAACAGGCCGAGACCGGTTCCTTTAACCCTGCCGACGAGCTTTCCCGGAGCACGGTAAAATCGTTTGAAAATTCGCTTCAACTGGTCGCCAGGGATCCCGATGCCATAGTCCCTTACTTGAAGCGCAATATTCTTTTCATCCTGTCGCTTGATCGAAACATCGACGCGCTTTTCGCTGGCCGAATACTTCACAGCGTTGTCCATAAGATTAATGATGGCCGCGCGAAGTTCTTCGGAATCGCCGAAGACCAGGGCGTCTTCCGACTTCCCGCATTGGTCGTTAACCTGAAAGACTCCCTCTTCAAGGTTATATCTTGTCCGCGTCAGTTCCACGCACTCTGCGACAATTTTCGACAGATCGACATTGGCTTTGTGTTCGCGAGTTCGTCTTGTCCCCAACTGTCCTGCCCGCAACACCTGTTCAATTGTATGAAGCAACCGGTCACTGTCGGCAAGCATTATATCGTAAAACTCACGGCGCTTTTTGTCATCGACATTACGGGATTGCAACGTCTCCAGGTAAAGCCGGATCGATGCAATCGGAGTTTTAAGTTCGTGCGTAACGGAGTTGATAAACGCGTCATGCTGTTCGTTTCGCCGGATCTCTCGTACAAGAAAAGTCGTGTTAAGGACAAGGCCCGCGATTATAGCCAGGAAAAAAGTTACGCCGAGGACGAGCAGAGCTACTTCTCGAACATTCAGGACAATCCATCCGATGTTCAATGCGATTGCAAGTGCAACCAGACACGACCCGAATACAATAAAGAAAGCAATCGATTTGCCACGGCCACTTACACGCATAGAGACATTCTATTTGCTATTTCCCAAAAGTGTAAGCAGAGGTTTGCCTCTTACAGTTTCGATACTTAAGCAATGATTTCAATTTCGAATAGTTTAAATGAAACCGGCCGCAGAATTGACTTAGCTGTAATAGCAAGTCGCTCTGCGGCCGAATAATGCGTTGCCGAAAATAGTTAGGCAGCCTTTTTCATCATTCTTGATGAATTCGAAGACTCAGCCAATGCGATATCGGACTGACTGATTGTCTTAATCGAGGTCGCAAGCCCCAACCACTTAAGAATCGTTATTCCATACCAGTTGAAATCGATTTCGTACCACTTGATACCATGTCGGGCTGCGACTGGGTGGGCATGATGGTTGTTATGCCATCCTTCGCCGAAAGTAATAAGTGCAACCCACCAAAGGTTGGTAGAATCATCTGTGGTCTCGAACCTGCGCGAGCCCCACAAGTGCGTTGCTGAGTTGACCAGCCACGTAGCATGAAGACCAAAAACTACCCTGAAAAATATCGCCCAGAGCAACACGGACCAACCGCCCAAGGCGAAAAGCGTCAAGCCGAGAACAGTCAGGGGCACCCAATAAAAGCGATTCAACAGAACATGAAATTTGTCCTTCATAAGATCGGGCGCATAACGCTTCATTATCTTCGTGTCCCACTGTTGCGCCGTCCCCGTCAGAATCCATCCCATGTGCGCCCACCATTTCCCGTGACGTGGGGTATGCGGATCCCCCTGTTTTTCGGTAAACGCATGGTGAATTCTATGAGTAACAACCCAATCAATTTGTCCACCTTCAAGAGCGAGGGTACCGCAAATCGTCAGAAAATATTCAACCGCCTTTGGGACTTTATAGCCGCGATGTGTAAGCAGACGGTGAAACCCCATCCCTACTCCCAGGCCTCCCGAAATGATCCATAGGGGTACCGTGACCAATAGAGCGTTCCAGCTAAAGAAAAATAGCGATGCAATGGCGCCGATATGAAAAATAATCATGAAAGACGTAGTGGTCCAATTGATACCCGTCTTTCGCTGCGACAGGATAACTTCGTTTTGCATTAATTCTCCGTGTCAATGGTTTTCTTCCGCAGGTGTGATGCCGCGGGCCAAAATGATAGTAGCAACTTTTGCTGATGTTGATTGTAATACTTGTGTAAGAGGTACCGGTTTCGGTCCGCTATGCAAAAGGGCGCATATATGCGCCCTTTTGTAAATATTTAGTTGCGGTGAGTTGACCTAAGGCCGGGATTTCTGATCCAGAGAGCTTTTGACTGGAACAGCAGGTTGCTTTCTCGGAGCTCCGTCCAGTGGCGCCGTACGGCCGGAACGGGTCAGGGCAATACGCTTGTCTTTACCCGAAGCATCGGCGACTGTGACCTTAATTGCGCGATATGTGCCGTCATTTCTCTTATTGCTCGGTTCATAGCTGACGACGTATTGCGTGCGCATATCCCTGGTGATCTCGTCAGCGATCTTCGGGATCTCAGATATCGAACTTGGATAAAAGACGCGGCCTCCCGTCTCGCTTGCGAACCGATCCAGAAGCGCCATTGCGACTTCCTTTCTGCTCTTTCGGATCAGGCCCTTCTCGGAATCCAATTCACCGACAAAACCGATAACGTAGATCTGAACGTCCTCTTCTTTAAGCCGGTCGAACAACTCTTCCTTTTTGTAATAACTACTCCGGTCTTCGCCGTCAGTAACCAGGATCAGAGCCCGCCGCCGTCGGTCGCCATCGGTAGATTTCTTGTGTTCAGCAACATGTTCAGACGCCAGATAAACTGCATCTATCACCGCTGTCTGGCCGCCCTCAGTAAAGATTCTGTCCACTGCGTCCATCAAATCGTCTTTGTTGGGGGTGAAATCCTGCAGCGTTTCGATCTTCTCGCGGTCAACAAATTTCATCAGAAACGTTTCGTCGCCGGCCTTATTGCTGTTTATGATCGTCTTTGCGGCATCTATTACTGTCGGCAACTGTGAGCGTAGTGAACCAGAAGAGTCAACGGCCAGACCATAACTAATCGGAACTTCCTGCCTGGACACGCTCTCAATATGTTGTGGGACGCCATTTTCAAACACATGAAATTCGTTAGCCTTAACATCGTTGATTGGACGATTGTTCCTATCAATCACACGGATGTTAAGTATGACGTTTGACGTGTCGATTTTCACGACTTCCTCGGGGTCGACCGTTATGCCGCCTTCAGGTGTGGGATCCGGAGTCGAGCCCGGAGTCGGTGTCGGCGTCGCAAGTGTTGGAGCTCCATTCTTCTGTTGATCGGCACGTCGCGGGCGCGGATCCTGCGGCTGTGCGCCCGCGCCAATCCCAGACAACGAAACGAGCAGACAAAAAGACATACAGGCCAATGAAAAAACCACTGATCGGACAGACAGCATCGCAGGTTTATTGGTGGGTTGCGTCATAGGAAAACTCTCGATTCTTCAGCCGGTATCTCGAACGTTTCCATATTTCCGGGCAACTATGGAAGTCAAAAACCATAACTTTTCATTTTACCGCAGTTCTCAGGGTTCAACACAGGAGATGATAGCCCAACGGCTTTCAGGCCGACCGCACAATTCGACGGGCAAACGGTGGCAGTCAGGATGCACGAATCCTTCTGCCCTGTGTTCTACGAGAAACCCAAGTGCCAAATATCGCAGATATTTTCAATGCAAAGAGGAGTAAATCCGCTCGAATACAGGATGCAGGAATTCCAGTCGAAGTTTACCAATCGTTTTTAACGCACAATTTTACCGGGGGGTAGCGCTTGAATAGTAGCCTTCTTTGCTTCTGACGAACAGGCGTGGCAAACCCCGTGGAGGGGTAACTTTCACCTTTATTTTGTGCCACTTGCCGTCGTTGGCAAAATTCGTGGGCCGATACCCAATCGAATACTGGTGGCGAAGTTCCAAAGCGATCCTCTCGAATATTTCGTCCATTTCGGCTTCAGTATTGGGGAAGAACGCCTTTCCCCCCGAAACTGACGAAAGTTCGTCCAATATTCCCTGTCCTTCCATACCCATCGAACTGCCGGCGTCGCTGCCATCAAGAATCCCGATCGAGTAGACGGTTACATCCGATTCTTTCAGCAGGCGGCGCAGTTCCGTAAATGTGTAGCGCGAACTGTTGTCCTGCCCGTCACTGATCAGGAGGAGGGCACGCTTGGGATGCGCTCCACGCTGGACCTTTTCGACACCCAGATAACAGGCATCGTACAAAGCTGTTTGAGATTTTGGCTGAACATACGTCAGCTTGTTTAGAACCGCATCTCCGTCCCTGGTTTTATCCAAAAGAAGCTGAGCCCGAGTATTAAATCCAATCAGAAAGTACTCGTCAGAATCCTGGCTCGTCTCGATAAATCTGCCTAATGCTTCTCTGGCCCGCTTTATTTTCGACCCGTTCATCGAACCCGAAACGTCAAAGATAACCCCAACGGAAACCGGGGCATCGTCGTCGCTAAAGAACGCAATCTCCTGAGCCGCCTTCTCGTCAAAAATACTGAAGGCCTTTTGATCCAGCCCTGACACATAGCGTCCGTAATTGTCCGTTACCGTAACGGTTAAGGTAATCAAGTCGGAATTGACTATGAGTTTGTCGTCTGCAGCTTTACCGGCAGAGGCTGATATCGGAAATTGTTTTTGTTTCGGTTCGGTTTTGCCGGCTGTTGGATCGGCGGGTTTATCGGAAGATTGACCAGGGGGATCTTGTTTTTGTTGCGCATGGACTGAAATCAGCGCAAACGAGACAATCAACAAACTAAACGCTGCAAATTCCAGTCGTCGTGAGTGAACACTTCCATTTCGACCATTCATAAGGACCCCCTGCTTTCCGGCTGGGAAACCAGCCCGAAAATGCACTTCAACGGTTAAAGAGCAGCCCAAAAAAACACTTCGGCATGCAAATGCGAATCACGAAACCCGTTCGGCGCCAGGGGAGACTACCGTACGCACACAAATTAACGTCAATTAAATGTCAGCGAAAGCTAAAGACATTGTAAAGCAGTGCTTAAATGCAAGCAAGAAAGAAAGCGAAATCCCCATAACTGCAACAATTCCAGTTCACAAATGCGAGCCTTTTCGCACATTTCAGAATGCCGCCAGCGTTCGAATTCCTGGCATTTTGCTTTTGCGCGTATTCCAGGGACAACAATATAGTTGCCTGGAATATCGCTCGACTGAAACTGCTGGTCACCCCAACCAGCGGTTTTGGTCTGTCTGGCGACGTCTTTTCAGGCGTATGATCGTAGAAATGGAACTGGCTGATTCGAAGGACGTTCAACCTTACGGTGAAGATCCAGGCGCAGATAACAATCGCGCGTGTTAAACATGCATGATATACTCCGCTTTCGTCTGATCGTTTCGCCTGACAGTATTTTATTTCTTCGTGGTCACATTAAATGGCTGAATTCGTTTGTCGTCTTGGTACGCCCGCCGGCGAAGTTATCACTCGGACCGTAGAGGCCGCGGGTGTGGGCGAAGCGCGCGTGCGGCTCGAAAAAGAGGGATTTCGGGTTTTCAATGTTTCGCAGCCGAAGTCTGGCAGTGTGGCTGCTCTTGCAAGACGGGGCAAGGGTTTGAACGTCAGGATTAAGGCTAATGACTTCCTGTTATTCAATCAGCAGCTCTCGGCTCTTGTCAGAGCCGGAATTCCCATACTTCAGGCGATCAGCATGCTTCGAAAGCGCTCGCCTTCGCCTGCTTTGCGTACGGTGCTCGGGGATGTTGAAGATAAGATCCGCGGTGGAATGGCGCTTTCTGAAGCCTTTTCCGCTCAAGGCCCAATTTTCCCCCGAATCTACACGGCCTCGATTCTCGCCGGAGAGCGTAGTGGTGCTCTCGACGAGATTCTCGCGCGCTATGTGACCTATATGCGCCGCAACGTGCAGTTGCGTCGAAAGATCCGTGGCGCATTGGCATATCCAACATTTCTGTTGTTCGCATCGAGCGGAATGGTTGCCTTCCTTGTAGTTTATGTTGTTCCGAGAATGTCGGAACTCTTCGCGAATTTCGGTGGAAAGAGCTTGCCTGCTCTGACGCAGTTCGTCGTAGCCATCTCCGGCTGGCTAACTTCAAATATTTTGTGGTTTGGTCCGCTTTTATTTGTGACAATTGTCGCGCTTGTAATTTGGGCGCGTACAGCTTCGGGGCGGCTAACGATCGATGTGGCCCTGTTAAGGGTGCCACTAGTTGGGAAGTTGTTGCAGCAACTGGCGGTTGCCCAGGCTACTCGCTCACTTGCCACGCTGCTCGCCGGAGGAATTACGCTGGTCGAATCCTGGGAAATCGGTGCTGAATCGATCACGAATCTTGATCTGCGGCGCCGAAGCACGAAGATCCTCCCGATGATCCGGGAAGGGCGTTCATTTACTGAGAGTCTTGAGGCAGCGGGTTGGATCCCCGAGCTCGCGCTCGACATGATTGGAGTTGGGGAACGTTCCGGCAGTCTTCGCGAAATGCTGGACGAGGTCGCTGTGTTTTATGACGGAGAATCCGAGGTCCGGCTGGAACAGTTGACGACCACTCTCGAGCCAGCAATTCTTGTCGTCATGGGTGGGGTCGTAGTCACGATTCTTCTTGCGATTTATCTCCCAATTATTCAATCGATTTCAAATGTTTCGGTGCATTAGTGGTTTTTACCCCTTTTGCGACTTGTGTTGGTGACGGAGACTTATGGATCAGGTTACGGCAGAGCAGACTGAGCAAGTTCCAGATTCCGTGTACGCTCAGAGCCAGATCGCCCCCATCTCGGATAAAAACGGCAGTGGCGACGGCAACGAGCCACCCGAGGTTCGAGATGCACGTGCTCTCGCTCTTAGATACCGGCTGCCATTTGTGGATCTGCTTCCGCGCGAAGGAAAATCGCCGATTGATTACTCATTATTGGGCGAAATTCCCGTCGACCTGATGGTGCGAAACCAGTTTGTCCCCTTGCGCCGCGAAGGGAATCGACTGCATGTCGCCATCGCCGATCCAACGGATCTCGAGCGTCTGGATGAACTTGCGGGCGCGTTGCGCGCCCGCATCGTTCCTCACGTTGCAACAGCGGGCGCAATCGATGTCGTGCTGCGCAAAGGAGACGCGACACAACGTGTCCTCCAGGAGGCAGCGTCCGGCTTTAGGATTTCCCTTGTTAAAGAGACCGAAACGGGCGAAGAGGTGCTCGATCTGGATCGACTGGCGACCGATTCCGATATGTCGCCGATTATCAAGCTGGTGGATACCATTGTTTATAACGCAATGGAATCACGAGCATCCGACATACACATTGAGACCCGTGACAGCGAGGTTCAGGTAAAATATCGTATTGACGGCGCCCTTTACGCCAAGGTCGACCCAATCGACCTTGCATATCATCAGACTCTGATTTCTCGCATCAAGGTAATGTCTGAACTCGACATTGCTGAACGCCGAGTTCCACAGGATGGCCGTTTTCGTGTTCGTTATAAAGGGCGAAACGTCGATTTCCGTGTTTCAATCATGCCGACCGTGCATGGCGAGGACGCGGTTATTCGTATCCTCGATAAAGAACAGATTAACGAGTCTTTTAAGGATTTAAGGCTCGATGTAGTCGGATTTGCCGAGGATGATGTCAGAAAGTTTCGGCGTTACATTGCCGAACCATACGGGATGGTGCTCGTTACGGGCCCAACCGGATCCGGTAAAACCACCACTCTATATGCGGCGCTAAACGAGATTCGAAACGAAGAAGACAAGATAATAACGATTGAGGATCCGGTCGAATACCAGCTTCACGGGATAACTCAGATTCCGGTTAATGAAAAAAAGGGCTTGACCTTCGCTCGTGGCCTTCGGTCAATTCTTCGTCATGACCCCGACAAGATCATGGTCGGTGAAATCCGTGACACGGAAACTGCGCAAATCGCCATCCAGTCTGCGTTGACAGGCCACCTCGTGTTTACGACAGTCCACGCTAATAACGTCATCGATGTCATAGGACGCTTCCTGAACATGGGCGTCGAACCTTATAATTTTGTCTCAAGTCTCAACTGCGTTTTGGCTCAACGGCTCGTCCGGCTCCTATGCGAGGTATGTAAACGCCGCTATCGACCCACGGATGAGGAACTTCGCGAATCCGGATTAATGCCGGAAATGTTCCGGGAGCAAAAATTTTTTTCCAGCGTCGGGTGCGATGCTTGTAACCACACAGGGTATCGTGGTCGCACAGCTATTCACGAATTACTCGATTTGAGCGATAATATCCGGGAACTGATTATTGCGCGCCGACCAGGATCAGAAGTCAGGCGCGCAGCGGTTGCCGAAGGGTTAAAGGGGCTGCGTCATTCGGCGCTTCAAAAGGTCTTTATTGGCCAGTCAACTCTACACGAGATCAATCGTGTGACATTTGTCGAAGAGATCGGTGTTAGTAAATAGGATAAGGAATTTCTCAATTTAATTTCTGAGCATCCTTTCGCTTCAAACAAAAGGTTACGGAACTGCTGCTTCCGTTGCGCGTTAAACGATATGTCCGGGCTGGCACTTCGATTTCGTTGCCGGCTGGCAGGCTAAACTCACAACTTACTGGTTAAGTATTTGGTCTAAATGACCGTTTAGTATTTGGTCTAAATGACCGTAAAGGTATACCACATGAAAAACAATGCGCGCCCTGTAATGGGAATACTTTTGACGATTTGCCTCCTTGCAACGCCATTGACGGCTCTTGCAAAAAAGGGAGACAAGAATTTCAAGAAGGGGCTCGCTTTCGAGGCTGCACAGCAGTGGGAAAGGGCCGCTCAGGAATTCACACTGGCTGTGGCTGCAAATCCCTCCGACACCGATTATCAGCTTCACTACCGGCGTGCCGTATTCAATGCATCCCAGGCGTTTATGCAAAAGGGACGAGCGCTGGCCGAACAACAGGACTACATAGGAGCGTTTAATGCATTTCGTCAGGCGTATGCTTATGACCCTGTAAACCAGCTTGCACTGTCCGAAATGGATCGAATGCAGAGGCTGCAGCGTGAAAAGACAGGAGACCCGGCAGCGGCGCCGCCGGCCAACACTGGCAATGATCCCAGGATTCGTCCGACGTCGTACGATCCGGGAAATGGACAGAATCCCGGTCGTCGCCCCCCGATGAACGATAATGCTACGCCTGCGACCGAACCATTGCGGATCATCAACTATAGTGGCGATCTGAAGAATTTTATTAGACAGCTGGCTGATCAGTTGGGATTGAACGTGATTTTTGACAGTCAGTCGTTTCGCCAGCCGCGTACAATCGAGATCAACCTAAAGGATGTTACCACTGCCCAGGCGCTCGACTGGTTGTTTCTCCAGGAAGGCCTGTTCTTCCAGAAGCTCAGCCGGCGCACCGTACTCGTCGCAGATCAAAACCGGCGCCCGCAGTATCAGGAACTGGTGATCCGCACATTCTATCTTTCCAATACCGATCCAAATGATGCCCGACAGGTAATTACGCAGGCAATTCCGCCTCAACAGGGCCGCCCGCAAACGATCGTGATTGTGGACAAGACGACGAACAGTCTAACAGTCAGGGATACGGCTGAAAACGTGATGCTGATCTCCGACATCCTTAAGAGTCTGGACAAAGACCGCGCTGAAGTGGTCATGGACGTCAATATTTACGAGGTTTCGAATACGGATCTGCTTCAGCTTGGAAATCAGATCGGTGATGCAAGTTCATTGGCCAATTTCGGCGGCTCTCGTACAACCGGAGTGACTTTCGGCGGTCTCGCTCAAGCGGTTGTATCGGGCGCCACGACCTCAACGGTGCTGCCGGGAGCATTCGGCGGCGCATTCCTCTTGCCACAGGCCACGCTCTCAGCGCTTCAATCCAGGGATCACACGCGTCTTGTGGCTTCGACGCAGGTGCACGCGTTCAGTGGCGAAGAGTCGACGGCCCGCATCGGACAGCGCGTTCCTGTCCAAACAGCTCAGACTTATCCCTATGGCACGACGACGCCAACAACCGGAACCGGTACAACACCGGGTATTTTTACCGGAGGCTTTCCTGTTATTCAATACGAGCCGACAGGACTAACGCTGAAGTTCACGCCGCAGGTATTCCCGAACCAGGACGTCCAGGTGAAGATGTCGATTGAATCCAAGGACGTACTCGGCGCCTCGAGTCTTACTCCAACCTTTACCGAGCGAACGATTACCGGCACCGCCCGCATTCAAAACAATCGAACGATGATGCTTGCCAGCGTCGCGCAGGACAAGCAGTCAAACGGACGGACTGGAATACCTCTTCTCGGATTGGTTCCGATTCTTGGGCGATTTGTCACGGCGCCAAAACGTGATAATCAACAAACGGATATCGTAATCGCGGTAACGCCCAGGGTCCTTCGGGCCCCGGCAATAACCCCCGATGACGAACAGATGCGTAAGAGCGGTACGCTCCAGACGCCAACAACAGGTTCACTCGAAGCATTGGTACAAGAGGCAAATCGCGAGGACCAACTTGCAGCCGCACGAAAAATTGGGAACAATGTTGTAGTACAACTGCCCGATGTCGAAGTCGCCGCCGCATACGTTCCGGCGCCAAAGACCCTGGTAGACCCTGCCGCAACGACCCAGGCGAAACAGGAAAATCCGTTGGCGGCGGCGCTTTCTTCAATTCTTCCCGCTGCAATTAGTACTCCTTCGAGCAGCAGCCTGGTCAACACCGTGGCTTCATCAATCGGCCAGCCCCCGAGCAAATTAACGCCGACTTCCGTCAATTTTGTCCCCAGCACGATTTCAGGCACCGGCAGTTCTACGATTGCCGAAAAGCTTGCGGCTGCAACGGCAGGTGTCGACAAGAATCCTGTCAATCCGGCTGAAGCAACAGCGAAGGTTGCTTCTCCGGCAATCACTTCCAACGATTCGAATGGATCGGATGAGCCGCCTCCGTTGCCGTCGCCGGTTCTCCCTGTCGGAGCGGCCGAACTTCGGCTTGTTACCGAAAGGAGCGAGTTTAAAGTAGGTGAAAGACAACGGATAGGTCTTGTCCTGTCATCAACATCAATTCTGGGTCCCGCTGTAATCCGGCTGAAATTCGACGCTGCTGTTATATCAGTAAGGGGGCTTTCACAGGGTGACAACCTTGGCGATGCAGCGCCCGCGTTGATGCAGTCGATCGATCCGTCCGGCAGCGTGATGCTTGCCATCTCGCCAGGAAAGGGTTCGCCGCTCAAGGTTGGTTCGACCATACTCTTGTACTTTGATGTGGAAGCAGTCGGAGCCGGGGAAGCCAGCATGTCATTTGAGCGCGAAAACATTCATTTAGTCGGGATCAAGGGTGGAGAAATTACCTTGAAACTTGGCGAAGCTCATCTGGCAGTTAAACAATAGCGGTTTGAAAATGGAAAAGCGGGGATTTGAAATAATGATCGAGAGGAGTCCAATCCGCAGATTGACCAGTGTTTTCAAGACTGTGGTTCAAGAATCCGGATCATTCTTTCGAATTCCTGCTTTTCGTCTGTCCGCACCGAAACGTTCAACCAGTGGTTTTACCCTGGTTGAATTGGCCATGACGGTCACAGTGTTGACGATTCTTACCATGGGTGTGATTCCTTTGGTCAAGATGTCTGTTCGCCGTCAGAAGGAGCAGCAACTTCGAGAATCCTTGAGGGAAGTTCGTTCAGCGATCGATCAATTTCATAGGGAAGCAATACAGGGTCTTGCCCTGCAGGGGCCCCAGGTTCCGGGTTCGGGTCAAACTCCCGGTTCGGGTCAAACTCCCGGTACGGGGCAGCCTCCCGGTCTGATGCCGGCACCGGACCCGAGAGTTCGAGTCGGGATTACCGATGCTACAATTTTTACGATGGAAAACGTCGAACGCTATCCTCCTGATCTGGAAACGATGAAGAACGGGGTCAGTGTTACACCCTTGCAGTCGGCTGGGGCTCCGGATATCAACAAAAATGCGACGGATAACGGAGTAACTGCCACCAAAAAGAAGGTCTATCTCCGCGAGATTCCCATCGATCCAATGACCGGAAAGGCTGACTGGGTCTTGCGCTCGTGTTATGACGCACCGGACGCAACTTCGTGGGGCGGTGAAAACGTTTTCGATCTGCACTCCCGATCTACGGCGACGGCGCTAAACGGAGAGAAGTATAGTGATTGGTAAACGAGCAAATTCCATTGGGAAAGAAGAGAATTCGCCGTCCGTCTCGGTGCATTGCGGGTTCCATTCCTCGATGTTGTCGCGCGGGTTCACGTTGCTTGAGTTGATGATCGTGATTACGATTATCGTGATCCTCGCAGCAGTGGCGTTGCCCCGTTTTCAGGCGGTCATTCAACATGCCAGGGAAGCGACTTTGAGGGACGACCTGTTTCAAATGCGCAAAGCGATAGATCAATTTGCTGCCGACAAGGGAAAACTTCCTCAGTCGCTTGACGACCTCGCCAGTTCGCATTACTTGAGAGAGGTACCTGTTGATCCGATGACAGACCAGAAAGACTGGAACGCGGTTTCAGGCGATGATCCGGCTTCTGTTGAAGGAGGCCAGGGGGTGATTGACGTCCACAGTTCATCGAGCGAGCAATCTTCTGACGGTCAGGCATATTCCGAATGGTAAACCCTGCTTAATACTCGATCTCGAAGCCGTTCGTTTTCATGGCGGCTTTTTTACATAATGCGCTAGCGCTCGCTCGCAGTTTAGGAGTTTAATGTCTGGTATTTTCGGAAAGATTGTCTCCCCACGATACCCTTCGGCCGCGGCTTCCATCGAGCGTGGCAAGGTGGCTGTCGTACAGCTCGACAAAACGCGGCAGGGCTTCAATATAAAGCGCGGGGCAACTGTGACCTTTTCCGCTACGTTGGTTAACCCGTCCTTCGAGTCCAATTCGAATCTATCGGACCTGAACGAACTGGCCAGCGCGCTCTCTGATGCCGCGCTGGCGGCCGGGCTCGGGAAACAGCGTAAGTGGTCAATCGCGTTGCCGGAAGCGTCCACCCGATCAATCATACTGACGCTTGAAAGCGTCCCGAGCTCGAAAAACGAACTTCACGAGATTCTCAGGTGGAAGACCGAAAGGGCATTCGGTTTGTCAGAGGCTGAAATACAGGTTTCACGCGAACACCTGGGACCGGATAACGCCGGCCGGGATCGCTATCTGGCAACCGCCGTTAGAAAAAATGTGCTTGCGGAGTTCGAAGCGGTTTTCGAATCGCTTTCGTGGCGTGCAGGCTTAATTCTTCCACGCAGTCTGGCCGAGGCGCAATGGTTAACAGGGGGCAGGCGTCCTGGCGATTCGCTCCTGGTCAGTTCGCATGAGGATGGGTTCACAGTATCGGTTTATCGTAATGGACAACCGCTCGCTGTGCGCTCAATCGTCTGTGAAACCGCTGACCAGCAGGACGAGCTCTACAGATTTTTGCTTTTTTATCGGGACCGGTTAGCGTCAGAGGGCCAGGATGCGGAGCCGCATTCTATTCAGCGGCTGTTGCTGGCCGGAGATGGATTTGTCAGCAGCAGTGTGACTACACTTGCCCACGAAACCCTTGATACCGATTTACATCCTCTTTCGGCTGCGGAAGTCGGGTTGTCGCTTCCGACAACTGAGTTTTCTTTTCGCGACTTTGCCGCCCCGGCTGCCCTCGCATCGATGGCCTGGTAGTGCCCGTTGAAACTTTTGCAATTTCCAGTACGTAACAACCTTGCATTATGAGTGCGAATTTTGACGCGATTTCCATGATTTCCCGAGTCAAGCTGGCTGACAGCGAGCTTGTTACCAGTGCTGCCGGCGGCCACGAAGAAGGCTTCGAAGAGTTGGTTCGGCGATATCAGCGTCCAATTTCGGCGTATGTTTATCGAATGGTTGGCGATTATGACGCCGCGCTTGATTTGACTCAGGAAGTATTCATCAAGGTTTACGGATCGTTATCGCGTTACAAACCTGAATTTAAGTTTTCCACGTGGATTTACAAGATCGCACATAACGCTGCCGTTGATCATTTAAGACGCCATTCGACACGGCAACAATCACTTGTACACGAGTTTGAGGGCGAACAGCTTGAAGTTCCGATCGAAAGCCGACGACCTTCCCCCGAACAGGAGAGCGAGAGGGAAGAGCGCCGTGCCGAAATCGAGGCCGTCGTAAGGCAACTGCCTTCGGCCTACAAGGAACTGATTATTCTTCGGCATTCCCATGATCTTAGCTACGATGAAATCGCTGAAATTACGGGTCTCCCGCTTGGAACTGTTAAGAATCGACTATTCCGCGCCCGCGATGTGATGCGTCAGGAGTTTCTTGCAAGGGGTATCAATGGGGTTTGATCTGTGTGATCGGAAAATGAATTCATCCACTCAAACATGTCCGGATGACGAGATTGCCGCCTATCTGGATGGCGAGCTCGAAGGCGCTGAACGCGAACTTTTCGAGCGTCATGTTGGAATCTGCGCTGTATGCGCCGCACAACTGCGGGAACAAAAGCGGTTTTTGTGCGAACTGAATCTGGCTTTGAATTTTGAGCCGACACCCTCGCTGCCCGAGAATTTTGTAGAGGTGGTGGCCGCCAACGCGCAGTCTGACATGAGCGGAATGCGCACGGTCGCCGAGCGCAATCGGGCATTCCGCATAATTGGTTTGCTGGTGACAGCTTGCCTGGTCAATTTTGGCGCTTCAGGTGACTATTTGACGTCTCTTTTGCGACCTGTCGTCAGTTTAGGACAATTTGCGGGTCAGGCACTTTATAGTGTGGGAGCTGGAGCTGCGATTGTTTTTCGATCAGTGGGCGGCCATTTAATTCTCGAATCCAACTTCGTTGGAATATTTCTCCTCATACTTTTTGCAGCCGCAGCAGTACTGCTTCCTGCCTTGATCAGTCGCTACCACCGCGCGCAAAGTTGAACAAGTGTTGCCTTTGCGGGGCGCACGAGGCGGCATAGACAGTGATTGAATTTTCAACTCAGAAAAATTTAAGGTTTACAGCGTCACGCGCGGTTTGTTGCCTTGTTTGTGCCGTCGCCACCTTTTTCGTGGCTGCTGCAGTTACCAAAGCGCAAACTGTTTCAACAGTCGCGGCGGACGAAAAGGCTCCCTACATAATCGAGGGTGTCAATGACAACGACGTCTTTGGGATTGGACGTTCAATCATCGTGCGCGGAACGGTTAAGCACGGCGCTATGGCTTTTGGCGGGGATGTCATTGTAGAGGGCGTCGTCGAAGGCGATGTTGCTGCAATTGGAGGTTCAGTCAAACAACTCGCGGGCTCGCGGATCGGCGGGGATGTACTTGTCATTGGCGGAACCTGTTACCACGACAAGAATGCAGTTGAACGCGACCCTTCCAGTGCAACGGTAATGGTTGCTGGTTATGAAGAGGAGTTGCGCAATCTGATGCGCGATCCCACTTCGTTGTTGGTGGCACGTTGGTCGTTGGCCTATCTCGGACAGCGTGTGCTGTCCGTGCTCTTTTGGTTTGTAGTATCGCTGGCGCTTACAGCGGCGACGCCCGGAGCGGTTAGTCGCGCTGTGGCGCGACTTCAGCTCACGGTTTTACGTGTTGCAGTGATCGGCCTCCTTAGTTCAATTGTCATGGTGGTCGGTGTGCCAGTAGCATTAAAGGTGCTGCCAACCGCACTTAGCGTTGTCGTGATGATTACCGCAGTGTTATTGATTCTGGTCGCGTTTCTGTTTGGTCGCGTCGTGATTCACGCTGCGACAGGCAGGTTTCTCCAACGGCTTGCGGGGACCAAAAGACGTAATTCCGAGTCAGCAGCGCTTTTGATGGGTACCGTTTTTTGGACTGCGATACTTTCCCTGCCTTTTATCTGGCCGATAGTGGTGGGCGGTCTTATGATCACCAGTCTTGGCCTGGCCCTGACTACCCGGTATCGGACGGTATGGAAACGCGACCGGCCTGCTGCAGATGCAGTAATCTGAAGTATTTACTCTCATTGAACAACCAATCGAGGCACCTGGGCGTCTGACTTCCCTCATAAAAGAATTCATTGGAAATCAGCGACTTTATTAACCGGCTTGTTGTTGATTCTTTGCTGCAACTGTTTTCAACGCTCTGAATACGAAAATTTCGCAGATAATGTAACGTTGTGACGTTCGCCGGTGTCTATAACGAGGAGCGCAGGATCCAGTTAGATCGGATTCAATCTTTTCTGCGGCTGCTTATCGGCCAATAGTTCAAGGCAGTCGTTTCGCACAAATAAGAACCAAATCAAAGTCGCGGAGTGCATATTTCGTGGCTTCTTTGGGACTGGAGAGATGAATTGATGAAAAGGATCGTGATCGCATCGACAATCGCATCACTGGTAACTTTAGCTGGAACCACCGGCTATTCGGGCGCTTTTTCGCAAAGTCCCACTACACCACAAACCGCCGACGCCGGAATTTCTACAGGCAGGGTAATCGGAGAAGTTACCGGCATTGATGCCGGCTCTCGGCAAATAACGGTCAAAACCGATGGCGGTTCTGTTGTTAACGTGGCAGTTGATGACAAAACTGGCTTTATGCGAGCTCAACCGGGTGCAAAGACACTCGAAGGCGCTTCGAAGATTGCATTTACGGATATCAGCCTCGGAGATCGAGTTCTCGCAATGGGAAAGGTTTCCGACGATCACAAGAGTGTCCCGGCGAGAGCAGTGATCGTAATGACCAAAGCCGATATTGCGAAAAAGCAGGACCACGACAGGGCCGAATGGAAAAGGCGCGGGATTACCGGCACCATTGCTTCTTTAAATCCTGACACCAAAGAAATCACCGTTACCGTTCGTTCCAGAGAAGGTTCCCACCCCGTTGTTATTGGCACTGCTGGTTCCAATGTTGGGTTTCGTCGTTACGCACCTGATTCCATCAAGTTTAGTGATGCGAGACCCGGTACTTTTGACGAATTGAAGGTGGGTGACCAGGTCCGTGCGCTTGGTGAAAAGAGTGAAGATGGCAGTCGGTTTGTTCCAGAGGAACTCGTTTCCGGTTCATTTAGGACTCTTTCCGGAACAGTGGTCGCAGTTGACGGCGCGGCAAACGAGCTCAAAATCAAAGATCTCGAGTCCAAACAGCCTGTGACAGTCGTAGTTCGGCCCGACTCGTTAGTGAAGCGCTTTCCTGCCGATTTCGCTGCCATGCTGGCAGCAAGGAGCCAGGGCCAGGTTCCTGCAGGAATTCCGCCGCAGGGAGCCGGACGCAGGCCCCAGGGCGGAGGTGAAGGTCCGCCACGCGGAGGCGGACCCGGCGGAGGTCCTGGCGGCGGATTTGGAAGGGGCGGCGGCGGATTTGATTTTCAGGATATGCTCGACCGGATGCCCGCGGTTGCCATTGCTGACCTGAAGCCGGGCGACATGGTCATTGTCTCAAGCACGAAAGGTGCTGACCCGGGCCGGGTTACTGCCATCGCAATTGTTTCGGGTATAGAACCGCTGGTCAATGCAATGCAGGCCCGTCAGGCTACG
>WNFR01004239.1_pt1 | contig 40852 bp, 39 predicted proteins | sample 5400221 | NCBI WGS metagenome assembly WNFR01 (sample SAMN13153357, study PRJNA577476) | soil metagenome | isolation source: 40 cm soil under Madrone tree | place: USA:California | collected 2016-06-14 | reverse complement strand
GAAGGGGCGGCCGTTCCACCGGGGGTACCGGAAGCGGCCGCGGCGGCTCCTCAATCGGCTGAGGCCGTTGCGGTTCCTGTCGTATCGGCGGGTTGCCTAGCGGCTTCGGCTTTCCGGGCTGACCTCCCATTGCTGAACTCCGTGCATCCGTGCAGATGAGACCTTCGATAACGAAAGACCCCCGCGCAACACGGGGCATCAGCCCAGGTTGTCAGGCGGGGGTCCCTACGAAGCTACGCTTCGCGCTCGGAATTATTTACCGAGCGAAATCTTGGACTATGTGCTCAGTTGCCGATGCCAAGTGGTCGGCAACTGGGAATTCGTCGGTGGCGTCATGCTATCAACCATCCTCCTGCTTGGTTGACGACAATTTTTATCTGGGATCGGTGTCGAGCGCCGTCAAGTGCCGTGGGAAGGGATGGTGCCCGCGTCGCGATGTTAAACCCGGTCGTTTGCATCGAGGGGTAAGCCGGACGTCGCTCGGGCAGTTCCGGGACCGGTCACTGCGGCAGGGTCGGGCGTGGCGCTTCGTTGCCGGGGCGACGTGGAATCTCGGCGAGCTGCTCGCCTATCTCCTGCCGCGCAATATCGAGCTCGTACAGCTTTTGCAGGTTCATCCAAAAATCGGGGCTCACTCCAAAATACTGGCCGAGCCGCAAGGCTGTATCGCCGGTGATCCCGCGGCGGCCTCGCAGAATGCCTGTAATTCGGGTGGTCGGCACCTTGATGGCGCGCGCGAGTTCACGGGCGCTCATCCGCAGCGCCCGCAGTTCGTCCGCAAGCTGCTTGCCGGGGTGAATAGGGGTTCTGGGCATCCTCGCAGGCGCTACCTCCTGCGGCGGACGAGCCGGCCAGGCTTGGCGCCGGTGTGCTCGCCGCGCTCGAAGACCGGGGTGCCGGCGACCAGGGTCGCCTCGTAGCCCTCGACCCGCTGCACCAGGCGCCTGCCGCCGGCGGGGAGATCATGGACGATTTCGGGGGTATGCAGCCGCAGCCCGCCGAAATCGATCACGTTGATGTCGGCGCGCTTGCCGGGATGGAGCCGGCCGCGGTCGTGGAAGCCAAAGAAATCGGCGGTCTCGCTGGTCTGGCGCTTGACCATGAATTCCAGCGGCAAACCCGGTCCGCGCTGCCGGTCACGGCTCCAATGGGTCAGCATGTAGCTCGGGGCGCTCGCATCGACGATCATCGCGACATGCGCGCCGCCATCGCCGAGCCCGAGCAATGTGCCGGGGTCGGTCAGCATCTCGCGGATCGGCTCGTGATCGTCCTGCGCGTAGCCGGTCACCGGGAAGAACAGGAAATGGCCGGCGTCGGCGGTCAGATAGTCATAGGCGACCTCGTCCGGTGAGCGGCCTTCGCGCGCCGCGATCGCGGCGACGCAGGTCTCGGCGCGCGGCTCGTAGTCGGGCGGGTCGCCCATCAGATACATCCGATCCCACTGCCCGGCGGCGAACTGCACGAGGGGGCCGAAGCGGCTGAGCAGGGCAGGGGAGGGGCGGTCGTCGAGGATCGCTTGGCGCACCGCCGGGTCGCGCAACCGCGCTAGGCGCTCGGGCAATGGCAGGGCCTCGAACGGCCTGTAGCGCTCGCGGACCGCGAACGGGTTCAGCGAGGTTGCGATCCCGAGGATGACCCCGACGGGGCGCCCGGCTACCTGCGCCGTCACCGACGCGCCCTCGGCGCGCGCGGCGTGGACACCGGCCATGATGCGCCGCCAACGCTGCGGGTCGGTCGGCCGGTCGGTCAGCAGGAACCAGACCGGGCGGCCGGTCGCCTTGCCCAGCCGGGTGATCCAGGCGAACTCGGCCCGCTCGTCCTCGAAATCGCTGTTCATACCGAAGGTGCCGGCGCCTGCGGCGCCGAGGCCCGAGCCGATCCCGGTCAGCTCGTCGATCTCGGCGAACCGGCCCGGCACCATCTCGCCTTGCGTCGTCTTGTGCGCATTGGTCCGCGAGGTGGTGAAGCCGAAGGCGCCGGCGCGCACCGCCTCCTCGGTCAGGCGGCGCATTTCGGCAATGTCCGCGGCGGTCGCGGGCTCACGCCGGATCGCACGATCGCCCATCACATAGACGCGCAGCGGGTGATGCGGGATCTGCGCCGCCACATCGATGGTCCGCGGCATCCGTTCGAGCGCATCGAGAAAATCGGGGAAGCTTTCCCAATCCCATTTGAGGCCCTCGGCGAGCACCGGGCCGGGGATGTCCTCGACACCTTCCATCAGATCGATCAGCGCATCGCGATGGTGCGGCCGCACCGGGGCGAAACCCACTCCGCAATTGCCGAACAGAATGGTCGTAACGCCATGCCACGAGGAGGGCGCGAGGATCGGGTCCCAGGTCGCCTGCCCGTCGTAATGGGTGTGAACATCGACCCAACCCGGCGTGATCAGCAGGCCGTCGGCGGCGATATCGCGACGCGCCGGCCCCGCCTTCCCGCCGGCCAATGCAATCCGCCCGCCATCGACCGCCAAATCTCCGGTGAATGCCGGCTGGCCGGTCCCGTCGACGATGGTGCCGCCGCGAATGACGATGTCGTGCATGGTGGGACCCTTCCACTGGTCGCGGAGGAAGATGTGTCACAATGCACCCTATCGGCCCTCTCCGATATGCCGACCGAGCAAGGCTGATTTGCACTGGATTATCATGCCGGCCCCCATTCCGGTGCAGAATAGGCTCATGGTTTGAGCCCATGCGCGGGTATGATGCGACCCGAGGCAGCGTGCATGCTGATAAAAATTGGAAAGGGGAAAGATGGATCCGATCGTCGGCAGCGGCAAATACACCTACAAGGTGCACGAGGATTGGGCCCGTCCTCCCGAAGGTATGGATGTGCGGGCGTGCGCCGTGTCAGTCGATTCACAGGACCGGGTTTACTGCTTCAATCGCAACGCCGAGCATCCGATTGTCATCTTCGACCGGGACGGCAATTTTCTCTCGTCCTGGGGAGCGGGGATGTTCACGTTTCCCCATGCGATCCGCATCGACAAGCAGGATTTTGTCTGGCTTTGCGACGAGCATCATGGGCAGTTCATGAAATTCACCACCGATGGCCAGTTGCTGCAGACCATCGGCACCAAAGGCGAGCGCTCGGATACCGGCGTTCCGGAAGAGGATTACAGCTCGTCCGCGTGGAAGAAGGTGACGCATGGCGGCGGTCCGTTCAACCTGCCGACCGACATTGCGTTTGCGCCCAGTGGCGAGATGTTTATGACCGATGGCTACGGAAATGCCCGCGTGCACAAATTCTCGGCCGACGGGAAACATCTCTTCTCCTGGGGAGAGCCGGGCAATGCACCCGGGCAGTTCAACCTGCCGCATGGCGTGTGGATCGATCGCCGCGGGCGCGTGCTCGTCGCCGACCGTGAAAACGACCGGGTTCAGGTCTTCGATCAGGACGGCAAGTTGCTGACCGTCTGGCCGACCGAGCTGATCGGCCCGGCTTTCTTTTATGTCGATGATGACGACATCGTCTACATCCCCGAACACAATGGCGGGATGGTCAGCATCCTGACGCTCGACGGCGAGCGTCTCGCCCGCTGGGGCGACGGGCCGATCAATCGTTCCTGCCACGGCATCTGGGTCGACTCGCACAGCGATCTTTACGTCGTGCAGCCGGGCGCCTGGGGCCGCGTCCGCCGCGTCGTCAAATACGTGCGGCAATAGTAGATTTGCGGGGGCTGCCAGCGGCGGTTCCTCAATCAACCAAACAGACGAAAGGAGGAAGGGCCTCATGGTCGAACAAGAAGACGCCCCCTGCACCTTTAGCGACGAAGATTTCGAGCGACGCTATTCCCCCGAGCAAGTTATGCCCGCGGCATCCGGGGCGGGTCACCAGCGCGGCGCCACCCAGCCGACCCAACCGCTTGCTGGCGGCATGGGGCGCAGCCGCAACCGGTTCATGCGCACGCTCCTGCGCCGCCGTTTCATCTCCGGGGCGAGTTGACGTTCGCCCGAACGAAAGTAATTCACTACGCCTGGTTCTCGATTAGACGACCAAGCACCCGGCTGACTTCGCTCGATTTCTCCATATGCGGCAGATGGCCCGCTTGCTCCACAATGTGGACGGGGAGGCGCGCGGCGAGGGCGTCCGCGTGCGATACCGGGATGATCCGATCCTCGCGGCCCCAGATGATCTGCACCGGTAGTTCGAGCGCCGCGATTTGGGCAGTGAGGTCCAGCGACTGGCGGCCGCCGGCAAACCATGCCTCGGCAATCTTCGCCAACGCCGCGGCAACGCCATCGAGCCTTTTGTAGCGCAGTACATCCTCGACCATCGCGCGGCTGACGAGCGCCGGGTCGTGGACCAGCAGATTGAGCACCTCGGCAGCCTCACGGCGCCTCGCAGCGCGCACGAACCCGTCGATGAACGCTGTGTTGATCTCCGGCCCGAGGCCCGTCGACGCGATCAACGATAGAGTTGCCGCGCGCTCGGGCCGTCGCAGTGCCAATGACGCCGCAATCGCGCCGCCCATCGAGTGTCCGACGAGATGAACCCGTTCGAGGCCGAGCGCGTTCGCCGCGGCCTCGGCGGCTTCCGTGAGGCTGTCGGCATTGCCGGGGCCGACTTCCTTGGCCGATCCGCCATGTCCCGGCAGATCCAATGCGATGACCCGCCGCCCCTCCGCCAGCGCGGGCTGGGTGAACATCCAGGTATTAAGATCGGCGCCAAAGCCGTGCACCAGCAGGACCGGGACACTGTCCCCCTCGCCGAGCTCGAGGTAGCGCAGACGCAGGCCGGCGGCCGCCAACTCGCGCGGCTTTATGGCATCGCCATCGGCTTCCGCCTCGGCCGACGGTTCGGGGATCGCAAAACCGGCGACGAAAGTGTCGATCTCACTTTCCGACACCTCTTCGGAGGCGACCACGGCGAGCAACCCGCCAACCCCCAAAGTCGCGCCGGCGGGCGCCACGATCCGCCGCAAGGTGCCGCCCTCCGGCGCTTCAAAGACATTGGTGATCTTGGTGGTCTCGATCTCCAGGATCTCCTCACCCTCGGCAAAGCGTTGTCCCTGCTGCTTGAGCCATCCCACGACCTTGCCTTCGGTCATGGTCAGGCCCCATTTCGGCATCGTGATCGCGGTGATTTCAGAGCTCATCTTGCACCTCATTCGTCATTCCCGCGAAAGCGGGAATCCAGAGCTGCCGGCACATTGCCTTGGGCTCCTGGACCCCCGCTTCCGCGGGGGTGACGAAATAAACGCGCGAAACAATGACCCTCAGCGCCCGTATCCGTGGACTTCGCGCACTGCGTCCGCAATCCGCTCCGGGCTCGGGATGTAGAGCTTTTCGAGCGACGGCGCGAACGGCACCGGCGTGTGCGGCGCGGTTACCCGCTTGACCGGCGCCTTCAGCGAGGCGAAGGCCTTGTCGGCGACGAGGGCGGCGATGTCGGCGGCCATACTGCAGCGCGGGGTCGCCTCGTCGACGACAACCAGCCGGCCGGTGCGCTCGACGCTCTCGAGGATCGTGTCCTCGTCGAGCGGCGAGGTCGTGCGCGGGTCGATCAGCTCGCACTCGATCCCCTCCTTGGCGAGCGCGTCGGCCGCCTCGTCCGCGTAATGCACCATGCGGGCGAGCGCGACGACCGTGACATCGTCGCCGTCGCGGACGATGTTGGCTTCGCCGAATGGGATCGTGTAGGACTCGTCCGGGACCTCGGCTCTGAGGTCGTACATCAGCTTGTGCTCGCAAAAGATCACCGGGTCGTCGTCGCGGATCGCCTCGATCAACAGCCCTTTCGCGTCATAAGCATTGGACGGCACGACGCATTTGAGCCCGGGGATCGAGGTGAAGATGTGGTAGGGGCTTTGCGAGTGCTGCGCCGCCGCGCTGCGGCCGGCGCCAATCATCGTGCGGATGACGAGCGGGGTCTTGGCCTTGCCGCCGAACATGTAACGGAACTTGGCGGCCTGGTTGTAGATCTGGTCGAAACAGACGCCGAAGAAATCAGAGAACATCAGCTCGGCGACCGGGCGCAGCCCGGTGACCGCGGCGCCCGCGGCAGCGCCCATGATCGCGGATTCGGTGATCGGCGTGTCGATGACCCGGGACTCGCCGAATTCCCCAAAGAGTCCCTTCGTCACGCCGAGGACCCCGCCATAGGCATCCCGTTGCCCTTGCGATCCGGCCCCGCCGGCGACATCCTCGCCGATCACGACGACGCGCGGGTCGCGACGCATTTCCTGAGCTAGCGCCTCGTTGAGCGCCTGACGGATCGATTTCAGCGGCATCGCGCCCTCCCTCAATAGGACACGTAGACATCACGCAACAGAGCGTCCGTGTCGGGAGGCGGCGCCGCCCGCGCTAATTCGACCGCATGGTCGATCAGAGCCGCGACCTCGGTCTCGACCGCATCGAGCGCCGCTCCTTCGAGGAGCTCCGCCTCGCCGACGCGGCGGCGGAAGTGCTTGAGGCAGTCGCGTTCCTCGCGCAGGCGTCGAACTTCGTCCTTGGCGCGATAAAGCTGGGCGTCGCCCGAGTGGTGGCCATAGAACCGGCAGGTGTCGATCTCGATCGCGCTCGGTCCGCCACCGGCGCGGGCGCGCTCGACGGCCTCGCGCGCCGCCTCGTGCACCTCGAAGAAATCGTCGCCGCTGACCTTGACGCTGGGCAGGCCGAAACCGGCGGCGCGCCCGGCGATGTCGCGGCTGCCGACGGCGTAGTCGTGCCCCGTGCCTTCGCCGTACTGATTGTTCTCGAAGACAAAGATAGCCGGCAATTTCAGCACCACCGCCAGGTTCATCGCCTCGAAGGTGGTGCCCTGGTTCGAGCCGCCGTCTCCGGTGAACGAGACCGCGACGGTGTCGCGCCCCAAGATCTTGGCGGTCAGCGCTGCGCCGACCACCAGCGGTGGGCCGCCGCCGACAATGCCGTTGGCGCCGAGCATGCCGCGGTCGAGGTCGGCAATGTGCATCGAGCCTCCCTTGCCGCCGCACAACCCGGTCTCTTTGGCGAACAGTTCCTGCATCATCAGGGTCGGGTCGCAGCCTTTGGCGATGCTGTGTCCGTGCCCGCGATGGGTGCTGGCGATGTAATCGCGCGGCCCGAGATGACTGCACACGCCAACGGCTGCGGCCTCCTCGCCCGCATAAAGATGGACAAAGCCGGGAATGCCGCCCTTTGAGAACTCCACCTGCACGCGCTCCTCAAAGTGGCGGATCGTGGCCATGTCCCGATAGGCCTTGATCAGTTCGTCGCGGCTCAGCTGCACGGCATCCTCCCTGTGCTACGGCGCAGGCCGGATACTGCATCCTTCGCGGCTGCTTCACAATCGTCGCTCGGCGCCGCGTCCTTTCCGCCGGAATCTTGCCCATACGATGCCATGGCTGCTCTTGCCCGACGCCGCGGAATGCGGCGTAATCTGCCGGCGTCGCGCGCATTCATGGGAGGAGATCATGGACATGCCGTCTGCAACCCCGGTTCAGGCTGCCGGCAACGAGATCGATCGCCCGGTGCCGAGCGAACCATCGGCCCGGGTCTGGGGCAGCGACGCGATCGCGGCGATGCTACGCGAGCTCGACATCCCGTATGTCGCGCTCAATCCCGGGTCCAGTTATCGCGGTTTGCACGACAGCATCGTCAACTATCTCGGGAATACCCGGCCGCGGATGCTGCTTTGTCTGCACGAGGAAAGCGCGGTCGCGCTCGCTCATGGCTGGGCCAAGGTGACCGGGCGCCCGCTCGCGGCGATCGTGCACGCCAATGTTGGCTTGATGCATGCGACAATGGCGATCTTCAACGCCTGGTGCGATCGCGTGCCGATGATCGTGCTCGGCGCCACTGGGGCGGTCGATGCCGTGCGTCGCCGGCCGTGGATCGAATGGATCCATACCGTGCGCGACCAGGGGGCGCTCATACGCAATTACATCAAATGGGATGACCAGCCGGTCTCGGTCGGCGCGGCGCAAGAGGCAATCCTGCGCGCCAATATGATCACGCAGACTGCGCCGCATGGCCCCGTCTACATCAACCTCAATCTGGAATTGCAGGAAGACGAGATCGCCGTCTTGCCCCCGCCGCCGGCAATCGCCCGCTTTGCCCCGCCGGCAGCGCCTGAGCCAGCCGGGCCGATCGTGCGGCGGGCGGCTGAGCTGTTAGCCGGCGCCCGGCAGCCGTTGATCCTGGCCGGCCGCGGATCGCGCGACCCTGAAGCATGGCAGCGGCGCGTCGCACTGGCCGAGGCGATCGGCGCGCGGGTGATGACCGACCGCAAATCTGGCGCGACGTTCCCGACTGACCATCCGCTGCACGGTGGTGGCCCTGAGCTGATCGTCAATTCCGATGTGATCCTGAGCCTCGACTGGGTCGATCTCGCCGGCACATTGCATACCGCTCATGGCAACGAACCGGTCACCGCGAAAATCATCCAGGTGTCGGTCGACCAGTACGTCCATAACGGCTGGAGCATGGACTATCAGGGCCTGCCGCCAGCCGATGTCTGTCTGTTGGCCGAGCCCGACGCTGCCGTGTCCCCGCTGCTCGCCGCGATCAAGGAATTGCGGCCGAAGGCACCCCCCTCGCCGGAGCTGCCGTTGCGGCCCGGATCGCCGCCACTCTCGGCGCTCGAGGACGCCTCGATCATCCAAGTCCCACACATCGCAACGGCACTCAAAGCCGCGCTCGGCGACAGCCCGGTATCAATGCTGCGACTGCCGCTCTCTTGGGCCGACGGGCTGTGGGAATTCCGTCACCCGCTCGACTATCTCGGCACCGATGGCGGCGGCGGCATCGGCTCGGGGCCGGGCATGTCGGTCGGCGCCGCGCTGGCCCTGCGCGACGCCGGCAGCGGCCGGTTGCCGGTTGCAGTGCTCGGCGACGGCGATTTCCTGATGGGGGTCACCGCGCTGTGGACCGCGGTGCGTAACGACGTCCCGCTGTTGATCGTCGTCGCCAACAACCGCTCGTTCTTCAACGACGAACTCCACCAGGAGCGGGTCGCCCGCCAGCGCGGCCGGCCGATCGAGAACCGCTGGATCGGGCAGGTGATCCGGGATCCCGATATCGATCTCGCAACGATGGCACGTGGCCAGGGTTGCACGGGGATCGGCCCGGTAGAGGACCCGAAGCAGCTGGTGGCGGCGATCCGCGACGCCGTCGCCGCGGTGCGCGCCGGCAAGGTCTGTGTCGTTGATGTGCGGGTCGCCACCGGGTACGCCGCCGAGGCCACCGCGGCAATCCTGCAGCGCTCGTCCCGTTAAGCCTTTCGGCCCGTTGCCAGGGCCCGCGGGTTGCGGGTAGTCTCTCCAAGCGAACCCGCAAGAATGTTGGCGGGGAGGGGTGGCTACGCCGCACCGCTCGGCGCGACCGAAAGAGAATAGGGAGGATGTAATGATAGAACTTTTGGAGCGTCAAAAGCGCCTCACGGCGAATCAATGGAAACTGATTTGCACGGCCAACTTGGCCGATCTGCTCGATTTCTTCGATTTCTTTCTGATCGGCTACGTCGCCGCGGCGCTGACCAAACAATGGTCGCTGACCTATTGGGAAGGTGGGGCAATCCTGCTCGCCTCCGGTCTCGGCGCCCCACCCGGCGCGTTCTTCTGGGGCTGGCTCGGCGACCGGATCGGCCGGCGAACCGTATTTATCATGTCGGCGATAACGATCTCCCTGGCCACCGGCGCGATGGTGTTCACGCCGGGACAGAACGCTTTGGTTCCGGGCTGGCTGTTCCTGATGATCTTCGTCAGCCTGTCCGCAATCCTCGGCCGCTTCTTCATCACCACCCTGATCGAGCCGCTCGGCCGGCGTGGTTCGGCCACGCTGTGCATGGTGTGCGGCGGAATATTGATGTTGCTCCAGGGATATCTTTATGATGTCTACATCGGCGGCGCGTCGTTGTTCTATATATTGTTTGTGGTACAAACTTTCTTCGGCAGCGCCAACTACACGATCGTCGGGCCCTATATGGCGGAGATCTGGCCGGCTCGGCTGCGCGCCAGCGGCATGGGCCTCAGCTATGGCGTCGGCAATCTCGGCAAGTTCATCGGGCCACTCGGGCTGGCGCTGATCATGGGCGCCGGCGATGTCATCAAGCCGGCAGCGCCTAACCTCGTCATGCTCGGCCCGGCCTTCGCCTATTTCGCATCCTGGTATGTCCTAGGCCTGATCGGCTTCTGGGTGTTCGGCTTCGAGACGAAGGGCCGCACCTTTGATGAGATCGACAGCGTGCACGACGCGCGGGAGGCCTCGCCTTCGCGGCTGCCGGCCCAGGCGACCTGACCCCGCCGCAGCCGCAGCCGAGGCTAGAGGGGCGAGACAGCCGTCCCAACTCGAGCCGGATCAACATCGGCCGGCTCGCTGGTGATCTGACCAAACTGGGGGTGAACCTTGAGTTCCTCGGGCCGGCTTTCACCTACTTTGCTTGCTGGTATATCCTCGGGGCGTTGACCGTCTAGCTGATCGGGTTTGAGACAAAGGGTCGCTCGATCGGGGAGATCGACGGCGCGCTCGACCCGCCGGTGCCCACATTGGGACGGCCGGCTCAGCAGCCCGTCGGCAACTGCCCATGTACGGCACGGAAGACCGTGGGAGGGTGTAAATGATAGAATTATTGGAACAGCAAGAGAAGCTGACGGCGAACCAATGGAAGCTAATCGTCACGGGCAACCTGGCCGATCTGCTCGATTTTTTCGATTTCTTTCTGATCGGCTACGTCCTCGCCTTCATCAACAAGGAATGGCAGCTGACCTACTGGCAGGGGGCGGTGATCCTCCTGTCTTCCGGCATCGGCGCCGTTCCCGGGGCCTTCTTCTGGGGCTGGGTGGCCGACAAGATCGGCCGTCGCAAGGTGTTCATCTCGACCGCGATCAACCTCGGCCTGGCCACCGGGGTCATGTATTTCACGCCCGGTCCGAACGGCTGGGTCGCTGGATGGATCTATCTGAGCGTCATGCGCTTCTTCGTCGGTCTCGGCAATGCCGGCCTCTATGCCGTCGACCTGCCGCTGGTGCAGGAGTTCATGCCAGCCAGCAAGCGTGGCTGGGTCAGTGCGCTGGTCACCACCCTGTTGCCGGCGGGCGCCCTACTGGGGGCGTTGGCGGGCGCCTATCTGGCCCCGATCATCGGCTGGCGGGGCCTCTTCCTGATCGGCCTGGTGCCGATTGTGCTGGTTCTGATGGTGCGCTACTGGGTGCCGGAATCGCCGCGCTGGCTGATCCGCATGGGGCGGCACGAGGAGGCGCGCAGATCGCTCGCCTGGGCATTGCAGGTCGACCCGAGAGTGATCGAGCTGCCCACCAACCTCCCCGAGGCGGAAAAGGCACGGTGGCGCGAATTGTTCAAATATCCGCGCAGTGTCGCCGCCGGCTGCCTGACGGGTCTCACCCAAACCGGCGGTGTCGGGCTGGCACTGTGGGGAGCGACGCTGTTCACGATCGTGCTGAAGGTCTCACCGGCCGAGGCGTCGTTTTTGAGTATCTTTGTGACTCTGTCGGCGATCCTCGGGCGCTTCTTTGTTATGGCGCTCATCGAGCCGATCGGGCGTCGCGGCTCAGGCATTTTGACCTGTCTGGCGGCGGCGATACTAATCGTGCTCGCCGGCTATCTCCACGATGTCTACATCGGTGAAGTGTCGCTGTTCCTGGTCCTTGTGATCGCGACGAGTTTCTTCAGCAGCGCCATTTATTCGGTCGTCGGTCCCTACATGGCGGAGATATGGCCGACCCGGCTGCGCGTCAGCGGCATGGGCCTCTCCTACGGTGTCGGCAATTTCGGCAAGATCATCTCCCCTCTCGGGCTGGCGCTGATCCTCGGCGCGGGCGACCTGATCAAACCAGGGGTCAATCTTGAATCGCTCGGGCTCGCCTTCTCATACTTTGCGTTCTGGTTCGTCCTCGGCGCCCTCGCCTTCTGGCTGATCGGCATCGAGACCAAAGGCCGCTCGTTCGAGGAGATGGACAGCACGCTGGGGCAACGGGCGGCGTCGCCCCGGACGGTTACGGCGCACAGCTAGCCTCAGCGGTTCTGCATCCAGTCGTCTCGCCACACGAAATCGGGGCCGAGCTGGTCGAGGCTCGGGCAGCCGATCTGGCCCATCACGAGGTCAATCTCGCTGCGGAAGATGTCGATCGCCTTTTTGACGCCGGGAAGCCCGCCGGCGACGGCGCCGTAGAGCGTCGGGCGGCCGAAAAACACGAACTGGGCGCCGAGGCAAAAAGCGATCAGGATGTCGGCGCCGCGGCGTACGCCGCTGTCGAGCATCACGGTCAGCTTGTCGCCGACCGCCGCCTTGATCGCCGGTAAAGCCTCGAGCGAGGCCGGCGCCTGGTCGAGCTGGCGGCCGCCATGGTTCGAGACGATGATGCCGTCGACCCCGATTTCCGCGGCGCGAACCGCGTCGGCCGGGTTCAGAATGCCCTTGACGACGAGGGCGCGAGGAAAGAGGCGCCGATAGCGTTCGAGGTCTCGCCAAGTCTGCGCCGCGGCTGGGGTCTGTCCGCGGCCGAAGGCGATGACATCCGCAGTGCTCGCGCCGTTGCCGGCGTGCGGTGCCCAATTCCCCAGGATCGGCGCGCCGCCGAGCCGCATATACTCGATAACCCAGGCGGGATGGGTGATCGCTTCCAGCAGGATCGACGGCTTCAGCTTCAACGATTCCAGGACGCCGCCGCCGCGGATACGGGAAAAGCCGCTGCGGTAGTTGCGTTCGCGCTTCGGATGCACCGGTACATCGACGGTCAGCACGAGTGCGCCGAGCCCGGCATCGCGGGCGCGCCCGATCAGCGCATCAGAGACATTGCCGTCCTTGGCCGCATAGAGTTGAAACCAGAGATTGTTCGGGGCGACCCGTGCCGCCTCTTCCATCGAGGCGTTGCTGCCGCCCGACATGATGTACGGAATGTTCTCCGCCGCCGCGGCCTCGGCCAACATCACTTCACCTTCGCGCCGGTAGAGGCCGACACCGCCGGTCGGCGAGATCCCGAACGGGCTCGAATAGGTACGGCCGAACACGGTCGCCGATTGGTCGCGCTTTGAAACATCGACCAGGTAGCGGGGCAGCAGCCGGTGCTTGTGAAACGCGGCTTCGTTGCGTGCGAGACCGCGTTCGTCCTCCACTCCGCCCTCGATGTAGTCGAAGATGATGCGCGGCAGCTTGCGCTTCGCGATGCGGTGCAGGTCTTCGATATTGATTGCTCGATCGAGGTTCATGGTCCGGTTCCCTTTCGGGCGCGTTGAAAAGCTATCATAGGTTACGCGCCCGATCCTCTCGCCACAGGAAGTCGGGGCCGAGCTGGTCGAGGCTCGGGCAACCGATCTGGCCCATCACGAGATCGATCTCGGTGCGGAAGATGTCGATCGCCTTCTTGACCCCGGGGATGCCGCCGGCGGCCGCGCCATAGAGTGTCGGCCGGCCCATAAAGCAAAAGCGGGCACCGAGACAAAGGGCGATCAGGATGTCGGCGCCACGCCTGACGCCGTTGTCGAGCATCAGGGTCAGCCTGTCCCCAACCGCTTCGTGAATCGCCGGCAGCACGTCGAGCGAGCCCGGTGCCTGGTCGAGCTGGCGGCCGCCGTGGTTCGACACGATGATCCCGTCACAGCCGATCTCGGCACAACGCAGCGCGTCGCCGGGGTTCATGATCCCTTTGACCACCAGGTTGCGCGGGAAGAGGCGCCGGTAGTTTTCGAGGTCGCGCCAAGTCTGCGTATTGAACGGCAGCAGCGAACGGGAAAAGTTGTAGACCGCCTCGGGGTCCGCTCCATTATTTGCGTAAGTCTGCCAATTCTGCAACATCGGCGTCCCGCCGCCATGCCGCAAATAGTCGACAATCCAACCGGGGTGGGTCAGCGACTCGAGCAGGATCGTCGGCTTGAGGCTGAGCGCCTGCAATAGCCCGCCGCGAACATTGGCAAAGCCGTTACGGATGTTGCGCTCGCGCTTCGAACCGACCGGCGTGTCGACGGTCAGCACCAAGGCGTCGAGCCCGGCATCCGCGGTCCGGCGGATCATATCCTGCGAGACCTTGGTGTCGCGTGGGGCGTAGAGCTGATACCAGGCATTGTGCGGCGCGACCTTGGCCGCGGCCTCGATCGAATCATTGCTGGCGCCCGACATGATGTAGGGGATGTTCGCCGCGGCCGCGGCCTCGGCCAGCATCAAATCGGCGCCGCGACGGAAGAGCCCAGCCCCGCCGGTCGGCGAAATGCCGAACGGGCTGGCGTAGGTGCGGCCAAACAAACTAGCCGTTTGATCTCGCTTCGAGACGTCGACCAGGTAGCGCGGCAATAATTGATGCTTGTGGAACGCCGATGTATTGCGCTCGAGCCCGCGCTCGTCCTCGAGGCCGCCTTCGATGAAGTCGAAAGCGATTTTCGGCAATCGCCGTTTCGCCATGCGGTGCAGGTCTTCGATATTGACCGCTTGATCGATCCTCATCGTGGTGTGATCTCCCGGACGCACAGCAAAGCTGCGATCCCGCAACATGACGTATTTTCGCATCACTCGACAATCCCCCGCAGAGCAAGGCTGGGGCGTGCTTCGCGTTGGGCTGACCCCAGGCGAAACCAGCCCAATCAGCGAGTGATCTTCGTCCCGGCCACCCACGCCTTCGTTGCGCACATTACGGCTGCCTCAAGACGTGGATGCCCGGGACAAGCCCGGGCAAGGGGCTTTTGGAGGCGAAACTGGGAGCCGAACTCACCACAAGACCGCGGTCCAATTTTCCCCGGATAGCCCTGCCGCTTGCGGGGAGAGGGTCGGGGTTGAGGGGCGACATCGGCGGACCGGAAATCAACAACACGCGGATCAGGATCCTCTCGGCGACCTCGGCGCGCCCCCGGCTATGAAGGGCTGGGAGGGTGAGGAGTCTATTCGGCATATCCCGTTCTCGCCCGGCTCCCCCGGGCTGAAGTCCGGCGGTCGGCACCCGCTTCAATATTACGGGAAAGAGGACGGAGGCTTTAAGAAGCTCGGCGGACCTCGGGCATTACCTCCTCGGCGAGGATCTGCATCTGCTCGAGCGCCAGGCTGTTGGGCATTCCCGGCCAATGGACCGAGGCGACGAGGTGATTGACCCCGAAGCGTTGCCGGAGATCGATCAGCTGCTCGGCAATTTCGACCGCCTCGACTTTTCGGGAGTTCGAGACATTGTCTTCCGAACCCCGAGGATGCAAGTTCGGTTCAGCTGCACGCAGGGGAGGATGGATACGATGACGATCGAGCCGATGCTGACCGAAGAAATGCCGGCGAGCGCGCTGGTCGCCCGGGTTCTCCAGGAGGCCGGGATCGAGATGGTCTTCGGCATCTCCGGAGGACACACCGGGCGCATCGTATCGGGGCTCAGCCAGTACCAGAACTCGATCCGCACGGTGCTGGTGCGCGAGGAGTCGCTGGGCGGCGTTATGGCCGAGATCTACGGCCGGCTGACGCGGCGGCCGGGGGTGTTGCTAGGCCAAGGGCCTTGGGTGCTCGGCAATGGCCTCCTCGGCACGATCGAGGCATATCTGTCGAGCTCGCCGATGCTGCTGCTGACCGATTTTAGCGACGCCCCGCGCTTCACCTTGCATGCGCCCTACCAGCAGGCGACCGGCGACTGGGGCAGCTGGGACGCGCGGCGCGCCTTCAGCGGCGTCACCAAGCATGTCATGCAGGCGCACGACCCGATTGCCGCGGTGCAGGCTACGCAACTCGCGATCAAGCATGCGCTCGCCGGGCAGCCGGGGCCGGTCGCCGTGCTCTACAGCCATGATTCGCTGGCCGGCTCGGTGGCGCCCGACTCGCAGCCCGCCCTCTACCCGACCCGCCACTATCTCCCGACCCCACCGCCGCCGGCGGAGCCGCGACTGGTCGAGGCGGCCGCCACGGCGCTCCTTTCGGCGCAAAAACCGGTGCTGATCGCTGGCAACGGCGTGCGCATCGCGCAGGCCTACGATCACCTTTCCCGGCTCGCCGAAGTGGCCGGCATTCCCGTGGCGACGACGGCGGCCGGCAAAGGCTGCTTCGCCGAGACCCATTCACTGGCGCTCGGCGTGTTCGGCACGTTCGGCACTGCAGCGGCAAATGCCTGCGTCTCGGAAGCTGATCTCGTCATCGTCGTCGGCTCGAAATTGTCGCCGAGCGATACGGCGTGGGAGAACAGGGCATTGCTCGACCCGACCCGGCAGACTTTTGTGCAGATCGATATCGAACCACGCAACGCATCTTGGAACTATTCGGCTGAGCACGTGCTGATCGGCGACGCTGCGATAGTGCTCGACCAGTTGTACCAGGCGGTCGGCTCGCGCGGGGAGGCGCGCCGCCAACAAGCCGAACAGCGGGTCGCCGCCCATCGCGAGCGGCACGGCTATTTCAACGACCGCGCTTATTTCGCCGACGATCAGCCGATCCTGCCGCAGCGCGTCATCGGCGAATTGCAGCGCGGCCTCCCCGGCATCCCCGCGGCGCTCGGCGCCAAACTCGTCCATCCCGACCGGCCGGTGGTCGCGGTGTGCGGCGACGGCGGTTTCGCGATGACGATGAACGGGTTGATGACGGCGCTCGAACAGGACATCCCGATCGTCACCGTCGTCTTCAACAACAAGGCGCTCGGCTGGGTGCTGCACGGCTCGGGCCCGTTTGCTGCGGAATTCAATGACTTCAATCACGCCGAGATCGCCCGGGCGATGGGCTGCCGGGGTGTCAGGATTACCGATCCGGCTGGATTCGGCCCGGCATTGCAGGAGGCGCTCGCGGCGCGCACCCCGACTGTGATCGACGTGATGACCTCGCTGAAGGTCACCTTCGCCGACATCACCTCACAATTGGCCAAAGACGCCTCTCCCCGGCGGCGCTAGGAGGAGGCGATGGCACCGATCGCTCGTATTGACGCGGCACTGAGCCGGACCGTCGAGGCAAGGGAAGTGCCGGGCGTCGTCGCCCTGGCAGCAACCGATAACGGGGTCATGTACGAGGGCGCCTTCGGCACGCGCGATCTCGCCAAGGGTCCGGCGATGACGCTCGATACGGTCTTTCGGATCGCTTCGATGACCAAGGCGGTGACGTCGGTTGCGACAATGCAGCTCGTCGAACAAGGCAAGCTGCGGCTGGAGGAGCCGATCGGGAGTGTCCTTCCGGAACTGGCATCGCCACAGGTATTGGAGCGGTTTGACGCATCGGGTGCCCCGCGGCTGCGCCCAGCCAAGCGACCGATCACTCTGCGCCACCTGCTGACCCACACGGCCGGCTTTGGTTATGAATTCTGGAATCCTGGGCTAATTCGTTATGTTGACGTCACGGGCGTGCCTTCACTCCGCACCGGCAAGCTCGCAGCGCTGCGGATGCCGCTCGTCTTCGATCCTGGCGAGCGTTGGGAATACGGCATCAATACCGACTGGGTCGGCCGGATCGTGGAAGCCGCAAGCGGGCAATCCCTCGACGCCTACTTCCGCGAGCAGATCTTTTCCCCGCTCGGCATGACCGATACCGGCTTCTCACTCTCCGCAACACAGGAGGCCCGCCTCGTCAATGTGCACCAGCGCAGAGCGGACGGGTCACTGGAGCCAACAGCGACCGAGGCGCGGGCGCAATCGGAGTTTTCGAGTGGTGGAGGCGGTCTTTACTCGACCGGGCGGGACTATCTGGTCTTTTTGCAGATGCTGCTGCATCAGGGGCGCTTCAACGGCGCCCAGCTGCTCCGGCCGGAGACTGTCGCACTGATGGCGCAAAACCAGATCGGCGACATCAACGCGGGCATCATGAAGACCGCGATGCCGGAGCTCTCGAACGACGTGGACTTCTTTCCCGGCATCCCATGCAAGTGGGGGCTCGGCTACATGATCAACACGCAGCCGGGGCCAGCGGGCCGCAGCGCCGGCAGCCTGACCTGGGCGGGGATCTACAACAGCTATTACTGGATCGATCCACAGAAGCGTGTCGCTGGGGTGATCCTGACCCAGATCCTGCCCTTCGCGGACCACCGCGCCGTGCGCCTCTACGGGGAGTTCGAGCGCGGGGTATATGATGCGCTGAAGGCGGCGTAGTCGGGAGCGCGGGCATCCCTCACCCTTCCCATCGCTAGCGCGATGGGCCCCTTCCCTCTCCCGCAGTGCGGGAGAGGGTGCCGAGCGCCGCGAGGCGGTGAGGGCTGGCCCCCTGCCCAAATCTTATGCATCCCTGATCCGCGCGATGCCGCCTTGTTGAGCAGGCACGGTTCTCGGTAGATAGCGCCGACCGGTTTCGCTTTGCAGCATCGGGGGCGTTTTGCTCGATCAACCTACAACCCGGGAACATCGCTCCCAGGAACCATCGGCCGCAGCCCGGTCCACCCGGCGGCTGGTCATGGCGGGCGTCATGTTGGCGATTTTCATGGTGGCGACGGACAGCTACATCGTCGCCACCGCGATGCCAACGATCGTCGCCGATCTCGGGGGCTTTCGCCTGTTCAGCTGGGCTTTCGCCGCCTATCTCCTGACTCAGGCGGTGACGATCCCGATCTATGGACGGCTCGCCGACCTCTATGGCCGCAAAAGAGTATTTTTCGCCGGGACAAGCATCTTTCTGCTCGGTTCCTTATTGTGCGGCTGCGCCTGGGGCATGGTGCCACTGGTGCTGTTCCGGGCACTGCAAGGGATCGGCGCTGGCGCCATCCAGCCGATCGCTACGACGATCATCGGCGACATCTATGCGCCAGTCGAGCGAGCGCGGATGCAAGGCTACGTGTCGGGTGTGTACGGCGTTGCCGCGATCCTCGGCCCGACGTTAGGCGCCTTTGTCGTTGAGCATGTCAGCTGGTCATTGGTGTTCTGGGTCAATTTGCCGATCGGGGCCGCGACTTTTGTGATGCTAGGTCTTTTCCTGCGGGAGCGGCGCGAGCCGCGACGGCATCGGATTGACTATCTCGGCTCGGCGCTCCTGATGCTCGGGATCGGTGCGCCGATGCTAACGCTAGTGCAGGTGGGGAATTCGGACGTGGTGACCCTCGCGGCACTTGCGGCGGCCGGCATGGTCGCTCTGGCGGCCCTGGTCGCGCATGAGAGGCGCGCGGCCGAGCCGATGCTGCCCATCCAGCTCTGGCGCAACCGGATCGTCGCGGTCGGCTGCCTCGCCGGTTTTTTCAACGGTGCCCTGATGATGGCGGTTTCCGGTTTTCTGCCCACCTATGTGCAAGGGGCGATGGGCCGCGACGCGACGGCCGCAGGAATGGTGCTCGCTGCGTCATCCGTTAGTTGGGCCTTTGCCAGCATGGCGTCCGGGCGGCTGATGATCCGTACCTCCTACCGGCTGGCGGCTACCATCGGCGGCGTCGGTCTGGTCGCCGGCAGTTTCGTGTTGATGACGCTCGACCCGGCAAGCGCGTTGATTCGGGCCGCCGCCGGCGCCCTCCTCCTCGGGATCGGTATGGGCTTCTGCAATACCGCCTTCATCGTCTCGATCCAAGCCAGCGTCGGCTGGAACGAGCGCGGCATGGCAACCTCGTCGACGATGTTCATGCGGATTGTCGGGAATTCGGTGGGCGCGGCCGTCTTCGGCGCGATCCTGAATTTCGGCATCTATTCCCATCTGCCCGAAGCGGGGGACGCGGTCAACCGCCTGATGTCGCCGGTGGCCCGCCAGAGCCTCGGCGCATCGGAAATCGCCCGCCTGACCGAGGCGGTTGGCGCCTCGCTCCATGTCGTCTACGTCATCGCCGGCCTCGTGGCGGTCGTCAGTCTGACCTTGGCGTTGGCCTTGCCGGCCCGTCTCAGTCCGACCCGCCCGCTCACGCAGCGGCCCTGACCGCCGAGCCGGAGCTCCTCTCACCAAGCAGCATCTCGACGCCCTTCTCGGCGATCATGATCGTCGCTGCGTTGGTGTTACCCGAGATGACCGTCGGCATGATCGAGGCGTCGATCACCCGCAGCCCCTCGATGCCGTGAACCCGCAGCGCCGTGTCGACCACCGCTCTCTCATGTGACCCCATCATGCAGGTACTGGTCGGGTGGTAGGTGGTGCCGGCGGTCTGGCGGATATGGTCGAGGAAGTCTTCATCGCTTTCCGCCAACGGACCCGGCAAGAATTCCTCGGCGACATATTTTTGCATCGCCGCAGTCTGGAAGATGCCGCGGGCGATCCTGAGGCCGGCGATGAGCGTGTCCTTGTCGGCCTGGGTCGACAGGTAGTTGGGCTGGATCGCCGGCGGTATCTGCGGATAGGGCGAGCGGATGCGCAGCCAGCCGCGGCTCTCCGGCCGGCACGGGATGCAGGTCGCCTGACAACCTGGGAAATCATGCATCTCCCCACCCGGCTTCACAAAGCTGCCGGCGAGGAACTGATACTGCACGTCGGGCGAGTCGAGCCCCGGGCGGGTGCGGGCGAAGAGGCCGATCGGCGCCGCTCCCATCATCAGCGCGCCGCGGCGTCCCAGCGCGTATTCGAGCCCGGCCCTAGCCTGCAGCAGCCAGCTTTTTGAGACCTCGTTCAAGGTGTTCGACCGGCGGGCGCGATAGACAACGCGGGAATTGAGATGGTCCTGCAGATTTTCGCCCACACCCGGCAGATCGTGCACCACCTCGATGCCGTGCGCGCGCAGCAATTCCCCTGGCCCGACGCCCGAGAGTTGCAACAGCTGGGGCGAATTGATCGAGCCGCCGGCGAGCAATACCTCACGCCGCGCTCGGACCCGGCGGACCACTCCCTCCTGGGCGTACTCCAGACCGACCGCGCGCTTGCCCTCGAACAGCACCCGGTGCGCCAACGCCCCGATCTCGACGACGAGATTGGGCCGCTTCATCGCTGGTCGCAAATAAGCCACCGCTGCGCTGCAGCGCCGCATATTGCGGACCGTCACCTGCAGGGGTCCGACGCCGTCCTGCTCGGCGCCATTGAAATCTCGGTTCACCCGATAGCCCGCCTCCTGTGCCCCGACGATGAACGCGTCGTGCAATTCGTGCCGCATCCGCAGATCGGAGACGTCGAGCGGGCCGCCGGCGCCGTGATGGTCGTCGGCACCGTGCTCCTGGTTCTCGGCGCGACGGAAGTAGGGAAGCACGTCGTCATACGACCAGCCGGTATTGCCGAGCTGACGCCACAGGTCGAAATCCTGCTTTTGGCCGCGGATGTAAATGAGCCCGTTGATCGAGCTGGAGCCGCCCAGCACCTTGCCGCGCGGCCAGGACAGCCGGCGACCGACCAGCTCGGGCTGCGGCTCGGTCTCGAACTGCCAGGTGATCTTCGGGTGGTAGATGTTCCGGTAGAATCCCGCCGGTATGTGGATCCACGGGTTGCGGTCCTTGCCGCCCGCTTCGAGCAGCAACACTCGCGTAGCGCCGTCTGTGGTTAATCGATTCGCCAGCACGCACCCGGCAGAGCCGGCGCCGACGATGATGAAATCGAATTCTCCTTTGTCTTGCATAATCACACTCGCTGAGCTTCGCAAAATCGGTTCATATTGCTCCATCGTGGGGCGGCTGCTCGCACTATGATGTCTCGTAACCTCACGGAGCACGATATGCGTGTGGCGCTGTTAGCGTTTTTTTGTCTCGTTGGTCCGGCGATGGTTCCGCTAACGGTGGCGGCCTTCCCGGCGTCACCGGGTCGGGAAGGCGGCACCAACCCATATTCCGTCGAGATTGCTCAGGGTTGTGGCCCGGGCCTTCATTGGGTCGGCAAACATCGCAATCGGTATGGTGCATGGGTTCCGGGGCACTGCGCGCGAAACTGACCCGTCATTGACACTGAGGCCTTGGCGTTTTCGGGCCGAGGCCTCGCTTTGCAGAACTACCCACTGATGCTCAATTCCGCGCGAAGATCCTTGATCACCTGGTCGCGGGTACGCGTCTGCCAACGCCGGCGTCTGCCGATCGGCGCATTTTCGAGCTCGGGAACAACCTTGAGCGCGACGAATACGGGACCGGGCTTCTCCAGGATATCGGGCAGATTGCTGGAGAATCGTTCGAGGTCGTGAAAGGCAAAGGCGCGAGGGTAGCCGGCCCCGCGCGCGATCACATCATAAGCGACATTGTCGGCATTGGGGACAGGCTGCCCCCCGGTTGTGGCGTAGCAGCCATTGTCGATCAGGAAATGATAGAAATTCGCCGGCTGCTGTTCGGCGATCGTGACCAGCATGCCGAGGCTCATCAGAATGTCGCCCTCTGAATCGAAGAGAACCACCCTCTTGTCGGGGCGGGCGAGCGCCAGTCCTAGCGCAAAGCCGGCATGACCACCCATTGCCGGATCGCCGAGCGGCACATCGAGGTTCGGATGGGTCGTAAGATCGGTCCAGTAACGGCCGCCCCGGCCGGGAACGACGATCGCACCCTCGCGGTAGGGCGCAAACACCCTCAACATGTCCGCTGTATGCATCATGATGCGCCTCGTCTCCCTAGCGGTTGAACCCGTGATACTCGTCGCCGACGAGGACGACCACCGGCTTCTTGGTGCGCTCCGCCTCTTCGAAGGCGATCGTGATGCGCGGCGCATCGGCGTCGCTCTCGACGAGGTAGTAGTTGAGGCCGAACGCGTTGAGGAAGCGCTCGGTGTAGGTCGCCGCGCTATCCTGATTGACGCCGTGGCGCGTCCATCCCCGATAGCCGACCATCAGGACCACCGGGATATTGAGGCCCAACAGCCAACCGCGCAGCGAATCCCCCGACTCCATCATTCCGGTGTTCTGGATCAGGATCAGCGGTTTTGCCCCGGCTGTTGACAGCCCCGCGGCAACCGAGCAGGCATGGCCCTCGCGGCTGACCCCGACGAGCCGCAACGACGGCTCGGCCTTCATCAACAGGTACAGCCAATTGGTCTCACTGTCCGGCAGCCACACGACGTGGCTCACGCCATTCTTCTTCATCTCGCCCAGAACCGTTTCCGGGCTCAGCGCGATCACCGGTGCGTCATTCATCGAATGCCTCCGCCAGGGGACACTCCGCCTATCATTACCAGCTCGCGACGGCAAGACGGCGAGCGCTGTTGCCGGCCATGACGGCTGCGTATCATGCTCTATCCTGGAAGAAATCTCAGGGAGTCCATTGTGGAACACGCCGGCGACCAGCGCATCTTGTTCCTGTTCCGGCACGGCGAGACCGATTGGAACCGCGAGGGTCGGCTGGAGGGGCATACCGACACGCCGCTCAATGCCAGACCACCGCACGGATCGTCGCCGAGGCGTTGGGTCTGCCGCTGCTGGCCGACCCGGGGTTGCGAGAGACCAATGTCGGCGCGGCGGAGGGTTTGCTCTGGACCGACGCAAAAGCGCGTTTCGGCGAGAGCCTCACCCAGCGCTGGTACAGTGATGGTGACGTAGCCTTTCCCGGTGGTGAGACCGGCATTGCAACAACCACGCGCGGCCTCGCCGCACTGCGTCGTCTCGCCGCCGAGCATCCCTACCGGCGGATCGGCGTCTCGACCCACGGCGCGATGTTGCGCCAACTGATGAAACACGCTCTGCCGCCCGGCAGCCCGCCGGCACCGACGCGCAACACGGCGCTCTTTATTCTCAGATACGACCCAGTCGACGAGCGCCTCATCCTGGTCGAGAAGCAAGAGCTCGACTGAACTTCGTCAGCGCATCCCGGTCAGGCGATCCCATTCGCGGGCAAATTCGGGGCGGCTGGCGAGAAATGCGTGCCAATCCTCCGGCAGCAGCAGCCGCATCTGGGTGATCGGGAGGCCGCCCGGGGGCGGCGGCACATCGGTGCGGGGAGAGTGAAGATAAAGGTATTCAGTAATGGCCTTCTGGCCGAGCGGGGACAAAAGCCAATCGAGATACAGCCGCGCCGCGTTGGGGTGCGGGCCATTGGTCGGCAAACCCCAGGTTTCGGGTGTCGCCGGCAATCCGGCGTCGGGGCTGACGAACGCAACCGGCGCGCCCTTCGCCTTCCACTCGAGGTACCCCGCATATTGCGCGGTATGGATCAGCTTGTCTTGCTGGTTCACCAGTCGATCATATTGCTGGACATAGGAATCGAAGGCACGCGGCTTCAGAGCGGCGAACTTCCTCCAGTAATCCGCCCCGTAAAGCTGCTTGAGCTCATACCAGCTGACATGCTGGAGACCCGAGTTGGAGACCTTCACAGTGACGGTGTCCGACCACTTCGGGTCGAGCACATCTTCCCAGGTCTTGGGAGCCTGATCCGCCGGAACCGTCGTCGGATTGTAGGCGATGCCGGCCGGGCCGATTGATCCCCAAGTCCAATAGCCGACCGGCTCGCTCTTATACGCCGCATTGTACGCCGACATCTCGGGCGAGACATAGCGCGAGTAACCGTTCTTCTTCTGAAAATCGAGGATCATCCCCATGTCGGAGACTTGCATCGCATCGACGAGGTAGGTTTGCGCCTGCCGCTCGGACTGCACCTTCGCCATAAGCGCGCCGGCCTGAAGGCGGAGGTAGTTGGGTGTGATCTTCGGGAACATATCGTGGAACCGGGCGAGCACCTTGAGCGCGACTTGCTCGGGGCTGGTCGCGTAGATCACGACCTCGCCCTCCTGCTCGGCCTTTTCGATATCGGCGCAGGTCTTGAATCCCTGCATCTGCTTCGGGTTTAGACAGAGCCCTTCCTCGGCCGCCGAGGCCATGCCGCAGATGAACACTGCACCAAGCAAGGCTGCAAGAAACCGCATCGCTTCCTCCCACTTTTATGGTGCGCCCGTATGGTGCGCCCGTCAGAACGGCCGGTCGCCTTTGATTTGCGACCGGTGCATCAGCCTCCGGCTGTTCGGGTCGAATTCGTCGCGCCGGTGCATGACGCAGCGGTTGTCCCACAGTACGAGGTCGCCGACCCGCCATTGCTGATACCAGGTCAGCCCGGAACGGGTCGCGTGCGCCCACAGCGCGTCGAGCAGTTGCTCGCTCTCTTCGAGCTGGAGACCCTTGATATAGGCGTTATGCCGGCGCCCGAGAAAAATCGCCTTGCGGCCGGTAACCGGGTGGGTGCGGATGATCGGATGGTCGGCGCCGGGGGCGTGCCGCGGATCGCTCACCTCGGTAAACCCGCGCCGCAGCTCACCGGCGCTGTTGCGGCTGGCCTCGTGTCGGCAGAGCCGGCCTTCGACCCGACGCCGCAACTCCTCGGGCAAGGTCTCGTAAGCCGAGTACATATTGGCAAAACCGGTGTCGCCGCCCGAGGGCGGCACTTCGAGGGCATAAAGCGCGCTGGCGCAGGGCGGTTCCGGATTGTACGACATGTCGGTGTGCCAGATCGCCTCGTACGCACCCAGCGCACCGATCGCCTTGCCGTTCTCGATAACATTGGAAATGACCGAGATATAGCGGCGCCCCTCCTCCGCCGACTCGACATAGCGGTCTTCGCCACGGATTTTGACGCGCGAGGCGGCGATGATCGGCGCCCAGTCGAGCTCGCCGAAATGCGCGCTGAACCGCATCAGCTGCTCGTCATCGAGCTGCTGGCCGCGGAAACGCAGCACGAGGTGATCGGAGCACGCCTGTTTTATCGCGCCGACAATCTCCACGGATAAAGGTTGCGCAAGGTCGACACCCTCAATATCGGCGCCGAGTGCCGCACCGGTCGGCCGCACCCTGACCCTCTGCTGCTCCAGAACCACTGCCATCGAATAGCCCTCCCCCTTGTCAATCGAACTGCATGCTGATGGTTTCGGCGACGAGAGCAGGCCGCGAGTTGCCCTCGACCTCGACCGTGTTTTCCGAGGTGATGCGCACGCCGCCCTCGACGGGCTCGACCGACTTAATCTTCTGCCGCAACCGAATACGTGAGCCGGCCTGCACCTGTCCGGTAAAGCGTACGCGGTTGGACCCGTAATTGAGTCCGCGCGAGCGATGCTTGACGCGGTAGATCGTCTGCCCGAGACGCGGCACCAGCGACAATGTCAGAAAGCCATGGGCGATCGTCTTGCCGCCCGGCATCTCACGCGTGGCGCGCTCGACATCGACATGGATCCATTGATGGTCGCCGGTCGCATCGGCGAATTTGTCGATGATCGCCTGATCGACGGTGAACCAGTCGCTGACGCCGATCTCCTTGCCGACATAATGAGCGAGATCCGCCGGCCGTTCGAGTTCGATCATCCTTTTCTCCTTCTGGTGTTCATGCCCATCGTGTACCCGATTTATCGCCCGATCGGAAAGGCGGGATGCGTTATACCAAAATGGCCTTGCTGGCCTTCGGCGTCGGCCTCCTGCTGGGGCTCGTCGTGATCGTGGCGGAGATCAAAGCGCTCGAGCGCTTTGCCAGCGGCCTAATGGCGCTCGGCATCGCCGCGATCCCGTTTGGCGTTGTCGCGGATTGGTGGCGCGCGGCCAGAGCGTGGCTCCGCAAGCCGAAGCGGCGTACCAAGGCTCAGGTCCGGCGCGCATTGCCGGCGGCTCGCCATCGGCGCAAAGCGGCTCCGCCTAAGCGATAGGATGACGCCGGCACCTCAGGCGTACTAGGATCAAGAGCGAACACGCGGCGAGCGGTGCCGGCAATCTGATACGGGAGAAGACGTGATGGCGAATAAGAAGATAGCGATCGTCGGCGCAGGAGCGGTCGGTGGTTATGCCGGGGCCCACATGGTGCAGGCCGGCGAGGACGTAACCTATATCGATCCTTGGCCGGAAAACGTCGAAGCCATCCGCAAGGACGGACTGAGGATCACCCATATCCGCGACGTCGAGCCGTTTACCGTCAAGCCGCGGGCGCTGCATCTGACCGAAGCGCAGCAGCTGAGCAAAGAGGCGCCGATCGACATCGCCTTTGTCTGTATGAAATCCTACGACACGGCCTGGGCCACTACCCTGATCAAGCAATACCTCGCTCCTGGCGGCTATGTCGTGTCATTGCAGAACTGCATGAACGAGGAGACGATCGCCGGCATCGTGGGCTGGGGCAAGACATTGGGTTCGATCGCCAGCTCGATTACCGTCGAGCTACATGCGCCGGGCCAGGTTCGTCGTGCTGCCGGCAAATCGGGCTCGCGCCACACCGTCTTCCGCGTCGGCGAAGTGCATGGCCGCGTCACGGACCGCGCCAAGGAGGTGTGCCAGCTCGTCAGCTATGCCGACAGCGCGATGGTGACCGAGAACCTCTGGGGTGAGCGCTGGTCGAAGCTGGTCACCAACGTCATGGGGAATGGGCTTTCCGCCTGCACCGGCATGATCTCTCGCGACATGATCAAGAACGACGCGATCCGGCATTTCTCGACCCGGCTGGGCAGCGAGGCGATCCGCGTCGGCCAGGCGCTCGGCTACACCTTCGACGAGGTCAGCCACATGGACCCGGAGACGATCGCCCGCGCTGGCGAGGGAGATCCGGCCGCGACCAGGGAAATCGACGAGCATCGCCTGGCCGAGGCCAATCGCCCCGGCGGCGGCGAGCATCGCCCGTCGACCGGCCAGGACATGTTCAAGGGCCGGCGCACCGAGATACAGTTCCTCAACGGTTTTGTCGTGCACAAGGGCGAGGAGGTGGGCATCGCCGCCCCGACCAACGCGATCCTGACCGACATCGTAACCCGGGTCGAGCGAGGCGAACTGAAGCCCGACCCGAAACATATCGTCGATCTGCGGCTTAACTAGTGTTGGTGCAGTAAGGCCCCTCCGCGCCCCTCGCCCCGCTTGCGGGGAGAGGGAGGGGCCCGGAAGCGGGAGGGTGAGGGGCAGCATGGGAGAACAGGCATGCTGGCCATCGTCACGACCCCCAATGGCGCCGCACCGATCGAGCTGCGCGAGGTGCCCGAGCCGCAACCGGCGCCGAACGAGGCGGTCGTCGAGGTGCGAGCCTTCTCGCTCAATCGCGGCGAATTGCGCCTGTTTCAAATCCGTCCCGAGGGCTGGCGGCCCGGCCAGGACATCAGCGGGGTGGTGCTGCAGCAGGCGGCCAACGGCAGTGGCCCAAGGATCGGCACGCGCGTCGTTGCACTGACCGACAATGCCGGCTGGGCAGAGCGTGCTGCGGTGCCGACACACCGCATGGCGGTATTGCCGGACAATGTCCTCCTTGAGGAAGCTGCGGCCTTGCCGGTCGCCGGCTTGACTGCATTGCGGACATTGCGGCACGGCGCGCCGCTGCTCGGCAAGAAGGTGCTGGTCACCGGCGCCGCAGGGGGCGTAGGGCACCTAGCCACCCAGCTCGCCGCGCGGTCCGGAGCCCACGTGACCGCGGTGGTCGGCAGCCATCAGCGCGGCCGCCACCTGCTCGGCGCCGCCGAGATCATCGAAGGTATAGACAGGGCGCAGGGGCGGTTTGCGCTGATCCTCGAAGCCGCGGGTGGGGCCTCGCTCGCCGCGGCGATAGTGCATGTCGAGGCGAAGGGAACGATTGTCGTGTTCGGCAATTCGTCGGGCGAGCCGACGCCACTCAGTTTTCGCGACTTCGCCGAGCGCCCGAATGCGCGCCTGCAGAGCTTTTCCTATTTCACTTCCGAAGCCGAGGAGCGCTTCGCGCCCGATCTCGCGCTGCTGGTCTCGCTCGTCGCCGACGGGTCGCTGAAGCCTCACCTCGTCGAGCGGAGCTGGCGAGATCTCGTCGAGATCGGTCCGCAATTGCGCGACCGGCGGATCGCCGGCAAGGCTGTATTTCACATCGACTGAATGGAGGAGAATCCATGACGATCAAAGTAGGCGACAAGGTTCCGTCGGTGACATTGCGCTATCTGACCCCGGATGGAGTGAAGGCCGTCACCACTGACGAATTCTTCGCCGGCAAAAAGGTCGCGCTGTTCGGAGTACCCGGGGCCTTTACGCGGACCTGCTCGCAGCGGCATCTGCCGGGTTATGTCACCAATGCAGCCGAGCTCAAGGCCAAGGGCGTCGACACGATCGCCTGCATCGCGGTCAACGACCCCTTTGTCATGGGCGCCTGGGGCAAGGAGCACAAAGCCGACGACAAAGTCGTCATGCTCGGCGACGGCAGCGGCGACTTCACCCGCGCCGTCGGGCTCGAGCTCGACCGCATCAAAGAAGGCATGGGCATCCGCACGCAGCGCTATTCGATGTTGGTCGATGACGGCGTCGTCAAGGCGTTGCACGTCGAACAGCCGGGCCAGTTCGACGTATCCAGCGCCGAGGCGATGCTGAAAGCGCTCTGACGCGCGGTGCGGCGCTGGCCACCCGCTATCGGTCTCGTCGCGGCGATCGCCGCGACATTGCCTGCGGCGGCACAGGAGGCATCCCCAGGATGGCTCTCACTGCCCCGTCCGGCGGACAGCGGAAAGGCGATTATCTACGATCCGCAGTTTGTCGCGAAGGGAGAGACGGACAGTCGTTCCGGCTGCTCGCCGGGGTTGCAGTGCCGATTACAGCTGTTGGGCGTCATCCAGAATAATGGTGCCGTCGAGTTGCGAGCGACCGCTTTCACCTGGTGATCCTCCGGCCCGCATATTGCGGTCTATACCGCGGGTCCCATCACCGCTGGCAGCGGACTAGGCGCCCTGTTGTTGCTGACCTGCCGCGAGGCCCGAAATGCCAGATGACGACATCAATGCCTTTGTCCCCGGACCACGCCTTCGCATCGAGGGACGGCCGGGCGGCCCGCTTTCCGGCCTGACTTTCGCGGCCAAGGATCTGTTCGATGTCGCGGGTCACCCGACCGGGGGCGGCAATCCCGATTGGGCAAGGTCGAACCCGGTGCCGACGCGGCACGCCTGGGCGGTGCAGCGGCTGCTCGACGCCGGAGCGACATTGATCGGCAAGACCATCACCGACGAGGTCTCGCTCGGCATTGTCGGCGAGAATGCGTTCTACGGCACACCGGTCAACCCCCGCGCCCCGGGTCGGGTGCCGGGCGGCTCCTCGTCCGGCTCGGCCGCCGCGGTCGCGGCCGGGCTCTGCGACACCGCCCTCGGCACTGACACCGGCGGCTCGGTGCGGGTGCCGGCGAGCTTTTGCGGTCTCTACGGCATTCGACCGACGCATGGTCGGCTCGATGTCTCGGGAATGATGCAGCAGGCGCCGAGCTCGGACACCACCGGCTGGTTTGCGCGTGACCCCACCACCTTTGCAAAGGTGGCGAGCGTCATGCTCGGCGAGGCGATCGCGGCGGCGCTGCCGAGCCGGTTGATCATCGCGGTCGACGCTTTCGCGTTCGCCGATCCGGAGGTCGCGGCCGCACTGCGGCCGATGGTCGAGCGTCTCCAGGCGTTGATCGGCGACACGCGGGAGGGAGGTCATGGCGCCGGCGGGCTTGACGCAATGGGCGCGAGCGCAACGCACCTTGCAGCCTTCCGAGGGCTGGGCGACCTTCAAGGACTGGATCGAGCGGGACAACCCGCGCTTTGCCTTCAGCGTCGCACGCAACCTGATCTCCGGATCGATGATCCCGCAGAGCGAGCGCGACTGGGCCGAGCTGGTGCGGCGCGAGGCGCGGGGACGGATGCGCTACCTGCTGCCGCACGGGACCATCCTCTGCCTGCCGACCACACCCTTTCCGGCGTCCAAGCGCGGCGAGCCGCTATCCGTCGCGGGGCCGCAGCGCGACCGCCTGCTGTGCCTGTGCTGCCACGGCGGGCTGACCGGCGTGCCGCAGGTGAGCATCCCGGGCGCCCTCGTCGACGGCTTGCCGGTCGGCCTGTCGATCGTCGGCGGCCGCGGCACCGACACGGCACTCGTCGCAGCGGCGGCCGCTCTCACAACGGCGGCATGAGCAATCTAGCGTCCCAGCGTGTCCCCCCTGCGCGACGGCCCGTTCCGCCGGTGGGGCAAAATTCCCGGTTTTTCCCGTCGAAACCGGGAATCTTATCGATTTTCCGCATGCAACCGCCGTTCGGCCGCGAAAACGGTGAGGTAAATCAACCCCTTGCCAGCGAATTCCCGTAGCACCTCGAACCGGGAATTCGTTTGGCCCAACCGGGAATCAAATCCACCGAACCGGGAATTATCCCAAGCAGGTTCCAGCTGCCGCATCTGTCCACGACCGCCGAGCACCAATGCGATAAAATATAGATCCAACTGACGGGCAGTGGTAACGCGAAAGTTGGCCTTTTATGAGGCGGATCAGCCGGGCGACGACGGAGAAAGCAGCTCCGGCAGTGGTTGCGGGTTCACGACGCGGCGCGATGGCTAACGAGCCGTTTCGTTGAGGCACGGTCTCGCCGCGCGGGGTCGGCGCGCACGCTGCCCGGGCGGTCTTGGTCTGGTCCTCGCAGCGATCGCTCTGCTGCTGCAGGTTGCGTTACCCATCCTCCATTCGCCGGTATTGGTCGGCTCCGCAGAGAAGGCCGGAGATCTCGCTGCCAGGTTTGACGAGCACGCGCTGTGCCTAGCCCAGGGTCGCGGCGACCCCGATTCCGGGACGCCAGCCGACCAGGCGCCCCAACCCCGAGATCACGAACTTGCGGCGTGCTGCTTCTGGCATGGCAGCACGACTTTGGCGCTCGTGCCCTCTACTATCATCGAGCGGGTCGCGTTTGCTCGATCAGGCGTCGCTTTCACGTCGTCGTCGGATGTTGCCCGACCTCGCCGGGCCGGCACCACTAGCGCTCGCGCGCCACCGGTAAGAGCCTAGCACCGCCGCCACCAGATCGGTGAGCATTGCGACCCCGCATCGGGTCCGCCGGCTGCCGATCATCAGCTCTCTCCGGAATTAGCAACATCCAATGTTTGTCCCCACTTGCGGCAGCCGCGCGCGGCTTGCCGTTGCGACCGCGTTGACGATTTCACAAGCTGGTAGTGCGTTAGCCCACGGTTTTGCCGGATCCCGCTTTTTTCCGGCCACAATCACGATCGACGACCCCTTCGTTGCCGATGAACTCTCGCTACCGACAGTGTCGAACGAGAAAACTGGCACCAACCCGTCAGTGGTAGAAACCGCCATCAGCGGCGAGCTCTCGAAGCGCATTACATCGGATTTCGGCTTTTCGATCGGTTATGCGTGGAACCATCTCGACCAGGCGGGGCCGCCGCACAATCCAAACGGCTTCCAGAACCTCGAAATCACCCCTAGGTACCAGTTCCTGCTGAATGCGCGGCACGAGGCGGTCGCCTCGGTCGGAGTGGTCACCGAGGTCGGGGGCACGGGTGCAACGCGGGTCGGGGCGGTACCCTTTGCGACCTACACCCCGACTTTATATTTCGGGAAGGGAGCGGGCGATCTGCCGGAATCGTTGAATTGGGCGCGCCCGTTCGCGGTGACCGGAATTTTTGGCTACAGCATTACGTCCAGCAAGAAGATCACGAGCCCGGTCGTCGATCCTGACACCGGGTTCACCACGCTTGCCGTCGACCATTTTTCGAATGCGCTAAATTACGGAATCGCGATGGAGTACAGCAATTTCTATTTGCGTGCCAACGTTCACGATTTTGGCTTGCCCGAATGGGTGAATCGACTGACCCCGCTAGTCGAATTCGGGTTCACTGCGCCGGTTACCGATCGCTAAGGCGAGAAGACGATCGGCACGATTAACCCGGGCATCATCTGGTCGGGCCAGTCAATGTAGTTCGGCGTCGAGGCGATCATCCCGGCAACGACGGCCAGTGGAAAGAGTATCGGCGTCATCGCCCAGCTGCACTTCTATCTGGACGACATCTTCCCCCAGACCATCGGTCGCCCGCTTCTTGGATATTGAGTAATGCGCTGGTTCCTTCTGCATCTGATAGCCATTGCCGCGATCGGCGTGGCGGCGATGGCGGCGCTCGCTCACGCCTTCCCGAACCAGGCGGCACCGCCGGTCGGCGGGACGGTGCCGGCATCGCCGAAGGAGATCCGTTTGACCTTCAGCGAAGGCATCGAGCCCCGCTTTTCCGGCATCGATCTCGCTGCCGACGACGGCCGGACGGTTGCGACCGGGGCGGCCACCGTCGATCCGGCGAACGACAAGCAGCTCGTACTCGCGGTGCCGCCGCTAGTCCCCGGCCGCTATCGGGTGCGCTGGCATGTCGTGTCGGTCGACACCCACCGCACCGAGGGCGAGTACAGCTTTGCGGTGGGGCCGTGAGCTCCGGCGATGGATGAAACGCTCTACGCCTGCCGCTTTGTCCAATTCACGGTGGCGATGCCTTCCTCACGATGGTGGTCGTGGCGCTGATCAACCGCCTCCGCCTCGCGCCGCGCATCTCTCGCGATGCTGCAACATTCGGCGCGCTCGGCCGCATCGTCGCGATCGAGCAGGGGCTGGGGCTTTCCATCCTCGCGGTGGTTAGCGTTCTCGGCACCTGGCCACCCGCCATCAATGGTGGCGGCCACTGATCAGGTAGAGCCGATTTTGTGGGTAACAGACCCGCCTATATGCCGCGAAGAGGCGGGCATGGGGGCATCAACGTCCTCGACAGCGTCTTCGCCTCCTCTGCTTCTGCTGCCATGGCGGGCTCACCGGCGTACCGCAGGTGAGCATCCCGGGCGTCACCGTCGACGGTTTGCCGGTCGGCCTGTCGATCGTCGGCGGCCCCTGTAGCGACGCGACACTCGTCGCGGTGGCGGCCGCGCTCAGCGAAGGGTGAGAAGAGGTCGGCAGGCGCCCCCGATCCTGCTTTTGTAGGCGATAGCCACAGAGACCAACCTTGACGTGATTTCCCCCGGCAAGTATCGTTCCAGAACCACTGCACTATCCCTGCCTTTCCCTTAATCGCTCAAAGTTGGATAGGCGCGGTGGACCAATACGGGAGGAAACCTCGATGAAGCAGTGGCGTATTCGCGCTCCGATTCGCGTCTTTGCGACCACCTTTGCACTCGCGCTCCTGGCCGCCGGCACCGCGGGGACCGACGCCCGAGCGGACGACCCGAGTGGGGCTTCGAGCCACGACATGAGGCTCGTCGGAACCAACGACCTGCAGGCCCGCTCTACCTATCAGCCAACGCTCCACAAATATTCGCCTAACCAGTATATCCTCTTCACCGGCCATCATCCGTTGGGTCTCCAGGGTGAGGGGCTACTGCCAAACGCGCAACACCTGCCGTCCTTCAATCCGCTGACCGGCAAGAATGAACTGAACGGCACGTCCATCGTCGATGTAAGTGATCCGCGGCACCCGAAGTACCTCTTCCACCTCCCCGTGTCGGATGGAGGTAGCGGCGGGGCCCAGATGGTCCGCGTGTGCGATGGCAGCACACTGCCGATTCACAACAGCAAGATCTACATGCTGCGCAGCTACGCCAATTCCGCGCACGAGATCTGGGACGTGACGAACCCGAGCAACCCTGTGGGCGTGCGCACCGTCGCCGGAGGCAACCCTGTCATCGGAGCCCAAACCGGGGCCGCTGGAGCCCTCGCCGGAACCCACAAGAGCTGGTGGGAATGCGACACCGGGATCGCGTACATCGTCGGCAGACGCGGCGATGACACAGCGGCTGGATGGGGAGCGGGCAACCACATCCTCATCTTCGATCTTAGCGACCCGGCCCATCCGGTGTTTCTGCGGGACTGGGCTCTCGACGGGCAGCAGCCGGGCGGCGTCATTCCTCCGCACTTCACTGCAGCAACACTACCCTCTATCCACGGCCCTATCTCGACCGGGCCCGCCGGCGGGGCCTTCGCGTCGGCGGGCGCTACCGCGGACCGTGTCTACTTTGCATACGGAACCGGCTCCAACGGGGTCATGCAGATCGTCGACCGCACCGCTCTACTGCCCCCGCCGTGGGGCACGGGTCTCAAGTGCGGTTCCGTGTGTACTGACTTCAGCACTGCGGAGCTCGGACGCCTGATCATGAACCCGGACAACGGCGCTCACACCAGCTGGCCGCTCGGTAAGATCACGGTGCCGGACTTCGTGACCGATACGGGCAACGACAACGGCAACACCACGCGCGACATTGTGGTGGTGGTTTCCGAGGCGACGGCGCATTTCTGTTCCTCTTTCCGCCACCTTACGTTTCTGACCGACGTCACCACCGAGGGCAGGCCGCAGTCGATCGCCACGGTGCAGGTCTCCGCCTCGGAGGGTAGTTTCTGCGACACGGCCGGCCGTTTCGGTCCGCACGCCACCAATGAGGAGTTCGGGCCGCCGTTCTACCAGAAAATCGTGTTTGTCTCGTACTTCAACGCAGGCGTGCGCGCCTTCGATGTCCGCGATCCGTACAACCCGCAGGATGTGGCGTTCTTCATCCCCGCGGTCACCCACAACACCGATTACCGATGTGGCCCCTACAAGGGCAACCCGAACGTCTGCAGGCCGGTGGTCCAGACGAACAATGTCGCCTCAGACGATCGCGGGTATATCTACATCGTCGACCGCGCGGATGCCGGGCTGCACGTCCTTCAGCTCGAGGGCGACGCGAAGAAGATTATTGAACGCAAGGACTAACCGCCTGCGCGCGCCGCCGGGGCGGCCTGTCGATCGTCGGCGGCCCCGGCATTGACGCGACTCTCGTTGCGGCGGCGGCCATCCTCACGACAACGTGATGACCCCTGGTTAACTATTTAATTTAGTTGCGCCGTCGCGCAAAACGGCTCAGCGTTGAGAATATGGGCGGTCGGTCGAGCCGTGCCTCGGGGAGATATCACGCCAACTCAAGGAGGGCTGAAATGAGGTATGTCTCACCCGCGTTGGTCCTGATCGGAACCCTGATGCTACAGGCGCCTGCCGCCAATGCAACACCGATGACGTTTGTGGGCAACCTTTCTGCTGCAAACGAGGTGCCTCCCGTCGTGTCGCCGGGGACAGGGCTCGCGACGATAATCCTGGATCCAACGGCCCAAACGATAGAGATCAACGCGACGTTCAGCGAGTTGACGTCGCACGACACAGCGGCGCACATCCATTGCTGCGCGGCACTTGGCACGAATGCGGGCGTCGCCACGTTGACGCCGGCTTTTACCGGGTTCCCGCTCGGGGTGACCTCCGGCACGTACTCCCAGATCTTTGATCTCACCCAGGCGAGCTTTTACAATCCACCCTTTGTCACCACGGAGGGCGGGACCATCGCACAGGCCGAGGCAGCGCTAATAGCGGGGATCGAGGGCGGACAAGCCTATTTTAACATCCACACCACCAATAACCCCGGCGGTGAGATCCGCAGCCAGCTGTTTCCGGCGCCTGAACCGACCAGTCTGTTCCTTCTCGGTTCGGCACTTCTGGGTTTCGGCCTGATCCGGCGGCGGAAACGGGCTGCGCATTCCTGTTAGGGCGGGTGCTCGACCCAGAGGGCGATACCGAGCCAAGTGCTCTGGTAGGCGGGTGTATATCGGCGGAGCGGCCGGAGCAGGGCATGTTGGCTCTCCTTGGCGCAGGCGTACAAACCCCAGGTAATGTTGAGCATTCTGGAAAAAGGAGTAGGACTAGCGCATTTCCGAACTGAACCTCGTCGCTGACTTTGAGGACGAGCCCGACCGATCCGAATCGTTGAAGAGGCGCACGCGCTGACCGTCGCATAGATCGCGTGCGCGAGCCTCTTCGGGGTGGAGGATTCCTGCGCCGGCGCGAGGGTCCGCCCTGCTGTTCAAGGACTGGATCGAGCGCGAGAACCTGCGCTTCGCCAACAGTGTTGCGCGAAATGTCTTTACGGGATCGCAAATCCCAGAGACCGCGCGCCAATGGGCTCAACTGGTGCGGCATGAGGCGCGCGGACGGATGCGTCATTTGCTGGCGCCCGGCACGATCCTCTGCCTTCCGACGACGCCGTTCCCAGCACCCAAGCGGGGCGAGCCGCTCTCGGTCGCAAGCGCCCAGCGCGACCGCATCTTGTGCCTGTGCTCCCATGGCGGACTGACCGGCGTGCCGCAGGTGAGCATCCCCGGGGCCGAGGTCGAAGGATTGCCCGATTGATTTGTCGATCGTCGGCTGCGCCGGCAGCGACGCGACCCTCGTCGCGGTGGCCGCAGCCCTCGCTACTGCACGGTGAACGTGACGTCCACGGCAATGTCATCAACTTCGCGTTGGAGACTCGCGGCCGACGTGCTATTAGTTAACATGCGTGGCAGAGTAGACGCTGCCTAGGACATCGTGCCACGCACCTTCACCAAAGAGGGAGGAAATCATGCCTCGTTATAAGCTGATTAATGCCGCGCTGGTTGTCGGCGTTGTCGCATTCTCGAATAGCTATGCGCATGCACAAACTTTTGTTGCGAGCTTAACCGGGTTCAACGAGATTGGTGGGGTTGGAGCGGGGGAAAGCGGGGCGGTCCTATCCAATGGAAGGGGTACGCTGCTTCTTCATCTCGATACCAACGCTCGCACCGCCGATTTTTCGCTGACTTACTTCGGCCTGAGCTCGCCGGTGGCGGTCGCTCATATTCACTTTGGCAAAGTCCATGTGGCCGGCGGCGTCGTCGTCTTCTTCTGCGGCGGCGGAGGTCAGGGAGCTTGCCCTCCGAGCGGAACGGTGACCGGCACAATCACGGCCGGAAATGTCCAAGCGATACCGACGCAGGGTGTGACGGCTGGCGACTTCGCCGCGCTCGCGGACGCGCTGACCACCAATACCGCGTATGCCAACGTCCACACGAGTAATTTCCCGGCAGGCGAGATTCGTGGCCAGATTCGCAGCGGCGAGGATGACGAGTGATCACCTGCTGAACGTCGCGGCGGTTTGAGACTGGCACCGCAACTCTGCTGCCTCTATGGAACGGTGTCGGTTGGCTCCCACCAAGCTGCGAGGTCGAGCCAGGTGCTCTGATAGGTGGCGCCCTCGCCGATATCGGTGTACCGGTCGGAACACAGCATGTTGATTGTCCCTGAGACCGTTTCGCTGTCGGGACGCTGCCCTGGGACGAGCGCATTTCCGAACTGAACCTCGTCGCTGACTTTGAGGACGAGCCCGACCGATCCGCGATCGTTGAAAAGGCGTATGCGCTGGCCGTCGCATAGACCGCGCGCGGGCTTCCTCGGGGTGGAGGATGCAGTAGGGCGGACCCTCTCGCCGGCGCAGAAACGCCACGCCGGAAAAGGCAGTATGGCTCTGAAAGTAGCCCGGCGCGGTCAAGAGACGCAGTGGCCACCGCGCCGCCAGCCGTTCTTCCTCGGGGTCGGGCTGCCAGTCCGGCATCGCCGGCAGACCTCGCGCGGCGAGCGCCTCCGAAAAGAACTCCAACTTCCCCGAAGGTGTGCGGAATTGCTGACCGCCCTCCGGCGCCAAACGGATCGGGCCGGCCTCACGCACCCGCTCCGGATCGAGCGCGGCGGCCGGCCCGTGTGCCCCGCGCAACATTTCGCCGAGGATATCGGCCTGCGACATGCGGAAGACCGGATCATCGAGTCCCATCCGCTGGGCGAGCGCCTGCGCCAGTCGGAAGTTCGACCAGGCCTCTCCCTGAGGCGGAACCGCAGGCGGCGCGTATTGGAGATAATAGGTTCCGTAGGCGCGGTAGAGGTCTTCGGTCTCGAGATAGGTCGCCGCCGGCAGCACGATGTCGGCATAGCGCGCGGTCACCGAGAGGAAGGGGTCGTGGACGACGGTGAACAGATCCTCGCGGGCGAGGCCGCGGCGGACCTTGCCGGCATCGGGGCACGTCACCGCCGGGTTGTTGGCTGCGATCAACAATGCCCTGATCGGCGGGTCGTCGAGTTCGAGCAATGCCTCGCCGAGACGCAGACGATTGACGATGCGGGTTTCCGCCGGCCCGGAAGGTTTTGCGAACGGCATCGTAGTCGAGCTCGCAGGACGCCGCGGTCAACAACAATGCGCCGCTGCCTCTGCGGCCATAGGCGCCGGTCACCCCCGGCAATAGTGCCACCGCGCGCAACGCCTGACCGCCGTGGGCGAGGCGGGTCATGCCTTCGCCGAGAGACGGATGAAGGGCGTCTTGGCCGCGCCATAGAGGGCTGCGAAGCGCTCGATATCGGCAACCGGCAGCCCGGTGATCGCCGCCACCCGGTCCGGCACGAAGCGTGGCAATACCTCGCGCTCCAGGCGCTCGAAGCCGAGCGTGTGCGTCGCAATGTATTGGCGATCGCACAGCCCGTCGCGCACCAGGATATGCACGACGCCGAGCGCCAGAGCCGCGTCGGTGCCGATACGGATCGGCAGGTGCCAATCGGCGCGCCGGGCCGTCCGGCTGCGCCGCGGATCGATGACAACGAGCTGTGTGCCGCGCTTGCGAACCGGCTCGAGCTTTGCCCAGAAATGCACGTTGGTCGCTACGTCGCTACAAGGTCGGCGCCCCAGGAGACGACGAGGTCGGACTGGGCGACCGATTCCGGGTCGGCTCCGCCGATCGGCCCCACCGTCATGTCCCAAGCCGTCTCGCAGCAGGTGTCGCACACCGTCCCGGCACGCAGGCGGCTGGTCCCGAGCGCGTGGAAGAGGCCGTTGACGAGGCCGCGGTTCATCTGCCCCTGATGCGCACTGTAGGCGTAGCCGAGTAATGCCAACGGCCCGGATTCGGCGATGATCGCCTGCCAGCGCGCCACGATCTCGTCGAGCGCCTCGTCCCAGCCGATCGCTGAGAACCTGCCTTCGCCCTTGGCGCCGACCCGGCGCAGCGGCGTCACGAGGCGCTCGGGTGAATGGAACTAGCTCGGCGTCGCGGTTGACCTTGGCGCAGGCGAAACCCGCGGTGAAGGGCTGATCGGGATCGCCGTCGATCCGGGTGATCCGTCCGTTGTCGACATGCGCCGATAGCGAGCACATGTCGGGACAGTCATGGGCGCAAACCACGCGGATCGTTTCCACACTTCCTCCGGGGATCGGCCGCTAGTGGTTAGGCGCATTCAGATAGTTCATCACAAGCCTAGAAGATCTACGGCATACATCCGTCGCTTACCAGCCGCGGCGTTCCGTTCTCGTCGTCCCGGCGAAGGCCGGGATCTATGGTGGGCATGGGCACCGGCCTACGCCGGTGTGACAAGATTTTTGCAACCTTTCGGACTTGGTCTGTCACTCGGTGAATCGTCTGACCACTAGGGCCAGCCATGCCCAGCCCTCCCCTGACGTGTTCGCGGGGGGAGGGTGGGCCAAACCGATCAGCCGCCCTTCACCAGCAGCGCCAGGATCGGTTCGAGGTGATCGTCGGCGAGCTTCTTCAGCTCGTCGTCGGTGCGGTCCTGCACCGGGTGGGGAATGAACACCAGGGCCGGGTCGACACCGAGCGACTTGGCCTGTGCTGCCGCCCCCTCGATGAACTCGGTGGTGGCCACGCCGACGGTTGGAATGCCGCGTGCTTCGAGATCCGCCATGTCATGCGTACAGCACGAAATGCAGGATCCTCAATCGGACAATCCTTCGATGACGAGATCGACTTCGGCGGCGATCTGCTGCCGCAACGGCAGTGGCGCCGGCCGGGTGTTGGTCGGCTTGGCGTAATGTTTGACCGTGATGCCGCGCTCGCTAATGCGCTCGCCGAGCCGGTGGAGAAAGACGTCGCCACGAGATTTGGCGATGTCGAGGATCCCGATCGTCAGCCCGTCGAGACGCTCCGGCCGAGGCAGGCGCGGCCGGATCGTCGGACTTCGCTCCGAAGTCGGGTCGAGCAGCACGGTCATGTTGACCTCCATTAGGGTCTGACCTCCTTGGTTATGGGAAGGCTACTGCGGGGACCGCCCGCGGACCAGCCGCTGATGATGCCGGAGAACATGCCGGCATCGCCCCCCGCGCGGACCAGAAAGAGGCCGCCCGGGCGGAATTTGTTGATGGTCTTGCCGGCGAGCGATGGCGGACCGCCCTCGGCTATTCCCCTGGCGCCGGCGACGAGGTCGGCGCCCGGGATCTCGCACAGCCGGTAGAGCTCTTCGTAGAGCCGCGCCTTTGACCAGCCGGCGTTCTTGAAGGTGCGATGGTGCTCGGGAGAGACCACCAGCATCGCGTCGCAAGAAGGCGCGAGCTTGACGTTCTGAATCGCTTTGAGCGACTCGGCAAAACTCTTGGACAGGCTCTCGGGGTCACGCGACTTCTGGTCGACGACCCCTTGCAGGCCAAAGCCGGCGAACACGGTCACTGCCGAGACACCGGGATCGAGGCCACGCTCGACCGACAGCGGCTCCCAGCTCGACCCCTCCTCGTCCTCGGCAAAGCAATAGGTGTACTTCCCGGGATTGCCGAGCGTGGCCCGGTCGACCTCCCGTGGCCTTCCGCCGCCGACATTGCGGATCACCAGCTGCAGCGCGCGGCCGATTGCGCCATTGGCGCGATTGCCTTGG
>WNFR01000764.1_pt1 | contig 40889 bp, 35 predicted proteins | sample 5400221 | NCBI WGS metagenome assembly WNFR01 (sample SAMN13153357, study PRJNA577476) | soil metagenome | isolation source: 40 cm soil under Madrone tree | place: USA:California | collected 2016-06-14 | reverse complement strand
AATGTTCGCTTTCGTCGCTGGCGGACTGATCGGGTTTGGACTCGTGATTCTGGGTGTGCATTTGTCTTTCCGTGCGGAACCGACGCTCTCGATACCGCAGGGGCTAAAGCCCAAACCTATTCTGGGACATTTAACGCAGGGCCGGAGGCCCTGCTCCACCCAAAACCCAACTTGGCGAGTTCCGCCAAAGAAAGGGCCGCGCCGCTTACAGCCATCAAGTGGCGCTTCAATGCCTGGGCGAAATATCCCAATTGGAAACGTGATGAGAAAATCGGCAGTCTGATGGCAGCAGCTGCTGGCGCGGAGGAAATTCAGCCGAGGTTTGGAAAAAATCGAGTGGTGCTAGAAGGTGGATCGATTGAGGTCAACGGGCGCGGGACGCTGATTACGACCGAAGAGTGTCTGCTCAGCCGGGTTCAGCAGCGCAATCCGGAAATGAAGAAGCGTGACTACGACCGGATTTTCGCCGAATATCTCGGCGCGAGCAATGTTATATGGCTTGGCTCAGGGATCGTCGGCGACGACACACACGGGCATGTGGACGACATCACGCGTTTTGTCTCTCACGATACAGTAGTCACTTGCGTTGACGCTGATCCGGCAAGTGAAAATTACGAAGCTTTGCGCGAGAACATTCGCCGGTTGCGCGATGCGACAACGGAGGACGGAAAGTCTCTCGCAACTATCGATCTCCCTATGCCTGCGCCGGTGTATTTTGAAGGGCGACGCCTTCCCGCTAGCTATGCGAATTTCTATATCGCCAATGGAATTGTGCTGGTACCGGTCTTCAATGATCCGAATGATCGAGTAGCTCTGGACATTTTTGCTGACATTTTTCCGGATCGTGAGGTCGTGGGGATTTACTGCGGAGATTTGGTTTGGGGATTTGGGGCGATCCACTGCATGACGCAGCAGCAGCCAGGCAGTGGTCTCTGATGATTCCTGAGGTCAGCCGCACACGGGCTGGGCTGGCGTGGACGGCCGCCCCTACACTTACAAGGTGACTAGCTGATGATCGAGGCAGTCGGGATGGATTGTGTCGAGCAGGCCGTGCAGCAGTTCCTTGCCATGTCTCGCCAGAAAATATACGCCGGCGTATTCGCGTTCCTGCAAAGTCTTGTCGGGATAAAGAGCGTTGCTGAGCGCTTCAGCGTGGCGTCCGACGACTTCGCTCTGGCGTAACTCTGCACGGGAGGCTCGCGAGCGTAGGTTGGTGATCTGGTAAATCATTTTTGATTCAGCGTGTTCGGCTGATTCGACCAATGTCTTATCGAGTTGTCCCAGCGATTCCCGCACCGCCTTCATCGAACGCTCGACGGCAGCGGTAGCCTGATCAAAGGAACTCTGCAAATTCGGTGGCAGGAGATGAGCGCCGATGGTTTGGCGGAGTGCCTCTGGCCCATGAAACACATCCGGAACTGCCAGACGATACTTCTCAAGTAAAGCTTGAGCTTTTTGGTCAATAAGAGTTGCAGAAAAACGCGGGAGAATGGGCGTGATTCGACCTGCGAGCTCCTGGTAAACGACGCCTGCCTGGGCAAAATACGCCACCTCGGCAGCGCCTCCGACGTAAGCCAGCGTAGGTAGCACGTAATCCTGCACCACTGGCCGAAGCAGGACGTTGGGGCTGAAGGAATGAGGAGCCGAAACAGACAGATCAAGTAACAGTTCTCGCTCAATCTCTTCTTTGCCGATCAGAAATTTCCCTGCCCCTGCTGATTGCACAGGAACGCGCACACCGTCGCGAAAAACGAACAACAGCGTGGATGAATCTGTGACCCTAACCTGCTGGTGATAATCGGCGGAATGCAATTGCGCATCGCGCTTTCGCAGAGATTCAGACAATTCGGGAGCGCGTTCTATTGCGGCACGATAGAGAGGCGACGCAATTTCGTCGAGCTCAGGATCCGATCCGTCGAGCAGGATGACGCCAAAATCGGAGAACAGCCGCGCGAAGAATTTCCCAAATGCGGTGCCAAAGGTTTCTCCTGGCCGATAACATTCGGACAGCAGCTTTGCTGCTTCAGTCTCTCCTAATAAGACGGCTGCGCGGGTCACGGCGTCCGAGACTTCCGGCCCGAAAGCTATATTGCCTACAGGAGTGTCAGGGGCTGCGCTGACTGAAGTTGCGAGCCGCTCCAAGGGTCCTTCCGTCGCAGGAATTCGGACCTGATTTACTTCTTCCAGATCGTGGTCTTCTGTCGCTAGCCAAAAAATAGGAACGCAATCGAGGCCGAGCCTGCGAGCTTCGGTGGCTAGTTTGACCGCACTCAGCGCTTTGTAAATCGAGAATACCGGACCGCCGAACAGCCCGACCTGCTGACCTGTAACGACTGCGCAAGCGCCGGAGCGGAACCTCGCTATATTCTCCAGCGTGGCAGTGGATGCTCCCCAGGCTTTGTTTTGGCGTTCTAGGACATCGCCCATGCGCCTTCTGCGATCAACCGGGTACCCAATGCGCGTGGATTCCTCGTTGGCCCACTCCAAAAAGCAGGGCGAACGCGGGTAAAACGGCTGAATACTGGGAGTGAATTCGAGGTAATCAAGGAAAAGGCGGGTGCTATGCGGGATCTGCCGGAATGGGAGACAGTGCGATTTCATTCGCTGACCCCATCCGCGAGCTGCTGACAACAACTCATAGAGTCCTCATTCTACAGACACCATGCCCTCCGATAGGATGACGAAACCCGGAGAGGGATGCAAAGATAATAGACGCATGGGCACGTTGGGAGTTTCACATTTGAGCACAATTCCGGTAATTTCGCCGTTTTCGCTCGAAGGCACTCACGTTCGGCTGGAACCGTTGCGGCCTGAGCACGCCGCAATGCTTTGGGAGATCGCGAAGGACCACTTGGCCGATCTGTTCCAATGGATACCTTACCGGCTGGAATCGGTGGAGCATTTCAAGGAATTCAATCGGCAGGTTTTGGAGGAGCAGAAGCGCGGGGTATCGATTCCGTTCGCCAGCTACGAAAGAGAGTCGGAGCAAATCGTGGGTACTACTCGCTTCATGAACATGGATCTGGCTAATCGTAAGGTGGAAATCGGCTCTACGTGGATCGCTCCTCGCTGGCAGCGCACGGTTATCAATACCGAATCGAAGTACCTGATGCTTTGCCACGCCTTTGAAGTATGGAATAGCGTGCGCGTGGAACTGAAGACCGATGCGCTCAACCAGCGCTCGCGGCAGGCAATTCTGCGTCTGGGGGCAAAAGAGGAAGGTACGTTGCGGAAACACATGCTCACATGGAATGGGAGGCAGCGTGACTCGGCGTACTTCAGTATTCTTGATACCGAGTGGCCGCAGGTGAAAGTGGGGTTGGAGGCCAAGCTGAAGGCATAAATCAAAAGCGGCCACGGATTTCACGGATCAACACGGATAAACCAAAGCAAGGAAGACACAATTATCTTGGACTTGGTTCGGGTTTATCCGTGAAAATCCGTGGCTGCTTTTGTTTCCGCTGTTAACGGCATGAACCTGCACCATTATTGTTACAATTCTCAGAGATGCTTCCGAAAGCTCCATTCACCGATGTGCCTACCGCCATTGAGGAAATTCGCGACGGGCGGATGATCGTCATTGTTGATGATGAAGATCGCGAAAATGAAGGCGATCTCATGCTGGCTGCGGAAAAAGTCACGCCCGAAGCCATCAATTTCATGGCCAGATATGGGCGTGGGCTGATTTGCCTCACGCTGACCGAAGAACGGCTGGAGCATCTCCGTATTGGCCCAATGAGCGCTGAGAACACCTCTAATTACGGGACGGCATTCTGCGAGGCGATTGACGCGCGCGATGGAGTTAGCACGGGAATCTCTGCCTATGACCGAGCGCGCACTATTCGCGTCGCCATTGATCCGGCAACGCGGCCTTCGGATTTGGCGCGCCCTGGACATGTGTTTCCCCTGCGTGCACGGAAAGGTGGCGTGCTGGTGCGCGCCGGACAAACTGAGGCTTCGGTGGATTTGGCTCGCATGGCCGGAATGGTACCAGCGGGAATTATCTGCGAGATCATGCGGGAAGACGGAAGCATGGCCCGCGTGCCGGATCTGATTGAGTTTTGTAACGCGCACGGACTGAAAATGCTCACCGTGGCGGAGTTGATCCGCTATCGAATGCAGCATGAGCGATATGTACACCGCGTGGGCGAGGCGCTGGTGGACACCGACTACGGCGAATTCCGCGTGATCGCCTACGAGAGTGAAGTGGACGGTGGCGATTCACATCTAGCATTTGTCCATGGTGACGTTGGAACAGGTGACGAACCGGTGCTGGTCAGAATGCATTCGCACTGCTTAATCGGCGATGTGTTTGGTTCGGCTGCCTGCGATTGTCGGCAGACCCTTGAGGGATCGCTCAGTGCGATTGCATACGAGAGGCGCGGCGCGCTGATATATCTGCATCAGTCCGCAAAGGGCTTCTCGGTTGAAAAAGTTGGCGACAAGACCGCAATCTCATTCCATCGGGAGAGAATGCTGCCTTCTGGGCCGGAGGCTCATCGGAAGACGCAGCGCGAGATTGGCATCGGCGCACAGATATTGGCAGATTTGAACCTGCGCCGAATTCGCCTACTGACTAATCATCCGCGAAGAGTGGCGGCGCTTGAAGGATTTGATATTGAGATTGTGGAGCAGGTACCGGTGGCGCTTGAGCGGAAGAAAGTCAGTGGCTAGGTGTCTAGGTCTTGCCACTGCAGGCGTTTACTAACCACTGGACACTGACCACTGCTTTTCAAAACGGCTTGCGTATCTCGATGTCGTTGTCGCGGATGAAGAACTGGGCTGAACATTTTCCTGAGCCACAGATTACAGCTACCAGTCCCGCGATCTGTTTTCTGGTAATCAGGCCTAATGTGCCGCAGTTGGGACACGAGAGCACCGCCCAATAGGGATCTTCTTTTTCTCCAATGTGGCCGGCGTTTTCCAGCACGAAGATCGTGCCAGGCTGCATTTGATCCGGGATCCATTCGCTCAGAACTTCGAGTTCAGCAACCATTTCACCCTCCTCGCGGGCAAATCTTCTGCTAGGAACCCAACCTCAACTTGCGTTGTGAACGAAGACCTCGACTTTTTTCCGGAACGCACCTGCCAGGCCGTTTGCGTCCGCTGACGACCGCCTTCACCTGGCGCACGGTATCGCTCAGGCAGATGGCGAACATCGGCTGCCGGGAACTCTTGAGGATGTCGACAATCTGCTGCGGAGAGGTTTCGAGATAGAGCGTGCTGCCATCCGTCAGCAGGTGGTAGCTGGATGAGCCACTGACGGTTTCGGCCAGGCGCTTGCTGAATTCTTTCTGCAGGAATCGGACCACCCTGCGCATGCGCTGAAGCGAAAAGCCCTTGCTGCGCAATTCGCAGATCACGGCGACTTCAGTGAGGTCTTCGAATGAATAGACACGGCGATGTCCCTGGCGCGCTGGAGCGACGATGCCGCGCTCGTCCCACCACTGCAGCTGGCGAGCTGTAATGCCGGTGAGGCGAATGACGTCTTGTGATGTGAAAGATTCCTGCATTTCAACCCACAAATGTTTCAAACGTTCTACATACAAAATGTTTCAAACATTTTAGGCTGACATTGTGGGAAAGCCATCAGGGAAATGGTGGAAAGGAGTAACTAAGGAGCTACCAGCTTCTAGCCGCTGGCGTTTAGCGATCTCCGCCGCCTACGAAATGGACGATTTCGAGTTTGTCGCCGTCGGAAAGTTGGGTTTTATTCCAACGGTCCCGCGGGACGAGCTCGCGGTTGAGTTCCACGGCAACGCGGTCAGGTTTCATGCCGAGTTGCTGAAGGAGATCGGAAAGAGACGAAAGCGGGCTAAATTCGCGGTCTTCGCCGTTTATGGTGAGTTTCATTCAGCGACTGTGGCGCGCCAGACTGGGGGAAACGTGGGTCTTTGCAAACTGATCCAGCCATTTTCGCTGTTCAACGGTTTCGGGTACTTCCACACCTCTTGCCTTTGCAATCGCTTCGAGTGCATGCTCCAACTCCTCTCCAGAGGAGATGAGGAGAGCAGCCGAGATCAAAGAGGAGCGGCCAACTCCCTGCCGGCAATGGATCGCTATGCGTTTGCCTTGCTGAATTTCTGGACCGAGTAGTGCAACCAATTGCTCCACTTTAGCGGTAGAGGGAACGCCGCGGTCTTCTATTGGAAGGGAAACAAAGCGAATGCCCTTTGCGCTGGACAACCGGGCTTCGTCTTTCAAATCCAATTCTTCATTCTCGGACGGAGTCAAAAGGGAAACGACAACATCTATGCCTTGTTTACGCCAGCCTTCTATTTCATCGTCATGCCAGTCGCCGCCTCTAGGTCGCGCAGAAATGGCCAGACGCCCCAGGTTCGAATTCGGTATCCAATACAACTCGGGATTCAAGTGGTTCAGTTCCCCCGCTGGTCCTTTGAAATTATCTCACGCGGCAGAGTGTCGACATCCAAGCCTCTCGACCGCAGAATTGCAATCCGATGATGACCGTCCAGAATGGTCCCGTCCGCTCTCGTTTTGGGCGAGTCTTTGTTTCCAATTTGCAGAGAAAGCTTCAGCTCATCAGTGGAAAGGCGACTGAAGTAATCCAGCTTGGACTGGATTTAGGAAGTTTCAGGATGCAGCGGCTTCAGAGGAGGATGGCTCATCTCGGAAGTAACCTGCTACTTACCGATTTTTCTTAACTGAAACTTCCGCGTCGCGGTTCGTCCAGCCGAATTCACTTGTACCAGCACCGACGCTTCGGGGAGTGAGGCTTCCTCCACCAGAAATGTAAGTTCGGCGTCGCCAGCCCCGTCGGTCGTGACCTGCGTGTAAAACGGGTCGGCGTTGGTGCGGACTAAGCGGACAGTCAGGACGGCACCGGCGATCCCCTGCCCAGCTTCGGTGGCGCGCAGCTTCATTGCGAGCTTGTCTTCGGAGTGGACCGATCTCGAGTTCAGCCACTGAATGTCGAGTTCCTTCTCTGCGGCCAGGGTCTCGGGAGTCTCTCGCTTATCAAAGACTTGCTCCAAGCGACCGTCACGGATGGCATCAAGCACCAAGCGGTGTTGCTCGCGCAGGATTTGCTCTTTTTTCTGATCTGTGAAATCTGGGCTCTGCGCCTGTTCGCTGTACGGAGTGGCGTGCTTGCCGATACAGCGTCCACGCACAAAAACCTGGGTCTGTAAGAGCATCTCGCCCTCACGAGCCTCGCTCTGCACGTGATAGACAGTGTCCTCGTGCTTGATGTCGGTATTGAAGCCAAAAATCATAAGTTGCGAATAACCAGTGTCGTCGAAAATATCGTTAGGCGCAATGACTGCGGAAGTTCGCACAGACATACGTGCACACCTCGGGTAACAGGACCTAGTGTCACTGAACCAGTTAGCATGGAAAGAACCATTTCTGCATCTTCCGCTTTGTATCTCGTCACGATATCTTTACCCTCATCAGGTCTGGTGCGCAGTTTGGAGGAAAGTAATTTGCGCGAATCATTGACGCGAATCATGAATGGTCAAATCATACCCGGGCCCTGGGGAGTAGCGAATGGAGTGTTTTGCCTGCATTCATTGCCATTTTTATCAGCCGCCACGCGAGAATCCCTGGTTGGAAGCGGTTGAGTCGCAGGAGTCGGCCAGTCCACATCATAATTGGAACGAACGCATCGCCAAGGAGTGCCACCGTCCCTAACGGAGCGTTGCGGATACTGGATTCTCAGCATCGTATTTCGAAGATCGTCAACAACTATTCGCGGATCAGCTTTAACTTTGGGCCGACATTACTGTCGTGGATGGAGGAGCGTGCGCCCGACGGCTACCAGAGAATTCTCGACGGCGACCGCGAGAGCCGGCGGCTGTTTTCCGGCCATGGTTCGGCGCTAGCACAGGCTTACAACCACACCATCCTGCCTTTATCGAACTCGCGCGACAAGCGCACTCAGATCCTTTGGGGACTCAAGGACTTTCAGCGCCGTTTTGAGCGCGATCCCGAGGGCATGTGGCTTCCCGAGACCGCAGTGGACTTGGAAACGCTGGAGATCCTGAGTGGCGAAGGCATCAAGTTCACGATTCTTGCTCCCCGCCAAGCAGGGCAGTTGCGCGTTGACAAAGAGTCACCGTGGATCGATCTGGAATATGGGATCGACTCAAGACGAGCTTATGCATGCAGCTTACCGTCGGGCCGTGTAATTGGCCTGTTCTTCTATGACGGAGCCCTCTCGACCGCAGTGGCATTCGAGAGACTGCTCGTTAATGGCGAGAATTTTGCGCGCCGGCTCGTAAGCCGATTCGATCCTGAAGGTGATTCCGCGCAACTCATGCATATTGCGACCGATGGAGAGACTTATGGCCATCATCACGCTCATGGCGATATGGCGCTTGCCTACGCGCTCGATTACATCGAAGACAACAAACTTGCTCGTCGAACAAATTATGGCGAGTACTTCGCCACGCATCCACCATCGCAAGAGGTCCAAATCAAAGAAAAGACTTCCTGGAGTTGCATGCACGGTGTTGCCCGGTGGGAGAGCAACTGCGGCTGCAACTCCGGGCGACCGAACTGGAACCAGGAGTGGCGGCGGCCTTTGCGCGAGGCTTTCGATTGGCTGCGCGACGACCTTGCCTCAATTTATGAGCTCGAGGCACGGAAACTTCTGATTGATCCCTGGCTTGCGCGCGATGAATACATCGGCATTGTTTTGGACCGGTCTCCGGCTGGCGTGGAACACTTCTTGGCGAAGCACCAGGCAAGCGATCTGTCTCCAGATGACCTGGTGCGAGCGCTCAGGCTTCTGGAAATGCAACGTCACCTGATGCTGATGTACACGAGTTGCGGATGGTTCTTCGACGAACCTACCGGACCTGAGACGGTTCAGGTCCTGCAATACGCCGCGCGCGCGGTGCAGCTGGGGCAACAGCTGTTTGGGGAAGATCGCGAAGAGAAATTCCTGGAGCGACTTGAGGCCGTTCGCAGCAACATTGCCGAATTTGGAAATGGCCAGGATATTTATGAACGGTTCGTCAGGCCTGCAATGCTCGACCTTCCTGGCGTTGCTGCTCACTACGCTATCAGCTCTTTTTTTGATGGCTATCACCCGTCGGACTCGATCTATACATATCAGACGGACTTGGGAGACGTACAGATTTTCGAAAGTGGAAAGCTAAAACTCGCGGCTGGAACTGCCTGTATCACCTCCAAGGTCACTCATGCCGAGTTCGAGTTCAACTTTTCAGTGCTTCATGCCGGAGGTCACGACCTGCGCGCCGGAATTTGTCAGGCCCACGAGGACTTCGCCACTTTCGTCGAAGACGCGCGCGAATGTATATCACAGTTGGACTTCACCCGTTGCGCTTCCCTGCTTGACCAGTACTTCGGCAGCGAGATTTACTCGCTCAAGTCCTTGTTCCGCGATGAGCGCCAGCGCATTGTCGGCGCGATCGTAAACTCCACTCTCGAAGATGTTGACCAGCTTTATGGCGCGGTGTACAAGCAAAATTCAGCACTGATCGGCTTCCTTCGCGACCTGCGAATGCCGCTGCCAGCAATTCTCCGTGTTTCTTCTGAGTTCGTGCTCGGCAACGAAATTCGGCGCTGTCTGACGGTTGAGGGCAGCGATATCAACCCCGTTCGGGTCCGATTGGATACGGCCGCACAGTACGGAATCAGTATCGATTCTTCAATTACAACGGCGTTTCATGAGCGGTTGGATCGAGAGATGAATCATTGGGCGCGAAATCCACTCGAACTGGACGCGCTAAGCCCGCTAGAGCCCCTGGTAGCACTGGCGCGTTTTGCGCCATTTGAGGCAGACGTGTGGCAGACCCAGAACACCTACTATGAGGTGATGACTACCGTCGCTTCGCTGAAGGTTCCTCGTCTCAGTGCTCAGTGGCTTCAGGAATTCCGGCGGCTTGGCGATTGTTTAGGAATTGCGATGTTGCCGCCGCTTTGCGCTGGGCCTTCTTTGGGGGAGGGACCTCCTCACAGTCCGAATACGTCACCGCCGCATACTTTTGTGTCAGTTCGGATTGACAGCTCTGCCGGCGAATGCGGAGAGTGCCGTCCCTAATGGGACTCTGAGATTCATTTCTCCCTTACCCGGCACTCTCGTGTCGGGCTTTCACCTGGCGTGCCTGCGGCACTGGGTTCCACAGCTCTGCAAAACCGAGGACTTTATTTTGTAATCGTTTTCTCATCGGTGCTCGGAAGGCGACTGTCAAAGACGTTGAATCGCTCTTCTGAATGAGCCATTCCGAATCCTTATCTCTTTCAATATCGACGAGAAATTCGCGAAGGAAAGTTTGCGACGCGAAGGTCACTCCTCGGTGCCGAACACTCCTAACCTCGCTTGACACTGCTTCGCGTGAACTCTAATCTAGAACGTTTAGTTGATTGGCGTAATTTTTATTTAGCTCTCCTATGCCCGACAATTATTTTGCCAACTACCTGCCGCTATTGATTCATTTTTTGCTGGCTGGGGCTCTGGCCAGCGCGCTGGTGCTGCTTTCATGGATCATTGGCTACCGCAAGCCCACTCGGGCAAAAATGTCTCCGTATGAATGCGGGATGACACCAGTTGGCGACGCCCGCGAGCGGTTTTCGGTGAAGTTTTATCTGGTGGCGATGCTTTTTATTCTGTTCGACGTTGAAGCAGTGTTTCTTTATCCGTGGGCGATCATCCTGAAAGATCTAAAGAAGATGGGACAGGGCCTTTTCGGCATTTCTGAGATGTTCGTGTACATCGGCATTGTGCTAGTCGGCTTTTGGTACATCTGGAAAAAAGGTGCGCTCGATTGGGGACTCACGGTAGCATCACCTGAACAGGCGAAGTTTTCGCGCGCTGCCGCTGGAAGGGGTCAGGTCTGATGGCGCTGGCTCCGGCGGTCACCGATCTTGAGCAACTCAAAGGGCATCCGGCAATTGCGCGGCTGATCTCATGGAACCCGCAGTCGGTCGAAGGTGTGAAGTTTGATCGCGATGAGATGACGATTTACGTCGAGCGCTCGGCGCTCCGCGAAGCTTGCGCTCTGCTGAGAGACGCCGCGAACTGCCCATTCAATTATTTGTCCGACATCACTTGCGTAGATTGGTATCCCTCGGAGCCGCGGTTTGAAGTCATCTATCACCTGTTATCGATTCCTAACAAAGAACGGGTGCGGTTGAAAGTGCGGCTTAGCGGCGAGACACCGGCGCTTGAATCAGTAATCTCCGTGTGGCCGGGAGCGAATTATTTCGAGCGCGAAATTTTCGATCTGTTTGGAGTACGTTTTTCTGGGCATCCTTATCTCCGCCGCCTGCTGATGCCGGAAAATTGGGAAGGCCATCCGCTGCGCAAAGATTATCCGGTGGAGGGCTACCGGTAAGTTTACGGTTCGTTCATGGCCCACCTCACACCCACGCCCGCGCTAGAACCCGGTCAGGACAAAACCATGATCCTGAACATGGGGCCGCAGCACCCGTCCACGCACGGGGTGTTGCGATTGATTCTGGAAATTGATGGCGAGACGGTGGTGCGACTGCTGCCTGACATTGGTTATCTACACACTGGGATTGAGAAGACCTGCGAGGCCAAGTTCTATCACCAAGTGGTGCCGCTGACCGACCGCATCGACTATCTGTGCCCGATGACCAACAATCTGTGCTATGTGCTGGCGGTGGAGAAGTTGCTTGGCATCGAGATCCCACCAAAGGCGCAGTGGCTGCGGGTAATGATGAACGAACTGACGCGCATCAACTCGCACCTGGTGTGGTTGGGAACGCACGCGCTGGACCTTGGCGCGATGACCGTGTTTCTCTACTGCTTCCGCGAGCGCGAAGATGTTTTGCGCCTGTTCGAGGCAGTCAGCGGGCAGCGCATGATGACGTCTTACTTCCGCGTAGGAGGGGTTGCGCTCGAGCCACCGCTGGGGTTCTTTGATCGAGTGCGTGATTTTGCCAACCGTTTCCCATCGAAGGTGGACGAATACGAAGGCCTGCTTACGGGGAATCCAATTTGGGTGATGCGTACGAAAGGCGTCGCGAAACTTTCTGCCGAAGATGCAATCGCACTTAGCGCGGGCGGGCCGACTCTGCGTGGAAGCGGCGTGGATTTTGATTTGCGGCGCGACATGCCCTACTCGGGCTACGACAATTTCAAATTCAAGGTGCCGGTTGGGAAAGACGGCGATGTGTTTACGCGTTACATGCTGCGAGTGCAGGAATTGCGCGAGTCTATTGGCATTGTGCAGCAGGCGCTGGATGGCATGCCCTCGGGACCGGTTAAGGCCAACGCGCCAAAAGTTGTGCTACCCGACCGGGAGAAGATGAAGACGGAGATGGAAGCCCTGATCTATCACTTTAAGATCATCACCGAAGGATTTGCTGTCCCTGAAGGCGAGGTGTATCAGGCGGTCGAATCTCCGCGCGGCGAGATGGGATACTACATCGTCAGCGATGGCTCGGCCAAACCATACCGTGTACACATGCGCGCGGCTTGCCTGGCTAACCTCCAGACTTTGCCGAGCATGTGCGAGGGCCACTTGATCGCCGATGTGGTGGCAGCGATTGGGAGTATTGATATTGTGTTGGGGGAGATAGATCGGTAAAGAAATTTTGTAATTTTGTAATCGGATAATTTGTAATTTGACCCCGGAGGCTTTAGTGACCACGGGACCCGAGGAACTCAGAATCCGAACCAAGAAATTTGCGGTTCGTGTTGTCAGATTGTATAACTCGCTTCCTTCTAGAAGTGCGGCGCAGGTCCTGGGGAAGCAACTATTACGGTGCGGAACTTCAGTTGCTGCGAATTATCGTGCCGCATGCAGAGCGAGATCGAGGGCAGAGTGGATTTCAAAAAATTGGTATTGTTGTTGAAGAGGCTGATGAAGCAGTGCTTTGGTTAGAAATGCTTCTCGACTGTGAGATCGTTACGCAATCGAAATTAGCGGATCTGCTAAAACAAGAGCAGGAATTGACTGCATTGTTCACGGCGTCGCAGCGGACGGCACGCAATAGGTAGTTGTTTCAAATTACAAAATTACCCGATTACAAAATTACAAATTCGGTGAGATTTTCAGATCAATTCGAATCGCGGTTTTCGGAAATGCTGACACACTATCCGACGAAGCGATCGGTGTTGGTGCCGACGTTGCTCTATGCGCAAGATGAAGTCGGCTTCCTGTCTGACGAAGTGATTTCAGAACTGGCGCGGCGGCTGGAACTCACCGAACTCGATGTCCGCACCGTGATTAGCTACTACTCCATGCTGACGACGAAGCCGCGCGGAAAATACAACGTCCAGGTGTGTACTAACATCGCGTGCCTGCTGCGCGGCGGCGAAGGACTTTTAGAACATTGCGAGAAAAAACTCGGCATCGGACACAAGGGTACAACGCCCGACGGTCTGTTCTCGTTAGAAGAAGTCGAATGTATCGGCGCATGCAGCTGGGCTCCGGCGGTGCAAGTGAACTACGATTTTCATGAGAACCTCACGCCGGAGAAGATGGACGGGGTACTAGACAGGTACAAGAACAAAGGAATGCAATAATCTCAGATTGAGGATTCTAGATTTCAGATTGAAAAGCTTGGCTTGAGAAAGTTCGACAATCTGCAATCTAGAATCTTCAGTCTGCAATCTCATGGCTACTCTCGTTTCCCATCCGGATGAGGTGCGCGTTGTCTCGAAGCGCTTTGGACAAGGCGCGGCGAATATTGACCGCTATCTCGCGCTCGACGGCTACAAGGCCGTGCAGAAGGCGCTCGCCATGCAGCCGGACGCGATCATCAACGAGGTCAAGAATTCAGGATTGCGGGGACGCGGCGGCGCTGGCTTCAACACCGGCATGAAGTGGTCATTCGTCCCCAAGCAGTCGGCCAAACCGAAATATATTCTGTGCAATGGGGACGAGAGTGAGCCGGGCACATGTAAAGACCGCTTGATCTTCGAGCACGACCCTCATGCGGTGATCGAAGGCGTGATGATCGCGGGACTCGCGGTCGGGGCGCAGGCCGGTTATGTCTACGTTCGCGGCGAGTATCGGTATCTGCTCGAGATCACGCAGAAAGCAATCGCCGACGCTTACGCGAAAGGCTTTCTCGGCAAAAACATTTTTGGCAGCGGACGCGACTTTGAAGTTTATTGGCATGGTGGAGCTGGCGCTTACGAAGTGGGTGAAGAGTCGGCGCTGATGGAATCGCTTGAAGGCAAGCGCGGCATTCCACGCATTCGGCCTCCGTTCCCGGCGGTTGTTGGACTGTGGGGCGGGCCGACGGTCATTAATAATGTCGAGACGCTGGCGAGCGTTCCTCCGATTATTCTTGGTGGAGCGGAGTGGTTCGCGAATCTTGGCACACCGAAAAATGGAGGAACGCGGCTGTTCTGCCTGGGTGGACACTTGAACAAGCCCGGTGTGTACGAGCTGCCGATGGGATACAACTTGAAGAAAATGATTTATGACGTCGGCGGCGGAATTCCCAACGGGCGCAAGCTGAAGGCTGTGGTCCCCGGGGGATCAAGTTGTCCGCTGCTGACTGCAGATGAAATCGATCTTCCCATGGATTTCGATTCTCTGATGAAAGCAGGGAGCATGCTTGGCTCAGGCGGATTGGTCGTCGCCGATGACAGCACGTGCATGGTGAAATTCGCGTTGCGCATCATGAAATTTTACCGGCACGAGAGTTGCGGATGGTGCATTCCTTGCCGTGAAGGGACTGACTGGTTGGAAAAGACGCTGAGCCGGTTCCACGCGGGCGGCGGGATAAAGAAAGACATCGATAATATTCAGTATTTGTCGGAGAACATGCTCGGGCGCACGTTCTGTCCGCTGGGGGATGCAGCGGCGTTGCCAACAATTTCGATTGTGAAGAAGTTCAGAAAAGAATTTGAAGATCATTTGGAAGGAAAACCGTGCCCGTTTGAGAAGCAAGGAGCAGTAAAGCAATTGCCAGTCTTTGCATAGAAATCTCTCTGAGCCTCTGTGTGCTCTGTGGTTGAGTGCTTTTAAAACCTTAACCACAGAGGACACAGAGGTCCACAGAGTAAAGCTAAAAGCTGAATTCCAATGCCTGAAGCACCAAAACTCGTAAGCCTCACGGTCGACGGCAAGCCCATCTCCGCCCCTGCGGGTACTTTGCTTATAGAAGCTTGCAAGAGTGTCGGCATTGAAGTGCCGTCGTTCTGCTATTACCCAAATCTTTCTTTGCAGGGCGCGTGTCGCATGTGCCTGGTGAAGATCGAGAAGATGCCAAAGCTGCAGACTGCCTGCACCACGGTCATCGGCGAGGGCATGATCGTCACCACTGAGAGCGACGAGATCAAGCAGGCGCGCAAGAGCATGGTCGAGATGCTGCTGGGGAACCATCCTCTGGATTGTCCGGTATGTGACGCCGGCGGCGAGTGCGAACTGCAGGACATGACGTTTTCCTACGGGGCCGCCGAGTCGAAGTATATTGACATCAAGACGCATCGCGATGAGCAACAGTGGTCGCCGGTGGTTTACTTCGACCGTCCGCGGTGCATTCTTTGCTATCGCTGCGTCCGCGTGTGCGGCGAAGGCATGGACGTTTCCGCGCTCGGCATTCAGAACCGTGGCGTGGTCTCGACCATTGTGCCGAATAAAGAAGACCACCTTGAATGCGAAGAATGCGGCATGTGCATTGATATTTGTCCCGTGGGTGCGCTGACCTCCGGTGCGTATCGCTACAAGACGCGCCCCTGGGAGATGAAGCACGTCGGCACCACGTGCACGCATTGCGCCGATGGATGCAAGACTACGTTAGGCGTGCGGCGGTCCGACACGGGCATGGAGATTGTGCGCGGGGACAATCGCGATAAGAGCGGAATCAACGGCGACTTCCTCTGTATCAAGGGACGATATGCGTTTGACTTCGCCAACACTGAAGACCGTTTGACGCAGCCGCTGGTCCGCAAGAATGGACGTCTGGTTCCTGCTACATGGGAAGAAGCATTTGAGCTGATTGGCAAGCAGTTCCGGGAAATTTGCGATCGTGAGGGTGGCCGCACAATCGGCGTCATAGGTTCAACGCGGACCACGAACGAAGAAAACTATCTCTTGCAGAAGTTTGCGCGTGTGGTGCTGGGGACCAACAACATTGATCATCACCGCACCGCCGACTTCCCTGCTCTTGCTGCGGCTCTCCGGGAAAAGACAAGTTCCACGGCCAGTATGCGCGATGTGTACGACGCGCCAGCGGTCCTGCTGATTGGGAATAATCCAACTGACGAGCATCCCCTGCTGGCATGGCAAATTCGCAATAACGTGCGGCTGCATAAAGCGCGGCTGTACGTGGTGAATTCAGAGCCGATCAAGCTGCGCCGACAGGCAGCGGCTTTCCTGCAAATTCCGGCAAACGGTTACGGTGAGTTCGCTTCATTTTTGTCGGACTCGGGAAGGGAGGGGCGAGGAGGCGCGTCGCTTCAAACGGGCTGGGGGGATTTGCGGGAGAAGCTTAGCAGCGAGCAGGGTCTGGTCATTGTTTTTGGATCGGAGCTTTCCGGCAGTGGTATTAAATCGCTGGCAACATTTGCTGCCGGGATTCCTGGTGCGAAGCTCGTTTGCCTCGGGGATTACGCGAATTCGCGCGGCGCGGCAGATATGGGCCTCTACCCTGATCTCCTGCCTGGGTATTTTTCGTTGTCAGGCGCAAGCCAGTTCCACCGGGAGTGGGGAATGGTGCCGGGCAATTCCGGTCTGAACATTCCGCAGATGTTCGATGCGGCGAAGTCCGGACAGCTAAAAGCTCTGTACATTGTCGGAGCAAACCCGGTCGGGCGCCTGGATGTAGGGCCGGCGACATTGAAAGATACGTTCACAGTTGTGCAAGACATGTTCCTGACTGAAACAGCGGCACTGGCCCAAGTCGTTCTCCCGGCGGCCAACGCTTACGAAAAGTCTGGGACCTTCACCAATACCTGCGGCGATTTGCAAATTCTGAAAAAGGCCGGTGAGGTGACAACCGTCAAGCCGGATTTTGAGATGATCTTGCGCATTGCCGACGCGATGGGCTTTGATGTCCATAAGCTTGTTCCGTTCGGGCACGGAGTCCATTCGGACATGGGACAGTCGCGCGGAGCACAGTCCGGAGAGGCGGACCAGCACAGTGTTTGGCTGGAAGCGCATGGACTTGAGCCCAAGATGAATCCGTTTGATCCCATGGCGATGTTGGATGAAATCCAGCGACTGGTGCCGGGTTACGACGTTTCGCGGATTGAGTTGATGGCTGGAAACGATCAGCACACTTCGATTTGGCAGATGGGACCGGGGGCGACACAAAGCCCGGAGCTGATCATTCCGGCAAACAATAATCTCTTCAGTTCGGGAACTTTGGGGCGGTACTCCCGGGCTTTGAATTCTGTAATTGAGAACAAGAATCCTGAACCCGCGGAAGAAGTTCCGGCGGATTAAAGCAGTGATTAGTGACTAGTGGCTAGTAGCCAGGACATCGCTGATCGAATCAATTTGGTTCGACTGGCCACTGATCACTGTCCACTGAACTAGACGTCAAGGAAAGAACGAAACGTCCTTTGCCAATTACTACTTTCATCATCGTTTCGGTCATCAAGATTGCGCTCATCCTGTTCGTGCTCTTGACAGCAGTGGCCTATACCGTTTGGCTGGAGCGCAAGGTCGTAGGGCATATGCAGAACCGGTGGGGGCCCACGCGCGTTGGCCCGTTTGGGCTTTTGCAGCCGGCTGCGGACGGGATCAAATTTTTGTTCAAGGAAGACCTGACGCCTCCGCACGTGTACAAGCCGCTGTATATCGCTGCGCCTATGATTGCGGTGATTTTCGCGGTTACCTCCATCGCGGTGATCCCGTTCGGCAATTGGGTGCACATCGGGAAGATTGATACGCCGTTGCAGATTACAGATGTAAACATCGGGCTGCTGGTCGTACTTGGAATCACTTCGCTGGGTGTGTATGGGGTTGCGCTTTCCGGTTGGTCGTCGAACAGCAAATACTCTCTGCTGGGGGGGCTGCGGGCGAGTGCGCAGATGATTAGCTACGAGATCGCACTCGGACTCTCGCTTGTTGGAGTTCTGATCCTGGCGGGGACTTTCAGTCTGCGGGGAATTGTGGATGCGCAGGCCGGGCACTTCTGGGGATTCATTCCCAACTGGTTCATTTTCCGTGGCGGGCAGATTGTTGCCTTCTTTATTTATTTGACGGCGGCTTATGCGGAGACAAATCGCATCCCGTTTGATTTGCCTGAGGCTGAGACCGAGTTGGTTGCCGGATATCACACCGAATACAGCTCGATGAAGTTTGCCATGTTTTTCATGGCGGAATACGCGAACATGATCACCGTCGCGTGCCTCGCGTCGTTGCTCTTTTTGGGAGGGTGGCGTGGACCGGTTTTTGGCCCGAATTGGTTGCAGCAACTGCTGCCTCTGTTCTGGTTCGTGCTGCGTGTCTTTGTGTTTCTCTTTGTTTATATCTGGGTGCGCGGCACGCTGCCGCGTTTTCGTTACGACCAACTGATGGCCTTCGGATGGAAGTTTCTGCTGCCGGCAGCTATTGCGAATTTGGTAGTGACGGCATTGGTGGTGGTGCTGAGATAGAAACAATTTTGTAATTTGGTAATTTTGTAATCGGGTAATTTGAAACCGAGATGAAACAAGGCGGCTTTCGCGTCTTCAACTTAAAAATTACCGATTACCAAATTAACAATCTCTTTCCATGCTTCATTTGATCTTATTTTCGGCGTTTGGTCTGGTCTGCGTCGCGGGGGCGGTGAACCTGTTGGTGCAGCGGCATCCGATCAATAGCGCATTGTCGCTGGTGGTCGTCATGGGATCGCTGGCGGTCGAATACCTGCTGCTGGGCGCGGAATTTGTGGCGGCGGTGCAGGTAATCGTTTATGCGGGTGCGATCATGGTGCTGTTTGTGTTCGTCATCATGCTGCTCAATGCTGGCGAAGAGGAGCGAACGGGCGGCAGCCGGGTAGCTTGGTTGCTCGGAGTTCCTGGCATGTTGGCGGGCGCGGTGATTATCTGTTGGGCGCTGCTGCGGCACTCGGACGCGGGTAGCGCGGCAATCGGAGCATTGCCTGGAGCTCCTGCTGATATTGCGCAGTTGTTGTTTCACCAATTTCTGTTGCCATTTGAAGTCACGTCAATTCTGGTGCTGATTGCGATTATGGGCGCTGTGGTGCTGGCGCGGCCTGAGTCCACGCAACAAACGAAGAAGGAGGGTTGATGGTTCCGCTTTCGTATTACCTGGTGCTGAGCGGCATTCTGTTTGCCTGCGGCGTGACCGGGTTTTTGATCAAGCGCAACATCATCACCATCTTTATGTCCATTGAGCTGATGCTCAACGGCGTGAATCTTTCGTTCGTGGCATTCGCAGCAAAGTGGCAGGCGTTGAGCGGCCAAGTTTTTGTCTTCTTCGTGATGGTGGTGGCGGCCGCTGAAGCTGCTGTGGGTTTGGCCATCATCATTGCTGTGTTCCGGACGCGTGAGACGTTGAATATCGATCAGATAAATCTGCTGAAACTATGACGCCGAACCTGCATCTCTGGGCAATTCCGATTCTGCCTCTCGTAGGCGCCGCTATTAATGGCCTCTTCGGGAAGCGGTTTTCGCGGCGGGCAGTTGCGGCGGTTGCACTGACGTTTTGTGGCGCGGCGTTCTTGATGGCATTGTGGGTTGCGGCACAGTTCTCTTCCCTGTCGTTGCCCCATGTCGATCCGGCGCTCGCAACCTGGCTGCGCTCAGGAAATTTCAGCGTCGACTACTCATTCGCAATTGACCAGCTTTCGCTGGTGATGTTGCTGGTTGTGACCGGTGTGGGCTTTCTCATTCATATTTATTCCGTCGGCTACATGTGGGAAGAAAGCGGCTTCTATCGTTTCTTCAGCTATCTGAACTTGTTCATGTTTTTTATGCTCACGCTCGTGCTCGCCAGCAGCTACCTGCTGATGTTTGTCGGATGGGAAGGCGTGGGGCTGGCTTCGTATCTGCTGATTGGGTTCTGGTTTACGAAGGATTCGGCGGCTGCGGCCGGCAAGAAAGCGTTCATCGTCAACCGCATCGGCGACTTTGGATTCTTGATCGCGCTGTTTTTGATCATCAAGCATTTCGGGTCGCTGGATTTCCAGACGGTCTTTGCGTCAGCTCAGCCTTACGCGCCCGAGGTGGGCGGCGCCGGATTCCTTACCGCAATTGCGCTTCTGCTCATGGTGGGCGCGTGCGGCAAGTCGGCACAAATTCCCCTTTATGTCTGGTTGCCGGACGCGATGGAAGGTCCGACTCCGGTGTCAGCGCTGATTCATGCAGCGACCATGGTCACAGCTGGCGTGTATATGGTTGCGCGGTCGCACGTCTTTTTTGAACGGGCGCCAAGCGCGCTGACCGTGGTGGCAATTATCGGAGTGCTTACGGCGTTCTTTGCCGCGACAATCGGAATTGCTCAGACGGACATCAAGAAAGTTCTTGCTTATTCGACGATCTCGCAGCTGGGATACATGTTTCTGGCCTGCGGTGTAGCTGCATTTTCGGCTGGGATCTTTCATCTGATGACGCATGCTTTCTTCAAAGGCCTGTTGTTCCTGGCAGCCGGTTCGGTGATTCATGCTGTAGGCGGCGAGCAGGATATGCGCAAGATGGGCGGTTTGCGGACGAAGATCCCGTGGACATTTTGGACCATGACGATTGCGACGTTTGCAATTGCCGGAATCCCGCCGCTGGCCGGATTTTTTAGTAAAGATGAGATTCTGTGGCGCGCTTATCAGGCAAGCTGGGTGTACTGGGTACTGGGAGTGGTCACCGCGTTCATTACTTCTTTCTACATGTTCCGCCTGTGGTTCATGACTTTCTTTGGGGAGTATCGGGGAGCGGCGGAAGCGGCGCATGGGGATGGAGATTCACATGGGCACGGACATGGCGGCATTCATGAAAGCCCGCCGCTCATGCTTGTCCCGCTGGTAATTCTGGCGGTGCTTTCGCTTGTTGGAGGATGGATCGGAGTACCAGGGTCACTCGGTGGAACTGATCATTTCGATAGATTCCTGGGCCCGGTGTTCCGTTCTTCTACTCCAGCGGTCAACAGTGAGCACACCCAGTCCGGCGAGAGTGCTCCTCCGGAAAAAGAGACAGAGGGTACGGAACCGAAGACTGGGATTAGCACCGAACTGGTGTTTACCGGAATTTCGGTCGCGGCTGGATTGCTGGGATTGTATTTGGCATGGCTTTTGTATCTGCGCCGGCCGGAACTTCCCGACCAAATCGCAGCCTCACTCCACAGCCTCTACGCCGCGGTCGCAAATAAGTACTGGATTGACGAACTTTACGCCTGGATATTCGTGAAACCCCTGATCGCGATTTCGGGAACTGTCTTCTGGCGAGGCATTGATCAGGGAATCATTGATGCGACTATCGACGGAAGCGCCGATGGCGCGCGCGAGCTTTCGGATGAAGTCAGGCAGATGCAATCTGGGAACCTGCGCTCCTATGCGGGTTGGATTGCGATAGGCGCCACTGCAGTAATCGCATACATGGTTTGGGTGGGTACGCGATGAACGGACTGGACAGCGCAATCCTCACCCTGGTGACGTTTGTCCCCACTGCGGGGGCGTTGCTGCTGCTGTTTTTTCCGCGTCGCGATCGGGATATCCGGCTATTCGCGCTCGTCATTTCGCTTCTGACATTCGTGTTGTCATTGCATTTGCCGGCGCATCTGCACCGCGATCAGGCTGGTTTTCAATTCGAGCTGAACGTTCCCTGGATTCCCACGCCCAACATTCATTACCACATGGGAATCGATGGGATTTCGCTTTGGCTGGTGGTGCTGACGACATTTCTTACGCCGCTTTGCGTTCTGATTTCCTGGAAGTCGATTCACGACCGGGTCAAGGAATTTTTCATTCTGCTGCTGGTGCTTGAGACTGGGCTGATCGGGGTTTTCGTTTCTTTAGACCTGTTCCTGTTTTATTTCTTCTGGGAAGCGACGCTCATACCGATGGCCCTGCTGATTGGAGTTTATGGCCATGGTCGGCGTGTGTATGCGGCAGTCAAATTTTTTCTGTACACAATGATCGCTTCGATGTTCATGCTGGCAGCGATCTTGTGGCTGTATGCGAAAACGGGAAGCTTCGATTTTGTTGTTATTCAAAATGCTCTGCGTAGCGGGTCCGTTCCGGATTTTACGGGTCTCGCGCCGCTGCTTCTGTTCCTGGGATTCTTCATTGCGTTTGCTGTGAAAGTTCCTCTCTTTCCGTTCCACACATGGCTACCCGATGCTCACGTTGAAGCTCCGACCGCAGGGTCTGTGTTGCTGGCGGGCGTGCTGTTGAAGATGGGCACCTATGGCATGCTGCGATTCAATCTGGGCCTCTTTCCGGAGCAATCACGCGCAAACGCCTCCTGGATTGCGGTGCTCGCGCTGATCGGTATTGTCTATGGCGCGCTGGTTGCGATGGTGCAGCCGAATATGAAGAAGCTGATCGCCTATTCTTCGATCAGCCATCTGGGATTTGTTGTCCTTGGAATTTTTAGCTTTACGCAAGCTGGACTAAACGGCGCGATGTTTGTCATGCTGGCGCATGGCGTTTCAACGGGCGCCCTATTCATGCTGGCGGGAATCCTCTACGAGCGTCGCCATACTTACGAAATCTCCGAGTTCGGCGGACTGGCAACACCGATGCCCGCTTACTCCACTTTCTTTTTATTTGTCGTACTCGCCTCTGTCGGGCTTCCTCTTTTGAATGGCTTCATCGGCGAGTTCCTGGTGTTGAGCGGAGCATTCCAGGCGAAAATGTGGTGGGGAGTGGTGGGAGCGACCGGGGTGATCTGGAGCGCATGTTATCTCCTGTGGATGTATCAACGAGTGTTCTTCGGTGTCATCAAGCATGAAGAGAACAGTTCCCTGCCTGATCTGGATTTGCGGGAGCGAGTCGCGCTTTGGCCTGCTGCGATCATGGCGCTGGTCATGGGAATTGCGCCTCTGCTTTGGCTCAATGCAATCGACCCCGCAGTGCACAGCGTGTTGGTGCCGTTCACGCAATTCGCGGCCAAGTTGGTGAGACAGTAATGGCCGCAATGGATGCTATGCAGAGTCTGCCTCAGGCTGCTGATTACATACGAATCCTGCCGGAAATCGTGCTCTCGATCTTTGGCATGGCAATTATGCTGCTTGATCCGGTGATGGACGAGCGTCGCAGCCAGCGCACGCTGGGAGGAATCGCCCTAATCGGTGCCATCTTTGGCTTAGCTGCCACTCTGTACCAATCTCAGCAGCAATTCTGGGGACTTGGCTTCTGGGAGATGGTGAAGGTCGATCCCTTCAGCATCTTTTTCCATTTCGTGGTTGCCGCAGTCACCATTCTCGTCATCCTCAGTTCGTACGAGTACATGGAAGTGCAGCAGATTCGTGCCGGGGAATATTACGGGCTGGTTCTGTTCGGTGCAGTCGGCATGATGTTGATGTCCTCGGCGGTGGAGTTGGTGCTGATCTTCATTGCCCTCGAAATCTCCTCAATTTCTACTTACATTCTTGCTGGATTCAGGCGGCGTGCGGCGATCAGCAGTGAAGCTTCAGTGAAATATTTTCTGTTGGGGTCGTTTGCGACGGCGTTCTTCCTGTATGGTGTTGCGCTTATGTTTGGGGCGACTGGTTCGACGAGCATTGCCAAGATCGGCGCTTCATTGGGCGAATTGGTGGGACAGGGTCATGGCCCACTGCTGGCTTACCTGGGAATCGCCTTGATGTTTGTGGGGCTCGGGTTCAAAGTGGCGGCGGCGCCATTCCATGTCTGGACACCTGACGTTTATGAAGGTGCGCCCTCACCGGTTGTGGGATTTATGTCCACCGCGCCCAAAGCGGCGGTTTTCGCAGTGCTGCTCCGAATCATGTTTCAGGCCCAAGCGCCGGGCAGGATCCTGCTGATTTGGGTGGCGGCGGCGCTATCGATGACCATCGGCAACATCGCTGCGCTGGTGCAGGACAACATAAAACGACTGCTGGCGTACTCATCTATCGCTCATGCTGGATACCTCTTAGTAGCTATCGCAAGTCTGCCGGCGAGTGGGATACCAGCGGCAATGTTTTATACGGCTTCTTACGCGGCAATGAACGTGGGAGCGTTCGCTGTGGTGGGGCATTTTGCCAGCGCTGGCGAGCGATATGTGACCCTGGAGGATTATTCCGGACTGGGGAAGCGTTCGCCCCTGCTGGCGGCCATACTGACCGTTTTTCTTTTGTCGTTGATCGGAATCCCTATTACCGGCGGCTTTTTTGCGAAGTTTTACGTCTTCAGCGCTGCGTTCCAGGCAAACCTGATAGGGCTAGCGATTGTTGGCGTGCTCAACAGCGCCGTGGCCGCCTATTACTACCTGCGGGTCATAGTTGTGATGTACATGCGGGAGCCCCGCCAGGATGCGCCGGTTTCTCCGATTCCGGCGGGACTGGGTATAGCCCTGGCACTTAGCTTGGCTATCACCATTTATTTGGGCGTTCTTCCGGGACGGGTGCTCGAATATGCGGGACGGTCGGTAGAGTTACTGCACTAGCGAAATCCGTGGAAATTGCACCAGTTCGGGTGCTAAAGTATTTGACAACAGACGCTTATCCGTTGATGATGGGCGTTCTAGGTCGGCTTGAGGTTTACCTTATGCGAAGCTTACTCGAAAGACTCTGGGCCGATGAGCAGGGCCAGGACATAGCTGAATACGCAGTGATGCTGGCGGTCATTCTGCTGCTTGTAGTTGGCACCATTAAGCTGATCGGCACCAATGCCAGCAGCACGTTCTCGAACGTAGCCAGCACCATGCAGTAATCTGCGGCCCGTCCTGAATCAGGCTTCCGCCTTGGCCGCCGGCATTTCGGCGCTGATTATTCGCAACTTCGGTTCCCGCTCTGCCGCACTAATCAATTCCCGCATTAGATGGTCGTCCATGTCGGCAGCCTTCTCGATTTGCACCGGAAAGCGCACTGTTGCTTCAATTCCTGAAGATGTGTAGTGCAGCCGGACTTTGGGGTGCAGTTCTGCCGCCGAGACTGAGTTCAGGTTTCTTTCGACCAGCTGCCGCTGCGTCTCCATACCCTCACGATAGTCATGCAGAGCCGACTCTACTGCCTGAGTGATCCGATCTCGGGCCACATGGTAGTCCGCGTCTCCAGCCAACGTGAGTTTAAGTTCGTGCCATATAAAGCTTGTGCCTGGGATCTGTTTAAAGATGCCTGCGGTGGGCTGGAAGACAATGGAATTGGAAAAGGCGACAATGCGACCGCTGGGTTGCGACTCGCCCGGGCCGCCGAGTTCCATGAGGTGAAGGCGGACTAGTCCGATGTCTACGACTTCGCCGGTCACGCCGGAAATCTGGACGCGGTCGCCGACCCGGACGCCATACTTCCCTATCAGGAAAAAATATCCGACAACCGACACGATTACGTTTTGCAGTGCAACGGCGACGCCGGCAGTAAGTAAGCCAGCGAAGGTCACGGCCGATCCAAGCTGCGTCGCAAAGGTAAGGATGATGATCACGCCGACCGCGATCCAGATCACGATGCGCCTTAGCAGCAGGAATTGATACCTGCGGCGCGCGTCATGCACGTAGCGAAACGTGCCTCGGCGCCAAATCTCGCCAATCGCGAACACCGCTGCAATCAAAACCGCCAGTACGCCCAGCCGTAGCAGCAATTGGCGCAGTTCATCGCGCGATTCATCGCGGACCGACTCACGCCAGCTTTTAAGCGTCGTTTCATAGATTCCGAGCAGCACATTTATCTTGCTCAGCGGCAGCATGCCAGCGGTCACTTGTTTGAACTGCGCGGTCAACGCGTCAAGTTGCTGCTTTTGTTCAGCTAGTTGCCCAGGAGTTGCGGTATCGGCTGCCGCGAACAACTGGTCTCCCTGGCGGACCAGGTTTTTGAGATTGTCGAGCAGTGGCGCGCGAAGTTGCTGGACGTCCTTTTTCAAGTCCTCCGTCGCAGTAAGCTCATCTTGCAAGCTGCGCTTCTTTCCGGACAGGCTGATCAAATCTGACGTCAGGCCCCAAATACCCGAAGGCTGGCGTTTGTTCGCGATAGTTGTATTAGCCGCGGAAGAAGGCTCTGGAGAACCCTCACCCTGCTTTGAACCCTGCTCGCGCGCCAATGCAGCGGGAACAGAGCGGGCCAGCTCTTCGATCTGCGCGCGCAATCCACCGCCGCTGGTGCCTGTGCTGCTGGCGTTTACAAAGTCAAGCATGCTCTCGATGGCATCCCTGCGGGCCTGAAGCAGGCCGACTTCGCTCTGTAATTCGGCAGCTTGAGACTGGAGCATGCTACGGCGCGCGGCCGGCGCGCGAGAAAGCTTGTCGCGGACGGACTGGAGTTCGGTCTGGGTATCTTGTATCTGCTGCTCGACCTTTTGCACTGCCTGCACAAGTCGCTGAGATTGGCTGCCAGCATCGGGTTGGGATGGTTGCTGCTGGCTTGGCTGCCGTGCCCGTAGCTGCGCCTGGTTTCTTGCAAACTCAAATGCGAGCTGCACCACTTGCTCTGCTACCCGACGGTTTTCCTGAATGAAGGTGAGATCGGATGGCTCGGTCGCATTCTTTTGCTCCAGCGCCAGCTCGCGATACCAGGAAATCGTATGACTTAGAAATTGAATGATTTTTCCAGGCTCTTGAGTTGCTGACGGCGCGCTCGGCGCATTTGCTTGTCCTGGGGATAAAACCCCTGCAGAGAAAATTCCTAACAGTAGGGCGAGAGTTCTCAGTTTTGGGCTCATTTATTTTGTAATTCTGAAGCGAAATGGTTAGCTGTTCAATACGATACTGCCCAAACTAGTGCTCCGGCACTCCAGCAGTCAGGGAGACGGCGAGTTTAGCGGAAGTCAATGCACATATATTTATGCAGTATTTACACAACCGTAAACAGCTTTCGTCTTCAATAGTCTGAGATCAGTGTCCCCAGCAAACATACCTTTAGGCGGTCTCAATGCCAAACAGCGTTTCGTTCGTAAAGAAAGAAGAGAATATGCACAGCGACGCTCTTGTCGTTCTGACCGGCCGAGCTTACAGTTTAGCAATTTCTGCAGCGCAGAGCGCTGCTGATCTGGTCCTGGGCGCAGGGCCTGCGCTGGCGCGAATTCTTGAATGCGAGCGCGAGCTCGACGAATTGGACCGCGAGATTGACGAAAGAGTAGCTGTGGAGGTCGCGCTCACTCCGGTTGAGCAGGTACGGGAAAAGCTGGCCTGCCTGAAATGCATGATCGATCTCGAGCGAATCGGCGACCTGCTGCTTTCCTTCGCTACCCGGGCAGAGGCGGTGCGCGCCCGCCTGGACATGGAGGACCTCAGAGATCTCAGCGACATGCTCTCGGTGTTGGCCAAGATGCTGCAAGATACCGAAGCGGCTTTTTCCGCTCGCGACCATGCCCGGGCGCTGCAGGTCATTCGGGCGGACCGGGAGGTGGATCGCCTGCACAACCTCATTGTCATGAGGCATCTTGAGCCGGAGCTGGACTTCGGCGGTCCGAATAGCGTCCATGTAATCACCATGGCCCAGGCGGTCGAGCGTGCGGCGGACCATGTCAAGAACACAGCCGAAGAAATTTGCCATCTTGTGAGCGGACATACCGTCCGACACCTGCTCCAGCTACAGGAAAAGTCTGCGGAGCAGCTCTATCTCGATCACTTGCGCCGGCAACACTCACCGGTAAGAACATGAGCAGAATGATTAATTTACCGAACTGTTAATTCCTTGTTCATCGTCCTTTAACGGCGCAGGCTATTTAATCTCTGCAATAAAGTTCCCTAAGGAGAAACAACTTGAGAAAGCTCTACCCAGTGTTCGCATTGGTTTTGCTGGCACTCCCATCGGCAGCGCAAACCAAGCTGAACGGTGCAGGGGCCACGTTTCCGTATCCGATCTACTCCAAGTGGTTTAACCAATATCACCAGCAACACCCTGAAATTGAGATTAACTACCAATCTATTGGCAGCGGCGGCGGTATCCGCCAGGTAACTGCTGGGACTGTGGATTTTGGGGCCAGCGATGGTCCAATGACCGACCAGCAATTATCGGACGCCAAATTTAAGATCATCCACCTGCCGACGGTGCTCGGGTCGGTTGTTCCGGCTTATAACATTCCCGGCTTCAAGGGCGAATTGAAGTTCACACCGGAAGTGCTTGCCGGCATTTACTTGGGCAAGATCACGTCGTGGAACGATCCAGCCATTGCAAAAGCCAATCCTGGCACGTCTCTTCCCAACCAGTCGATTGTCGTGGTCCATCGCTCTGACGGCAGCGGCACTACATATATCTTCACCGACTATCTCTCAAAGGTCAGCGCTGAATGGCGAGATTCGGTGGGAAAAGGAACATCGGTGAAATGGCCGGTCGGTCTTGGCGCCAAGGGCAATGAAGGCGTTGCCGGAATGGTTCGCCAAATGGATGGCGCGTTCGGTTATGTCGAGCTCATCTACGCGCTGCAAAATAACATTACGTTCGGGTCGGTCAAGAATGCGTCCGGGAACTTCGTGAAGGCAAGTCTTGACTCGACGACTGCAGCGGCGGCATCGGTAAAGACCATTCCCGCCGATTTTCGGGTCTCGATCACAAATGCACCGGGCAAGGACTCTTACCCAATCGCGAGTTTCACCTGGCTGCTAGTTCCGGCGGATTGGAAAGATAAAAACAAACAGAAAATTATGGTCGATTTCCTTAATTGGATGCTCGACCAAGGCCAGACCATGACCGCCGACTTGAATTACGCGCCGCTGCCTGATGCGGTCAAGCAGAAAGAGCGCGAGACGATCAAGACAATCAGGTAGTTTGGCGATTCCGAGAATCGGTCGCGAAAATTATTTAATACGGAGAAAGAAATGAAAGCCCTACTCACGTGGTTCACTATATGTGTATTCGCGGGGAGCGCGGTCGCCCAGACAGCAACCGCCACTGCATCCGCTCAGACGCAAACCAAGAAACGGAGCCGCCGGACGGCTACTGCCACTGCGTCCGCTCCCGCGGTCACCGCTGACGATCTTAAAGCCTTGCGGGACGCGCTTGCTCAACAGCAACAGCAACTCCAAGATCTACAGAGCAAGATGGCGCAACGCGACGCCGCTCTCCAGCAAACCCAGCAGCAGCTTCAGCAGGCCCAGAGCCAGCTCCAGGATGCGCAGACTAAGGCCAGCACGGCCGCCTCTACTGCAACTCAAACCTCGGACTCTGTTACCAAGTTGCAGTCTGACGTTGCGGACATTCGAACGAACACCACGAATGCGGCACTCACCGCGCAGGATGACCAGAAGAAAGTATCCGCTCTGGCAACCGCGATCGGCCGATTCCGCCTATCCGGTGACGTGCGAGTGCGCGGCGAAAGCTTCATGCAGACTGGGACCCAGGACCGCAACCGCGCCCGCATCCGCGTACGCCTTGGAATAGACGGTCAATTGAACCAGGACTTCATTGGCGGCGTGGCGCTGGCTACCGGATCCCAAGGCGATCCTACGACGACCAATGAGACCCTGACCAATATCTTTGAGCGTAAAACGATAGCGCTCGACAGGGGATACATCACCTACAATCCGACAGCACACCCGTGGTTCTCGGCGACTGGTGGTAAGTTTGCGTACCAGTGGCAGCGCACTTCAGTGACCGGTGATCCTGACTTAAATCCGGAAGGCTTTAATCAAAAATTCTCATTTGATATTAAGCACGGGGTGTTCAAGAACGTCACGGTGCAAGCGATCGAACTGCTCTACGGCGAGGTTTCCTCAGGACAAGACTCTTACGTTCTCGGAGGCCAGGCGCAAACAACATTCAAAATTGGGCCATGGACCAGCACGGCTTCATTCTTGAGCGAACACTTTAATCGTCCGGACGCAATTCTGGCGGCGAGCGCCTTTGCGGTTCAGGCGACCAGCACCGGTGTCGGAACCGTCAGCTCCGGTAATGTACCGGGTGAAGGTCCGGGCTGCGCGGCGGGCCCGACGGGTGCACCTAAATTCCCGCCTTGCATTTTTGCTCCCAATGGCATGACCAATGCGATAACGGTCGATTCTTCGGGCAAGGCACATTTTTACTCGGGCTTCGACATCAACGACGTTATTCTCAACAACACCATCGCTACTGGGTACAGCCGTTTGCCGGTGAACTTGCTGCTCGAGTTCGAAGAAAATATCGACGCGCGACCACACCCATTAAGCGCCGGCAGCAGCCCGGCGGTGCTCACGAACCTCGGTCCTCAAAACAAAGAGTACGGCGGGGACATTAGCGTCGGCCAAACCAAGAACAAGAATGACTTCCAGTTTGGTTATGCATGGTTGCGGCAGGAGCAGGACGCAGTAGTCGCTTCCATTGCAGAAAGCGACCAGCGCGCGCCCACGAACATCCTGCAGCACCGGATCTACGCGAATTGGAAGCTCCGGTCCAACACGCTTGCAAGTTTCACGTTTTGGCGTGGCAGGACGCTGAATTCTTTCCTGGAAAACAATGCTGCGGTTGCGCAGAAGACCATCGCAACTCCCGGCTTGGTAGAGCCTTATTTGAACCGGTTCCAGTTTGATTTGATTTACACGTACTAAATCAGAGAAAGCCGGCGGCGAAACTGCCGCCGGCTTCCCTGTTCATCATCCTTTAACAATGCGGTTGTAACCTCAAGAAAGAAATGGCCCAAGAACCCGAGGGCTCAAGCGCCGGCCGGGAGAATGGGAGCAACGAGCTCATGGGAGCCGCACCTGAGAAGCACATTCCAAGTTCAGGGAAAGATTCAGCCGAACAATCATCCCGCGAAGGACCAGCAAAATCCATGGACAGAAGCGGATCATCTGGGCTCACTCTCGTGACCGGAGCAAATAACTCTGGGGCCTGGAAGCGATCCATCTTTAACCTCGACTTTGGCTTCCGCGGGCTGATGTTGCTGGCCGCGCTAGCGATCCTCGTCATCGTTGCCCTGATTATTGAGCAGCTGCTCCAGTTGTCGGCACCTGCCTGGCATAAGTTTGGGATCCACTTCTTCTTTGGCAGCGACTGGAACCCGGTTTCCGGAGAATTTGGGGCCCTGCCTTTTGTCTTTGGAACAATTGTGTCTTCTTTGATCGCATTGGTAATTGCGGTGCCACTCGCGGTTGCGGTGGCGGTCTTCGTCACCGAGATGTGCCCCAAACCGTTGCGGAAACCGATTTCCTTCGCGACGGAGCTGCTGGCGGCTATTCCCAGTGTGATTTATGGGCTCTGGGCAATCTTTGTACTTGTGCCACTTTTGCGGGTTTACGTGGATCCGTGGCTAATGCGTTACTTCTCCTGGACTGGCTTGTTTGTAGGACCTGCTTACGGTATTGGCATGCTCGCCGCCGGGGTCGTGATGGCGATCATGATTATCCCGATCATCTCTTCGATTACCCGCGAAGTGCTCAGCGTAGTTCCTCAGCATCAGCGCGAGGCAGCTCTGGCTTTGGGTGCGACACGCTGGGAAATGATACGCGTAGGAGTGCTGAGAAACGCGCGGGCGGGGATCGTGGGCGCTGTCATTTTAGGGTTGGGGCGGGCATTAGGCGAAACCATGGCAGTGACCATGGTGATTGGAAACCGGCCGGAGATTGCGAAGTCACTGCTTGCTCCGGGCTACACCATGGCTAGCGTAATCGCGAACGAATTCGCTGAGGCGACGGACGACCTCTACCTCAGCGCGCTCATGGAAATCGGACTCGCGCTTTTCCTCGTGACTATCATCGTCAACGTACTTGCCGGGCTGATGGTGTGGACTGTTACCCGTGGCACTCCGAGGGCCCATGTCCAATAATTTCATCAAATTCCGCCGGCAGTTTACGGATTACTTTTTTACAGGGCTGGCCGCGGGAATGTCAGTGCTCGTGGTTGGTACCCTGCTGGCTATTTTTGCCTACCTCGCGTTCAAAGGCGCTGGATCGCTCAACTGGGCTTTCCTGACGCAAACACCCAAGCCTGTGGGTGAGCCGGGTGGCGGGATGGCCAACGCCCTAATCGGTTCAGTGATGATCCTGGGGATTGCCAGTTTGTTCGGCGTTCCAATAGGAATCGGCGCTGGAGTTTACCTTGCAGAATTCGGGCGCAACAAGTTGGGACAGCTCGTCCGGTTTACTGCCGACGTTCTAAATGGCGTTCCTTCGATTGTGATCGGGCTGGTTGCCTACGGACTCGTAGTCGTGCAGCAACATCATTTTTCCGCGTTTGCTGGAGGGGTTGCGCTCGCCATCATGATGGTGCCAACTGTGGCCCGAGCGACTGAAGAAATGCTGTTGCTAGTGCCGCACTCGGTGCGGGAAGCGGCGTTTGGGCTTGGTATTCCACAGTGGCGGACCACGCTTTCTATTACGCTGCCTACTGCACGCGCTGGAATTATCACGGGAGTGATGTTGGCATTCGCGCGCGTTGCCGGGGAAACTGCGCCGCTGTTGTTTACCGCCTTTGGCAACCAGTTCTGGAGCTTCAGTGCCAACCAGCCAATTGCGGCATTGCCGTTGCAAATTTTTGCTTATGCGATTTCGCCGTTTGACGAATGGCACCGCCAAGCGTGGGCGGGGGCGCTGATGCTGGTTATTCTGATTGTGGGCACAACTGCGCTGGTTCGGTTCGTGTTCCTGCGGCGTATGCTGGAAGGATCGCGTTAACACTATGGCAACGGCTGTCGAAGTTCGTGATCTCAAAGCCTGGTTCGGGAAAACCGAAGCGCTCCACGGCATCAATATGGCCGTGGAATCGAACCATGCCACGGCTGTTATAGGACCATCGGGCTGCGGCAAATCCACATTTATTCGCTGCCTCAATCGCATGCATGAAACGAACCCTGAGGCTAAAGCCGAAGGCGAGGTCAAAATCGGTGGGACGGATGTTTATGGCGTACCGGCAAATCCGTTCCCATCGATGTCGATTTATGACAATGTCGCCGCGGGCCTGAAACTGAATGGCACGCGCAACCGCAAGGTCCTCGATGACGCGGTCGAGCGTTCGCTGCAGCAGGCAGCACTCTGGGATGAAGTCAAAGACCTATTGAAGAAGAAATCTGGGGCGAGTCTCTCAGGAGGTCAGCAGCAGCGGTTGTGCATTGCGCGGGCGCTAGCAGTCAATCCCGAGGTGATGCTGATGGATGAGCCGGCATCAGCTTTAGACCCGATATCGACTGCGAAGATTGAAGACCTTATTTTCGAGTTGAAGCAGAAGCTGACCATAATTATCGTTACTCATAACATGCAGCAAGCGTCGCGCGTCGCTGAATTCACCGGATTTTTTCTGATGGGCAATCTGGTGGAGTTTGACCGGACGGAGAAAATCTTTACCAACCCGTCAGACAAGAGGACGGAAGATTACATAACGGGAAGGTTCGGATGACGCGCATTCGGTTTCATCAAGAACTCGACGAACTCAAGCACCGGATCCTTGCCATGGCCGGCATGGCGGAACAGGCCATTGATTTGGCGGTGCAGGCCTATGCTCAGCGTGACCTGGCCCTTTGCCAACGTGTGCTTAACAACGAAGGCAACATCAATCGCGCCGAGCGCGAAGTGGACGAGTTCGCGATCGACTTGCTGGCCATGCAGCAGCCGATGGCTGTGGACTTGCGGTTCATTCTTGCGGTGATCAAGATTAATGCTGATCTTGAACGCGTGGGCGACCAGGCGGTCAATATCGTGCAACGGGTGATGAATATGATCGAGCTGCCGGCCTCTGAGCTTCCGGTTGATATCCCCGCAATGGCAGCACGCGTTCGTGCGATGGTGCGGGACGCACTGCGGTCATTCATCGAAGGCGATACGGAGCTAGCCAAACATGTGCTGGAAGGCGACGATGAGATTGACCGCATAAATCATGAGGCTTTCGCCACCCTTTCCCGCTACATGCAAACGCATCCCGATAGAGCGGCGCAGGCCTTGGATGCTCTTTCAATAGCGCGAAATTTGGAACGGGTGGCCGACCACGCTACCAACATTGCTGAAGATGTCATCTTCTGGGTGCGAGGTGCAGATGTGCGGCATGGCGCGGGGCAGCGAATTGCGGGGAGCTGACAACGGAATGCCCCAACCGCTGAACCCTACAATTTTTATTCTTGAGGACGATCCGGACATTGCTGGTCTGCTCAAACACCACCTGCAGCCGGCAGGTTACGGCGTGTCCTGGTTCCCTACCAGTGCGGGGCTGCTTGACGAAATGCACGCCCGCCGCCCGGCTCTGGTGATCCTGGATATTATGGTTCCGGGGAACAGCGGGCTGGACGTTGCCAAGTCGATCCGCAACAACTCGGCACTCGCCAGCATTCCAATCGTCTTTGTTACGGCGCGCACTGCGGAATCTGACCGGCTGCGCGGGTTTGAGATCGGCGGGGATGATTACATCACCAAGCCGTTCAGTCCAAAAGAAGTGGTGGCGCGGGTAAAGGCAGTACTGCGCCGCTTCGACCAGCCGTTGACCAAAGAGATCGTTCGCGTCGGCGATATTGTGATTGATACCGCCGCAATGCGACTGACGGTTCGCAACGATCAAGTCATTACTACTGCCACGGAATTTCGGCTGATCGAATTCCTGGCGTCCCACCCTGGCCGGGTATTCACCCGCAAGAGCTTGCTGGATGCTGTCTGGCATGACACAGCCTTTGTCACACCACGCATTGTTGACGTGTATATTCGTCGTTTACGGGAGAAAATAGAACGTGATCCGGAAAAACCGCGCCACATTCACACCGTGCGCGGCGCCGGATACATGTTCGAGGTCCGTAAGTGACGAAGCGGGTTTTCCTAAAACTTCTTGTGCTCGTGGTGCTGGTGGTGGTGGTTTCCACCGCTGCATTTGATGTCTTAGTACGCCGCAACTGGCATGGCTCGCTGACAATACAGCTCCTTGCCGCTTTCGGCATCTCCCTTCTTGCTGGCTTGATTGTCGCTTTTGCCGGGTCGCTGCGCGTCGGACGACGTCTTCAAGATCTGATGACTTTTGCCGAGGAGATTTCCGCTGGAAATCTCTCCGCGCGGTTGCCGGAATCGGGCGGAGACGAAATTGCGATGCTGGCTACTTCGCTCGACAAAACTGCGCGCCACCTGGAAACCAATTTTCGCAACCTCGAGAGTAGCCGGCAACAACTTGAAACACTGCTCAACAGCATGGAAGACGCCGTAGTCGCGGTTTCTCCCAAACTCGAGATAGCCTGGTTTAACGGCGCAATGAAGCGCCTGGCCACTGGATCGATTTCAGTTGGAACACCGCTGATTCGCGCGGTGCGAGATCCTGATCTGCTGCGTGCCGTTGCGGATGTGCTCGAACATCGCAAAGTTCAGAGCGCCACCTTGTATTCTGTGTCGCCGGGACGCACCTTCGGCATGACTTCGGCTCCGTTGCCGGATGGTGGCGCGGTATGCGTGCTCCGCGACAGTACTGAGATTGCGCGGGTTGAACGCACGCGCCGCGATTTCATTGCCAATGTTTCGCATGAACTGCGCACGCCTTTGACCTCCCTGCTCGGGTACACGGAAACCTTGATGGATGAGTCCACGGATCAGAAATCACGCGAATTCCTGGAGATTATCCGTCGCAATGCCCAGCGTATGAGCCGCTTGACCGAGGATTTGTTGACGTTGGCACGTGTGGAGTCGGGCGAAGACCGGGTGCAGCAGGCTCCGGTTGCTGCTCACGAGTTGTTGCGAGATGCACAGATGTCCTTCAGCGAAGTGGCCAAGCCCAAGGGATTGGTTATTGAAATTGCGGACTCGCCGGACGTTCAAGTTTTCGCTGACCGTGATTCCATCCATCAGGTGTTTGCGAATCTGATCGACAATGCGCTCAAGTATGCGTCTGGAACGAAGAAGGTCGAAATTGGTGCCAGAGAGCGCGATGGGGGCATCGAATTCTATGTGCGCGACTTTGGGCCTGGAATTCCGTCTGAGCATTTGCAACGCCTGTTTGAGCGGTTCTATCGCGTGGACAAAGCTCGCTCGCGCGAAGCTGGCGGTACCGGTCTCGGTCTCGCAATCGTCAAGCACATCGTTCTAAATCATGGAGGAGCAGTGGGAGTGACCAGCGAATTAGGTCACGGATCGGTCTTCTGGTTCAGGCTTCCGAGCTCGGAAGTTAGAAGCCAGACTCCCGCTGAAACCCGGGCCTAAACATAGAAACTTTTGTTTGGACCGGGAAGCCGCGTGCTCCGTGATTACAACAACCAGCTAAGACCTTCGACTGATTTTCGGCCAACTGGAACTTCCCTTCACCGCGTCCTATGTGGCTCTCGCCTCAAGTAACCATCCGTTTCTGCCGATGTTCAACTGCCTGCTGAATCTGTGCGCTTAAAGCATTTTTCATGATTGCGCACAGGCCCGCGTGGAGTAACGACCTTGGACTTGCTGAGGCAGTTGTTTACTTCCGGCTTCTTGCCACACGGGACCTGCTACCTGTGGGACCCGAAGATCGTCTGGTTGCACGTCGTCTCTGACGGCATCATCACCCTTTCTTATTACTGCATACCTTTTGCTCTGGTCTATCTGGTGCGCCAACGGCGCGATCTTCCATTCAACTGGATTTTTTGGATGTTCGCCCTGTTCATCCTGGGTTGCGGAACGACCCACCTGATGGAGGTCTGGACCGTTTGGCATGCCACGTATTTGCTGTCGGGAATCATAAAAGCGCTAACCGCAGCCATTTCGGTGATTACCGCCGTGCTTCTCATCACGCTCATTCCTAAGGCCATCGCCTTGCCTGGACCACAGCACCTGAAAACGGTGAATCGTGAGTTGCAACGGGAAATTGGCGAGCGATTGAAACGCGAGCAGGAGCTCACCCGGTTGGCCCACGACTTAGAACGTCGAGTCGAGGAGCGAACGGGGGAGCTGGAGGCCATCAATCGATCGCTGGAAGAACAGATCTCTCTGGGTGTAAAGGCGCAGGCCGCTCTGGGCGCCAGTGAAGAACGCACCCGATTGATTCTCGAAAACGCGCTGGACGCGATACTGACTATCGATGCAGAGCAACATATCGTGCTGTTTAATCGCGCGGCGGAGAAAATGTTTCGCTGCACGGCCAAAGAAGCTATCGGGCAATCGTTGAACCGGTTTATCCCGGAACGCTTCAGGTCAGCTCATGGCCAGCACATTCGCCGCTTCGGCCAGACCGGCGTCACGAACCGCACCATGGGCGCGATGGGTCAGCTGTGGGCCTTGCGGACCGATGGCGTGGAATTTCCCATTGAAGCGTCGATCTCTCAGACCGAAGCCAGCGGCAAGAAACTGTTCACGGTCATATTGCGTGACATTACTGAGCGCAGACAGGCCGAGGCCCGCAATCTGTTGCTCGCGACCATCGTTGATTCCTCGGACGATGCCATCGTTAGCAAAGATCTGTCAGGCACAATCCTCAGTTGGAACAGAGGCGCGGAGCGGATTTACGGCTACACGGAAGCCGAGATCGTCGGCAAATCGGTGGACGTGATCGTTCCACCAGGCCTGCTGCACGAGATCAACCATGCTTTGCGCGAAGTGGCAGAAGGCCGGATGGTGACCCGAGACGAAACCACCCGTGTGCGCAAGGACGGCAGCCTGCTCAAAGTTTCTTTGATCCTGTCTCCGATGAGAAATGCGGAAGGGCAGATCATCGGCGTCTCCAGCATCGCGCATGACATTACCGAGCGCAAGCGAGCGGAGGAGGCGCTGACCGCGAGTCAGGCGCAGTTGACCGGAATAATCCAGTCAGCTACTGATGCGATCCTTACAGTGGACTCAGAACAGCGGATTCTTCTGTTCAACACGACCGCGGAGAAGATGTTCGGTTGCCCAGCATCGGAAGCCGTCGGTCAGCTCATCGAGCGATTCATTCCCCAGCGTTTTCGCGTACAACATGGAGCGCACATTCGCCGCTTTGGCGAGACCGGAGTTACCAATCGTGTTATGGGAGCACTGGGGCCGCTCTGGGCGCTACGGCTCAGTGGCGAAGAGTTCCCGATCGAAGCCTCAATCTCCCAGATCGAAAGTGATGGAAAAAAATTGTTCACGGTCATTATTCGCGACATCACCGAGCGTAAGCGCGCGGAGGAGGCGCTCAGCGCGAGTCAGGCGCAGTTGACCGGAATAATCCAGTCAGCTACTGATGCGATCCTTACAGTGGACTCGGAGCAGCGGATTCTTCTGTTCAACACCGCAGCGGAGAAGATGTTCGGCTGCCCGGCGGCTGAAGCCGTCGGTCAGCTCATCGAGCGATTCATTCCCCAACGTTTTCGTGCCCAGCATGGCGCTCATATTCGCCGCTTCGGCGAGACCGGAGTCACCAATCGTGTCATGGGAGCACTGGGGCCGCTCTGGGCGCTGCAGCTCAATGGCGAAGAGTTCCCCATCGAAGCTTCTATCTCCCAGATTGAAAGTGACGGCAAAAAGCTGTTCACAGTCATCATTCGCGACATCACCGAGCGCAAGCGGATTGAAGAGGCGCTGCGGCTCAGCGAAGAGCGCTTCCGCTTGCTCCTGGATGGGGTCAAGGACTTCGCGATCTACATGATTGACCCAGAAGGCCGGGTCCTTAGCTGGAATGCGGGAGCAACCCGCATAAAGGGCTACGCCAGCGAAGAAATCATTGGGCAAGACTTCTCCCGGTTTTATACCGCGGAAGATCAAACAGGCGGCAAACCTAAACAAGAACTGCAGGAAGCCCTGGCGAAGGGCCGCTTCGAGGACCAGGAAATACGAGTACGGAAAGATGGCAGTACTTTCTGGGCGTACGTGGTCATAACGCCGATGTACGACGATACCGGGGTCTTGCGGGGCTACTCGAAGGTGGCGCGCGACATCACGGAACGCCGGCTGGCGGAAGAATCCATAAGGGAGACGCGGCAAGCCCTGGAAGCTCAGACGCTCATGCTTCAGTCTGTGCTGGACAGCATGGCGGAAGGACTAGTCGCGGCTGACGAGCAGGGCAAATTCTTAATATGGAATCGGGCGGCGGAGAGGATTATGGGTTACGGCTCAGCCGATGTTTCTGCACAGGAATGGCCCGCACACTACGGCACTTACTTGCCAGACGGAGTCACACCCTTCCCGAGCGAACAACTGCCCTTGGTACGTGCCATTCACGGAGAGGCATGCACCGCCGAGATATTTGTGCGCAATCCTAAGGTTGCCCAGGGCGCCTGGATCGAGGTTAGTGGCGGCCCTCTAAAAGGCAAAGACGGCACGGTGCATGGCGGAGTAGTGGCTTTTCGCGACGTGACACAGAGGAAAACAGATGAACGAGAAATACGCAAACTCAATGACGAACTCGAACGCAGGGTCGTGGAACGGACCTCGCAGTTGCAGGCAGCCAACCAGGAACTGGAGGCCTTTACTTATTCGGTCTCCCATGATCTTCGGGCACCCCTGCGCCATATCGCGGGGTTTTCCAAGATGCTGATGGAGGAGTACGGCACGACCCTCCAGCAGGGTGGCCAGCACTATCTTCAGCGCATTCAGGAGGGCACTAGCCGAATGGGGATGCTGGTTGATGACCTCCTCAATCTGGCTCGCATTGGGCGTCACGAATTGCGCTTACAGGTGACTGGCCTTGATTCGATTGTGAAGGACGTTATAGCCGACCTTACGCCCGATACCGAAGGACGCGCAGTGCAGTGGAGAGTGAGCAGCCTTCCTTATATCGAAGGGGATCCCGCCCTTCTCAAGGTAGTGTTTCAAAACCTGCTCTCTAACGCTCTCAAGTACTCGCGCCCACGGGCTCCGGCGGTAATCGAAGTGGGCCGCGACGAGATTGAGGGCCAGGCGGTGGTCTTCGTCCGCGATAACGGAGTGGGGTTCAACATGAAATACGCCGATAAGCTATTTGGAGTCTTTCAGAGGCTGCACCGCAGTGAGGACTTTGAGGGCACGGGTGTAGGTCTGGCGACCGTCCAGCGGATAGTGCAAAAGCACGGCGGCCGAATCTGGGCCGAGGCCGAACTCGATAAAGGCGCGACTTTTTATTTTAGTCTGAGCAGGACTAAAGATGAGCAGATCCAGACCAAAACGCTTAGGGCGGGAGAAATCTCATGACCAAGTACGGTGAAGTCGACATTCTCATCGTGGAAGATAATCAGGACGATCTCGAACTCACCATGCATGCGCTGCGGCGCGAGCATCTGGCAAATAATATTTTTTCGGTGCGGGACGGAGAAGAGGCGCTCGAATTTCTTTTCTGCACCGGGCCCTATCAGGAGCGCAACTTCGACCATCCTCCACGGCTGGTTTTGCTGGATCTTAAATTGCCGAAAGTAAACGGGCTGGAGGTCCTCCAGCGGATCAAGCAGGATGCACGCACTAAGGCTTTGCCCATCGTCATCCTGACTTCCTCAAAAGAGGAGCGGGACTTAATTGCCAGCTATAACCTGGGCGCCAACAGCTATATCCAGAAGCCCGTGGACTTTGACCGCTTTCGCGAGATTGTGAAGAGCACCGGCCTCTACTGGATGGTAATCAACCAGCAACCCTTGGCGAATTCTGTGGCGAACGCGGCGGGGGCGCGGTGATGGCAAATGGCTCCGAAAACGGGCGCCTGAATGGCAATCTGCGAGTTCTGATCGTCGAGGACAATCCGTCCGATGCGGAGCTCGAAATCGCTGAACTACGGCGCGGCGGCTTCAACGTCGCGAGTGATCTGGCGCAGACGAGGGATGAGGTCAGCGATCACCTGGCGAAGAATGTTTATGAAGTTATCCTGGCTGACTACAATCTGCCGTACTTCCGGGGAATGGAAACGCTCGACATTCTCCGCGAGAAGGGCCTAAGCATTCCATTGATCCTGGTAACCGGCGCGCTCAAGAGCGTGACCGCAGTCGAATGCGTGAAACAGGTCGCAACAGACTATGTGTTAAAGGAAAACTTGACCCGGCTTTCTGTGTCCGTGCGCCGCGCGCTGGAGGAGGCCCGGCTGCGGGTCGAACGCCAACGGGCACAAGACGAACTGGCCCGTAAGGTCGATGAACTTGCGCGATCCAACGAGGACCTGGAGCAGTTCGCTTACGTGGCCTCTCAC
>WNFR01000555.1_pt1 | contig 40903 bp, 39 predicted proteins | sample 5400221 | NCBI WGS metagenome assembly WNFR01 (sample SAMN13153357, study PRJNA577476) | soil metagenome | isolation source: 40 cm soil under Madrone tree | place: USA:California | collected 2016-06-14 | reverse complement strand
CGGTGAGCGCCGGGTCCTTGCGCACCACGAATAACGCGACGACTTCGCCGGAGCGCTCGTCGGGCTGCGCGACGGCGGCGGCCTCGAGGACCCCAGGGTGCGTGACGGCGACCGCCTCTACTTCGTTCGGATAGACGTTGAAGCCCGAGACCAGGATCATGTCCTTCTTGCGGTCCTCGATGTACACGAACCCGCGCGCGTCGATGCGGCCGACGTCGCCGGTGCGCAGCCAGCCTCCCGGCAGCATCACCTTGACGGTCTCATCGGCGCGATTCCAGTAACCGCGCATTACCTGCGGCCCGCGCACGCAGATCTCGCCGATCTGGCCCAGCTCGAGGTCGTTGCCGGCGTCGTCCTTGATCGCGATCTCGGTCGAGGAGATGGGCAGGCCTATCGAGCCGTTGAACGGCTCGTTCGGCGGATTGATGCACGCGGCCGGGGAGGTCTCGGTGAGACCCCAGGCCTGTGTCAGGATGTTGCCGGTTACCTCCTTCCAGCGTTGCGCGACGCTCGCCTGCACGGCCATGCCACCGCCGAGCGTGATCTTCAACTGGCTGAAGTCGAGCTTGTCGAACCCCGGCGCGTGCAGCAGTGCGTTGAACAGCGTGTTGACGCCGCTCATGAAGGTGCAGGGGTACTTACGCATGTCGGCGATGAGCGCCCGCAGGTCGCGCGGATTGATGATCAGCACGTTCTTCCAGCCGAGGCGTGCGAACAGCATGCAGTTCGCCGACAGCGCGAAGATGTGGTACAGCGGGATCGCGGTGATCAGCACCGCGGCCTGGTCGCGGAAGCCCTTCCCGAGCCACGCTTCGGCCTGCAGCACGTTGGTGCTCACGTTGCCGTGCGACAGCATGGCGCCCTTGGCCACTCCGGTCGTGCCTCCGGTGTACTGCAGGAAGGCCAGATCGTCGGGACCGACGTCCGCCGGTGCGAGCGGCTGCTTCAGTCCGGCCGTCACCGCCGCCTTGAACGAGATTGCACCGGGGATGTTCCAGCGCGGCACCTGCCGGCGCACGTGGCGCACGACGTAATTCACGATGAGTGACTTGGGGACCCCGAGGAAATCGCCCACGGCGGTCACCAGCACCCGCTTCACCTGGGTGCCGCCGAGCACCTTCTGCAGTACGTGCGCGAAGTTCTCCAGTACCAGGATCGCCGTGGCCCCGGAGTCGCTGAGCTGGTGCAGCAACTCCGGCGCGGTGTACAGCGGATTGGTGTTGACCACGATCAGGCCCGCGCGCAGCGCCCCGAACATCGCGATCGGATACTGCAGCGTGTTGGGCAGCATGATGGCGAGGCGCTCACCTTTCCTGAACCCCTGCTGCTGCAGCCACGCGGCGAAGGCACGCGTGAGCTCGTCGAGCTGCCGGTAGGTGAGCTGCGCACCCATCTGGATGAAGGCGACGCGCTCGCCGTGCTCGGCACAGGTTTCCTCCAGCAGCTGCTTCAGCGAGCGCAGCTGCGTGGGGTCGACTTCCGCGGGCACGTGGGGCGGATACGACTTCAGCCAGATTCTGTCCATCAACGTCCCCCGCTTTGAGGATTCTTCTTGAGGAGTGGCTTCAGGTACGGCCAGAGTGTATCGAGAACCGGTGGCTCGCCCCGGGCGTTGGGGTGCATGCCGTCCTGTTGCATGCGAGTTGGATCGAGGGCCACCTTCTCCAGCAGGAACGGCACGAGCGGCAGATGATATTGGTTTGCCAGCTCGGGGAACATACGCGCGAATTGCTCGGTGTAGCGCGGCCCGTAGTTGGGCGGGATGCGCATGCCGACCAGCAGCACCCGGGCGCCGGCCGCCTGTGACAGGCGCACCATGTGCGCGAGATTCTCGCGGGTCTCGTCCACCGGCAGCCCGCGCAGCCCGTCGTTGGCGCCCAGTTCCAGGATGACGGTTCCCGGCTGGTGCAGCTGCAGCGCTCGCGGCAGGCGCTCGAGGCCTCCGCTGGTGGTCTCGCCGCTTACGCTGGCGTTGACGATCTGGTATCCGTACCCTTGCGCCTGAAGTCGCTGCGCGAGCAGCGCAACCCAACCCTGCTCCGGCCGGATTCCAAGTGCGGCGCTCAGGCTGTCGCCGAGTACAAGGATCGTATGGTCGGAGGCCACCGCGTTCTGGAGCGCGATGAATACCAACCCTAAGCCCAGCACCCAGGCGCCGACGATTCGCAACCACGTTCTCCGGGCAGAAAACCTCTGCAAGCAGGTTAGCAGTCCGGAAGGTTCGCTGACCATCGTCGATGAGGTCTCGCTCGATATCCTGGCGGGCGAATCGGTCGCCGTGACCGGGCCTTCGGGCGCGGGTAAATCGACTCTGCTGGCGCTGCTGGCCGGGCTCGATGAGCCGACCCGCGGGCGCGTGCTGCTCGAGGGTCAGGATCTTACGCAGCTCGACGAGGACGGCCGGGCGCGGCTGCGGGCGCAGCGCGTCGGGTTCGTGTTTCAGTCCTTTCACCTGATCCCGGCGCTCACCGCGCTCGAGAACGTGATGCTGCCGCTGGAGTTGGCGGGGCGGCGGGATGCGCGGCGCGCTGCCGCGGAGACCCTGCAGCGCGTCGGGCTCAAGGAGCGCACCGGCCACTACCCGCGGCAGCTCTCGGGCGGGGAGCAGCAGCGCGTGGCGCTCGCCCGGGCGTTCGTGACGCAGCCGGCGGTGCTGTTCGCGGACGAGCCCACCGGCAATCTCGACACCGTCACGGGCGCGCGGGTCGGCGAGCTGCTGTTCGAGCTCAATGCCAACGCCCATACGACGCTGGTCCTGGTCACGCACGATCGCGAACTCGCCGCGCGCTGTGCCCGCATGGTGAAGATGGACGCGGGGCGGGTGCTGTGAAAGCGCTGCGGCTCGCGCTGCGCACGCTGGCGCGCGAGTGGCGCTCGGGCGAGCTGGGCGTGCTGCTGCTCGCGCTCACCGTCGCGGTCGCCGCCCTCACGGGCGTCGGCTTTCTGGTCAGCCGCATCAGCGCCGCGGTCGCCTTGCAGGCCAGCGCGGTGCTGGCGGCGGACATCCGCCTCGGTTCGCCGCAACCGCTCGCCGAGGCGTACTTCGCGGAAGCCGCGCGTCGCGGGCTGCGCTCCGCGCGCAGTACCAATCTGCTCTCGGTGGTGTTCAACGCAGATGCGAGCCAGCTCACCAACCTGGCGGCGGTGAGCGCGGGCTATCCGCTGCGTGGCCGGGTGTTGGTCGGCGGCGAACCGTTCGCGAGAGGTTCACCCGCGGCAGGCATTCCCGCTCCGGGCGAGGCGTGGCCGGACTCGAAGCTGCTCGCGGCGGTCGGCGGGCGCGTGGGTTCGCAGCTCTCGATCGGGGCGGCGAGTCTGCGCGTGACCCGGGTGCTGATCGCCCGGCCCGACCAGGGCGGTACCTTTGCCGAGCTTGCGCCGAACCTCATCATGAATGCCGCGGACCTGCCAGCCACGCACCTGATCCAGCCCGGCAGCCGCGTGAGCTACAGCGCGCTGTTCGCGGGCGAGCGCACGCGCATCGACGGCTTCAAGGCCTGGCTCATCGTCCACAAGGCCCCCGGCGAGCGCCTGCGGGACATCACCGAAGCGAGCCCGCAGATCCGCAACGCCGTGGAACGCGCCGGACGCTTCCTGAGTCTTGCGAGCCTGGTGAGCGTGCTGCTGTGCGCGATCGCGGTGGCGATGGCAGCGCGCCGCTACGTGCACCGGCACCTGGATACCGTGGCGCTGCTCAAGACCCTCGGCGCGACGCGCGCCTTCACGCTGGCGATGTCGGTGCTGCAGCTGCTGGCGCTCGCGCTGGTCGCGGCCGTGGCGGGCGCAGCGCTCGGATTCCTCGCCCAGGAGTGGCTGCTGCGCACCATCCGCGGGCTGCTGGCGGTCACCGATCTGCCGGCGGCGAGTCTCACCCCGCTCGCCATCGGCTTCGTGACCGCGATCGCGGTGCTCGCAGGGTTCGCCATGCCGCCGCTGCTGCAGCTGGCGCGGGTGCCGGCGCTGCGGGTGCTGCGTCGCGACGTCGGCCCGCCGCCGCCGCTCGTGCTGCTGGCGTTCGGTCCCGCGATTGCCGTGGTGCTGCTGCTCATCTACTGGGTGGTGCCGGACGCGAAGCTGTTCCTGTACTTCACCGCCGCGCTCGTGGCCTTCGTGCTGGTGCTGACGCTCGCCGGAGTGCTGCTGGTGTATCTCGCCGGCCGCCTGCGCGGCCGCGTCGGCGTCGCGTGGCGCTTCGGAGTCGCGAACTTAAGCCGGCGGCGCACCGAGAGCGTCGTGCAGCTGGTGGCCTTCGGCACCGGCATCATGGTGCTGCTGCTGCTGGGGATCCTGCGTGACGATCTGAATGGCGACTGGCAACGCACGCTGCCGCCGAATCTTCCCAACTACTTCTTCATCAACATCCCCCCGGCCGTGCGCGGGGATTTCGTGAGCTTTCTTCAGGCGCAAGGCGCACGCACCACCCGCGTGCTGCCGATGATCCGCGGCCGACTGACGGGCGTCAACGGCCACGCCGTCGAGAACCCGCGCTCGGCGCGCAACGGCGAGGACACCTTCGCGACCCGCGAGCAGAACCTCACCTGGGCATCCGAGCTGGGCGCGGACAACCGCATCGTCGCCGGCCGCTGGTGGACGGCGGCCGAATTCGGCAAACCGCTGGTGTCGCTGGCCACTGAATTCCAGGAATCCCTCGGTGTGCAGGTCGGTGATCACCTGACGTTCGACATCGCAGGCGAAGCGCTCGAGGTCACGGTCGCGAGCATCCGCAAGGTGAAGTGGGACACGTTTCAGCCGAATTTCTTCATCGTGTTTCCCCCCGGCGTGCTGGAAGGCGCCGCCGGTACCTACATGACGAGCGCCTATTTCACGCCCGGCAGCGCTCGCCCGCTCGCGCAACTCGCGCGGCGCTTTCCGAGCGTGTCGATATTCGACATCGATGAGCTGCTCACGCAGGTGCGGGCGGTGCTCGACAAGGCGGCGCTTGCGGTGCAGAGCGTATTCGTGTTCACGCTGTTCGCGGGACTGACGGTGCTGTTGGCGGCGGTGCAGTCAAGTCGCGACGAGCGCCGCTACGAGAGCGCCATGTTGCGCACCCTGGGTGCGAGCCGCGGCACCGTGCTGCAGGGGGTGCTCGCGGAGTTCGCAACGCTCGGCGGCCTTTCCGGGCTGCTCGCCGCGGTGGGCGCGTCCGTCGGCGCTTACTTCCTCACCACGCACTGGCTCGACCTGCGTTATGCCTTCGAATTTCTGCCCTGGGTGGAGGGGGTCGTGGGCGGTGCGCTGCTGGTGGCGGCCGGCGGCTGGCTCGCCACGCGCAGCGTCGTGAATCAGCCGCCGCTCACCACGCTGCGTGCGTGAGCCGCTAGCGCACAATGCCGATCGTGATCCAGGAGTCCGGCTCGGGATCGCCGCGCCCGCTGAGCCCTTCGATCGTCAGCTGGTAGTTGCCGGGACCAAGCGCGGAGCTGTTGAGAGCAATGCGCAGATGACCGTTGGAATCCTTCGTCAGGTTCGTGATCACGCCCACGCGTCCCTGATCGATGCGATCCATGGTCACGCGGAACGAGTGATACGGCGAGCGTGATTCGTCGATCTTGAAGTCCGCCAGCTGCACGCTGCCGCCGCCGATGGTGATCGCGGGCGCGTTGGATGCCCCCGAGCGGCTCGGCAGGAGGCGAATCTCGCGCGTGCTGGTCGCCGGATCGAGCGCCCGTTCGAACGCCTGTTTCTGCAGAGCGGTGATGCGATCACTCTTGGCGGCGCTGCCGGCGGCGACGATGGCCAGCGCCACCCCGAGGAGCAGCACCGCGGCGGCGAGCCCGAGGATCGCCTGCGGCTTCTGCCACACCGGCCGTGCCGCCTCCTGCCACGGCTCGGGTTTGCCACTCGCCTCGAGGAGCCGCAGCCCTGCGTTCACCCTCTCGGGCAGACCAATCTCGTCCAGGAGCTCGGGATGCTGGTGACAGAAGCGCTCGAAATCGGTTGCGCCCTTGACCGGCAGCCGTCCCGACAGATAGCGCTCGACCACCTGGTTGCGGGCGACGAAGTCCCGATCCATGGGCGGAGACACCGCGGCCGCGGGAGTCTGCGTCGCAGCGGGTTGCGCCGGGGCCGGCGCTGCGGCTTTGGGTGTCACAGCCCTCGCGGGGACCGCGGTGGGTTTCGCGGCGGCTGCCGGCGCCACCGGGGCCGAGGCGGGCCTCGCCGCTGGCGTCGTAGAGGCCCGCGCGCTTGCCCAGGTGGCGAGGCTCGGCGCAGGCTTAGGTGGCGCAGCCGCCGTGCCGGGCGGCGCGGGACGCGCGGCGGGCAAGGCCCTGTCCGTGGATCGCTGCTGGTGCGCCGCGCTCGCGGCGGCGAGCTTGGTGGCCGCCGCGGCCAGAGCGGCGGTTTTCGCGATCGGCACGCGCGTCGCCGCAGGCGCCAGCGCGTTGCCACGCTCTGATCCCGCCGCGTCCGGCGGCGCAGCCGGTGCCGGCCGTGTCGCGGTCAGAGGGGGCGTTGCAGCCGCAGGCGGCGTCGGCGCAGGCACGGGCGAAGTCAGCAGCTCGTCGATGACCGGGTCTTCCAGCACGAGTTCGAGCGGAACCGGTTGCTCGACGGGTGCCGCTGCCGGGGGGGCCATCGGGACTGCCCCCGACGGGTCATCGGGCGCCAGGAACAGCTCGGGGTCGATGAAATGGAGGTCCGTCTGTGCGGGGTCCTTTACTGGCGCAGCCGCCGCCGTGGCCGGGGCAGGTACCCGTGCCACCGGCGCCAGCGTCGGGGGCTCCCTGGGGGATGCGCTGGCATCCAGCGGCTCCTCGAGGGGCAGATCCGGGAGGAGCTCGAGCGACGGGCAAGACGCGGCTTTCATACGGACATCTAAGCAACGCGCCAGCGGCGCGGCCTCGCGATGGCTCACAGATCGGGAGACGCTCCCTCGGGTTCGTGACGCAGGTCTCACTTACCGGGGTGAGGCCGCTTCAATGAGAAATGCGTCACGGCGCTTCAGCTCGCCGAGCCGCTGAGGAAATACTCGATCTTGTCCCGGTAGCTGCGCGAGAGCTTGAGCTCGTGCCCGCCCTCGAGCGTGAGGAAGTACTCGCCGTTCATGTGGGCACGAAGACTCCTGACGAGGCGCAGGTTGACGATGGTCGAGCGGTGCACGCGCTGGAAGAGCTTCGGATCCAGGATCTCCTCGAGCTCCTTCATCGTGCCGCGCAGGATGTGGGTGTCGCCGGCCGCGTGGATGCACATGTAGTCCCCGGCAGCGTCGATCCACTCGATCGATGCCACGGGCACGCGCACCGTCTCGCGACCCTGGCGGATCGGCAGCACCTCGGGCCGCCGCCCGTCGATCGCCTGGCGTCCGTGTTCGAGCAACTCATCGAGCGCCAGCTCACCGCAGCCGGTGATCTCGGCGATGATCTGCAGCAGTCGGTCGCGCTGATCGGCGGCGGTGCGGGCACGCACGTGCTCGCGCACCCGCGTGAGCGTCGCGGCGAAGCGCGCATCGTCGATCGGCTTCAGCAGGTAGTCGACCGCGCGCGCTTCGAACGCCTGGATGGCGTACTGGTCGTAGGCGGTGACGAACACCACCACCGGCAGGGACTCCTGCGGCAGGTGCGCCAGCACTTCAAATCCCGACATGCCGGGCATCTGGATATCCAGGAACACCAGGTCCGGCTTGTACTGCTGGATGGCCGCGAGCGCTTCGCGGCCGCTGGCGCACTGCGCGACGATCTCGAAGTCGGGCGCCGTGCGCAGGCGCAGCTCGACCCCGCGCCGCGACAGTCCCTCGTCATCGACGATGATGGTGCGGACTTTCATGCGTGCGCCCCGCGCGCGACACCCGGCTGCAGCGCCTGCGGCTTCGCCGGCGCCTCACCGCCCGGACCGGCGGTCTCGAGCGGCAGCGCCATGTCCACCCGCAGGCCCGGCCGGGAGTTCAGCACCGCGAAGCGGCAGTTCTCGCCGTACAGCACCGCCAGGCGCTCGCGGGTGTTGCGCAGGCCCACACCGCGCCGCTCACCGGGGCTGGCGCCCTCGCGCAGACCCGGGCCGTCATCGATGACCGACAGCTCCAGCAGTCCCTCGCGCGTGCGGCCTTCGATGCGCACCAGGCCCCCCTGCTCGCGCGCGGACACCGCGTACTTCAGCGAGTTCTCCAGCAACGGCTGCAGCAGCAGGCTCGGCACCAGGGCGTTGAGCGCCGGCTCCTCGATCGCGTACTCGAGCCGCAGCCGCTCGCCGAAGCGCAGCCGCTCGGTGCCCAGGTACAGATCCAGCGCTTCGAGCTCCTGGCGCAGGGTGACCTTCTTCATCGGGTCCTGGTCGAGGGTGTAACGCAGGAACTCCGACAGGCGCGTCACCGCATGGTTCGCCTTGCGGTTCTGGTTGTCCAGGATGAGCGTGGAGATGGCGTTCAGCGTGTTGAACAGGAAATGCGGGTTGAGCTGGTAGCGCAACATTTTCAGCTGCGCCTCCTGCGCCAGGGCCACCGCCTTGAGCATCGCCTGTTCCTGCTTGCGCTGCGACTCATAGAACTTGATGCCGAAGTACAGCACGCTCCAGCACAGCAGCAGGTAGGTCGTGGACAGGGCGCCGCCGAAGAGCTCGAACAGCGTGTGCGCCTGCCAGTCCGGCTCCACGAACCATTTGTAGGACAGGTTGATTACGATGCGCAGCGCGAGCGCGGTGATGTAGCAGGTCGTGAGCACGCCCGCGATCATGACGCGCGGCGGCCGGCCCCACAGGCGCCGGTAGATGAAGCGCATCGGCATCGACAGGAGAAACCCCGAGACCGCCGCCACCGCGATCACGCGCGCGTAGCTGGAAGGCTTCTCGTACAGCAGCGCGCCGAAGTACTGGGTAACGCCGTAGGCGGCCCAGCCCGCGGCGTGCAGGCTCCAGAACAGCACGTTGCGGTTGGTGCGGAATTGCTCGAGCGTCGGCATCTTCATGGTTGCGGCTGCGCGTCGCTTCGCCTCAAGCGCACACAGGCCTCACGAAGCTTAGGGCATCGGGCAGCTTGCCGGCCCCCTAAGTGACCGCGCGGCGGCCTCGCTTCGTCGCAGCTCAGCCGGCGCGCACCACGCCCGGGTCACCCGCGGGGCGCAGGTCCTTAAGCCGTTGATTATTAAAGCTTAGGTTACGTCGACCGAATGAGGGCGACGCGGCTCGTCGGATCGGGCGAGGTCGCGATCGCCTCCAGAGAGTGCGCCGGCGAGAGCGCCGCGCCTTGCGCGAAGTCGCAGCCGATGGCGGTCAGCCACTGCAGCGCCGCCTGTGAGTCGACTCGCTTGGCGGCGCAGTGGACCCCCATCACCTTCGCGGCCTGCACGGTGGCGACCACGAGCGCTTGGGAGAGCTTGTCCTTGAGCGCGGATGAGGTGAGCTTCGGGTCGATCTTCAACAGCCGCAGCGCCTTGGAGCGCAGCAGCGGCAGCACCTGGGAATCGAAGGAGAAGTCCTCGATCGCCACCCAGGCACCGAGCTTGTCGCACTGGGTGATGAAGCGCTCGACCTGGGCACGGCGCTGCGTGCACAGGGCCTCCGCGATTTCAAAGCCGAGCGTGTCGGCGGCGATGCCATGGGCATTCAGCGCCGCGGCGATCGTCTGCACGAAGCGCTCGTCCTCGAGCGTCGCGATCGACAGGTTGACGGTGAAGCTGGTGGGCTGCGAGTTCCACGCCGTGCGATGCGCGGCGAGCCAGCCCAACAGCCGCCGCAGGATCAGCGCGTCCAGTGCCGCAGGATCGCGCTGCGCTTCGCGGGCCGAGGTGCGTGCCACGACCTGAAAGCGGCGCGTTTGTCCGCCCGCGCGCAGCTTCGCGAATGGCAGCACTTCGAGTATCAGGTTCGCATCGCTCACCGGGGCCGTCACTACCGCAGGCGCCGCCGGCGGGGCGGACTGCGCTGGCATGGCGGGCGGGCGGGCCGCCCGTGGCGGTCTTGGCGCCGCGGCCGGCGCGTCCTCGATGAACTCGAGGCTCAACATGTGCGAGGACGATTTGATCTCCGCGGCCCCCGCGGAGCCGTTCAGGCGCGACGCGGGCGGTGCCGGGGTGTCTTCGTGCACGAGCTCGAGCTCGAGCATGTCGTTGACCTGCTCGGGCGAGATGCCCGCGACCGCGATTACGGATTCGGCAGCGAGCTCGAGCACCGGTATCGCGGCAGTGCCGCCCGCGTGGGTGTCGCCTGCCTTCCGAGCGGCACCGGGCTTCAGCAGCACCGCGAGGCGCTGCATGATGGCGCGCACTGGGGCGGTCGTCATGCGCTCGACGGTGTCGTCCCCCACTGATTTGCAGTCGGCGAGGATCATGGCGATGCCCACGAGATTGCCGCGCGGCGCGCGCACCGGCAGAAACAGCGCGTGCCGGCCATCCTCGAGACTCTTCTCATGGCAGGGGCTCGAGGTGTCGGCGGCGAGGACCTCGAGGGCCTCGACCACCACGCCATGCTCATCGGGCCCGAGCGCGCCTTCGCTCAGCCACAGCACGTTGGCTTCGTGGTCGCACAGGGAGACCGAGTGCAGGCGCCGCGGCGGCAACACCTCGCGCAGCTGCTGACCGAGTGACGGCAGCGTGGCGGGCCCGGCCGCCGCGGCGGCCACGACCGCGACGGCCGGTGAATTGGCAGGCGGGCGTGCGGCCGTGGCTTTCTGTCGCAAGGGAGTTTTTCCTGTCCGGGACTGTGCGCGGGTACGCTCAGCGCGCCTTTCGCCGAAGCGTGGCAGCCCGGCGCCGCGGGCGCCGTGATTTCCTTCGCGTTCTGTTCGCAAAAAGGCGACAGGTTGCGCCCGTCGCCATTTGTCATATTGGTCACAGCCGGCAGTTAGTCATAACTCGCCGGGTGAGAGTCGCGTCAAGGGCCGAGGAAGTCACGCTTGCCGAGCTCCACGCCGTTGTGACGCAGGATGCCGTAGGCGGTCGTGACGTGGAAGAACACGTTGGGAATCACCCAGCGCTGCAGAAAATCCAGTCCCTTGAACTCCAGGGTGCGCTCGCCCGCGGGCACCTTGATGTCGCGCGTTTCCGATTCTTCGAGCGCGCTCGCCGGCACGCTCTTCAGGTAGTCGATGGTGCGCGCGATGCGCGTGCGCAGCTGCTCGATGGAGGTCTCGTTGTCCTCGAAGCGCGGCGGCTCCTGGACGGCGAGACGGGCGACCGAATTCTTCGCGATGTCGCAGGCGATCTGCACTTGGCGCGTCAGCGGCAACATGTCCGGCGCCAGGCGCGAAGCGAGCAGCACGCCCGGGTCGAACTTGCGCTGCGTGGCGTGGGCGAGACCCTTGTCCAGGATCCGCGAGAGATTGCCGAGGGTGTTGGCGAACACCTCCACCGAGAACGCGTGCATCGAGATTTTCATGAGTGTTGCCTTTCGTGTGGCTGCGATCCGTGGCTGGTTCTCCGGGGAGTTTAGCCCGCGGGGCACAGCCGGCGCTTCGCGCGTCTGGGTCGGAGGGCAGGTGCCGGTGCAGCGGGGGCTGGCGCGCCTGCCTCTCAGGTGAAACAATAAGGCTTCCTGAAACGGAGATTGAGACTGCCATGAACTTGATCTGGACCCCGGCGCAATTGGCCATGTTCGCCAAGGTGGTGGATCTCAATGGCTTCTCGGCGGCCGCGCGGGCGCTTGGGGTCCCGAAGGCCGCGGTCAGCCGCGGCGTGGCCGACCTGGAAAAGGCGCTCGGCGTGCGCGTGCTCGAGCGCACCACGCGGCGCATTTCACTCACCTCCGCGGGGCGCCTGCTGTACCCGCACGCAAAGCGCGTCGGCGAGGAAACCGACGCCGCGCGCGGCGCGATCGCGAAGCTCCAGTCGCCCGAAGCGCGGCCGCTGCGCGTGGTAGCCGATCCGACCTACGGGCGGGTGCTGCTCTCGCCCCTGGTGCCGCGGTTTCTCGAGGCGTTCGCGCACGTGCCGCTGGAAGTGGCGCTCGATGCGCAGCAGTTGGCCGAAGGTGCCTGGGACGTCGCGATCCGCACCCGCCCGCCCGCGGACGGCAGCGTGACGCAACGCCTGTTGGGCGCGCCGCCCGCGCTGCTGTGCGCGACACCTGCCTATCTGCAGCGGCGCGGTATGCCCGCGCGCCCCGACGATCTGCGCAGCCACGACCTGCTCACGCCGGACGCCGCCGAGCTGCCGGAGTTTCGCCTGCTGCTCGAGCGCGGTGCGCAGCGCGCCGAAGTGCCGTTGACGCCGAAGCTCGCGGTCGACGACCCGGCGGTGCTGCACGCGGCCACTGCCGCGGGACTCGGCATCGGGCTGCTGCCGGAGTTCCTGTGCCGGCAGGGACTCGCCACCGGGCGGCTGAAGCCGGTGCTGTCGGAGTGGGCCGTGCCGGCGGCGGCTGCCTTGTATGCCTTGTACCCCACGGCGCTCGAGTCCGATCCGCGGGCGCAGCAGTTCGTGGATTTCCTGGCCGCGAACATCGTGCCGGCGCTGGCGCTGCCCAATCCGGCGCGCGCGCCTGCGGCGCAGCCCGCGGCGCCCTAGGCTGCGCGCGGATTCTCAACAGCCGAACACACGCGAGGTCACCCGCGGATAGGGTGGCGGCGGACCCGCTACACTAGCCGTCGGAGGAATCGACGATGTACCGTGCGCCCTTGCGTGAAATGCGCTTCGTGCTCGAGGAGCTCCTGGGCGCGGGCAGCCTGAGCGCATCTGCGCTGCTCGCCGACTATTCGGATGAGCTGGCGCGCTCGGTGCTCGAGGAGGGGGCGCGCTTTGCCGAGACCGTGCTCGATCCCCTGAACCGCCAGGGGGACACGCACGGGGCGCGCTGGACGGCGGATGGCGTGGTTGCGGCGCCGGGGTTTCGCGAGGCCTACAAGCAGTTTGCGGCGGGCGGCTGGCCGGGCCTGGGCACCGCGCCGCAGTTCGGCGGCCAGCGCGTGCCGCGCGTGCTGGTCAGCGCGGTGGGGGAGTTCTGGGGCTCTGCCTGCCTCGCCTTCAAGTTAGGTCCGATGCTGACGCACGGCGCCGTGCACGCACTCGAGCTGTGCGGTTCGGCAGCGCAGAAAGAGCGGTACCTGCCCAGGATGATCAGCGGCGAGTGGACCGGCACCATGGTGCTCACCGAGCCGCAGGCGGGCTCGGATCTCGGGCAGGTGCGCACGCGCGCCGTGCCCGACGGCGATCACTACCGGCTGTTCGGGCAGAAGATCTTCATCACCTGGGGCGATCACGATCTCACCGCGAACACCGTGCACATGGTGCTCGGGCGCATCGAAGGCGCGCCGCCCGGGGTGAAGGGCATCTCGCTGTTCATCGTGCCGAAGGTGCTGGTGAACCCCGACGGTTCGCTCGGGGCGCGCAACGACGTGCGCTGCCTGTCGATCGAGCACAAGCTCGGCATCCACGCGAGCCCGACGTGCGTGCTCGCCTTTGGCGAGAAGAACGGCGCGGTCGGCCATCTCGTGGGCGAGCCCGGCCGCGGCCTCGAGTACATGTTCGTCATGATGAACAGCGCGCGGCTGTCGGTGGGGAGCGAGGGCTACGCGGTCGGTGAGCGCGCCCTGCAGCGCGCGGCGGAGTGGGCGCGCACGCGCGTGCAGGGCAAGCCGCCGGTGGCGCAGGGCGCAGGCCCGGCGCCGATCATCAATCACCCCGACGTGAAGCGCATGCTCCTCATGATGAAGTCGCAGACCGAGGCGTCGCGTGCGCTCACTCTCTACACCGCCTTTCAGTTTGACCTGGCCACCTACAGCGGGGATGAGAAGATGCGTCGCGCCGCCCAGGGGCGCGGTGAGCTCCTCACGCCGATCGTCAAGGGCTGGTGCACGGAAATCGGCAACGAAGTGACTGGCGTCGGTGTGCAGGTTCACGGCGGCATGGGCTTTATCGAGGAGACCGGCGCTGCGCAGTACATGCGCGACGTGCGCATCACGACCATCTACGAGGGCACCACCGGCATCCAGTCGAACGATCTCATCGGCCGCAAGCTCGGCCACGATCGCGGCGCCGCGATGGGCGCACTGATCGCCGACATGGAGCGGGAGCTGCAGGCGATCGCCACCACCGATGCGTTGGTCGATGCCACCCGCAAGGCGGCGCTGGAGGCGGTTGCGGCGCTGAAAAGCGCCACGCAGGCGCTGCTTAGGACGCTCGCTTCACGTCCCGACGCCGGCATGGCGGTGTCGGTGCCGTACCTGAAGCTGTGCGGCTACGTGATCGGCGGCTGGCTGCTGGCGAAGTCGGCGGCGATCGCCGCGGCAAAGCCGGACGGCCCCGACCGCGAGTTCTATGCAGCCAAGATCCGCACCGCGCGCTTTTACGCCGCGCAGGTGCTGCCGGGCGCGGTGGCGCTCGCGCGCGTGGTCGAGGGCGGCGGGATGAGCGTGGTCGAGACCGACGCCGCGCTCATTTAGTCATGCCGGCGGAGGCGGCGATGAACCGACGTGAGCTGCTTGCGGGAGGAGTCAACATGATGGCGGCCGCCGCCCTGTCTTCACGGGCGGGCGCTGCGGACCCGGGCGATGCGCTGATCGTGCGCAAGATCCCCTCGAGCGCCGAAGAGCTCCCCATCATCGGCTTGGGCACTTCGCGGACTTTCGAAGTCGGCGAGTCCGCTGCCGAGCGCGCGCCTCTCAAGGACGTGCTGGAGGCGTTGTTCGCCTCCGGCGCGCGTCTGATCGACACCTCGCCGATGTACTCGACCGCCGAGCGCGTGCTGGGTGAGCTGCTGATGCCGGACATGCACCAGCGCGCGTTGCTCGCCACCAAGGTGTGGACGCGCGGCGAGCGTTCCGGGATCGAGCAGATGACGCACTCGGCGCAGATGTTGAAGAGCGCACGGCTCGATCTCATCCAGGTGCATAACCTCCTGGATCTCGACACCCATCTGAAGACCCTGCGTAAGTGGAAGCAGGCGGGGCGCGTGCGTTACATCGGCGTCACGCATTACACGGTCAGCGCGCACGCCGACCTGGCGCGCGTGCTGGCGCGCGAGCAGCTCGACTTCGTGCAGTTCAACTATTCACCGGTGACGCGCGATGCGGAAGCGCGCCTGCTGCCGCTGGCGGCGGAGCGCGGCGTCGCGGTGCTGGTGAATCGCCCGTTCGAGGACGGCGCGTTGTTCCAGGCGGTGCGCGGCAAGCCCCTGCCCGCGTGGGCGGCAGACCTGGACGCCGCGAGCTGGGGCCAGCTCGCACTCAAGTTCATCGCCTCGCATCCCGCGGTCACCTGCATCATTCCCGCGACCGGCAAGCTGACGCATCTGAAAGACAACCTCGCCGGTGGCCGCGGACGGCTGCCGGATGCGGACCAGCGCGAAGCGATCGCACAGGCGTTCGCACCCTGACTGATCGGTCAGCCGGCGGCCGCGGCTGGCCCAAAGAAATGCGCTCCCGGCGACCCGCCGCCAGTCAGGGCTGCTTGTTGTATTCCGGGCTGTATGGCCCGTAAGGCAGACCGGCGTTGCCTGCGGCGAAGAGCTTGGCATTTGCCAGCCGACTCACCTTGTGTGCCGGGTCGGTCTTGGAATTGATCGCCTGCACGATCGCCGCCGCGACCAGATCAGCCAGGAGGTTCCCCGATCCTGATGATCGCTGCTCAGCCTCGCCCCGGCCTTCCCACAGCAGTGTCTGGCTGCGGGTGTCCACGAGCTTCACCCGCACTTTCACGATTGCCGTGCTGTTGAGCACGCGATACTTGCTTCCGTACTGCTCGAGCGTGACGAACAGGACGGCGTCCGCACCGGTGATTTCCGCCACCCGGTTCAGCGGCACCTGGTGCATCTCACCCGCCGTGGGCATGCCGTTTTCCTTCAGGAATCTGTCGACCACTTCAACCGGGAAAACGTAGTAGCCGCGTTCCGCAACCGGCTGCGTTACGGTCGACAGGTAGCCATAGGTGCCTTCGAGAGCCGTGCTCTCGTTCAGCGGCGGAAGGATGAGAATGGAGCGGGGCGGGTGCGCACGAAAGTTGGTGTAGTCGTACGGCTTTGTCGTCTGGCAACCGCCGAGCACCGACAATGCGGTGACGCCCAGCGCCACGTGTACAAGTATGCGGGCGTTCATGGCTTGTGCAGATTCGCCAGCAGGCGATCCATGAAGACTCCGGACTCCGGGAACTCCGCCTTCTCGGTCGACAATTCGCGTCGCGCCTCATCGGGCTTGCCTAGCTGGTAATAGAGGTAGCCCAGGTGCGCGTGCCAACCTGGAGGCATGCGTTTGTTGGCGGCACGGGACTGCTGATAGTCCTTCTCAAGAATCTCCACCTGACTCTCCGGCGGCAATTTCCCGGGCGTGACGTAGGAGGCGTAGATCAATTCCTCGTAGTTTCCCCACGTATAGAGTGTGCGTGGCGTGGCGCAGCCGGCAACTGCGGCCGTGCTCGCAACGAGCCAGACGAACCGCTTCATTGATGCTGGGCGGCCGGGGTCCAGGTTCCCTTGTCCAGAGCTTCCGCCAGGCGGTCGACCGCTTCGCGGACCGCAAGGTCGAGTACCTTGCCGTTGAGCGTGGAGTCGTAGCCGGCAGTACCGCCGAAGCCGATGACCTCCCGATTGTTCAACGCATATTCTCCGGCCCCGGAAACCGAATAGACGACTCGCGATGTGATGACGTCGACGACGTTCAGGGTAACTTTTGAATAGGCAACCTGCTGCTTGCCGCTTCCAAGGATACCGAACAGCTGCTCATCACCGGTTTCCTTGCGCCCGAATTCCACCACGTCGCCCGTGATGATTACCGCAGCACCCTGAAGTCGCTGTTGTTTACCCGACAGCTGTGCCTCGCGCGCGTTCTCCTCCATGTTGTCGCGATCCAGCACGTCGAACCGGCCGGTTTTCTGCAAATGACCGACGAGAATAGTCTTCGCCTGACCGCCAAGGCGGTCTATGCCGTCGGAGAACAGCCCGCGCATGTAGGTGGAGCGGTTATCAAACTTCCCCACCGCGATGGCGCTCTTGGGGCCCGAGTAGGCGATCGAGGCAGCGACCGGCCTTTCGACCTGCACTGCCTGATGGGACTCGGTGGCGCAGCCGGCCAGACCGAGCACCAGGGATGCGACTGTGGCGACGCCGACGAGTGAACGAGAGTCCGCGCGTGTCATGTGTTCCCTTCAGCTTGATCCTGCAGGCGGAACGGTAGCTGCGGAGACCGAGCAAAGTAAAGGGACTTCACGCTCGGGTGCCCCATTTCGTGACCCGATCGAGGGCTTGGGATCACCGGGCAGACGCGCTGCCGATGAGGACCGCCCCCGGATCGGTCAGGTCGGGTTGGGCGGTGAGTCTGGTTCACGGCCCCGACCACGTTCTGCAGCGTGGCTGCGGCACGGGTGCAAAAAACAAAGCCGGCGCAACCCGCGAAGGTTGCGCCGGCTGACCTCGCGCAGTCCGTCGATCGAGCTGGCGCTAGCGATCCTCTTCAGTCTCGATGAGCGCCATGTTGGCCATCACCGTGCTGCCGGTCGCAGTGCCGCTTACGTCGACGATCTGCCCCACCGCCTGGGTGAAGAACTCAGCGGCGGTTAGGCTCTGGCCCTCCTCTCCCTTGCCGAAAGTGGCATTCGTCGCATCGATGGTGATGCTGAGTATCTTGAATTGCGGTGTGGTGGTCGCGGTGAACGGTCCACGCACCCGCGCGTCAGTCGACGGCGGTAGCCGCTCCAGCCTGCGCGCCAGCACCATGCCACTACCCGCCGGACTCTCGTAGCCGCGCACCAGCACCGTGTCGCCGACCTTGACATCCTTCAGTGTAAACAGCTCCACCGCCGCGCTGCTCTCATCCTCAAAGCGGGTGTTGGTATCGACGGTGATCATCACGCCGAGTACCGTCAGAGTGTTGTTCATCGCATCGACTGCCGACACGGTCGCCTCCAGACCGATCACCGCGATGTGCTGGATCTCCACCACATCCGCCACCAACACTTTGTTTGCGTCCAGCGTGCCGCGCACCTCCACGCGAACGTTGAGCGCCAGATCTGCGGCCGTACCATTCGTGAACACAGTGGACGCTGTGGTCGTCACCTTGGCGCCCGCGACGTCAAAATCCGTCGCGGAAACGAAGCGCGTGATCAGGCCCTCTTCCTCCACCCGTCCACCCTCTGCCTGCTCGTCGCGATCCGTTTCGGCCAGCCGCACCGTGGTGGCGGTCAGCTTCACGCCTGTGGCATCAAAGACCGTGCCGCGTGCGATCACCAGATCGCCGGCAGCCGGTTGGCCGGATGTAAAGCCCGCCAGGGTCGCCGCGGAGAAATCGACCGTCAGGCCGTTGATCATCAGGGTATGAGCGGCAGCGTCCACCGTGCCAACCGTGCCCAGTACCTGCAACGGTTCACTGCTTTCGGCCCGTCCTATGCGCGTGGCCATGATGACGCCCCCGGCACCCTGCAGACCGCTCACTTCAATGCCGTCACCCATCTTCAGGCCGGTGAGATCCGCGGGCGTGATGCCCGGGCCGAAAGAAGTATTGGCTGTGACGCTGATCGTCTGACCCAGCACGGTGAGTTGATTCCCTGCGAGATCAATGTTCGCAATCGGGCCAACGACGCTGTCCTCCACGTCGACGCTATCGGCGGCGCCCTGGCCGCTCTGAATATCCTCCTGACCGCGTACCACAGCGACCTCGCCGACCGCGAGCCCGGACTGCGCGACCATGTTGTCGTTCTTTTTCAGAGTGGCAGCGGATACGTCATAGCGCACTCCGTTGACAAACACGCTGCCGAAGGCGGTGATCGTTCCCGAAGTGACTACCGACTGACTGCCGGTGTGAGACATTGAACCAGTGGAACCGCCTCCGCAGGCGACCAGCAGCGCCAGTGTCCCTGCTGCGACTAACGTCGTTTTCATGTGCTGAACTCCCTGTTGCTGGACGCGCCCCTATCACAGCAAGCCGTGACGTTCCCGACAACGTGTCGTGCCGCAGCGACGAACTACGGCTCCGCAGCGCGGGTTTCCACTACCCACCGAACCACGCGCGCTGGCTGAACGTGGCAGAGATCGAGGTCAAGGTCCCCAGTGCCCGCGCTGTGTTAGCGGCGTTTGCGCCGCGCACGGCGTGCCGCGCCCGGGACGCGCAACTTGAATTGCGGCGGCTCGTTCAGGTTCTGCAGGAACACGCGCCGCTGTTCGGGGGTGAGCGCGGCCCAGTCCACTTTCTGCGCGTGGCTGCGGCGCAGTTGCCGATCGCTCACCTGCGTGCAGGCGCGGCTGCCGCTCAGCCAGGTGGCGGGCAAGCGCGTCGTCGAGCCCCGCCGCAGCATATCCATCACCGCCGCGGCCACGACGGGATCGCGTGTCAGATTGCTGTGTGCCACGCGCGCGTAGGCGCTGCGCACGCCCGCGAGCGCGGCGCTCGTCGCCGGCACAGTGCCGTCGCCCTGGCGCGTGAGCGTGTAGACGAAGTCGTCGTTGCGCCGCGTGACGGCGGTGACGGTCTCCTGACCCACCCCGACGATGCTGACAAACCGCTCATCTGGCGGTGCGAGCCGATGGCGCGCCGCGAGCGCCGCCTGCATCAGTGCCGCGCGGGGCTGCGGACCGGAGGCGGGCCATGCGCGGGCATCGAACAGATCGGTGCCGCTGCCGCCGGCACCGACGGGCAACAGGTCATACAGGCTCGGAAAGCTGCTGAAGACCTCCGCGGCCAGGCTCTCGGCGGATGCCTCGCCGGCGAGCCGCGCCACCTTGCGCACCACCGCGTAGGTGCCGCGCACGGCCTGCACGGCCGCGAATGAGCCGCAGTGGGGCGTCCCCAGCAGCACCAGGCGCTCGACGTTGCCGGTACCCGCAAGCGCCAGCGCCGCGCGGGCGACCAGTCCCCCCATGCTGTGCGCCACGATCGCCACGCGCGCGCGGCCCGCCGCGCGCACCCGCTCGGCCAGCGCGCTTCCCAGCTGCGCGACCGGCAGCCGCCAGTCATAGTCATGAAACTCGGCGGCCAACCCGTGCGCGCGCAGATATAACTTCAGCCGCAGGTAGGAGAACGGCACCACGCCCAGGGACACGATGTGCGCCGGTCCCGGAACCCGCAGCGTCGCCAGGCGTCCCAGCTGGATGTCGATGGGATCGAGCCACACGATGTCGTGCGGCAGCGGCGGCGGGCGCAGCAGCCCCAGCTGCGAGCCCATGATGCCCGGCACCACCAGCACACGCAGCGCAGCGTCGGCCACGGGCGCGCGCTGCGCACGGCGCGCCAGCGCCGCCAGCGCGCGATACTCGGCGACGCCGAAGTAGGCCAACAGTTCGCGCCGGCGCTCCCCGCTCGCGAGCCACAGCCCGATCTGTTCATCGCTCCACGCGAAGCGGTCGTAGGGCGTGACGTGATCGAGCGGTGAGTCGGGGGAAATCACGCGAAGGGAATTATGCCAGACGAGTCCGGACACGACCGACTATCATGCGCAGTCCAACACCCCATGCAAGCCAGCCACGACGCTTCCGAAGTTCCCGCACTGATTGCGCTGTTTGCCGGTGCGCTGGCGATCGGAAGCTCCGGCATTTTCGTGAGGCTATCGGAAACCGGGCCGACGGCGACGGCATTCTGGCGTGGTGCGCTCGCGCTGCCGCTGCTCGCCGGGTGGGCGCTGCTGGAACGCCGCGCCCGCGCCGGCGCGGCGCAGCCCGAGGCGGCGGCCGTGGCGCGCAGTTGGCGCGATCCGATGTTTTTCTGGGCCGGAGTGTTCTTCGCCGGCGATCTTGCGTTGTGGCACGCCTCGCTGCTGCTCACCACGGTCGCCGCCTCGACGCTGGAAGCGAACTGCGCGCCCCTGGTCGTGACGCTCGGGGCGTGGGCGCTGTGGGGTGAGCGCCCGCGGTTGAGCTTCCTGCTGGCGCTGGCGCTCGCCTCCGTGGGGTTGTTGTTGATGGTGAGCACGAAATTCGCGCACGGGCCGGCCGCCCTCACGGGCGACCTGCTGGGATTGGGGACCGCGGGCTTCTACGGCTTCTACATTCTCGCGGTGGCGCGCCTGCGCACCCGTCACGGCGCCGGTATCGTCATGTTCAACAGCACGCTGGTATTCACGCTGCTGCTGCTGCCGCTGGCGCTCACGCAGAAGTTCCTGCCCGACACGCCGCACGGCTGGCTGCTGCTCGCTGGCTGCGCGCTGTCGGCGCAGGTGCTCGGCCAGGGCCTGGTGGCGTACGCGCTCGCGCACCTGCCCGCCACCTTCAGCTCCGTGGGACTGTACCTGCAGTCGATCGCCGCGACCGCTTACGCGTGGCTGCTGCTGCAGGAGCGGCTCACGCCATGGCAGATTGCCGGCGGGTGCATCGTGCTCGGCGCGATTGCGCTGGCACGCCGCGCGCGCCGCGCTCCGCTGCCGGACCTGGAGGCGGTGCCGGCCCCTCAGCTGCAGCGCGCGTCGATCCAGTCGAGCGCGCCGCGCCACAGCGAGTCGCGGTGACGCTCGGAGAAGAAGCCGTGATGGCCGATGGCGCGCACGCCGGCATCCGCGGGCGTCGTCCAGCGCCGCTCGATCTGCGCCTGCGGGTAGGAAGCTAACAGCGCCTCGACCGCCGCCGGCGTGGCGATGGGATCGTCGGTGAATCCCCACGCCAGCACCGGTGCGCGCACCGCCGCGAACTGGCTGTCGCGCAGGTCGTCGTCGAGACCCGGACCGAAGGGCGCGGCAGTGAGGCACCACTTGCGCCATTGCAGGAACACGCCGCGCGGCAGGGAGTCTCCCGTCCACAGCGCGCCGTGCGGCACGTAGCCCAGGCGCCGCAACATCAGCGGACCGTAGACCTTCCAGAACAGCAGCGCCTGGTATCGGAACGGCGCGCGTTGCCGGCGCCAGTAACCGGTCGAGGTGGCGAGCATGAGGTGCGCGCGGGCGCGGGCCTGGTTGGGCATGCAGCCGATGAGCTGGCCGCCGACGCTGTGCCCCACCGTGACCAGCGGCAGCTGCGGGAAGCGCTCCGCCAGCCAGGCGAGCGCCGCCGGCATGTCGAGCACACCCCAGTCGCTCATGCGCGCGGGGTCGGCGCTGAGCGGCGCGTGCGCGGACGCTCCCATGCCGCGGTAGTCGTACACCAGGGTGTGATAGCCGCGCTGCACGCAGTAGGCCGCGAACTTCAGATAGAACTCACGCGGGAAGCCGGTGGCGCCGTTGACGACCAGGGCGCCGCGCGCCTGCGCCCCCTCGCTCAGGAGGCCCGCCAGCGCACGATCGTCGCGCGCCCTGAACGTGACCGGTTGCGGCGGCAGCCCGGAGGCCGCGGCGCCGGCCTGCGCCGGGCCCGCCGTGGAGCCCGGCTGCTGCGGCTGCGCACTCACAGCGCGTGCTCCGCGATCAGCCTGGCGAGTGCATCGATCGCGGGCCGCCGCGCCGTGCTCTTGCGCCATAACGCGCCGATATGGCGCTGCGGCGCGGGTTTCGCGAACGGACGCAGTACCACGCCGCGGGCGTTGCGGTAGGCGCCGCGGCCGGCGAGCTCCGGCAGCAGCGTCACGCCCGCACCCGTCGCCACCATCTGGCGCAGGGTCTCCAGACTCGTGGCGCGAAAGTCCTGCGAGTCCCGCACGCCGACCTGGCTGCAGACTTCCAGCGCCTGGTCGCGCAGGCAGTGACCGTCTTCGAGCAGCAGCAGCGTCTCGCCCTTGAGGTCCGCCACGCGCACCGTGTCTTGTGCGGCGAGCGGATGGCGCTCGGGCAGCGCCACGGTGAACGGCTCGCGGTAGAGCTCGCGCGCCTCGAGGCCGGCCAGCTCGACCGGCAGGGCGAGAATGCCGACATCGAGCTCCCCGCCGTGCAGCTTCTCGAGCATCGGCGCGGTCTGGTACTCGTACAGGCGCAACTGCAGGCGCGGCAGGCTCTTGCGGATCGCGGGCGCGACGCGCGGCAGCAGGTACGGGCCGATGGTCGGCAGCAGCGCCACCCGCAGCTTGCCGGCGAGCGGATCGCGCTGGCTGCGCGCGAGCGCGACGACCTCGTCGCTCGCCTCAAGGATGCGCCGCGCGCGCGCCACGATCTCTGCCCCGGCCGGGGTGAGGGAGACGTTGTTGGGCGCCCGCTCGATGAGCTGCAGCCCGAGAGTCTGCTCGAGCTTTTTCAGCTGCGCCGACAGCGTCGGCTGGCTGACGAAGCAGCGCGCGGCCGCACGGCCGAAGTGACGGTTGTCGGCCACCGCCACGAGGTAGCGCAGGTCCTTGAGTTTCAGCTCCATGGTCCGGGAGAGATATACAGCGTCTATCGGGAAGATCAGATCAATCGATTGGAATGATAGCAGGTCCGGCGGCATGATGGCGTGGTTCCGATACGGGCAGTTCCCTTCAGATCGCAGTCAAGGAGTCTTGCGTATGTCAGGCGTCGGCCAGCGTTTTCCGCAGTTTTCGCTCACGGGCGTCGTGTCCAACGACGTTAATCACGCGTTCCAGTCCTTCACCCAGGACAGCTTCCCCGGCAAGTGGCGGGTGGTGTTCTTCTGGCCCAAGGACTTCACCTTCGTGTGCCCCACCGAGATCGCCGCCTTCGGCAAGCTCGAGAAGGAGTTCCGCGCGCGCGATGCGCAGCTGCTGGGCGCCAGCATCGACAGTGAGTACGTGCACCTCGCCTGGCGGCGCGAGAAGGAGGAGCTCAGGAATCTCCCCTTTCCGATGCTCGCCGACGTCAAGCGCGAGCTCGCCGGGGCGCTCGGCATCCTCGATCCGGAGGCGGGCGTGGCGCAGCGCGCGACCTTCATCGTGGATCCGCACGGTGTGATCCGCTTCGTCTACGTCACCGACCTCAACGTGGGTCGCAGCCCCGAGGAAGTGCTGCGCGTGCTGGACGCCCTGCAGACCGATGAGCTGTGCCCCTGCAACTGGCAGAAGGGCGAAGACACCCTCAAGGCGGCCTGAGGTGAGCACTCTCGAGGGCATTCGCGAGGCGCTGCCGGGCTACGCGCGCGATCTGCAACTGAACCTCGGCACGGTACTGACGCCGGCGGGGGCTCCCGGCCTCACGGAGCGGCAGATCTGGGCGGTGGCGCTCGCGGCAGCCAGCGCATCGCGCAACGCCGCGTTCAGCTCACGACTCCAGGCGCTGGCCGTGAGACATCTCGACGCCGCGCACGTGAGCGCGGCGCATGCCGCCGCCGCCATCATGGCCATGAACAACGTCTACTACCGCTTCCTGCACCTGGTGGAGGATCCTGAGTACGCCAAGCTCCCGGCGCGCCTGCGCATGAACGTCATCGGCAGCCCCGGCATCGCCAAGGCGGACTTCGAGCTGCTGGCGCTCGCGGTATCGGCGATCAATGGCTGCGGAAGCTGCGTTGCCTCGCACGAACGGCAACTGCGCCAGCACGGAGTTGCGCCTGAGGCGGTGCAGAGCGCGGTGCGCATCGCCGCGACGGTGCATGCGGTGGCGCGGGTCCTGGAGAGCGTGGGCGGGGAGCCCGTGGGCAAGGCGGCGGCGGCCTGAACAATCGGCCGCTTTGCCCCGGCCTGGCAATTGAGGGCTATGGTGACGGGTCATCTGTACACTAGTTGCACCCTTGTCCGTTGCATTCAGATTGTTGACTGTCCAGGCGCTGACGCTGTGTCTCGGGCTCGCTAGCGCCGGGCCCGCGAGCGCGGCTCACATCGTGTCGGACGACTTGAATCGCCAGATCACGGTTCGCGATCCACCACTGCGCATCGTGAGCCTGACCCCGGGCGCCGCCGAGATGCTGTTCGCCGCCGGCGCCGGTGCCCAGGTGATCGCGACGGTGGAGTATTCCGACGAGCCGCCGGCGGCACGGCGCCTCGCGCGCATCGGCGACGTGGCCGCGGTGGACATGGAACGGCTCGTGTCGTTGCGGCCAGACGTGGTGGTGGCGTGGCCAGCGGGCGGCAACCCGGCGCAGCGCGAGAAGATCGCGCGACTCAACATCCCGGTCTACCAACAGCAGGTGGTGCGACTGACCGACCTGCCCGTCTCGGTGCGGCGCCTGGGCGCGCTCGCCGGCACCGGCGCGGCGGCCGAGCGCGCCGCGCACGACATCGAGGCGCGCCTCGCCGTGCTGACCCGCACTTACGGCGCGGGCGGCGCCGGGAAACTGCCGACCGTGCTGCTGCAGGTGTGGAATCGCCCCATCTACACCGTGGGCGGTCAGCACCTCATGAGCGATGCGCTCGCGATCTGCGGCGCGCGCAACGTGTTTGCCGACTTGCCGGAAGCCGGTCCGGTGGTGGATACGGAGGCGGTCATCGCGCGCGATCCCGACATCATCATCGCGGCGGCGCCTCCGGGGGAGGGCGCGGCGTGGCTCGCCGACTGGAAGCGATTCGCGACTCTGGCGGCGGTGCGCAGCGGGCGGCTGGCGGTGTTCGAGGACCAGGCATTGAGTCGCCTCGGGCCCAGCGTTATCGACGCCACCGAGGGGCTGTGCCGGACGATCGCGCGCGTCAGTCGCGGAAGTTATTGAACTGCAGTGGCACCTCGAGCTTCGCGCCGCGCAGCAGCGCGATCGCTGCCTGCAGCTCATCGCGCTGCTTGCCGCTGATGCGCACCTTGTCGCCCTGCAGACTCGCCTGCAGCTTGAGCTTCGAGTCCTTGACGAGGCGCATGATCTTCCTGCCGGTGTCCTGATCGATGCCGTGCCTGAGCACCACTTCCTGGTGCGCGGCCGAGAGCGTCGTCTGCGGCTCCTTCACCTCAAGGCACACCAGGTCGACGCCGCGCTTGGAGAGGCGCAGCTTCAGGATCTCCAGCATCTGCTTCAGCTGAAAGTCCACCTGCGCGTGCAGCGTGACCGTGAACTCCAGCAACTCGAAGCGCGCGCCCGTGTCCTTGAAGTCGAAACGCTGCGCCAGCTCGCGGTTCGCCTGGTCGACCGCGTTGGCGACTTCGTGGGCATTGAGCTCGGACACCGTATCGAAGGAAGGCATGGACCTGCTGCCTCAGCGCGGCTTTTTCTTGGCTTTGGCGTCGAGCCTGCGGCGATGCTTGCGCGAGAGCTCCATGAAGCGCGGCGTGGGGCCGATGTCTTCGTAGAGCGGATCGCCCTGCTCGTCGGTGGCAATCACCCGCTTGCCGGCGATGTAGGGCATGGCGGCCGCGATTTCCTTGAGCGCCGCGCCCAGCAGTTCGGTGATGAGCTGCTCGGGCGCGCGCCCGGGAAACATCTCCGCGAGCGCCGCGAGACGCGCGGCATCATCGACCGGCAGCCGCACGGCGTAGGTCCTGGCGGTGCGCGGCGCAGCCGCCCGCTCGCGCCAGCTGTCGAGCAACTCTTTGAAACTCACCTGCAGACCACTCCCTGCGCGCCTGACGAGCCCGGGCGCGCATTCTAGCGGAAAGCCCGCGCGCAGCGGCGCGGCTTGTGACAGCGCGGCTGCGGGCGGTAGCATCGAGGGGCCATGACGGAGGCGACTGGCGCCTTACGCAAAGCCAAGGAGGTTTTCATGTTCGATCATATCGGTTTGAAGGTGAAGGATCTGGACGCCAGCGTGCGCTTTTACACCGCTGCCCTGGGTCCTTTGGGTTACGAAGCCACCTCGCAGGACGAGTCGAGCGCGGCATTCGGTGCCAAGGGGACTTACACCCTGTGGCTGTATGCCGACGCCAGACTGGCGCATTCCCTGGTGCATATCGCCTTTACCGCGGGCAACCACGCGGCGGTCGATGCGTTTTACCGCGAAGGGCTCAAGGCGCGCGGCCGCGACAACGGCCCACCCGGTGCGCGCACCGACTACAGCCCGACGTACTACGCGGCGTTCCTGTTCGATCCCGACGGGAACAACGTCGAAGCCGTGTGCCTGAAGTAATTCCAGGTTAGCGCGGGCTCGCCGGGGGGTCAGGTATTGACGTCCCAACTGCCCGACGGTGATACTTCCAGGCATGTCGCAGCAACCCCTCAGCACTTCGCGTCCCTGGTGGTGGCGCCCGTCATAACGGAGTGGGCTGACGGCTGGCTTGTTTCTCGCGATTAGAGATTTCTTACGGCACCAGAAACCCATCTCCGGATGACCCCGGGATGGGTTTTTTGTTGTCCCGATCCAATTGGAGTCCTGCGCGTTGCTACCGCCCTTCGACATAACCGGTGATCTCGACACACCGGTGTCGGCTTTCATGAAGCTCGCCGCGTTCGAGCCGCGCTTTCTGCTCGAGAGCGTCGAGGGGGGCGAACGGCTCGCGCGCTACTCGTTCATCGGTTTTGGCGACGGACTGGAGGTGCGGCTCGATGGCGCGGGCTTGGGCGTCGGCGCGCAGCGTCACCCGGCGCCGGCCAGCGGCGCGGAGCTGCTGTCGGGGCTGCGCACTGCACTGCGCTTGGCGCCCAAGCCCGAGCCGGACATTGCCGGCGTACCGCTCGCGGGGGGGCTGGTCGGCTACGCCGCCTACGACGTGGTGCGGTACTTCGAGCGCCTGCCGGCCCGCGCGCGGGCTGTCAGCGGCGTGCCGGCACTGCACTACGTGGCGCCGCGATCGGTGCTGGTGTTCGACCATCTGACGCGCGGCATCGCGCTGCTGCATGCCGGCTCGGAACAGGAGCGCCGTTCGCTGCGCCAGGAAGTGGTGCGCGCGCTGCGCGGCGCATCGCCCAACGGCCGGCGGCGCGGCCGCTACGCGCCACCGACCACGGCCTACACACGCTCGGACTATATGGCCGGCGTGCGGCGCACCCAGGAATACATTGCCGCGGGCGATGTCTACCAGCTGGTGCTGGCGAGCCGGTTCTCGGGCCGCCACGAGCTCGATCCCTTCCAGGCGTATCGCGCGCTGCGGCTGATCAATCCCTCGCCTTACATGTACTACTGTGCGCTCGGGGAGGTGACGGTGGTGGGCTCTTCGCCCGAAGCGCTGGTGAAGCTCAACGGGCGGCACGCGCAGCTGCGACCCATCGCCGGCACCCGGCCGCGCTCGCCGGATGCCGCCGTCGACCGCGCACGCGAAGGGCAGCTGCTCGCCGATCCCAAGGAGAATGCCGAGCACGTGATGCTGGTGGACCTGGCGCGCAACGACCTCGGGCGCGTGGCCCGTGCCGGCAGCGTGCGCGTGGAGCCCTATCGGTCCATCGAGCGCTACAGTCACGTCATGCACATGGTGAGCGGCGTGCACGGCGAGCTTGCCGCCGATCGCGATGCGTTCGATCTGTTCGCCGCGGCATTTCCGGCCGGGACACTGGTGGGTGCGCCCAAGGTACGCGCCATGCAGATCATCGATGAGCTCGAGCCGGTGAATCGCGGCCTGTATGGCGGCACGGTGGGTTATTTCGGCGCCCGCGGCGATATGGATCACGCCATCACCATCCGCACACTGGTGTTCAGCGGCGATGAGTACAGTTACCAGGCCGGCGCCGGCATCGTCGCCGACAGCGTGCCGGAAGCCGAGCACGAAGAGGTGTTGGCCAAGAGCGCGGCCCTGGTGCGCGCGCTCGAGCTCGCCGAGGAGGGGTTGTGAAGCCGCACCTGCTGCTGATCGACAACTACGACTCCTTCACCTACAACCTGGTGCAGGCGTTCCTGGTCCTCGGCGCGCAGGTGAGCGTCTACCGCAACGACGCGCTCACGCCGCAGGAGGCGCAGGCGCTCGCACCCTCGCACCTGTGCATCTCGCCCGGACCGGGGACGCCGTACGACGCGGGCGTATCCATGGACATGGTCCGCGCATTCGCCGGTCGCATTCCGGTGCTCGGCGTATGCCTCGGACACCAGGCCATCGTGGAAGTGTTCGGGGGCAAGGTGGTGCGGGCCGATCGCCTCATGCACGGCAAGACTTCGCTCGTACGTCACGATCAGCGCACGCTGTTCGAGGGTCTGCCGCAGCCGTGCGAAGTGGGGCGCTACCATTCGTTGATCGCCGCTCCCGCGACCATGCCCGCGGAGCTCGAGGTGAGTGCGCGGACCGCAGAAGGGGAGATCATGGCGGTGCGCCACCGTTCCCTGGTGGTGGAGGGGGTACAGTTTCATCCCGAGAGCATCCTGACGCCCGACGGTCCACGGCTGCTCGGCAATTTCCTCAAGTACAACGCCGGTGAGCGAGGCCATGGCGCTCCCGCGTGAGCTGCTGCAACAGCTGTTCGAGCGCCGCGACCTGTCGCAGGCGCAGGCCGAGGAGCTGCTCGCTCACCTGACAGACCCGCAGTTGCCGCCGGCGATGGCCGGAGCGATCCTCGCGGCGCTCTCGACCAAGGGGCTGGTGGCGGATGAAGTGCGGGGCTTCGCGCAGGCGATGCGGCGCCTGGCGCGCCGGCCCGACCTGCCCGCGAACCTGCGCGCGGTCGACATCGTCGGCACCGGCGGGGACGCTTCCGGAAGCTTCAACATCTCCACCGGCACCGCGCTGCTGACCGCCGCCTGCGGCGTGCCGGTCGTCAAGCACGGCAACCGCTCGGTCTCGAGCCGCTGCGGCAGCGCGGACGTGCTCGAAGCCCTCGGGCTCGCGATTCCTGCGGATGCGCAGGCCGCCGCGGCGTGTCTCAAGGCCACCGGCTTCACCTTCCTGTTCGCGCCGCTCTACCATCCGGCCACCAAAGCGCTCGCCCCGATTCGCGCAGCGCTGGGCGTGCGCACCGTGTTCAACATCCTGGGACCGCTGGTCAATCCCGCGCAGCCGCCGCTGCATCTGGTCGGCGCGTTCAGTCTGGAGGTGGCGCGGCTGATCGCCGACACGTTCCAGGGTCTGCCCATCGAGCGCGCCTTCGTCGTGCACGGCGCGGGCGGGTGGGACGAGCCCACGCCCATCGGTCCGTTCACGCTGTTCGACGTGCGGCCCGGCCGCGTCGAGGTGCGCGTGCGCGCGCCGGCGGAGTACGGACTCGCCCCCTGCAGGGTGAGCGATCTTGCCGGAGGCGACGCCGGGCACAATGCCCGCGCGCTCGAGGCGGTGCTGTACGGCGAGGATCGCGGCGCGCATCGCGATTGCCTGCTGTTGGGTACCGCGCTGGCGCTCGAGCTGGCGGGCGAGACGCGCGAGCCCCGCGAGGGCATCGCCCGTGCAGCGGCGGCCGTTGACTCGGGCGCCGCGCGGCGATTGCTCGATGCGCTGCGGCAACAGCGGCCGGAGCGCAACACGTGAGCGCCGCGTTTCTTGATGCAATGGCCGACGCCAGCCGCGAGCGGGTGCGAGCGGCGAAGCAGACCCGCTCGGAGGCGGCGCTCGAGCTTCACGCCCGGCAGGCCCCCGCGCCGCCGCGCCTGCGCCTCGATGCTTCCGGATTCGATCTCATCGCCGAGCTGAAACTGCGCTCGCCGGCGGCGGGGCAGCTGGGTCCGCCGGGCGAGCAGGTGGCGGCACGCGTCACGGCCTACGCGCGCGCCGGGGCGGCCGCGATCTCGGTCCTCACCGAGCCGAGCCGCTTCGATGGTTCACTCGAGCATCTGGCGAGCGCCACGCGGGCGCTGGCGCCGCTCGCCGTGCCCGTCATGCGCAAGGACTTTCTCGTGGATCCCTACCAGGTGCTGGAGGCGCGCGCCCTGGGTGCGGGCGGGGTGCTGGTCATTGTGCGCATGCTGTCGCGCAGCGAGATCGATGCACTGCTCGATTGCGCTCGTTCGCTGGGACTGTTCGTGCTGCTGGAAGCCTTCGACGCGCGTGACATCGAGCTCGTGCGCGAGCTGATCGAGGCGCACGCGGGAGCGAACCCGCTGTTGGCGGGCGTGAATTGCCGCGACCTCGCGACGCTGCAGGTGGTACCGCAGCGGCTGCTGGAGCTCGCGCCGCTCCTGCCCGCGCGCGCGCCGCGGGTGGCCGAAAGCGGCGTGGCGACGGCCGCGGACGCGCGGCAGATTGTCACGGCGGGCTACCAGCTGGCGCTCGTCGGCGGCGCGCTCATGCAGGCCGACGACCCCGAAGCGCTCGCCGGGGTCCTGCTGGCGGCGGGACGCGCGGCCCGCAAGGCGCCTTAGATGTGGATCAAGATCTGCGGCATGACCACTTCTGAGGCGGTAACCGCGGCGGTGGATGCGCGCGTGGATGCCATCGGGTTCGTGTTCGCCGAGTCGTCGCGCCGGCTGACGCCACAGCGAGCGGCGCAACTGGCGCAGATCGCGCGCGGGCGGGTGCGCTGCGTGGCGGTGACCCGGCATCCAGCCCAGGCCACGGTGGATGAGATCCTGAGGGTGTTCAGGCCGGACGCGTTGCAGACCGACCTGTCCGATCTCGATCGGCTGCAACTGCCGGCCGGACTCGATCTGCTGCCGGTCGTGCGGGGCGGGGATGATGCGCCCGCAACCCTGCCGGGGCGGATCCTGTTCGAGGGACCCAGGAGCGGTAGCGGCGTTGCGGGCGACTGGAACGCCGCCCGCCGTCTCGCGCGACGCACGCAGCTGGTGCTCGCAGGCGGACTCAACACCGGCAACGTGGCCGCCGCCATCGCCGCGGTGCAGCCCTTCGGGGTTGACGTGTCGAGCGGTGTCGAGGTGCGGCCGGGAATCAAGAGTCCGGCCGAGATTGTGAACTTTGCATCGGCCGCGCGTGCTGCATCAGAGGATCCCGCATGAGTACACCCGCCGCACTACCTGACGCCGCCCGCCTGCTCGCCGAGCTGATCGCCGGCGTATTTCCCGACGCACGCGGCCGCTTCGGCCCGTTCGGCGGTCGCTACGTTCCGGAAACGCTGATTCCCGCGCTCGAGCGCCTCGAGCGCGGCGTGCGCGAGCACCTGCATGAGCGCAGCTTTCAGGCGCAGTTCTCCGAACAGCTCACGAGCTGGGTGGGCCGCCCCACGGCGCTCACCTTTGCGGGCCGCTTGTCGGCGCGCTGGGGCGCGCAGCTGTGGCTCAAGCGCGAGGATCTGGCGCACACCGGTGCGCACAAGATCAACAATGCGATCGGTCAGGCGCTGCTCGCGCAGCGGCTCGGCGCCAAGCGCATCGTTGCCGAGACCGGCGCGGGACAACACGGCGTCGCGAGCGCCGCGGCGTGCGCGCGGCTGGGGCTGCCCTGCACGGTGTACATGGGGTCGATCGACATGGAGCGCCAGGCCCCCAACGTGGGACGCATGCGCCTGTTGGGCGCCGAGGTCGTGCCCGTGACCACCGGCGATCGCACGCTGCGGGCCGCCATCGACGAGGCTCTGCGCGCCTGGGTGTCGGATCCGCTCGATACTTATTATCTGCTCGGCTCGGTCGTGGGACCGCACCCGTATCCCTACCTGGTGCGCGAGCTGCAGGCGGTGATCGGCCGCGAAGCCCGCGCGCAGATGCTCGCCGCAACGGGGGCTCTGCCGGATGCAGTCATCGCCTGTGTCGGGGGAGGCTCCAATTCCATGGGCGCCTTTCATGCGTTCATCCCCGACACCACGGTCGAGATCATCGGCGTCGAGGCGGGCGGACGCGGCGCGGGCCTGGGTGAGAACGCCGCGACGGTCGCCTTCGGGCGGCCCGGCGTGCTGCACGGCACCTACTCCATGCTGCTGCAGAACGAAGACGGCCAGATCCAGGAGACGCATTCGGTGTCCGCCGGGCTCGACTATCCCGGCGTCGGCCCGGAGCACGCGCTGCTGGCGGCCGTGGGACGCGTTCATTACCAGACCGCGAGCGACGAGCAGGCGCTGGCCGGGGTGCGCGCCCTGAGTGAATGCGAAGGGATCCTGCCAGCCCTCGAGAGCGCGCACGCCCTCGCGGGCGCGGCCCGCTGGGCACAAGCGAACCCCGGCCGCTCCATGCTCGTGTGTCTCTCGGGACGCGGGGACAAGGACATGTCCACTCTGCAACAGACGCTCCTCGAGCGAGAGCACCGATGAGCCCGCGCGAGCGCATCAGTCAGGCGATCCGCGCCGCCGCTGCGGGGGGCGAGCCGGCGCTCGTGGCCTATCTCACCGCGGGTTACCCGCAGCGAGACAGGTTTCGCGAGCAGGTGCGCGCGCTGGCGGCCGGGGCCGAGGTGGTCGAGATCGGCGTGCCGTTCACCGATCCGATGGCGGACGGCGTCACCATTCAGCGTGCCAGCCTTGCGGCGCTCGCCCAGGGCGTGAGCCTCGAGTGGATCCTCGCCGAGCTGCAGCAGATCCGCGGGGTCAGCGTGCCGCTGCTGCTGATGAGCTACCTGAACCCCCTGTTGGCCTTCGGCCTCGAACGGCTCGGGGAACGGGCGGCGCGCGCCGGGGTGGCGGGCTTCATCGTGCCGGATCTGCCGCTCGAGGAAAGCAGCGAGCTGCGCGCGGCGCTGGATGCGGAGCAGCTCGCGCTGGTGCAGATGGTGACTCCGGTTACGGAACCTGCGCGCCTGCGGCAGCTGTGCGCGGCCAGCCAGGGCTTCGTGTACGCCGTCACCATGACCGGGACGACCGGCAAGCATGTCGCGGTGCCCGACGAGGTGATCAGCTATCTCGATCGCGTGCGGGGGAATTCCCCGCTACCGGTGTGCGCCGGTTTCGGCATCCGCAGCCGCGAGCAGGTCGAGCGGCTGCGTGGGCACGTCGACGGGGTGGTGATCGGCTCGGCGCTGGTGGAGGTGTTGGAGCGGGGAGAAGATCCCACGGCGTGGCTGCGGCAATTGCGTTTCAATTAACCGATTCAGGGTGCTCGAGCTCAGGGGCTGGTGTCAGCAGGGGCGAACGCTGCTCCAGACAGTCATATAGATCGGCAGCGACATCGCTCCAACGACGCAACGTGGCCCGCGCGATCAGCGCTCTTCGCTGCTGCAGGTAGTCGCGATCGGTGATCACGCGACGCACGGCACGGGTGATGTCTGCGGTGTCTGCAGGGTCGACGTAGTCCATCAATTCCCCGCAAACTTCCGGAATCGAGCTCGCTTTGGAGGCGACACACAAATTGCCAAACCACGCAGACTCACCCACCGGCAGGCCCCAGCCCTCTACGTGGCTCGGAAAGATCGAAAACAGGCAGTATTTATACAGCCATGCCAGCACTTGATCGGAGGGGCCGTTCACGACGCGTACGAACTGTGCGAGCACCGCGTCACTCTCCAACCGGGCGCGAACCTCCGCGCCACCGACCCGCCCGTACATACCCGCAAACAACAGTAACGGTGTCTGGTCGCCGAACTCCCCGATCAGGCGCCGCCACGTCTGCAGCAGCGCAATTCCGTTCTTTCGGGCATCGATCGTGCCTGCGGCAAGCACGAATTCCCGGCCCGCAAGCTGCGTCAATTGCGGCGGCAGGGGAATTTCAGCGTTGCGCGCAAAGCCGACGAACTCATGCGCGAGCCTCGTGACGTGAATGGGTGGCGCCATATTGCGCTCAGCGGCATAGCGGCGCAGGTCAGCGGCTGCGTAAGAAGATACGCAGGTAAAGTGGGTGGCGTATTGCAAAGCCTCATCCAGCCAGCGGCGGAAAAGGGTCGTCATCTTGGCGCGCACGTACTGCGGATTCGAAACCGGGATCAGGTCGTGCACCATTTGCAGCACATCACCGCCGCGTGCGCGATGCTCAGCCGCGAAGCGCCATAGTTCCGGAAACACCCAGGTGGTGCCAAGACAGGCAAGACGGCTGTGCGGCGGCAGCACGGTAATTTTCCTGACGGCAATGGGGTGCACCACCTGGTGGCTGCGGGCGCTGGGCGCCAATCCCTTTCGTTGCAGGCGCCGCGGCGCGAGCAGAGCGGAAAGATAGACATCCGCTTTCTTCAGCGTACGCTGCAGCTTGCCTCGCGCTGCCTGGCGCAGATGGCTCTTGATTTGAACTTTGCTGGGAAAAATCCTCGATGTTTGCTGCAGACCCAGATCGATCAACAGACTTTCCGCACTGAACTCCTCGGCGTGCGCGAGACGGGCGGGATCGAATTCGTAGAATGCCCTGCTGTCACGATCAAAGAAGATGCCGCGAATCACCTCACCGCCATGGTCACGCGCCAGCGCTCTCACGATATTGAGCTCCACTCGCTGGATGCCGGTCACACGGTCGCTGTGCCCGGCCCAGTGAGCGATGTCCGTGGCGTCGAAGTAGATCGTCATGAGGTGAATCGTAAAGCATGGAACCCCTTGCCCCAAGTTGCGCCCCGCCAGGGGCGGTTGCCTAGCGACGGTAAAGCGCCGATCCTCACGCGACTCATGAAGACCCTGACCATCGCCGCCCGCTTCTGCGGGCCTGCGGCCTCTTCGAACGGTGGTTATTTCGCCGGGCTGGTCGCGACGCTCGCGTCCCGGACACTGGTGGTGCGCCTGTTGAAACCGCCACCGCTGGACACGGAGCTTGCCGTCAGGGACCTCCAGGACGGTACCCTGCAGGTCGTGCATGCAGAGGAGGCGATCGGCGAGGCGCGCCCCGCGGTGCTCACACTCGACGCCAAGCCTCCCCCGGACTATCTCGAGGCGGTGGAGGCCTCGCGTCGCTACGCGGGCTTTCGCTATCACCGCTTCCCCACCTGCTTCGTCTGCGGCACCCGGCGGGTGCGCGGGGACGGCCTGCGCATTTTCGCGGGCCCGATGCCGGAGCGTGCGGTGGTCGCGGCGCCGTGGGTTCCCGACGCATCGCTCGATCGCGGTGATGGCAAGGTGCGCCCGGAGTTCATGTCGGCGGCGCTCGATTGTCCCGGTTACTATGCAGTCGCCCCCGATGACCGCATGATGCTGCTCGCGGAGTTCACCGCGCACGTGGACCGCCTGGTCCACATCGGAGAGTCCTGCACGCTGGTGGGCTGGCACATCGGCTCGAGCGGCCGCAAGCACGAGGCCGGCACGGCGATCTTCGACGGCAGGGGCGAGTTGTGCGGCAAGGCCCGCGCGCTGTGGATCGAGCCGCGCAGTTCGGCTGAAAGCCGCGCCTGAGGAGTCTGCCTTAGGTGCGAGTCGCGCCCGCGCGCGCCACAACTCAGCCGCGACTGAGGCGCATCATCGCTTCCGTGTAACGTGCGCCGGCAGTGATGCCGGCGGGAAACACTGTCTCGATGGCGGCCAGCTCCCCGGCGTCCAGGCGTACCCCAAGCGCCCCGAGGTTCTCCTCGAGATTGCGCACCCGGCGGGTGCCGGGAATGGGCACGATGTGCTCCCCCTGCGCCAGCACCCAGGCCAGCGCCAGCTGCGCCGGGCTGCAGCCCTTGGATTTCGCGAGCGATCTCACCTTATCGACCAGCGCCAGATTGCGCGTGAAATTCTCGCCCTGAAAGCGCGGGTTGGTGCGCCGATAGTCATCGGACGCGAAATCCTCGGGGCTCCTGATGGTGCCGGTGAGAAAGCCGCGGCCCAGCGGACTGTAGGGCACGAAGCCGATGCCGAGACGCTCGCAGCTCTCCAGTACGCCGTCCTCGGGATCGCGCGTCCACAGCGAGTACTCGCTCTGCAGCGCCGTGATGCGATGCACGCGGTGGGCGCGCTCGAGCGTCTGCGGGGAAACTTCCGAGAGCCCGAGGTGGCGCACCTTGCCCGCGCGCACCAGCTGCGCCATGGCGCCCACGGTGTCCTCGATCGGCACGCTTGGATCCACGCGATGCAGGTAATACAGGTCGATGTGAGCGACCTGCAGACGCTGCAGGCTCGCCTCGCACGCCTCGCGCACCCGCTCGGGACGGCCGTCGACGGTCCGCGCGGCGGGGTTGTCGCGCACGAAGCCGAACTTGGTGGCGAGAAAGACGGCATCGCGCCGGCCACGCAGCGCGCGCCCGACCAGCTCCTCGTTGGTGTACGGGCCGTAGACGTCGGCGGTGTCGAGGAAATTCACGCCGCGCTCGAGCGCGTGGTGCAGCGTGGCGATCGACTCGCTGTCGTTGTGCGCGCCGTAGTACTCGCTCATGCCCATGCAACCCAGGCCCAGAGCCGACACGGTGGGGCCATTGCGGCCGAGTGTGCGTGTTTGCATGCAAGTCCTTGCGGCGCCGGAGGGGGCATTGTGCGCCACCGGCGGCTAAGGCGTCACGGCGCTCAGCATGTGCGCCTGGCGCCAGCCGCCGTAGCGGTAGTACAGCGCGGCGAGTATCGCGGCAAGCACCGAGGACACCGGGAAGCTCCACCACACCGCATCCGCCTGGTAGCGGTCGAGAAACAGCTGCGCGAGCGGGAAGCGCACCACCAGCAGCGACACGGCGAGGATGACGAACGGCGCCATCACCGCTCCGGTTGCGCGCACCACGCCAAACAGCGCCACGGAAATTCCGAAGAAGATGAACGAGCCCGTGACGATGCGGTTCAGGTGGCTCGCGATGCTGAGCGCGGCGGATCCCGCCGGCAGGAACAGTCCGAACGCAGCGGTGTCGAGAAGCTCGATCAGCAGCACGATCGAGCCGGTCAGCAGTACGCTGTAGAGCACGCCCACCCGGGCGATGCGCGTGACCCGGTCCCACTTGCCGGCACCCACGTTTTGCGCCGTCATCGCCGATATGCCCATGCCGACGGCGAAGGCCGGCATCTGGATGTAGTTCCAGATCTGCAGCGCGGCCCCGAACGCCGCGGTCGTGTCGACGCCGAAGCGGTTCACGAGCGTGATCATGAGCACGCCGCTGAGCGACAGCACCAGCATCTGGGCACTCATCGGCACGCCTTTTTTCACCAGCGTTGCGACCACGGACCAGTCCACCTTCAGCAGCGCCAGCTCCCGCTGGTGCAGGCACAGGATGTGATGGCGGCGATACAGATGGCGGATGAGCGCGGCGAGACTCACGCTCTGGGCGACGAAGGTCGCGAGCGCCGAGCCCGCGATACCCAGCCTCGGAATGGGACCCACACCGAAGATGAACACCGGGTTCAGCGCAATGTCGATCCCGACCGACAGCAGCATGAAGTAGAACGGCGTCTTCGAGTCGCCGGCGCCGCGCAGCACCGCCCCCACGAAGGCATACATATAAAGACAGGGCAGCGCGAGGAAGATGACGCGCATGTAGGCCACCGCGAGCGGCAGCGAGTCTGCGGGCGTGTTCATGGCGATGAGCAGCGGCCGGCACAGCGCGAGTCCCGTGACGGCCATCGCCACCGAGATGCCGGCGAAGAAGGTCGCACTGGTGCCGACCACGCGCCTGGCCTCGGGCAGGTTGTTCGCGCCGATGTATTGGCCGATGACGATGGTCGCCGCCAGCGCCACGCCGAAGGCCGCGCCGATCAGGAGGAACATCACGATGTTGGCGTTCGAGGTCGCCGTCAGCGCCCCAGGAAGCGGCCGACCCAGATGGAGTTCACCGAGCCGTTGAGCGATTGCAGTATGTTGGCGAACAGGATCGGCAGCGAGAATTTGAACAGCCCGACCCGGATCGAGCCCTCCGTGAGGGAGCGTTGCACTTAGGCTTTGCGCCTCAGGCCGTAGGCGATGATACCGACACCGGCAGCCAGCAGCACCCAGCCCGGCCACTCCTGGCCGCGACTCAGCGCCAGCCAGTAGAGGCCGCCGCCGAGATAGGCCACGCCGAGGGTGATCGTCTCGCGTCTGCGGGCCGCACGCAGCTCATCAAGCAGTTCGCTGATCTCAGGTGCGGGAGTCTGCGCACGCGCCACGCCGGCTTGGCGCTGCGCCAGGCCCTGCAGCAGCGCGGGCAGGCCGCGCGCCGCTGCGATGAGTTGCGGTGCGTGGGTGCGCAGCTCGTGCACCAGGGCGCGCACGCTGGTGCGCTCACGCATCCACTCGCGCAGGATCGGGCTCGCGGTGCTCCAGATATCGAGGTCCGGATACAGCTCGCGACCCAGGCCCTCCACGTTCAGGAGCGTCTTCTGCAGCAGGATGAGCTGCGGCTGGATCTGCATGTTGAAACGCCGCGAGATCTCGAACAGGCGCAGCAGGATCCGTCCGAAGGAGATGTCCTTGAGCGGGCGGTCGAAGATCGGTTCGCACACTGTGCGCACCGCGGACTCCATCTCATCGACTCGCGTGTCCGCGGGCACCCAGCCGGACTGCAGATGCAGCTGCGCGACGCGCCGGTAGTCACGATCGAACACCGCGAGGAAGTTTTCCGCCAGGTAGTGCTGATCGCCCGGATCGAGTGTGCCGACGATGCCGAAATCCACGGCCGCGTAGCGCGGCCGCTGCGGGTCATCGACCAGCACGAAGATATTCCCGGGGTGCATGTCGGCGTGGAAGAAGTTGTGGCGGAACACCTGCGTGAAAAAGATGCGCACGCCGTTCTCGGCGAGCTGCGCAATGTTGGTGCCGGCGGCCCTGAGGCGCTCCCGCTCGCTGATCGGCACGCCATGGATGCGCTCCATGACCATGACGTCGGTGCGGCAGTAATCCCAGTGCACCTCCGGCACGTACAGCAGCTCGGAGCCGGCGAAGTTGCGCTTCAGCTGCGAGGCGTTGGCCGCCTCGCGCATCAAGTCGAGCTCATCGAGTATGGTCCGCTGGTATTCCGCCACCACCTCGCGCGGCCGCAGCCGCCGGCCCTCCGCCCAGTAGCGGTGCGCGAGACCGGCGAGCGCATGCAGCACCTCCAGGTCCCGCTCGATCACCGCGCGCATGCCCGGCCGCAGCACCTTGACCACGACCTCCGCGCCGCCGGGCAGGCGCGCGGCATGCACCTGCGCGATGGAGGCGGCGGCGAGCGGCGTCTCATCGAAGGCGTCGAACACCTGCGCCAGGGCTCGACCGTAGCTGTGCTCGAGCGACTCGCGGGCGATCGAGCCCGGAAACGGCGGCACGCGATCCTGCAGTTTGGCGAGTTCGTCGGCGATATCTGCCGGCAGAAGGTCGCGGCGCGTGGAGACCGCCTGCCCGAACTTCACGAAAATGGGCCCGAGCTCCTGCAGCGCGAGCCTCAGGCGCTCGGCGCGGCTGGCAGCGCGCTGGCGTTCGAACCACACCCCGGGCGAGAGAAAGAACAGGAAGCGCAGCGGCCGATATAAGTGAGTGGCGCGCACGTAGTCATCCAGGCCGTGCCGCAGCAGCACCCGCTGGATCTCGACCAGCCGCACGAGCACCCGCAGCTTCACGGGTATGGGAGCCGCGTCACGGTGCGCCGCGCCGCCGCGCGACCAGCTCGATGCGCGCAGCTAAGCGATCGACACCCTCGCGCACCGCATCGACACCGCGCAGGAACTGCTCGCCCTCGTTGCGCGGCACCAGATCGGCCCGTTCGTGGCCCAGGTACTCAGCAAGGTTCGTCAGCGTGGTGCTGGCGGCCTTACAGCTCCAATCCAGCGTGAGGCGCGCCAGCCGCCCGAGCTGATGAGCCGGCACATCCCCGAGCAGCAGCGACAGTTCTTCCTCCAGGTCGGGCCGCAGGAGCCGCGCGAGCTCGCGGAACTGCTGCGCCAGCTCCGCATCGCCGCCGATCGCGACCTCGCCACGCTGCAGCACGGCATCGGGTGACTCGCCCGCGAGCGCCAGCAGGCTTAAGGGTCCGCCCGCAAGCGTGGCGTCCGCAGGCGCCTCGTCGCGCGTCACGGTGAGCGTTTGACCGGTCGATGTCATCCGCAGGCGCGTGATATCACGAATCTCGATCGCCACACTCTTGCCCTCGAGCTCCGCGCACAGCTGCCGCGCGCGCGGTGAGCGCGGCAGGCCGCGGTTCAGCAGGTTGTCGAGGGTCGCGCTCAGCATCGCGGGCATTCCGGGGCGCCTTAAGCGCTAGTACCTGTAGCCGCGGTGTACGGCGACGATGCCGCCGGAGAGATTGTGGTAGCGGCAGCCTTCGAGTCCCGCGTCCTGCATCATCTTCAAAAGAGACTCCGGGTCCGGATGCACGCGGATCGACTCGGCGAGATAGCGGTAACTCGCCGCGTCGCGCGCCACCAGCTTGCCGAGCAGCGGCAGAATACGAAAAGAGTAGGCGTCGTAGAGGAGCTTAAGTCCCGGTACGTTCGGGTGCGAGAACTCGAGCACCAGCAGCTGCCCGCCGGGTTTAAGGGCGCGGCGCATGCAGGCGAGGGCTGCGCTCTTGTCGGTGACATTGCGCAGGCCGAAGCCGATGGTGATGCAGTCGAAGGTACCGTCAGGAAACGGCAGACGCTCGGCATCGGCCTGCACGTACTCGACGTTGCCGGCGCAGCCCGCATCGATCAATCGGTCGCGGCCGCGCCCGAGCATGGCGGCGTTGATGTCGGTGAGTACGACGAGGCCGCGCTCACCCACCTGGCGGGCGAGTCCGGCCGCGAGGTCGCCGGTGCCGCCGGCAACGTCGAGCGCGCGCTGACCGGCGCGCAGATTCGCCAGCGCCAGCGTGAAACGCTTCCAGATCCGATGTGCGCCCGCGGACATCAGATCGTTCATCAGGTCGTAGTTGTCGGCGACCGAATC